>Ga0299913_10002284_pt1 | contig 15023 bp, 15 predicted proteins | sample RVTome_9_FD_201360 | JGI IMG/M metagenome (GOLD analysis project Ga0299913, IMG submission 201360) | Soil microbial communities from uranium-contaminated site in the Upper Colorado River Basin, Wyoming, United States - RVT155D38 (version 2) ...
CGTGCCAGCCCGTCCGCAGGACAGTCCGGCGCGCTCGAAGATACCCTGCACGCCTCGCACCCGAGGAGGTCGAACAGGTCATCGCGGGCCTCGACGAGATCCTGGGCCGCTGACTCTGGGCGTCGGACACCGATCGGGGATCACCCGATCCTGATCTCGCTCTCCCAAAGGCCCCCGCCCGGGCTCGGTCGCCGGACGATCCAGTCTCAGCCGAGCGAGCTCCCGGACTACGGCACTCTCAGGGCCACGGTGGGGAAGTAGGTTCCAAGCCTGCCGGGGTCGGCGGTGGCCACGGGCCAGCCCATGATCTGGGCGTGGGCGCCGATGAAGAAGTCCGGTAGAGGAAGGCGGGGAGAGTCCTTCCCGGATTCGACCGCTCTCTGTCGACGGTACGCGCGGTAGGCCCTGGCGCAGACCGCCGCCGCGGCCGCCGGCACGTCCAGGATGTCGACACCCCAGCTCCGGATGCGGTCGGCGACGGTCTCCGGCTCGGTCTCTCCCACGCAGATCTCCGCGAGGATCACCGCGTTGATCGCCGCCCCCTCGCCGGCGACGGCGTGCGCGATCGTCGACCGGGCCCAGGGTCCAAACTCGGAAGCTCCTTCGGCGGCGTAGATCAAGACATTGGTGTCGAGGAGGATCACGGCTCGCGGGTCAGACCCTTCAGCTCATCCCAGCTCATGCCGAGGCGCAACGGCCGGTCGTCCATCGCGCGCAGGCTGTCCTCCCGGCTCATGTCGCGCCTGGGCTCGGACGGTCGCAGTCGCACGAGGAGGAAGCGCCCCTCTCCCTGATCCTGCACGTCGAAGACGTCGCCGGGGCTGGCCCCGCGCAGCACGACTCGCTTTTTGCTGTCGGCCTTGGTCGTCATGGTGGGATCATCCCACCGCGCCAGACAGGGTGTCAAGGAGGCGCCATGTGGATGTCCAGGAGCGTCAGGTTCGGGATCGGCGCACCCGGACCAGGAAGGGCTCGATCCAGACGGTGTGCCGGCCGGCGTGCGGGCCCGCGGCGATGCGGAAGGAGAGCTCGATCAGACCGAGATCGGTGACGCCGGAAACCCTCTTGTACCGGCCCACGAGATGTTCGAACACCGGCGCCGACTCCCGCCTCGTCTCTTCCGACATGCCACTGAGGTCCGGAGTCCCGACGACGCGGACGAGCTGCCCGACCCGGATCGGTCTGCCCTCGCGGTCGACAGGGGAATACGGGGGTTTCTCGAGGCCCGTCATCGTGAGGGGTCAGCGCCACGCCGGAGTTCAGCGCCTCGGGTCGGGATGCTCGATCGGCCGGAGGTCGAGTCCGCGGATGCCTGCGAAGTCGTCGGGGTTGACGGTGTAGAGCGGCAGGCCGTTCGCGATCGCGACGGCGGCGATCAGGGCGTCGAAGGCGCGGGCTCGGGCCTTTCGGCCCGCGGCACGGAGGTCGGACGAGACGGTCGCGAAGGCCCGCGCGGCCGCCTCGTCGAAGGCCAGCGGCTCGAAGTCGGTCTCGGCCTGCTGGAGGCGAGCCTGCCGCGCGGCGCGCTCGGAGGGCTCGTCGGCGAGGTGAGGTCCTGCCGACAGCTCGGCGAGGGTGATCGTGGAGATCAGCGGCGTTCGCGGAAGTCGTTCCGGATCGTCGAGCCGGCCGAGCAGGATGACCGTGCTCGTGTCGAGGAGACCCCGGTCGGGTCGCTCGGTCACAGGCGTGAATCGAGCAACGCGTCGAGGTCGTCGCGGACGCCGGCGGGATCGACCTGCGGCAGGTCGCGCCATCGCTCGAGGAGCTGCTCGGCGCTCAAGCCCGGCCGCCGGACCGGGCGCAGCTCGGCCACCGGCCGCCCTGAACGGGTCACGAGCAGCGACTCCCCGGCGAGAACCCGGTCGACGACTTTGCCTCCGACGTTCCTTAGCTCGCGGATGCTCACCGTGCGCATGGTCGAGAGTGTATCACGCGTGAGACACCGCGGTAATGTTCGCCGTGAGACGGCTCGGCCTCCGCAGGATCATCGAACCTCGACGACGACCTTGCCCCGCGCGTGGCCCTCTCCGAAGTACCGGATCGCCTCGGCGGCCCGGTCCAGCGGGTACGTCCGATCGACGACCGGGCGGACCGTCCCCGCCTCGGCGAGCTGGCTCAGCGTCGCGAGGTCGGCGGCGTCGTTCCGGGAGACGAAGGGCACGAGCCGCTGGCGCACGAACGGGGAGAGGGCGGCGGCGTGGAGGAGGCGGGTGGCGGGGGCGAGCCAGCGGCCGGGCGGCGCACCCACGACGACGAGGGTTCCTCGCTCGGCGAGGACGCGGCGGCACTCGGCGAGCGGGCGGGTGCCGCCGACGTCGAAGAAGACGTCGTGGCGTCGCCCGCCGCGGGTGAAGTCCTCGCGGCGGTGGTCGATCACCTCGTCGGCGCCGAGCGAGCGCACCGTCTCGACGCTCTCCGTGCGGGTCACGGCGGTGACGCGCGCACCGAGCCACTTGGCGACCTGCACGGCGAAGGTGCCGACCCCGCCTCCCGCGCCGTGGACGAGCACGCTCTGCCCGGCCCTGAGCCGCGCCGCGTCCCGCAGGCCCTGCAGGGCGGTGAGCGCGGCGACGTGGAGCGTTGCGGCCTGCTCGAACGTGAGGCCGTCGGGCTTGCGCGCGAGCCGCTTCGGCGTGGTCGCCGTGAGCTCGGCGAAGCTGCCCTCGCTGCCTCCGAAGACCTCGTCTCCCGGGGCGAGCTCGGTGACCTTCGCGCCGACCGCCACGACGCGCCCGGCGAGGTCCACGCCGCGGATCGCCTGTCGGGGGGTACGCAACCCCAGGAGGCCGCGGAGGAAGTAGGGCATGCCCCGCGTCGTGTGCCAGTCCAGCGCGTTGACCGACGCCGCGTGAACCCTGACCAGGACGTCGCGCTCGCCGACACGCGGCATCTCCACGTCGCGCAGCTCGAGCACGTCGAGGGGCGAGCCGTACCCGACCTGCACGATCGCCTTCACGGGAGCACGGCCGCCGGATCGGACCCGGTGGCGGGACCGGCCCCCGCCGGCGCCGCCGAGGGCTTCGGCGGGCGGGGAGAGTCGTCTGCGGGCAAGGTCCGGAGAGGCTACTACAGGGCCCGCCGCCACCTCCTCAGGACTCGAAGAGCGGGAGCTGCCAGGCGCCCTCGGTCGTCAGGTTCGAGGCGGTCACGCCGAGCAGCCGCACCCGGCGGGCGCCGGCCGCCGTGCGGGCGAGGAGCTCGACCGCGGTGCGGGCCAGCACCTCCGAGGAGGCGACCGGGCTCGGCAGGGTACGCGAGCGGGTGACGGTGGTGAAGTCGGCGTAGCGCACCTTCAGCGTCACCGTGCGGCCGGCGAGGTCGCGCCGTTCGAGGCCGTCGGCCACCTCGGCGGCGAGGCGGGCGATCTCGGCCTCCATCTCGTCGCGCCGGGCGAGGTCGGTCGAGTAGGTCGTCTCGGTGCCCAGGCTCTTGCGCACCCGGTCAGTCTCGACCTCGCGGTCGTCGAGGCCGCGGGCGTAGCGGTAGAGGGCTTGGCCCCAGCGGCCGTAGCGGGCAGCGAGGATCTCCTCGGGCAGCCGGCGGAGCTCGGCGACGGTCGTCACCCCGAGCTCGGCGAGCGAGCGCTCGGTCGCCGGGCCGACCCCGTGGAGCCGGCGTACCGCCAGCGGGGCGAGGAAGCCGTCCACCCGCTCGGGGCGGACGACGACGAGCCCGTCGGGCTTGCCGTGGTCCGAGGCGATCTTCGCCACCAGCTTGTTCGGGGCCACCCCCACCGAGACGGTCAGGCCGCGCTCCTCGCGCACCCGGCGGCGGATCTCGCGGGCGACCGCCGTGGCGCTGCCGAGGCGGCCGAGGTGGTCGCCCACGTCGAGGTAGGCCTCGTCGATCGACACCGCCTGCACCCGCGGGGTGAGCTCGCGGTAGATGGCGAAGATCTTCTGCGACTCCTCCCGGTAGCGCGGGAAGTCGGGGCGAAGGAAGACCGCGTCGGGGCAGCGGCGGCGGGCCTCTGCGGCCGGCATCGCCGAGCGCACGCCGAAGCGGCGGACCTCGTAGCTCGCCGCCGCGACCACCCCGCGGCCGCGCGGGTCGCCGCCGATCACCACCGGCAGCCCGGCGAGCGACGGATCGTCGCGCACGTGGACCGCCGCGTAGAAGCTGTCCATGTCGCAGTGGAGGATGCGGCGGGGCGCCCCGTCGGGGGCGGCCGCTTTCGAGTTGTATGATTCTCGGGACCCCATGTCCGTCGATCCGAAGAGCGCGCGGGGCGGCGCGCGGACGGAAGACCGTTGGGCCCTCACTCCGGAAGCCCTCGGAAGCCTACTCGACTTCCTCGACCCGGATCCCGAGTCCGCCGGCCGCCGCTACCAGGAGATCCGCGTCCGCCTGGCGCGGATCTTCGAGTGGCGGGGGTGTGCGTACCCGGAGGAGCTGGTCGACGAAACCATGAACCGGGTGGCCCACAAGCTCCACGCGGGGGTGGTCGTCGAGGCGGACGACCCGTTCCACTACTTCTGCGGCGTCGCGTTCATGGTCTTCAAGGAGGTGCTGCGGGCGGAGCGGCGGGAGCGGGCGGCGCTGGCCGAGATCCGGCACCTGCCTCCGCCCCTCCCCGAGGACGAGGACGACCGGATGGAGTGCCTGCGGCGCTGCATCGACGAGCTCTCGCAGGCGGATCGCGACCTGATCCTCCGCTACTACACCGGCGAGGGCCGGACCCGAATCCGGTGCCGCCAGCGGCTGGCCGCCGACCTCGACAAGCCGATGAACGCCCTGCGCATCCAGGCGTTCCGGCTGCGCGGCCGGCTCGAGGAGTGCGTTCGCTCATGCCTGACCATGAAATGAAATCGCGGTCGCGGCCACCTCGGGGTGAAGCCCGGCACGCAGAGGCCGGTGAGATTCTCGACCGACGGAAGGCAGACCCGTGAACGACTCGACGACGAGCGCGACCCCCGACGCGCCGGCGATCCGCCGCTACCTGCTGGGCAGGCTGCCCGAGCAGGAGCGCGACCGGCTCGAGGCGCGGCTGCTCTCCGACGGAGCGGCATACCGGCAGGTGCTCGCCACCGAGGGCGAGCTGATCGACCAGTACGTCGACGGCGAGCTGGCGGCCGCCGACCGCCGCGCCTTCGAGGAGCGGCTGCTCGCGGTCGAGCGGATCCGCGAGCGGGTGGGCTTCGCCCGCGGCCTGCGTGCGCTGGCCGCGGAGGAGGCCGCCGCGGCGCCCGCGCCGGGACGCCGGCCGGGCCGTGCGGCGCGCGGCGGCCGGGGCGGGCGCGTCGCCGCCCTGCTCGGGCTCGGGCGCCTCTCCCCGGCGCCGGCCTTCGCCCCCGCGATGGCGGCGGCCCTGCTCCTGCTCGTCGGCGTCAGCGGCTGGCTCGGCTGGCGGGCGGCGGACCTCGCCGACCGGGTCGAGAGCCTCCAGGCCCGCGCCGCGGTGACCGAGTCGTCGCTCGAACGCGCCCGGCAGGCGCCGAGACCGGATCCCGCGGCCACACTCGAGCCCGCCCCCGAGCCGACGGCCGCGGAGCGGGCCGCGGCCGCCGACGCGGCAGCCGAGCTCGCACGCGAACGGGAGCGCGCGGAGCGGCTGGCCGAGCGGGTCGCCGAGCTCGAGAGCCGGCCGGAGCCGCGGCCGCGGGTGACCGCCGCCTTCATCCTCTCGCTGGCAACGCGTTCGAGCTCGGGGGTACGAGAGATCGCGATCCCCGCCGACGCGGACACCGTCCGCTTCCAGCTCGAGGCCGCCGGCGACGCGGGCGCCTCCCTGAGGGCCCGCCTGGTCGCCGCCGGGGGGCGGGTCGCCTGGACCGGCGCCGGGCTGACCGCCGCCGCCGACGGGTCGCTGGTGGCCGCCGAGCTCCCGGCCGAGCTCCTCGAGCCCGGCCGGTACGAGCTCCTCCTCGAGCAGACGCCGCCTGACGGCGGCGGGCGCGACGGCGGCGAGCCGGAGCTGATCGGAGCCTATGAGTTCCAGATCCGCTGAGGCGGCGGCTGACGCGGCGGCTCGCGCGGCCGGCGCGGCGTCCGAGGCGGCGGCTCACACGGCACCTCGCACGGCGGGCGCCCGACGGCACCCCGGGGGGGCAGCGCCCCGCTAGGAGCCGAGCCCCATGCCGCCGAACCGGAGGGGGGGGTACGGCCGCCCGCGCCGAGCGCGGAAGGCCCGGCTCGGGTCCGCGCTCCTCCTCGCGGCCGCGGCCGCTCTGCCGGCGCCCCACCCACGGGCGGCGCCGCTGCCTCCGGATCCCGACGAGCCGGCGGCGGCCACCTCGGCCGCGATCCCGGCCCCTCTCCCTCCGCCCGGCGACCGCCTCGAACGGACGCTCGCCGGAGGCGAGTCCCACCTCTACGCCGTCGAGCTGTCCGCCGGCGAGTTCCTCCGCGCGGTCGTCGACCAGCGGGGGATCGACGTCCTGGTGCGCCTCTACGGTCCGGACGGCACGAGGCTGTTCGAAGGCGACAGCCCGAACGGCGAGCGCGGGCCCGAGCCGCTGTCCGCCGTCGCCGACGAGGACGGCCCCTACCGGATCGAGGTCGTCTCCCTCGACCCGCGGGCCGTCCCGGGGGCCTACGAGCTGTCGGTCGAGGCGCTGCGGCCGGCCCGCCCGGAGGACCGCAAGCTGGTCGAGGCCGAGCGGCTGGAGGCGGCGGCCGCGGTCGACGTGTGGGTCGTCGCCACGGCCGAGAGCCGCCGGCGAGCCGCCGAGGGCTATGCCGACGCCGTCGTCCTGTGGGAGGAGATCGGCGAGCCGCGCCGCCGGCTGTCGGCGCTCAACCTCGAGGCGGTCGCCCAGCGGCTGCTCGGCGAGCCCGCCGAAGCCGCGGAGAGCTACCACCGCGCTCTGAGTCTGGCCCGCGACCTCGGCGATCGCGGCGAGGAAGCGTTCTATCTCCTCGGTCTCGCCGGACAGTACGACGCGCTCGGCCGCGGCCACGACGCCGAGCAGCTCTACCGCAGCTCGCTGGCGCTCGCCGAGGAGCTCGATCTGCCGGCGATCGCCGCCGGGGCGGCCAACGGCCTGTGCGCCCTCCTCCGCCGCCGGGGGGAGCTCGAAGAGGCGGCCGCCCTCGGCCGGCAGGCGGTCGAGCTGCGCCGGGCGCTCGGGCGGGACCACGACCTCGGGCGCGCGCTGAACAACCTCGCCCTGGTCCTCCGCGAGCTGGGACGGGCCGAGGAGGCGGCCGGGCTCTTCCACGAGGCTCTGCCGCTCGCCCGGCGGACCGGCGACGTCGAGACCGAGGCGGCCCTCCTCCACAACCTCGGGGGCGCGGCGATGGCGGAGGGGAGGATGCACGAGGCGCTCGACCACTACCGCCGGGTGCGCGAGATCAACCGCCGCCGCGGCGACCGGCGGGGCGAGCTGTTCGCGCGCACCGCGATCGCCGGGACGCTCAACCGGCTGGGGCGCCCGGCCGAGGCGCGGCCCGAGTTCGAGCGCGCCGTCGAGCTCGCCCGGCAGATCCGCGACCGGGCGTCCGAGGGTCACGCGCTGGCGAATCTAGGATGGACCCTGCAGCGGTTGGGGGAGCCCGGCGCGGCGGCGGCGAACCTCGAGGCCGCCCTGGCGATCGCCCGCGAGATCGAGGACCGGCAGCTCGAGATCCTCGCCCTGCGCGATCTCGTGGAGCTGCGCCGCTCGACCGGCGACCTGGCGAGCTCGGCCGAGGACGCCGAGACCCTGCTCCGCGTCGCCCGGGACGTCGGCAACCCGGTCGCCGAGGCCAGGGCGCTCGCGGAGCGTGGAGCCACCCGCGCCGCCGCGGGGGACCACCCGGCCGCCCGCACCGACCTGACCGCCGCCGTCGCGGCCCTGTCGCGCCACGCGCGGCCGCTCGAGGAGTCGTCTGCCCGACTCGCCCTCGCCCGGGCAGCGCGGGCGCTCGGCGACCTCGAGGCGGCCCGCCGACACCTCGAACGGGCGATCGGGCTTCTCGAGGGAGTGCGTAGCGGGGTCGTCGCCCACGACTTTCGGGCCAGTCTCTTCGCGTCGCGCCGCGCCCTGCACGACGAGCACGTCGACCTGCTGATGGAGCTCGCCGCGCGCCGGCCGGGCGAGGGCTGGGCCGAGCTCGCGCTCTCGGCCAGCGAGCGGGCGCGGGCGCGCGGGCTCCTCGACCTCCTCGCGGAGTCGGAGGTCGACCTCCGCCAGGGGGTGGACCCCGAGCTGCTCGCGCGCGAGAAGGAGCTGCAACGGACCCTCGACGAGCTCGAGCGCCGGCGGCTCGAGCTGTCGGCCGCCGCCGGGCCGAGCGGCAAGCCCGCCGAGCTCGCCGAGCTCGCCGAGGTCGAAGGCGAGCTCCGTCGGGCGCGCGACGAGCACCGGTGGGTCGAGGCGGAGATCCGGACCGCCAGCCCGCGATACGCGTCGCTCGCCGCGACCGACCCGCTGACCGCCGCCGAGGTCCGGCGGCTGCTCGACGCGGGGACGGTGCTGCTCGCCTACCACCTCGGCCCGGCGCGGAGCTTCCTCTGGGCGCTGACCCACGCCGAGCTGGCGAGCTTCACCCTGCCGCCGGGCCCGGAGCTCGAGGCGATGGCGCGGGAGCTCCACCTGGTGATCGCGCGCGGCCCGGGGGACGAGGACGAGGACGAAGCTCTCCGCCGGCTGACGGATCGCGCGACCGACGCGCTCCTCGCTCCGGCGGCCGGCCTGCTCGCCGGGCGCCGGGTCGCGGTCCTCGCCGACGGGGCGCTCCACTACCTCCCCTTCGCTGCGCTCGCCGACCCGTCGGCCGCACCGGGGGAGCCTCGGCGGCCGCTCGTCGCCGGGCACGAGGTGGTCCACCTCCCGTCGGCGTCGACGCTCGCCGCCCTGCGCGCCGACCGCCGCCGCGGGCCCGAGGCCGCGCACACCCTGGCCCTGATCGCCGACCCCGTCTTCCAGCCGGACGACCCCCGTCTGGGCACCGAGCACGTGACCCGTTCGGCCGGCCCTGTCGACGGCTACCGGCGGCTGCGGTTCTCACGGCTCGAGGCGGAGAAGGTGGCGGCGTTCGTGCCGCCCGGCGAACGGCTGGAGGCGTACGACTTCGAGGCCTCGCGCGAGACGGTGACCTCGGACCGCCTCGCCGACTACCGGATGGTCCACTTCGCGACCCACGGCATCCTGCACGCGGAGATGCCCGAGCTCTCCGGCCTGGTGCTGTCGCTCGTCGGCCCCGACGGCGAGCCGCGCGACGGCTACCTGCGGCTGCACGACGTCTACGACCTGCGCCTCGGCGCCGACCTGGTGACGCTCTCGGCCTGCCGGACGGCCCTCGGCCAGGAGGTCCGCGGCGAGGGGCTCGTCGGCCTCGCCCGCGGCTTCATGTACGCCGGGGCGAGCCGGGTGGTCGCCTCGCTGTGGGACGTCGAGGACCGCGCCACCGCCGAGCTGATGGCCGGCTTCTACCGCGGCATGCTCGAAGAGGGCCTGGCGCCGGCCGCCGCCCTGCGCGCGGCCCAGGCCGCGATGTGGCGCGACGAGCGCCGGCGCCACCCCTACTACTGGGCGGCCTTCGTACTCGTGGGGCCGTGGGACTGAGGTGTTTCCCGCCCGGGCGACCGGGCGGTCGTCGCCGGCCGCTCGCGGCCGGCTCCATGTCACGTTTCGGAAAGGGAGGCTCGTGATGAGAGCAGAGAACGACACCGGCGACCCGGCCGACTACGACCAGCAGGGAGGGGGCGGGGCGCGATGACGAACGGAAGCCCGGAGGGCCGGCTGAACCCCGGTCAGACGTCGCAGCCCTTCACGCCGCGGGGCAAGAAGCCGTGGACGATCACGTTCACCAACGTCCGCACGGGGCGGGTGTGCACGAGCCCGGAGATCACGAACGCCGGCGTCACCGTGACGATCACGAGCTGGGAGCCGTGCGAGTTCGAGATCATCGAGCCCGAAAACGGCTAGCGGCGAACGCCGAGCGAAACACTTCGCACGATTCCGTCATACCCGGGTAGAGGCCACCGCCCCTCAGGCCTCAGGGAGGGAAGGATGGACGCGACGCTCGACGCCCGGCCGGACGGACGGAACGCCCTCACCGGCGTGCCGACCCGGCCGGCCCCGGTCGGCGGGCGCCGCTCCTCCGACGCGGGGCCGCCGTTTCCGGCGATCTCGTGGTCTCTCCCCGGGGAGGTGCCGGCGTCGATCACCGCTGCGCCCGGTGCGCCGACGCTGGCCCTCCCCGGTCCGTTCCCCAGGCTCTCCGCGGGGCCGCCGGCGGCGCTCCTCGCCGGCTGGCGGCGCTACCGCGACCTCGAGCTCGCGGGGGCGGGCGGGATGGGCCGCGTCTACCACGCCCGCGACCGGCGCACCGGCGCCGACGTCGCGGTGAAGTTCCTCCTCGCCGCCCGCGACCCGGCCGAGCGGCTGCGCGAGGCGCGGCTCCAGGCGCGGGTGTCCGACCCCGGTGTGCTGCCGGTCCTCGAGCGGGGCGAGCTCGGCTCCTACGGCTGGCTCGCCATGCCCTACGTCGCCGGCTGCACGCTCAAGTCCGCCCGGCGCGGTCTCGAGCTCGCCGAGGCGCTCGACCTGATGGTCCACGTCTGCCGCACCGTCGCGGCGATCCACCGCCGGGGGATCGTCCACTGCGACCTCAACCCGCGCAACGTGCTCGTCGGGCCGGGGCCCTCGGGGCCGCACCACCCCTGGGTCATCGACTTCGGCATCGCCCAGGAGATCTCGGCGCCGCAGCCGTGGAGCGCGCAGCGGGTCGTCGGCACTCCGAGCTACATGGCGCCCGAGCAGGCGCTGGGCAAGAACCACCTGCTCGACCCGCGGACCGACATCTACGGCCTCGGCGCCACCCTCTACGAGCTGGCGAGCGGGCAGCGCCCCTTCGCCGCCGAGACCTCCGAGGCGATCCTGACCAAGGCGATCCACGAGGACCCCCGCCCGCTCTCGGAGCTCGGCGCCGAGGTCCCGCCCGCGCTCGAGCGGATCGTCCTCACCTGCCTCGAGAAGGACCCCGAGGACCGCTACGGCTCGGCCGCCGAGCTCGCCGACGAGCTCGAGCTCCTCGTCGCCGGTCACTAGAGCGCGGATCGCACGTCATCTCGGGCGGTCCTCCCTCGTCGCTCCCTGCGGCGTACTGTGCGTACGCCTCGGTCGACTCCTCGGTCCGGGTCGCCGGATCTCACGCACGCTCCGCGCTCTAGCCGCAGCTAGCCACTCTCGAGGATTCCGCCTTCCGTCATCGCCCGGGCGTCGAGCGCGCGCTCGAGCTCGTCCTCGGGGAGGACCTTCCTCTCGCGGGCGAGCTCGCGGACCGGGCGGCCGGTCTTCCACGACTCCTTGGCGATCTCGGCCGCGCGGTCGTAGCCGATCGCCGGCGCCAGCGAGGTGACCAGGGCGAGCGACTGCTCGACGAGCTCCTCGCACCGCCCGCGCCGCGCCTCGATCCCGTCGACGCACCGCTCGGCGAGCAGCCGCGCCGCGTTGCCGAGGAGCTCGATCGACTCGAGCAGGTCGTAGGCGAGGAGCGGCATCATCACGTTGAGCTCGAAGTTCCCGCTCATCCCGGCGAGCGCGATCGTCGCGTCGTTGCCGACCACCCTGGCGCAGACCATGAGGACCGACTCGGGGATCACCGGGTTGACCTTCCCCGGCATGATCGAGCTCCCCGGCTGCAGCGACGGGAGCGCGATCTCGCCGATCCCGCACCGCGGGCCCGAGGCGAGCCAGCGGAGGTCGTTCGCGATCTTGGTCAGCGATACGGCGACGGTGCGCAGCGCGCCCGAGGTCTCGACCGCCGCGTCCTTCGCCGCCAGCGCCTCGAACTTGTTCGGCGCCGGGCGGAACGGGTGGCCGGTCGCCTCGGCGACCCGGGCGATCACCCGGTCGGCGAACCCGGGCGGCGCGTTGAGCCCGGTGCCGACCGCGGTGCCCCCCAGGGCGAGCTCGGCCAACCTCTCCTCGGCCGCGGCGAGCCGGGCGATCCCGTTGCGGACCTGCTGCGCCCAGCCGCCGAACTCCTGTCCCAGCCGCACCGGCACCGCGTCCTGCAGGTGCGTGCGGCCGATCTTGACGACGTCGTCGAATTCGACGGCCTTGCGCTCCAGCGAGGCGGCCAGCGTCTCGAGCGCCGGCGCCAGGTGCTCGCGGAGGGCGCCGAAGGCGGCGACGTGGATCGCGGTCGGGATCACGTCGTTCGACGACTGCCCGGCGTTGACGTGGTCGTTCGGGTGCACCGGGGTCTTCGACCCGCGCTCGCCGCCGAGGATCTCGATCGCCCGGTTCGACAGCACCTCGTTGACGTTCATGTTCGTCGAGGTGCCTGACCCGGTCTGGAAGACGTCGAGCGGGAACTGGTCGGCGTGCTCGCCGGCGAGCACCTCGTCGGCCGCCTGGACGATCGCCCGCGCCACCGCCTCGGGGACGATCCCCATCTCGGCGTTGACCACCGCCGCCTCCCGCTTGATCCGCGCCACCGCCCGGAGAAACCGCGGCGGCAGCTCCTGCCCCGACACCGGGAAGTTCCGCCGCGCCCGCTCCGTCTGCGCCCCGTAGTAGGCCGAGGCCGGCACCTCGACCTCGCCCAGGCTGTCCCGCTCCGTCCGCGTCGTGCTCATCGCTCTCCTCGCTCGTCGCTCTCGATAGCCGATCGCGAGGATACCGTGGCCGCCGGCCGGCCTCACGTCCCTCCCCGCACCTCGTCTCGTCGCGCCGACCCGCTCGCGTAGGCTCCCCTCCCGATGACCGCCGTGTTCGACTGGGGCCACCGGCTCCCCCGCCTGGAGTCCGACCGCACCGTCCTCCGCCCCCTCGACGAACGCGACCTCGAAGCGCTGTGGGAGATCTTCAGCGACCCGGAGGTCACCCGCTACTGGAGCGAGCCGGCGTGGACCGACCCCGCCCAGGCCGAGGACTACCTCGCCGAGATCCGCGACCACTTCGACGACCGGACCCTGTTCCAGTGGGGCGTCGCCCGCCGCGCCGACGACCGGGTCGTCGGCACCGCCACCCTCTTCGAGATCGACCCCGTCCACCGGCGCGGCGAGATCGGCTTCGCCCTCGCCCGCTCGACCTGGGGCGAGGGCCTCATGTCCGCCACGCTCCGCACCCTCTTCGACTTCGCCTTCGGCCGCCTCGGCCTCCACCGCCTCGAAGCCGACGTCGACCCCCGCAACGAGCCCTGCCTCGTGCTGCTGGAGCGCCTCGGCTTCCGCCGCGAGGGCCTCCTCCGCGAGCGCTACCACGTCGCCGGCGAGGTCCAGGACTCGGTGATGCTCGGGTTGCTGGCGCCGGAGTGGCGGGAGGCGAGGGCGGCGAACGAGGCGGCGGACCGACCCGGCTGATTGCGTCAGACCAGGGACGACACCAGCTTTCGCTCCGTCGGAGCGAGCTCTCGCAGGGTCTTCCGCAGCGTGAGGGCGGCGTTGATGGCCGCGATCGCCGTCGCCGAGGTCGTGTCGACCGGCTGGTCGTGACGCGCGGCCCACGCCGCGATCTCCGACCACCGCCACAGCCGCGTCCTGGCCTTGAGGTGCGATGCCGGCGGCGGGAAGTCGCCCGGTCCCCGTTCTCCGGCCGCCAGTAGGCGGACGCTCTCTCGGCTCCGGCCCATCCGTTGCGCGATCTCGCTCAGGGTCACCAGGTCGTCCGGCTCCACCCGCTCTACGCTCAGTGCGGGCACCGATTCGACTTGCTCGATCGCGGAACGGACCGCATCGCCAAAGGAGGGCGCCTCCCGGATGAAATCTGCGTAGCCCACCCCGTCGACCTCGCCCAGGGTGGCGTCGTCGCAACCAGCCTCGAAGAGGGCGTCCACGACCGCGTCGTCGAGATCGCCGTGGAGGACCAGCGTGAATTCATACTCGCCCACGTCTCTCGGCTCCTCTCGCGCCTTGTTCCTCCGCGTTACGCGCTCCACCCGGCTGGTGCCGTCCATGACAAGCACGGGAGATACTCTTTTTGTCCTTAGCAGATCTTGGGCTTTCGTCGCGGGTCTTAGACAGCGCCTGCATCGGGGTCACGCTGAGCCCGTCCTCCCGTAGCGAACGGATGCCCTCGGCGGCCGCCAGCGCGCCGGAGATCGTGGTGATGCACGGGACGCGGTGCTTGAGGGCGAGGCGGCGGATGTGGGTGTCGTCCTCGTGGGAGGCGCGGCCCAGGGGGGTGTTGACGACGAGGTCGATGTCGCCGTTGATCAGGAGGTCGCCGACGTGGGGGCGGCCGTCGTGGATCTTCTGGACGCGCTCGACGGCGAGGCCCTGGGAGGCGAGGTAGGCGGCGGTGCCGGCGGTGGCGAGGAGGCGGAAGCCCTGCTCGGCGAGGAGGCGGGCGACCGGGACGACGGCGCCCTTGTCGCGGTCGTGGACGGAGAGGAAGGCGGCGCCGGACAGCGGCAGCCGCTCGCCGGCGCCGAGGAGCGCCTTGGCGAAGGCGTTGCCGAACTGTCCCGAGGCGGAGACGCCCATGACCTCGCCGGTCGACTTCATCTCGGGGCCGAGCAGCGGGTCGACGTCCGGGAAGCGGCGGAAGGGGAAGACCGGGGCCTTGACGAAGACGCCGGGGACCGCGGGCTCTTCGGTGAAGCCGATCTCGGTCAGCCGCTCGCCGGACATGGCGCGGACGGCGACCTTGACCAGCGGCACGCCGACCGCCTTGGCGATGAACGGGACGGTGCGCGAGGCGCGCGGATTGACCTCGAGGACGTAGAGATCGCCCTCGTGGAGGGCGAACTGGACGTTCATCAGGCCGACGACGCCGAGCCGTAGCGCCAGCCGCCGGGCGACGTCGCGCATCTCGTCGACCTGGCGCTCGGCGAGGCGGAGCGGGGGCAGCACCGCGGCCGAGTCGCCGGAGTGGATGCCGGCTTCCTCGATGTGGCGGAGGACGCCGGCGACGACCGCCCGCTCGCCGTCGGCGACGAGGTCGAGGTCGACCTCGATCGCGTCCTCGAGGAAGCGGTCCAGAAGCACCGGCGCGCCCTCGCTGACCTCGGCCGCGTGGCGCATGTAGTGCTCGAGGGTCTCCTCGTCGTAGCAGATCGCCATCGCGCGGCCGCCGAGGACGTAGCTCGGGCGGACGACGACCGGGTAGCCGATCTCGCGAGCGATGTCGACGGCCTCGTCGTCG
>Ga0299913_10002285_pt1 | contig 15020 bp, 10 predicted proteins | sample RVTome_9_FD_201360 | JGI IMG/M metagenome (GOLD analysis project Ga0299913, IMG submission 201360) | Soil microbial communities from uranium-contaminated site in the Upper Colorado River Basin, Wyoming, United States - RVT155D38 (version 2) ...
TGGCATAGAGCCGCGCGAGTTCGTCGCGGTTGCGTGGTCTTTCGTCTACTTCTTTTGCCTGCTGGCAGCCTATTACATGCTGCGGTCCGTGCGCGAGACGATGGCCATCGTGAGCGGCGTAGAGAACATTCCGTGGCTTTACACCGGCACCTTCACCGTAATGCTGGCGGCGACGCCGGTCTTTGGCTGGGTCGCGTCCCGCTATCGGCGTCGCACCTTCATTCCGTGGGTCTACTACTTTTTCATTGCCAACATCCTGCTGTTCTTTGCCGCATTTACCTGGTTCATGGAAATCGGGTTTGGCAGGGTGTGGGTAGCACGTTCGTTCTTTGTCTGGCTGAGCGTCTTCAATCTGTTCGTCGTTTCCGTTTTCTGGAGCTTCATGGCGGATATCTGGTCGAGGGACCAGAGCCGTCGACTGTTCGGCATCATTTCGGCGGGCGGCAGCACCGGAGCATTCGTGGGACCGGTGATAACGAGTGTCGTCGTAGTGCCGATCGGATTCGAAAACCTGCTGCTCTTGTCCGCGGGGCTGCTCGCATTTTCGGTGTATTGCGTTCACCGATTGCGGCTCTGGTCGCTGGGACAGGCCTACGGCGATGAAAAGCGTGCCGCGGAAACGTCCCGGCCGCTCGGCGGCAGCGCGTTCGGGGGCATCAAGCTGGTCGTCACTACGCCTTATCTCGCGGCTATAGCCGCATCCATGGTTTGCGCAACGTTCCTGGGCGGAGCCATGTATATGTACATGGCCGAGCTCGTCAGCGTCACTTTTCCCGACCACGACAGCCAGACACGCGTTTTCGCGCTCATCGATGCGGTTTCGAACGCGCTCTCGTTCATTGGCCAGCTCATCGTCGTCCGCTTCGCCGTAAAAAAGCTCGGCATCGGTACGACGCTCGCCTTGCTTCCCCTGGTCTCGATCGTCGCCTTCGCACTTTTGGCGGTAAACCCGGTCTTTATGGTGATTGCCTTGTTCCAGGTCGTGCGTCGCGGCCTGGCGTACGGACTGACCAAGCCGGCGAGCGACATGCTGTATTCCGTCGTCTCCAGGGAATCCAAGTACAAGGCGAAGAACTTCATCGAAACCGCGGTCTGGCGCGGCGGTGACGTCGTCGCGACCTGGACGATCCGTTCATTGGCCGGGATCGGGCTTACCGGCGTGTCGCTGGTGTGTGTGCCTATTGCGATCGTCTGGAGCCTGCTGGCATTCTGGATCGGGCGCGACTACCAAAGACGGGACCGGAACATGGAGGCTCGAGATGAGCAGCGATAGTATCTGGACGAGGCGCGATTTCATCCGGCTGGCGACCGCCGCTGGCCTGCTGCCCGCGGTCACCCTTGCGGAGGACGAACAGATGATGACCCGGTCGATTCCCTCTTCCGGCGAACCGTTGCCGGTGATCGGACTCGGCACATGGCAGGTGTTCGACGTCGAAAGCACGCCGGACGAAATCGACCTGCGGAGGCAGATAGTGGACCTCCTGCTCGACCGGGGCGGCAGCCTCATCGATACCTCCCCCATGTACAACCGTTCCGAGAAAGTGATCGGCGACGTGCTCGGCGAAGGCGGAAATCGCGATCGACTCTTCCTGGCTACGAAGGTGTGGACGGACGGAAAGGCATCGGGCGAACGACAGATGCGGCACTCCGCGGAGTTGATGAAAACCGATGTCATCGATCTCATGCAAGTCCACAATCGCCGCGACCTCGACACCCAGCTCGGCACTATCCGCGAATGGCAACAGGACAAACGGATACGCTACAACGGCGTTACGGACTATCGCGAGAGCGCACACGAGGAAATGCAAGACGTGATGAAGCGGTACAGGCCGGAGTTCATCCAGATCAACTATTCCCTCGGCGAACACGGGGCGGACGATCGCGTGTTGCCGCTTGCACAGGATCTCGGCATTGCCGTTCTCGTCAACCGGCCGTACATGAGCGGTCAGCTGTTTCGAGCGGTAGTAAACCGGGAGCTGCCGGCCTGGGCGCGCTCATTCGCGGAGAGTTGGGGCCAGTTTTTTCTCAAGTTCATCGTCAGTCATCCGGCGGTCACGGTAGCCATCCCTGCCACCAGCAGACCGCGGCACATGACCGACAACCTCGCTGCCGGCTGCGGCGAAATGCCGGATGGCGCAACCCGCGAGAGAATGATCTCCTTCATCGAATCCATCTGAGGGACAGCACCGGAATGAACGCGGGACTCGGTCGCCGCTTCGGCGCGATCCTCTACGACGGGCTGCTGGTGCTGGCGCTCATGTTCCTCGGCACGTTGCCGTTCGTAGCTGCAGCCCGCGGCGAACCCGTGGCACCCGGGAACCTCGGCTACCAGCTGACGATGGTGCTGATCTGCTTTCTTTTTTTCGTCGGTTTCTGGTCAGGCTATGGCCGGACGCTCGGCATGCAATCCTGGCGCCTGCGCATTGAGATGTTCGACGGCCGCAAGCCCGGGGTCGGGCAGTCCAGCGTCCGCTTTTTCGCAGCCATAGTGTCCTGGCTGCCCGCGGGACTCGGGTTCTGGTGGCAACTCATCGACCCCGACCGCCTGACCTGGCACGACCGCCTGTCGGGCACCCGTTTACGATATTACCCGCTGTAGGAGCAGCGATTCTGCTGGAAGTCAAAAGGCATCCGGGTCAGCGAACGCGACTCAGTGCGAACAGCGCGATCAGCAGCAGCGCCAGCGATGGCATCCACGACACAATCGCCGGATTCAGATTGAACACCTGCCCGGAATTCGCCAGCATCTCGCTCGCCAGGAAATAGCCGAGGCCGATCAGCACTCCGAGCATCAGCCGTCCGCCGTATCCGGACGAGCGCAGCGAACCGAACACGAATCCCAGCGCAAGCACCGGCATGATCAGAACGGTTGCCGTGCGGGCGATACGCGACCAGAGTTCCGTCTCGTAGCGCTCGGCGGCCAGCCCGTTCCTTTTCAGGTAGCCGATGTAGCTCATGAGACCGCGCGCGGACAGGCTGACGGGCTTCACCAGGGTTATTCCAAGCAGCTCGCTGTTGAGATCGAAGGTCTCGACAGCCACCTGGGCCTGCACGGCGCGCACACCCTCTGCCACGAAGCGCGTCTCGCGAACATTTTCGAGCACCCACCGGTCGGTATCGTCAATTCCGGAGTTTTCCGCGCGCGCAATGGACTGCAGCGAGTGGTCATCATTGAAGCGAAACAGGTACACGCCGCCGAATTCGAACTCGCTGTTTATTCTTTCGAGATGCAGGATGACCGGGCCATCCTTGACCCAGGCCGCGTTGCCGAAATCGACGTCGTCCTTCTCGAAACGCGCCTCGTTGCGCATGGTGCGCGCGAAGTAGTCCGTGGGCGGCCCGATAAATTCGCCGATTAGCGCAGCGCCGATCGTCAGGACCAGTCCGGACACCGCCACCATGCCTGCGAGTCGACCCACCGAGATGCCGGTCGTGCGCATTACGACGAGTTCGCTGCTGTTCGCGAGGCCGCCAAGGCCGAGCAGCGAGCCGATCAGGGCGGCAATCGGCAGCATCTCGAACGACAGTTGCGGCAGCCTGAGCGCCGCGTAAAGAAGTGCCATGGGGACCGTATAGTTCCCCTGTACGTCATCCAGCTGCCCGATGAATTCGAACAGGCCAGCCAGTGCGAGCAACACGCCGAGGACCAGCAGGGTGCTGCTCAGGATCGTCCGCATCAGGTAAACGGTCAGTACGCTCATGGCACGCTCATCCCTTGCCCGGCGAAGGGCGCACGCGGCGACGCAGTCGGCGAAACCAGCCGTTCTGCACGGCGAGCAGGCCGAACGCGAGCACCAGCATCAGCGCATGCGCCCACCAGAGGCCCGCCGCGACCGGCATGCTCCCTTTCTCGATCCAGGCCTTGCCTGCGCTCAAGAGATTGAAGTAGATGATGAAGACCAGCAGGCCGACTGCCAGCCGGCCGTAACGGCCTTGCCTCGGCTGACTGCGGCTCAGCGGCACGGCGATAAGGCCCAGTACGACGGTCGAGAGCGGAACACCGATGCGCCAGTGCAGTTCCGCCGCCTCTTCGAGCGTGCGAGGCGCGAGCAGGTCCATCGTGCTCATGGCTTCCGGGTTCTGTTGCGGATCCTCGGCCGCCGGCAGGCGATAGGGAATACCGTGCTCCCCGAACTCCATGACGCGAAACTCGGCCGTGCCGGGGACGCCTTCGTAGCGTCTGCCGTCAAACAGGACGAAAAACCGGGTATTCGGGTCCTCGGTCTGCTGCTGCTCACCGCGCTCGGCCACCACGACTTCGACGTTGCCCGTCGGGCTGCGCCGTTGCAGAAACACCTTTTCCACGGCTCCCGGACCGACCACCCTCTCGGCGTAGACCACTGCACCGTCGGCGCCGTCGCCGATGAACTTGCCGGCTTCGATACTGGCCAGGTCTGCCTGTCGCCGGGCTTCTGCGCCGATGCGCTCGACTGCCGTCAACGCCCGCGGGGCGACGTCCATGGCAAGCCACCCCACACCGACCGCAAGCGGTATCAGCAACAGCGCGAGCGGACGATAAACGCCGGAGGGGCCGACGCGACAGGCCATCATCGCCGGCATCTCACTGTCGCGATACAGCCGACCGAGCGCCAGCATGACCGCCAGGAACAGGGCAATCGGCACGAGTATCGTCAGATACTGCAATGCAGTCAGCCCGATCACCTGGAAAACGGCATCCCGAGGCAGCTTGTCCTTCGCCACGTCGCCCAGTACCCGGGCGAACTGGTTGGTGAGCAGAATGAACAGCAAGACACTGGTGACCGCCACCCATGACTGTGCGATTTCGCGAAAAATGTATCGGTCGAGGATACGAAACATGAAAATGTCGGCGGCGCCAGCCGGGTTCCTCGCTAATATTGCCGGGAAACCCGTTAACCAAAAGCAATTGAATAAGTTAGACTAGCGGTTTTGATTTGTCCGGGACAGCCCCTTAGCGACAATCGTGCCCGGTCTTCAGTGACCGCACCGGGGCGGACCGCCAACAATAATAGAACGCTTACGTCCGTCGCAAACCTCGAGTCACACTGCAAACTGAGTGCGCTCGGAGGACGTCACGCGGGCGCAGGGCGCCAACAAAGGCTTTTTATGGATTACTTCACGACAACGACCGCGGCATCGCGCCGGGCGAGCGGCTGCCTGATCGTCGGCCTCTACGAATCAGGGAAACTCTCGGCCGCGGCTGCCGAAATCGACGCAGCCAGCGGCGGGGCCATGAAACGGCTCGTGAAGCGCGGCGATCTCCCGGGTGAACTCGGCGAGGCCCGTATGCTCGGTTCCGTTGAAAAAGTCCGCGCCGACCGCATCGTCATCGCGGGCCTCGGACGCGAAGAGAAGTTCGGCGTGCCGGAGTTCCGCCAGGCTATGGGGGCGGCGGTAAGTGTGCTCAAAGGCTGCAAGACACATGACGTCGTAAACTATCTGACGCTCGAGGACGTCAAGGGCGCCAGCGCCTATTACCTGGCTCGTTACACCGTGGAGGCCATCGGCACCGGCCTGTACGACTTCGAGGAAATGAAAAGCGTTCGCAAGAACGTGAAGACTCCGATCAGGAAAATCGGCGTGGCGTTGAAGGACAGCGACGATCCGTCGGCGGCCTCGACAGGCGCAGAGCATTCGGACGCGATCGTTGTTGCGATGACCCTGGCAAAGGATCTGGGTAACCTGCCGCCGAATGTCTGCACACCCACGTACCTTGCCCAAACAGCCGAGCGCCTGGCTCGTCAGCACAGCAGCATCAAAACTCAGGTTCTGAGCGAGGCCGCGATGAAGCGGCTCAACATGAACGCGCTGCTCTCGGTGACCAGGGGCACCGCCGAGCCGGCGAAGCTAATCGTCATGCACTACAGGGGCGGCTCCGCACGCGAAAAGCCGATCGTGCTGGTCGGCAAGGGCATCACATTCGATACCGGCGGCATTTCTCTGAAGCCTGGCCCCGGCATGGACGAAATGAAATACGACATGTGCGGGGCGGCATCCGTCATTGCCACAATGGCAGCGATCGCCCAACTCGCCCTGCCGATCAACGTCACCGCCGTCGTTCCGACTTGCGAGAACCTCCCGAGCGGAACGGCGACGAGGCCCGGCGACATCGTCACGAGCATGTCCGGGCAGACGATCGAGATCCTGAATACGGATGCGGAAGGGCGGCTGATCCTTTGCGATGCCATGACCTATGCGAGAAGGTTCAAGCCTGCGGTCATGATCGACGTGGCTACGCTGACCGGCGCCTGCGTGATCGCCCTTGGACATCATCGCACCGCCATCATGAGCAACAGCGACGACCTGGCGAACAGCATTGCGGATGCAGGCATCGCCGCCGACGATCGTGGCTGGCACATGCCGCTCGGCGATGAATACGACCAGCAGCTTAAGAGCAATTTTGCGGACTTTGCGAATGTCGGAGGGCGCGAGGGCGGTGCGATCACCGCGGCGGCGTTCCTTGCGAAGTTTGCCGAAGGCCTGACGTGGGCGCATCTCGACATCGCCGGCACGGCGTGGCGATCCGGCTCGAAGAAAGGCGCCACAGGTCGTCCGGTGCCAATGCTGACGGAGTTCCTCCTCAAGCGCGCGGGCGCCCTGCCCTGACCAAGCGGCGGCAGTGGCAGTGGTGGGAATCAAGATCCGCCTGGAATCTCGTGCATGATGGCGCGCGTCGACTTCTATCTTCTCGGCACGTCGGGTGAATCCTCTCGCCGCCTGTTCGCCTGTCGTCTCGCGGAAAAGGCCTACCGGCTGCAACACACCGTGCACATACAGGCAATGAATCGGCACCATGCAGAGCAACTGGATGAGCTGCTTTGGACCTTCCGCGACGGTAGTTTCGTGCCTCATGAGATTGTCGGCGCCCGATCCGATGCAGCGGTTGCCCCGGTGACGATCGGGGTCGGCGCGGTAGACGTCCGCCCGGGCGATCTGCTGATCAATCTGACGGATGACGTTCCGGAACGTCCGAACTCTTTCCCGCGGATCGCGGAAATTGTAACCTCCGACGAAGACTGCAGGCAGAAAAGCCGCAAGCGCTTTGCCGACTACCGGTCGCAGGGCCATACGCTGCAAACACACGAACTGTGATCCCGTCCACCGTCAAGGTGCCGGGAACGGAGCAACACGTATCAGCCTCGATTTTTGACCGCAGACGCCACCAGCTCAGATCGGCATCGATCCGATCGGTTGTACTTCAGGCACGCAAAGCACTTCCACCAATAACATATCAACCAGCGGCTTCATGGATAAGACATACGCACCCGGGGAAATAGAGCGGCGCCACTACCGGCGCTGGGAGGAAAACGGCTGGTTTGCGCCAGCCGGCACGGGCGCGCCCTACTGCATCATGATTCCGCCGCCGAACGTGACCGGCACGCTGCACATGGGCCACGCGTTCCAGGACACGATCATGGACGCCTTGATCCGCTATCAGCGCATGATGGGGCGCAGGGCGCTGTGGCAGACGGGCATGGACCATGCCGGAATCGCGACGCAGATGGTGGTCGAGCGGCAACTCAACGCGGAGGGAACGTCCCGCGCCGACCTCGGCCGCGAACGTTTCATAGAGCGTGTCTGGACGTGGAAGGAGGAATCCGGCGGATCGATCGCCCGGCAGCTGCGACGGCTCGGCGCGTCGGTCGACTGGAGCCGCGACCGCTTCACGATGGACGAAGGATTGTCCGCAGCCGTCACGGAGGTGTTCGTCAGACTCTACGACGACGGTCTTATTTATCGCGGCAAGCGTCTCGTCAACTGGGACCCGGTGCTGCATACGGCGCTTTCCGACCTCGAAGTGCTGCAGTCGGAGGAAGCGGGCCTGCTGTGGCATTTCCATTATCCTCTTGCGGACGGCACCGGCCATGTCACCGTCGCCACGACGCGGCCCGAGACGATGCTCGGCGATAGTGCCGTCGCGGTGCATCCGGAAGATGACCGGTATCGCGATATGGTCGGCAAGGTCGTCATTCTGCCTCTCGTCGAGAGAAGGATCCCGATTCTCGCGGACGAATACGCCGACCCGGAATTCGGCACCGGTTGCGTAAAGATCACGCCTGCGCACGACTTCAACGACTACGAACTCGGCCTGCGCCACCACCTGCCGATATACAACGTCCTCGACGACGATGCCGCCATCAACGAGACCGCACCGCCCGCCTACCGGGGTCTCGACCGCTTCGAGGCGCGCAAAAAAGTGGTTGAAGACATGCAGGCGCTGGGCCTCCTCGAGAAAGTCGAGGATTACACACTGACCGTACCGCGCGGCGATCGCAGCGGCGCAATCGTGGAACCGTATCTTACCGATCAGTGGTATGTGGACATCAAGCCGCTGGCGCGGCCCGCCATCGAGGCCGTCGAGTCCGGCAGGATACGTTTCGTTCCCGAAAGCTGGGCCAGGACGTTTTACGATTGGATGAACAACATCGAAGACTGGTGCGTGAGCCGGCAGTTATGGTGGGGACACAGGATTCCTGCCTGGTACGACGATGCCGGCGAAATCTACGTCGCGCGTTCCGAGCGGGCCGCGCGCGACAAGCACGGAATTGCCGACAACGTCCCGCTCAGGCAGGACGAGGACGTTCTGGACACCTGGTTCTCATCGGGTCTGTGGCCCTTCAGCACGCTCGGCTGGCCGGAAGAGACTGAAGATCTTCGGACGTTCTACCCGGGCAATGTACTGGTCACCGGGTTCGACATCATATTCTTCTGGGTCGCGCGCATGATCATGCTGGGGCTCAAGTTCATGGGTGACGTGCCGTTCCGTGAAGTCTACATCCACGGTCTGATTCGCGATCAGATTGGTCAGAAGATGTCGAAGTCGAAAGGCAACGTCCTGGACCCGCTCGATCTGATCGACGGCGTCGATCTCGACAGCCTGCTTGCCAAGCGAACGGCGGGACTGATGCAGCCGCACCTGAAGCCGAAGATCGACGCGGCGACGCGAAAACAGTTTCCAAACGGTATTCCGCCGTTCGGTGCGGACGCTTTGCGGTTTACGTTCGCGGCCATGGCAACCACCGGGCGCGACATCCGCTTCGATCTCGCGCGCATCGAGGGTTACGGCAAGTTCTGTAACAAGCTCTGGAACGCGTCGCTTTACGTGCTCATGAGCACCGCGGGTTTCACATCCGGTGAAGTCTCGCTTTCGCCCGCCGATCGCTGGATCCGCTCGCGGCTCAACCGGACGATTCGTTCGGTTCATACGCACTTCGGCGAATACAGGCTAGACCTTGCCGCACAGGCGCTGTACGACTTCACCTGGCACGAGTTCTGCGACTGGTACGTCGAGCTGTCGAAGCCCGTGCTGCAATCGGAAGAGTCAGCGGCCACGGAGCAGCGCGGCGCGCAACAGACCCTGCTCGAGGTGCTTGAAACGCTGCTGCGCCTGCTGCACCCGCTGATGCCGTTCATCACGGAGGAGATCTGGCTCGAAGTGGGGCCGCGCGCCGGGGCTTCAGGTGATACCATCATGCTGCAGGCGTTTCCGGAATTTCGCAACGAATGGCAGGACGACGCTGCCGAAACCGAGCTCGGCTGGGTCATGCAGTTCATCCTTGGTATCCGGCAGATCCGCGGCGAAATGGACATATCGCCCGGAAAGCCGCTGCCGGTACTGTTGCAACAGGCCGAGGACCGCGACCTGGAACTCGCCGAGCGTCACCGGCGTTTGCTGGAACGGGTCGGACGCGTAGAGTCTGTGAGGGCGCTCCCGGAGGGGGGGGCCGCGCCGATATCCGCCACCGCCCTGCTGGGCCGCATGAAACTGCTTGTGCCGATGAAGGGCAACATCGACGTGGCCGCCGAAAAATCGAGGCTCGCGCGGCAGCGCCAGAAACTCGATTCCGACCTGACGAAGTCGCGGCAAAAGCTCGAGAATGCGAATTTCGTGAACAACGCGCCTGCAGCCGTGGTCTCAAAGGAAACCGAGCGCGCCCGGGAGTTTGCGCGGCAGCTCGGCCAGCTCGACGAGCAGCTGGCGAAGCTGGACGCTTTTATCTAGCAGCCTGTCGAGCCCGTGCGACGAGGATGTGAGAATCTGGGCACTGGGTCACAATCTGCACCGGTATCGTGTGCATACGCGCTCTTCATCCGCGACCATGGATGCGTTCTGATGGCCAACAGGAGTATCCGATGCAGCGGGGAAGTACGCTCGAACAACTGCCGCTGAACGCGGAAGGCCAGAAGGCTGCAATTGCGGCCGCGAGGAAGTCGCTCGGCAGCATCATCCTCGGCAAGGATGACGAAATCTCGATGGCGCTTGCCTGTCTGCTGGCGCGCGGCCACCTGCTGATCGAAGACCTGCCGGGCCTCGGCAAAACGATGCTGGCCCAGGCGCTCGCACGTGTACTCGGCTTGAGCTACCAGCGCATTCAGTTCACCAGTGACATGCTGCCTGCCGACATCGTCGGTGTTTCGATGTTTCGTCAGCAGCAGGGCGAGTTCGTCTTTCAGCCGGGCCCCGTGTTTGCCCAGTTGGTACTTGCCGACGAGGTGAATCGTGCGACTCCCAAAGCGCAGAGTGCACTGCTCGAAGCGATGGAAGAGCAGCAGGTCTCCGTCGACGGTCAGACGCACCGCCTGCCGCAGCCGTTTTTCGTCGTGGCAACGCAGAATCCATCGGACCAGATCGGCACGTTTCCGCTGCCCGAATCGCAGCTCGATCGCTTTCTGATGCGGCTCGAACTGGGCTACCCGAACGAAGAGAACGAACGCGCGCTGCTCACCGGCACGGATCGCCGCAAACTGCTCGCTACCGTGATGTCCTCGCTCACGCCGCAGCTGCTCGAATTGCTGCAGGACGAAGTGCAGAAGGTCCATATGAGCGAGCCCCTTATCGACTACGTCCAGGCACTGGTACGTTATACCCGCGAGTCGCCCGAAATCGAAACCGGGCTTTCGCCGCGGGGCGCGCTGGCCCTGGTGGCGGCGGCGCGCGCACACTCATTCATCGAAAATCACTCCGGCGTTTTTCCGGACGATGTGCAGGCCGTCTTCCCGGCCGTTGCCGGCCACCGCCTGAAACCCGCGAACGGCTCGAGCTACCGCAGCCCACACGACATGACACGCCACATCCTGACCACCGTGGCCATCCCGTGACCCATATCGAATGCCCCACCCCCCGGAAAAGCACCCTGTAGGAGCCCGACCGCCATGGATGGCGGGAGTGCAGATCACCGCCACCCTCACCGCCCGAGCCGAACGCTGGGCAAGAAAACGCCAGGGTACCGATCATCGCGCCATCCGTCTGCGCTCGCGGAGAATCTACATCCTCCCGACCGGCGTCGGCGCGGTATTCGCGCTGATGACTTTCGCGATGCTGCTCGGTTCGATGAACTACAACAATAACCTGTCGTTTGTCCTGACTTTTTTACTGGCCGGCCTGGGCTTTGTCGCAATGCACCAGTGCCAGCGCAATCTCGTGGACCTGGAAGTGAGCTTTGCGGGTGCCGATCCGGTATTTGCCGGCCAGACGGCGCAATTCCGGATCGCGGTAACAAATTATTCGAAACACCGGCGATACAACCTCCAGCTCTTCGCGGACGCCGTTCGAGGCGACATTCGCGACCTCGGTCCGGGCGAGAGCCGTGTTTTTCAGCTCGGCGTCCCGACCCGGCAGCGCGGCCTCGTGCGTCTCGAACGCTACGGCATTCGCACCCTGTTCCCGTTCGAGCTGTTCCGCGCATGGGCGTGGCTGCACATGGACCTGAGTTCGCTTGTATACCCGAACCCGGCCGATCCCGCGCCGCTGCCGCCGCCGAGCCAGACCGCTCACGGGCACCGGCAACACGATGCACGCGGCGAAGAGGACTTCGCAGGGTTTCGCCAATTTCACGACGGGGACTCGCCGCGACACGTCGCCTGGAAGGCGTACGCCAGAAGCAACGAGCTTCTGTCCAAGCAATTCGCGGGCGCCGATACCAGCAGCCAGTGGTTCGATTTCGACCGCGTTAATGACGACGACACGGAAGCCCGCCTTTCCATACTCACGCGCTGGATCGTCGACGCAGACCGAACCCAGCGCGATTTCGGCCTTCGCATACCGGGCACCGAGATCCAGCCTGCGCACGGCGACACCCATCGTCACCGCTGTCTCGAAGCGCTCGCCATGTTCAACGCCACGAATCGAATAAAAGCGGCGGCATGAAGAAACGCAATGGTACCGATGGATCGCTGCTGGCAAGCCTGCCGTGGACGCTCGTGGCGCTGACGTTTTCGCTCATCCCGCATGTGCAATACATGCCTGTCTGGATCACGGTATCGTTTCTTGCCTGTGCCGCCGGCCGCTGGCTCATCGAGAAGCAGCGCCGGCGCCTGCCACCTGCGTGGCTCAGGGTCGTGCTCGCCTTGGCCGGCTTTATAGGAGTCTTCGCATCCTATGAATCCGTCAGCGGTGTCGGACCCGGATCGGCGTTGCTTGCCGTGATGGCTGCACTGAAGCTGCTCGAAACGCGGCAACGCCGCGACCAGTTCGTGCTTCTGTTCATTTCCATCTTCCTCATTATGGCCTCGCTGCTTCGGGAGCAATACATCTGGTCACTGCCGTTTCTCATTGCAGGAATGATGTTGACGACCACCGCGTGGCTGCGCATGTCGATCTCGACCGAGGTATCGATTTGCGACACCTTCGGGACCGGCGGGCGGCTTCTGCTCTATGCAGCTCCACTGACGCTCGCCATGTGGATCTTCTTTCCGCGCATTGCGACACCGTTCTGGGCCGTGCCGATCGACAACGGCAGTGCGTCCTCCGGACTGAACGATCAAATGAGCCCCGGCGACATCAGTTCCCTCTCGCTTTCGGATGCCGTCGCATTTCGCGTCAATTTCCGAAGCAGTGCGCCGCCGCCCCGGCAGCGCTACTGGCGGGGCCCGGTATTGCACAGGTTCAACGGCCGGACCTGGACAGGCAACGAGGCGACTCCCGACTTGCGGGCTCAGGACAGCATCCAGGTAAGCGGTGAGCCGGTCGAGTACCAGGTCACCATGGAACCGACGCAGCAGCAGTGGGTGTTTGCACTCGACATTCCATACGAGTTGTCGCTCGAGGAAGCGTTCATGGGCCCGCAGCAACAGGTTCTGCGCGCGCAGCCTGTCGATCGCCGCACAGCCTATGACGCGGTTTCGTATCTCGACTACAGGACGAACGTCGATCTCTCACAGACAGCGCGCTCCTGGTGGTACCTGCGCCTGCCGGACGACAGCAATCCGCGCACCGTCGCGCTGGCGAAGCAGATGCATCTCGTTGCAGGCAGTGACAAGGCGTTCATCAGTGACGTGCTCGACATGTTTGGTAAAGAGGAATTCTTCTACACGCTGGAACCCCCGGCGCTCGGCAGCAATCCGGTGGACCGTTTCCTCTTCGATACCAGGCAAGGCTTCTGTGAACATTACGCCTCGGCGTTCGCGGTCATGATGCGGGCCGCGGGTCTGCCGTCGCGAATCGTGCTGGGTTACCAGGGCGGTGAAATGAACCCGATGAGCGATTACATGATCGTCCGCCAGTCCGACGCACACGCATGGACCGAGGTCTGGCTGCCCGAAGAAGGCTGGCTGCGCGCCGATCCGACCGCCTCCGTGGCCCCGGAACGAATCAACTCGGGAATGTCCGCCGCGCGATTCGGCGACGCGGGTGCAAGCTGGGGCCTCAGGGCACCGGCGCAGTGGTTGTATAACCTCGGGCTGACCTGGGATGCGGTGAACGCGAAATGGAACGGATGGATACTGGGTTACGGACCGGAAAACCAGAACCGCTTCATGCAGTGGCTCGGTATGGATGAGCCCAGCTGGCGCAAGATGGCGCTGACCCTTCTGGTGTCGGTTCTCGTGCTGATCGGCGGCATCAGCTTTTTGCTCGTGCGTCGCTACAGGCCTCCTCAGAAGGACGAAGCGGCGCGCCTCTACCTCAAGTTCGTTCGCAAGGTGGGGATTCGCACGCGTTCGGGTGAGACTCCTCGCGAGTATGCCGCACGCATCGCAGCGCAGAACGCGGCGCCCGCGACAGAGGTGAATGCCATTACAGATTGGTATCTTGCTGCCCGTTACGGTCCGCCCGATGCACGATCCCTCGAGGCGTTGCAGGACGCCGTGCGAGATTTTCGCGCTATAAGCTCCGGCCGAAGCAACAATCACCCGGAAACCCTGCAGAAGGCAACATAGAAGCGGAGGTCGGCTGAATGCTCAGTGCTCGCGTGTCTCGCGAAAACTGATCGCCGGCCAGCGTTCCTCGGCGAGGTTGAGGTTGATTCGGGTCGGCGCAATGTAAACAAGCCTGTCGCTGTGATCCAGAGCCAGGTTGTCGTGCGCCTTCTTCCGGAATTCTTGCAGTTTCTCGCTATCTCCGGTTTCGATCCAACGTGCCGTGGCAACGTTTATCGGCTCGAACTGGCATTCGACTTTGTACTCATCCCTCAGACGGTGTGCTACTACGTCGAACTGCAACGGCCCCACTGCGCCAAGGACCAGGTCATTGTTGCGTAGCGGCTTGAATAACTGCGTCGCGCCCTCTTCACAAAGTTGTGCAAGACCTTTCTGTAAAGCTTTGATACGTAATGGATCCTTCAGGACCGCCCGACGGAAAATCTCGGGTGCGAAATTCGGTATGCCGCGGAACCGTATGTCTTCGCCTTCGGAGAAGCTGTCGCCGATGTTGATCGTGCCGTGGTTGTGCAGACCGATGATATCGCCGGCATAAGCGGTGTCGGTCTGCTGACGATCCGCCGCCATGAATGTAATCGCGTTGGCGATCTTCATTTCCTTTCCGGAGCGCACGTGAGTGAGTTTCATACCTTTCTCGAACTTGCCGGAGCAGATTCGCAGGAAGGCGATGCGGTCACGATGCCCGGGGTCCATGTTAGCCTGAATCTTGAAAACGAAGCCGGTGAGCTTTTCTTCGGCCGGATCGACCAGACGCGTTTCGGTTTCCCGTGGCCGCGGGGACGGCGCGTACCTGACAAACTCGTCGAGCAATTCCCGGACGCCGAAGTTGTTTATCGCCGAACCGAAGAAAACAGGTGTCTGCCTGCCGGCAAGATACTCATCGA
>Ga0299913_10002286_pt1 | contig 15020 bp, 14 predicted proteins | sample RVTome_9_FD_201360 | JGI IMG/M metagenome (GOLD analysis project Ga0299913, IMG submission 201360) | Soil microbial communities from uranium-contaminated site in the Upper Colorado River Basin, Wyoming, United States - RVT155D38 (version 2) ...
ACGAGCGGCCCCGAGCTCCCCCGACAGCCGCGCGGCGAACGCCAGATCGACGCCGGCTTCGGTGAAGAGCGCCGACCCCACGATGGCGTGGGTCGCGCCGCCCGCGAGCACGTCGCGCGCCCGCTCGACAGACCGGATGCCGCCACCGACGCGGCACGGGAGCGATGACGAGATGCGTGCGACGAGCTCGTTGTTGTGCCCCTGTCCCTTCGCGGCGTCGAGGTCGATCAGCTGCACCTTTGGCCAGCCGGCGAACCGCGCGATCCAGGCGTCGATGTCGCGGCTCTCGAGCGCCAGGCGCTCTCCCTGCACGAGCTGAACGATCCGGCCGCCAAGGAGATCGATGGATGGGATGAGCATTTCAGTGTCAAGCAGTTGACGCTCTCATCACGACGTGAGCCTCACCGGCACGCCTCTACTCGCGAGAAACGCCTTCAGCTCCGCCACCGCGTGCTCCGAATAATGGAAGACGCTCGCCGCGAGGGCGGCGTCCGCGCGGCCGGTCGTGAACACATCGAGGAAATGGTCGAACGTTCCGGCGCCTCCGGATGCGATCACGGGAATCGAGACGGCGCTCGCGACGGCCGCCGTCAGCTGACAGTCGAAGCCTGCACGCGTACCGTCGCGATCGATGGAGGTCAGCAGGATCTCGCCGGCGCCGCAGGATTCCGCCTCGCGCGCCCAATCGACGGCCTCGCGATGCACCGCCGTGCTGCCGCTCCGCGAGTATACGGCGAAGCCGGCGTCCTGCCGCTTCGCATCGATCGCGACGACAATGGCCTGGCTTCCGTACCGCCCCGCCAGGCGCGTGATCAGCGACGGGTCGGCGAGCGCCGCGCTGTTCACGCTGACCTTGTCGGCCCCGGCCTCGATCGCCGCTTCCGCATCGTCCAGCGACCGGATGCCGCCGCCGACCGCCAGCGGGATGAACAGCTCCCGCGAGACTGCACGAATCGTCTCCGACAGCGCCTGCCGGGACTCGAGCGTCGCCGTCACGTCCAGGATCACGAGCTCGTCGATGCCTTCCACGTTGTACCGCCGCGCGAGCGCGGCGGGGTCCCCGGCGCTCCGGAGACCCTCGAACTGGATGCCCTTGACCACGCAACCGTCGCGGACGTCGAGGCAGGCGATCAGTCGCTTCGAGAGCATATCGAGACGAAGTTCCTCAACATGCGAATGCCGCAGTCGCCCGACTTCTCGGGGTGGAACTGCGCGCCGAACACCTGTGCCGTCTCCACCACGGATGCGAACGGCGCGGCATGCGTTGTCGTGGCGACCGTCTCAGTGGTGATGTCGGCGGCATAGGAATGCGTGAAGTAGGTCTGCGTCCCGTCTGGCACGCCGGCGAGCAGTCGCGAGGCTCCGCGGATCTCGAGGGCATTCCAGCCGACGTGTGGCACCTTGAGAACCGGCGGCAGCCGGCGGCATCGTCCGTGTATGACCCCCAGCCCCGGAACGGAAGGGGCTTCGTCGCTGCCTTCGTAGAGCCACTGAAGGCCCAGGCAGATCCCGAAGAGCAGGGCGCCGCGCTGCAGCGCCTCGGTGATGGCGTCACGCCACGCGCCGTCCAGCGCCGCCGTCGCGGCGAAGTGCCCGACGCCAGGCACGACGACGCCGCGGGCGTCGAACAGATCCGCGGGAGCCGCGGGAGTAAAGAGATCGGCGCCGGCGGCCGCGAATCCCTTGCGCACCGACGTGAGATTGCCGGCGCCGTAGTCGATGAGCGCGATCACAGCAGTTCCTTTGTGCTCGGCAGCACCCGGGCCAGGCGGCGATCCCTGGAGCAGGCGAACCGCAGTGCGCGGGCGAATGCCTTGAAGAGCGCCTCGATCTGATGATGGGCCGATCGGCCGTACAGGATCTTGACGTGGACGTTTGCCCGGGCACCCTGTGCGAAGCCGTCGAAGAAGTCGTGCACCAGATCCGCCTCGAGGTCGCCGATACGTTTGACTTTGAGCCGGAGGTCCGTGACGGCGTGGATGCGGCCGCTGAGGTCGACGGCCGCCACGCCGAGCGTCTCGTCCATCGGCATGACGAAGTAGCCGGCCCTGTTGATGCCGCGGCGGCTGCCGAGCGCGGCGGAGACGGCTTCGCCGAGCGCGATGCCCACGTCCTCCACGGTATGGTGCTGATCGACGTCGAGATCGCCCGAGGCATGCAGGCGGAGATCGAAACCGCCGTGCCTCGTGAGGAGCTCGAGCATGTGGTCGAAGAACCTGATGCCCGTCGACACGTCGTACCGTCCCGTGCCGTCGAGCAGCAGCCGGATGGCGATCCGTGTCTCGGTGGTCTGACGATTCACGACCGCGCGGCGCACAGCACCTCCTCGAGTGCCAGGATCAGGCGGCGCGTATGCGCGACCACCCCCGTCGTCATGCGGGCACACCCCTGGCAGCCGGGATCCTTCGAGCGGTCCCGGACGATCACGCCGCGTGCGGCCAGTCCGCCGATCACGTCGCCGAGCGACTCGTCGAAGCGTGCGAGCACGAAGTTGCCGTCGCTCGGCCAGAAGGGCACACCGAAGCGGCCGAGCACCTCGTAGGCGAGCGCTTTCGACTGGGCGACCTCCGCCAGATAGGCCTCGTAGTACGCCTCGTCGCGCAGCGCGACCGGCAGGGCCGCCGCGGCGCAGGCGTTGAGGGTATACGGCGGCACGATGCGCCGCATGGGGGCGAGCGTGCCGGGCGTCGCGACGAGCGCGCCGGCGCGGATCCCCGCGAGGCCGTACGCCTTGGCGAACGTACGCCCGATGACGAGGTTCGGCAGCCGGCTGGCGGCGGCGCTCACCATGGATCCGCCGCCGAAATCCGCATACGCCTCGTCGAGGAACACCATCGCCTGCGGTGCGGCCGCGGCCACCGTCGCCACATCGGCGGGCGACACGGACAGCCCCGTCGGATTGTTCGGGCTCGTGACGTAGATGATGCGCGTGCGGGGGGTGAGGGCAGCGAGCAGCCGATTCAGCGGAAACGAGAAGTCCTGACTCGGCAGGATATCGACGATCCGCCCGCCGGCGCCGTCCGCGCACGCCGAGTACATGTCGAACGCGGGCTGCACGATGATCGCCTCGTATGGGTCCTCCGCCGGGGCACCGCGCAGCGCGACGACAGCCGCGACGAGGATGCCCTCGTCCAGCCCGTTCGTCAGGAGCACATTGTCGGGCGCGACGCCGAGCCGTGCGGCGCACGCCTCGATGGCGTCGTCGTACTCAGGGTAGATGGCCAGCTGTTCGCGCGTGAGCGCGCGAATCGCGTCGAGCACCTTCGGCGAGCAGCCGCCGGTGTGCTCGTTGAGGTGCAGGCGCAGTCCGGCGGAGGCGACGGGGCGCTGGTATTCGTGGCTCATCGCTGCCCCGATGTGCGGCGCGGCGAGCCCGCGCGCAGCGATTCCAGCCTGAGGCGCACCGACGCAGCATGGGCCGAGAGACCTTCGGCGTCGGCCAGCGCGACGGAGGCGGGCCCGATTCGACGGATGCCCTGCGCGGTGATCCGCTGTACGGACGAGACGCGGACGAAGTCGGCAGCGCTGAGCCCGCCGCGCGCCGCGGCCGCGCCGCTCGTGGGCAGGACGTGATTGGATCCGGTGGCGTAGTCGCCGCACGCCTGGGCGCTCCAGCCGCCGACGAACACGGTCCCGGCGCGCGTCAGCCGGCGGGCGACGGCGTCGCTGTCGCACACCACGTGTTCAGGCGCCAGCCGCTGCGAGAGCGCGATCGCTTCGTCGAGCGTGTTCGTGACGACGATGGCGCCGTTGGCGCGGAGGGCGGCCGCGGCGGGCCCGGTGGCCGGCAGCTGGCGCGCGATCTCGGCGGCCACGGCGAGCGCGAGCGACCGCACAGGCGTGAAGAGCACGGCCCGCGCGTCGGGATCGTGCTCCGCCTGCGCCAGCAGATCGGCGGCAATCCACTCCGGACGCCCGGAGGTCGACACGACCGCGATCTCGCTCGGCCCGGCGAAGAAGTCGATCGCGCAGTCCGCGGAGACGAGCGCCTTTGCGGCCGCCACATAGGCGTTGCCTGGACCGACGATCTTGTCCACGGCGGGGATGGACGACGTGCCGTAGGCGAGCGCGGCGATGGCATGTGCGCCGCCGATCCGGTACATCCGGCTGACGCCCGCTTCGCGCGCGGCGAAGAGGACTGTCGCGTCCGGTCTGGGGCAGACAGCGATCACCTCGCGCACTCCCGCAGCCACGGCGGGAATGGCCGTCATCAGGAGCGACGATGGGAGTGGATAGCGTCCGCCGGGCACGTAGCACCCGACGCGATCGAGCGGCTCGACGCGCTGGACGACCTCCACGCCCGGCACCGGCCTGACGCGCCAGCCGCGGGGCACCTGGCGCGCGGCCACGCGGCGGATATGCGCCGCTGCCAGCGTGATCGCGCGCTTCACGTGCGCGGGCACCCGCGCGGCGGCGTCGCGCATCTCGTGCGGCGTGATGCCCATCTCGCCGTCCAGCGCGTCGAATCGCCTGGCGTACTCCTGCACGGCGGCATCGCCACGCCGCCGCACCCGGCTCACGATCGCCGCCACACGGCGGGAGACCTGGGGGTCCGCGGCCGGCCGGCGGTCCAGCAGCTCCGCCACGCGGCGGACATCGTCTCCGCGGAGGATTCGGACGACTCCGGACGAAGGGCTCGTGGCGCTCATCTCACAGCACGATCTTGTTCAGCGGGTACTCGACGATCCCCTGCGCCCGGGCGGCTTTCAGCCGCGGAATGAGATCCCGAACGGTCCGCTCCTCGATGATGGTGTTGACCGCCACCCAGTCGCTGTCGCTCAGCGGCGAGATGGTGGGACGCTGCAGCGCCGGCAGCAGGCCGAGCACGGCCTCGAGGTCCGAGGCGCGAACGTTCAGCATGATGCCGACGCGCCCCTGCGCCTCGATGGCCGCCTTGAGGAGCAGTGCAATGTTCTCGAGCTTGGTTCGCGTCCACTGGTCGGCGAGGGCGGTCGCGTTGGCGATGAGCTGAGTGTTCGACTCGAGCACGGTGTCGATGATCCGCAGCCGGTTGGCTCTGAGCGACGATCCCGTTTCCGTGACCTCGACAATCGCGTCGGCGAGCGTCGGGGGCTTGACCTCGGTGGCGCCCCAGGAGAACTCCACGTTTACGGCGACGCCACGGCTTGCGAAGTAGGCCTGCGTCGCCCGGACGAGCTCTGTTGCAATCGTGGCGCCTTCGAGATCCTCGGGCCGCTGGTAGCGTGATTCCTCGGGGACGGCGAGCACCCAGCGGACCTTCCCGAAGCTCTGCTTGGCATACACGAGGTCGGCGAGCGGCACGAGCGCGCGAGCATCGGAGGGCGTGGCGGCGGCTGCGCCGCCGTTCTGGCCCGCGAGGTGCTCCGCGATCCAGTCCTGCCCCGTCAGTCCGGCATCGAGCACGCCGTCGGCGACGTAGCGCGCCATCTCCTGCGCCCGGATGAGCATGCATTCGATCTCCGGGTCGTCGATTGCCGGAAAGTACGAGCGGCTCGAGGCGTAGATGTTGAATCCCGCGCGCGCGAACAACTGGATGGTCGCGTCCTGCAGGGAGCCCTTCGGGATGCCGAGTCTGAGCTTCTTCACGCGATCTGCCACGTACCTGTCCTCCGAGCGCGAACCCCGTCCCGTAGGGTGCCTGCGCCCGAGCGTCTGCGCCTGCCGCGCGCGTCACCCTGCGCGATGCACACAGCGGCACGAAGGACACGAAGAACCGCGTCCCGCCGCATCATGCGAGCTCCCGGAAGAAGCACGACCGTTCGCCCGTGTGGCATGCCACCCCGTCGCCGAGCGCCGTGACGCGCAGCAGCACGGTGTCGTCGTCGCAGTCCACGAGGATGCGCCTGACGGCCAGGCGGTTGCCGGAGGTCTCTCCCTTCGTCCAGAGCGTCCGGCGCGTGCGGCTGAAGAAGGTGGCGAAGCCGGACGCGCGCGTCTTCTCGAGCGCCTCCTCGTTCATGAAGCCGACCATCAGAACGTCGCCGCTCTCGTCGTCCTGCACGACGGCGGGAATCAGTCCATCGAGTTTCGAAAAGTCCATGCATGCCCTCGAACGACTTGCCCTGAACAAAAAAAGGCCCCGCCGGATCGCGGCGGGGCCCTTCGAATAGTGCGTGTGCTGGAAACGTCCGTGTCAGCGCATGCGCAGGTCGACCGGCCCGCCGGAGCAGGTGCGGTGATGGTGGCGATGATGCTGCACGGCGCCGAACATTCGCGTCAAGCGTACCGCCGGGCTGGCCCCGGTGTCAACCTCGGCGTCCTGACCCTCACGGCGCCGACGCCTTCGCGTCGGCCGTGCGCGTGTCGGGGACGCCGTGAGGCGTCCCGCTCGCATCGATCCATATCGAGTGCGCGTCTCCCTGCCGCTCGCGCGTGGCGACATCGTGCCCCAACGCACGCAGGTCGTCCACGACCTCCCGGGCCAGCGCCTGTTCCACCGTGACGCGGTCGGGCAGCCACTGGTGATGGATGCGCGGGAGATCGACAGCCTCGCGGCCGGTCAGGCCGTATTCTACGATGCCGAGCACCACGCTCAGGACCGTGTTGATGATGGTGCGGCCGCCCGGCGATCCCGTAATGAGCACGATGCGCCGGTCCCGCGTGACTATCGTGGGCGTCATCGAGCTCAGCATCCGTTTGCCGGGCGCGACGACGTTCGCGGGCGACCCGATCTCGCCGGTCGTGTCGGTGTGCCCCGGCGTCATGTTGAAGTCCCCCATCTCGTTGTTCAGGAGGAACCCCGTTCCGGGTACGACGACGAAAGATCCATAGGATCCTTCGAGCGTGGTCGTGGTCGCGACGGCCATGCCGTCGCGGTCGAGCACCGAGTAATGGGTGGTCGCGTCGGGCTCTCCGCGCGAGGGCGCGTCGAGCAGATCGCGTCCGAGGTCCATGCTGTCGGACGGACGTGCGTCGTGGATCGAGGCGGCAACCTCCCGCGCGTAGGCCTTCGAGGTGAGACGTGCGACCGGGACCTGCGCGAAATCCGGATCGCCCAGATGCCGGGCGCGATCGAGGTACGCGCGCCGCATCGCCTCGATCCGGAGATGCAGCGCGGGCGCCGTCAGCAGCCCCTTCGACCGCAGATCGAAGGGTTCGAGGATGTTCAGCATCTGCACGAGCGCGACACCGCCCGAGCTCGGCGGCGGCATCGAGATGATCTCGTGCCCTCGGTACGTGACGCGCACGGGGACTCGAACCCTGGCCTCGTACGCGGCCAGGTCTGCTCGTGTGACGAGCCCGCCGTTGTCCGCCATGTCGCCCGCGATGCGGTCCGCGATCCAGCCGGTGTAGAAAACGTCCGGCCCCTCGACGGCGATTGCCCGGAGCGTACGCCCCAGGTCGGCGAGCCGCAGACGGTCCCCGGCGACCCAGGCGCCGCCGCCCGGCTTGCGGTATGCGGCGACGGACGCCGGGAAGGGGCCCATGCGGGCGACCGCCGCGTTGAGGCTGTCGGCAAGCGCAGGCGATATCGTGAACCCCTGCTCCGCGAGCTCCACGGCCGGCATGACCACGTCTCGCCACGGGAGCCGCCCGTAGCGGCGGTGCGCGGCCTCGAGTCCACGCACGGTGCCCGGGACGCCTACAGCCAGGTAGCCGAAGGTGGCGAGATCGCGGGCGATGGTCCCGTGAGCCGTCACGTACATTCCAGCAGTCGCTGCTGCCGGCGCGCGCTCGCGGTAGTCGAAGGCCGCCACGTCGCCGGCGGCCGTGCGCACGATCATGAAGCCGCCGCCGCCGATATTGCCTGCCGCCGGATGGGTGACGGCGAGAGCGAACCCCGTGGCGACCGCGGCATCCACGGCGTTGCCCCCGCGCGCCAGCACGGACGCTCCGGCGTCGCACGCGGTCGCCGAGACACAGACGACGAGCCCCGAAGGCGAGATCGGGGGGCCGTGGTCGGTCGCGGCACCGATGGAACCACACGCGAGGGACGCGACTGCGACGGAGCGCGTCAGCAAGCGCAGGCGGCGTACGGGCGGCATGGGAATTGTAAGATGCTGTCGTTCGGAGTTGAGGGTGCAGCGTGCGCGGCTAGGCGGTGCTTCGGGGCGTTGCTCGAGCCTTGCACTCCTGTCACGAGCACCTGCACCGCGGAGTCTGCATGCAAATCTGGCCGGGTCAACCCTATCCGCTCGGCGCCACGTTTGACGGCATCGGCACCAACTTCTCCATCTTCTCCGAGGCCGCCGATCGCGTCGAGCTGTGCCTCTTCGACGAGACCGGGGTCGAGACCCGCGTCGATCTCCCGGAGACCACGGCTTTATGCTGGCACGGGTACGTACCGCACATCAAACCGGGACAGCGCTACGGGTACCGCGTGCACGGACCGTGGGCGCCCGAGCGCGGGTTGTGGTGCAACCCCGCGAAGCTCCTCATGGATCCGTACGCCAAGGCGATCGAGGGGCACTGGCAGTGGCATGAAGCCATGTACCCCTATCAGTTCGGGAATCCCGAGGGTTCGAAGAACGATCTCGACAGCGCCCCCTACTGCCCGCGCTGCATCGTCGTGAACCCGTACTTCGACTGGGCGGCCGATCACCGGCCGAACACCCCCTGGCACAAGACGGTCGTGTACGAGACGCATGTCAAGGGGTTCACCATGCGGCACTCCCAGATTCCCGAGGAGCTGCGGGGGACCTACTCCGGCATGGCGCATCCGGTGGCGGTGAAGTACCTCGAGCGGCTCGGAATTACGGCGGTCGAGCTCCTGCCCGTGCACCAGTTCGTGCACGATGCCACGCTCATCGAGAAGGGGCTGCGCAACTACTGGGGCTACAACTCCATCGGCTACCTCGCGCCCCACAACGAATACGCCGGCGGCCAGCGCGGCGAACAGGTACAGGAGTTCAAGCATCTCGTTCGGACGCTGCACCAGGCTGGTATCGAGGTCATTCTCGACGTGGTCTACAACCATACAGCTGAAGGGAACCACCTCGGCCCCGTCCTGTCACTCAAGGGCATCGACAACGCCGCGTATTACCGGACGGTGGGCGACAACCGGCGCTACTACATGGACTATACGGGCACCGGCAACACGCTGAACATGCGGCACCCGCACGTGCTGCAGCTCATCATGGACAGCCTGCGGTACTGGGTGCAGGACATGCACGTCGACGGGTTCCGGTTCGACCTCGCCGCCACGCTCGCCCGGGAGCTCCACGACGTCGATCGTCTGTCGGCGTTCTTCGACGTCATCCAGCAGGATCCGATCATCAGCCAGGTGAAGCTGATCGCCGAACCCTGGGACGTCGGCGAGGGCGGATACCAAGTCGGGAACTTCCCGCCGCTCTGGTCCGAGTGGAACGGCAAGTACCGCGACAGCTTGCGCGACTTCTGGCGCGGCACGGATCAGGGGCTGTCCGAGTTCGGCTACCGCTTCACCGGCAGCTCGGACCTGTATCAGGGCACCGCGCGGCGCCCGTATGCCAGCGTCAACTTCATCACGGCGCACGACGGCTTCACGCTGCGCGACCTCGCCTCCTACAACGACAAGCACAATGAGGCGAACGGCGAGGAGAACCGCGACGGCGAGAATCACAACCGGTCCTGGAACTGCGGGGTGGAAGGGCCGACAGACGATCCCGCGGTGAAGGCGCTGCGCCAGCGGCAGGTGCGGAACTTCCTCGCAACGTTGATGCTCTCGCAAGGTGTCCCGATGCTCCTCGGCGGCGACGAGATCGGACGGACCCAGGGGGGCAACAACAACGCGTACTGCCAGGACAACGAGACGTCGTGGTACGACTGGGAGCACACCGACGAGGGGCTGCTCCAGTTCACGCGGCGCCTGGTCCGCATGCGGCACCGGCACCCGGTGTTCTGCCGCCGCCGCTGGTTCCAGGGGCGGCCGATCCACGGGAGCAACGTCAGCGACATCGGCTGGTTCACGCCGGCGGGCCTCGAGATGTCGGAGGAGGACTGGGCCGCCGGCTCCGCCAAGTCCCTGGGCGTGTTCCTGAACGGGCGCGCGATCCCGACCCCGAACGAACGCGGCGAGCGGATCCACGACGAGAGCTTCTACGCCATGTTCAACGCGAGTCACGAGCCGATCCAGTTCACGCTGCCCGAGGGCAAGTGGGGGCGCCGCTGGGCGGAGCTCCTGCGCACCGACGAAAGCTGTGACGAGCTGGACGAGGAACGGACCGGGCGGGAGTACCGGGCCGGCGGCAAGGTACGCGTACAGGCGTGGTCCCTGACGCTCCTGCGCCGCATCGCGTGATCGCCCCTGCCGAATGTCCACCATCCAGAAGGGTTACCTGGATGCCCTCGGCCGCCGCCGCTGCGCGCCCGCAGCGGCGCTGCGCGCCATCGCGGGCGCCATGCGGACGCGGGAGAACCGTCGCCCGCACACGACCGTTGTCGAGGAGGGGCGGCGTCTTGCCGTCGGGCCGGCGGAGCTGCGGCTCGAAGACGGCAGGAGCCTGACGGTCGACGAGGTGCTTCCGCGGGACCTGCCTGCCGGCTATCACCAGATGTGCCGGGCGCGTCGTCCGGCATCGGCGCTGATCGTCGCGCCGCGTGCGTGTCACCTGCCGCCCGACCTGCGCACGTGGGGCTGGGCGATCCAGCTGTATGCTGCCCGATCGCGCAGGAGCTGGGGAATCGGGGACCTCGCCGACCTGCGATGGCTCGGGCGCTGGGCGGGCCGGCACGGTGCCGGCATTGCACTCATCAACCCGCTGGCTGCCCCGGCGCCGACGCTGCCGCAGCAGCCCAGCCCGTATTTCCCGTCGAGCCGCGCGTTTCGCAACCCCCTCTACCTGCGGATCGAAGAAGTGCCCGGCGCGCGCGACCTCGATGTGGTGCGCACTCTGGCGCGGCAGGCACGGCGCCTCAATCAGGAACGGCTCATCGATCGCGACGCGGTGTTTGCGTTGAAACGTGAGGCGCTGCAGGAGATCTGGATCCGGATGCGCCTGCGGCGGTACGAGCCGCTCGACGCGTTCCGCCGTGAGATGAGCGGCCTCCGCGAGTTCGCCACCTTCTGCGCGCTGGCCGAGCGGTTCGGCACGCGATGGCGCTCCTGGCCCCCGGCGTACCGACACCCGGCAGCGCCCGCTGTCGTGCGCCTGGCCAGCAGCCGCGGCATGGCAGAGCGGGTCCGCTTCCATGAATGGGTACAGTTCGAGCTCGATCGCCAGCTCGCGCGCGCCACCGCCGCGATGCCGGTGATGCAGGACCTCCCGATTGGTTTCGACGCCGAGGGCGCCGACGCCTGGATCTTCCAGGATGTCCTCGCGCATGGTGTCAGCGTGGGGGCGCCCCCCGACGAGTTCAACACGCGAGGTCAGAACTGGGGGCTGCCTCCGTTCGTTCCGCACGCGCTCCAGGCCGCCGGCTACGCGCCATTCGCGCAGACCATCCGTGCATGCCTCCGCCATGCAGGCGGCCTGCGCATCGACCACGTGATGGGCCTCTTCCGCCTGTTCTGGATTCCCGACGGCATGGAGCCGACAGACGGCACGTACGTGCGCGGCAATGGTTCCGACCTGCTCGCGATCGTCGCTCTCGAGAGCCAGCGCGCCAGGGCCGTGATCGTGGGTGAGGATCTGGGCACCGTCGAGGAGCGTGCGCGCGCGCAGCTGACGGCTCGCAGAATTCTCTCCTATCGCCTGTTCTGGTTCGAGCAGGGGGCGACGACGCGGTACCCCGCCGACGCGCTCGCCGCCATCACCACGCACGACCTGCCGACGGTCGCCGGGTTGTGGTCGGGGAGCGATCTGGCCGCTCAGCGCGCGCTGGGGCTCTCACCGAACGAGGCAGGCACAGAGGAGATGCGTCAGCGGGTTGCGCGCATGACGCGCGCAGGCGCGCGCACGCGGGCGCCCGAAGTCGTCGGGCGTGTTCACGAGCTGCTCGCTAGGGCGCCGTCACGCATCCTGACCGCGACCCTCGACGACGCGATGGCCGTCGCCGAGCGGCCGAACCTGCCGGCAACGACCGACGAATGGCCCAACTGGCGGCTCGCGCTGCCGCTGCCGATCAACACGCTGCCGGCCAACCGGCTCGCGCGCAGGATCGCCCGGGCGCTCAGCAGACGATGACCACCGTCGACGCCCGCATCCTGGCGCTGGCACAGACGATTTGGGAGTACCACCGCCTGCACCATACCGTGGCCCCAGCCGACGCCATCCTGGTGCTGTGCAGCCACGACGTGCGCGTCGCCGATCGCGGCGCCGAGCTCCTGCTGGAGGGCCGGGCGCCGCTCCTCATCTTCTCGGGCGGGTCCGGCGCCGTCACGCGGCAGCTGTGGGACGAGCCCGAAGCGGATCGGTTCGCGCGGCAGGCCGTGGCGCTCGGCGTACATCCGGATCGGATCCTCGTCGAGAACCAGTCCACCAACACGGGCGAGAACGTGCGGTTCACCAGGGCGCTGCTCGCCGATCGCGGTCTCGATCCGTCCCGCTTCCTCGTCGTGCAGAAGCCGTACATGGAGCGCCGCAGCTACGCGACCTTCCGGAAGGTCTGGCCCGAGAAGGAGGTCATCGTGACGTCGCCGCAGGTCGGGTTCGAAGAATACCTGCGCGACTACTCGCACGACTCGCTGGGCCCGGCTGCCGTCATCGAGATCATGGTGGGAGATCTGCAGCGCATCCGGGTGTACCCGGACAGGGGCTTTCAGATTAGCCAGGACATCCCCGCGCACGTGTGGAGCGCGTACGAGGCACTGGTGGAGGCGGGATTCGACGGAAGGCTGATCTAGACCTCGAGTGTAGTTGCCGCGGCGGGCCTGCCGGCAGCTTCCAGCTTCCCAGCTGTCGGACATCAGCTGTTTGCTGCGGACGCCGCGTGCGATCCGCCTGGGGAAGGCCGGCATCTCGCTAACCGCGCGGTGGAACGCGCAAACGCCCGTATGATCCCTGGATGCTCTGGATCTCAGGGCTGGACGTGCTCGTCATGGGAGTGATCGCGATCTTCGCCGCGGACCGCGGTCTCCGCTGGATGCACCGCCGGGGATGGATCCAGTGGAAGCCCCGCGGGACCAGCAGCGCCCTCGGGAATGCCGTCATGCAGGTGCAGGTGTTCTATCAGCCGCAGATCCGGGAAGTGCTCGAACAGCGACTGGACGAACGTGACGAGGCCGATGAGTCCGGCGATCCTCCGGAGACTCTGGCAGATGACGACGGGACGCTGCAGAACGCGTCCGGGCGGATCCCTCAGGCTGGCGCTCGATAAGGGCAGTAGCTCTCAGCCCAGCTCCAACTATAGCTCAGCTTTCAGCGGCGCGGGTGGGCGGGCAGCGTCACGGACGCGTCACGCCAGTGTTACTCGATCCGGCCCGCGGATCGCGTGTCGCCCCGCGAACGCAGTCGCCATGGCGCGCGTACGGACTGTGCTCAAAGGGACAGACGTCAACCTGGCAACCTGTCACGATCGTTGGCGTTGGCAGATTCCGCCGGCGTCGTGGACAGCTTTGGAGTCGCGAACATGGCCGTGCGACACGCCCTGGCACCGGCATATCCGACGTATGTGGTGGACGTCAGCCGGCGGGTCGTCTCATGGCGCTGGCAGAGCGTCCTTGTTGCACCGGTCGAACTCCTCGTCCTCACATGGAGCGTCGCCGGTCTTATCCTGCTCGTATTGGCGCCCCTCGGCCTGTTGCTGGCGGGCGCCCTGTGGCTCGGCCGGCTCGCCCTGCGGCTGTGAGCTGCGGTGGGGCGGGAAAGAGGTTGGAAGGGGTGGCGGACGATTGAGTGCTGCGGACCAGGCTGGTGATGAGGCCCCGTCCTGCGTCCGCTGTGAGTGTCACCGCGGTGCGCGATCGTCACCGTGATACACTGTAGTTTCCTGCTTTTCTGAGCTGTGCGCGCAGTCGGGGTTGCGTCCCTCCAGTCTCATCGAAGCCTCTGACTCTGTCAGCTTCGCCTGAGAGGAGACGCCATGCGCAGCCCGCCTTCATCGTCGCCTCGCCTGCTTCCGGACGGCACGCCCCTTCAGAATCGCCTGCTTGCCGCGCTTCCGAGCGGCGACTATGCCCGCATTCTGCAACACCTGCAGATGAACAGCGTAGTGACCGGTCGCACGCTGCAGGAGCACGGCACGCCTGTGACCGACGTGTATTTCCCCAACGGCGGCGTCTTCTCGGTGACGAACGAGATGCGCGACGGCGAGCTCGTGGAAGTGGCGACGGTCGGACGGGAGGGCATGCTCGGCGTTGGCGTGTTCCTGGGAGACCGCGCGAGCGCGGGTCGGACCTTCCAGCAGGTGCCGGACGGTCCGCTGCCCTCGATGACGGCGGGGCGGTTCGTGAAGGAGACGGCGGCGGGTCCGTTCCGCGAAGTCGTGGCGCTCTATGCGCAGGCGAACCTGCTGCAGATCATGCAATGCACGGCGTGCAATGCCCTGCACGATGTGAGACAGCGCTGTTGCCGGTGGCTCCTGCAGACGCAGGATCGTGTCGGCGGCCGCGAGTTTCTCCTGAAGCAGGAGTTCCTCGCCATCATGCTGGGCGTGCATCGTCCGACCGTCACGGTCGTCATGGGAACACTCCAGCAGGCTGGCCTGATCTCGACCAGGTATGGACGAATTCGCGTGCTGAAACCGAGACGACTGCGTGATGCGTCGTGCGAGTGTTACGAGGTCATCCGCGAGCACTTCCGGCGGCTCGGATTGTGAGCACGGACGCCGCGTAACCGTACACGTACGGTTCGTCCGGTCACGCTCCGACGCCGGACGGACGTTCGAGTGCCGCACCTGCAGCCGCACGAGCCCCTCAGCGTCGTCCCAGACGACACCCGGTCTGTCCGGCTTCACGCTGCCCCATCGGGCCGCATTCAAGCAGCGCCCCTCCGACGATCAGGTGGATGATGTTCAACCGGTAGAACAGCCGCGCCGAGAACGTGCCCGCACCGATGCGATCGACGAGCGATACCGTTGTCCCCGCCATGAGGCGTGGAACTGAAGATGGAGTTCGGGCCAGCTCACGATGGGCGAGCACAGCAATGAAGATCTCCTGAACGACGGGCGGCATCTCCTCTACGCCGGTGATGAGGACGCTGCCACCCGCTGCACCATCGATGAGGTCCGTCCACGTCTTC
>Ga0299913_10002287_pt1 | contig 15017 bp, 19 predicted proteins | sample RVTome_9_FD_201360 | JGI IMG/M metagenome (GOLD analysis project Ga0299913, IMG submission 201360) | Soil microbial communities from uranium-contaminated site in the Upper Colorado River Basin, Wyoming, United States - RVT155D38 (version 2) ...
AGCGCCGAGCAGCGCCAGGATCGCCAGAGCTCTGATCACCGGCGGCCCCGGATGGACACGGCCCGGGCCACTTCACGTTCCATGACCTTGCGCTTGATGGTTTCCCGCTTGTCGTGCTGCTTCTTTCCTTTACCCAGTCCCAACGCCACCTTGGCCCTTCCCTTCCTGAAGTAGAGCTCCAGCGGCACCAGCGTGAGTCCACGCTGCTCGACCGCGCCTATCATCTTCTCGATTTCTCGACGATGAAGGAGAAGCTTGCGGGCACGGACCGGATCGTGGTTATAGCGATTGCCCTGCTCGTAAGGCGTGATGTTCATCCCTTCCAGGAAGACTTCCCCATTCCTCACCCTGGCGTACGCCTCCTTGATGGAAGCCTTCCCGCTTCGCAGAGACTTGACCTCAGTTCCGGTCAGTACGATTCCGGTTTCCCACGTCTCGAGGATATGATAATCGTGTGTCGCCTTGGGGTTGCGGGCGACTGAATGCTTCCGCTCGGCGGCCGGGATGGTCTCGCGATTCACTCGGGAATTCCTAAGCAAAGGATAGGCCACGACTTCGGGTCGGTCAACGGTTTGGGTCTAAAGAAGGGTAGGACGGGAAGAGCCTGCCCTGAGCGTAGCGAAGGGACGGGAAAGAAACTGAATACGGAAAGAGCGCGAAAGATGTTGACCTCTCCCAACCTGACCGCTAGTTTGCGCCCTTCGCCGAAGTGGTGGAACTGGTAGACGCGCTGCGTTCAGGGCGCAGTGGGCGCAAGCCCGTGCGGGTTCGAGTCCCGCCTTCGGCACTCTCCTTCCTTCCTGACCTTCCGTCCTTCCCCTCTTTCCCGCCCTAATACCTGGCCAGCCCCGGCTCTATCCGCTCCGCCCAGGCATCGATACCCCCCGCCAGACTCCGCACCTTCCCGAAGCCGGCGCCCTTGAGAATCTCCAGCGCTCTCATTGAACGAACACCGTGGTGGCAATGGGTCACGATTTCCGCATGGCCGTCCAGCTCGGAGAGGCGCTCGGGCAGTTGGTTTAGAGGAATCAACCGGGCGCCCTCTATGTGAGCGATTTCCCACTCGTGCGGTTCGCGAACATCGACCAGCACCAGATCGCCCCCCTTCTCGTCCATTTCCCGCCGCAGCTCCTCCGCGGTGATCTCCGGGCCGGCATATGTCGGCTCCGCGCCGATGCCGCAGAAGGCCTCGTAGTCGATCAACTCACGAATGGTCGGATTGCTCCCGCAGATGGGGCAAGCCGGATCCTTGCGCAACTCGAGCTCGCGAAACCGCAGCTTGAGGGCATCGAACAGTATCAGACGTCCAAGCAACGAGCTTCCCGCGCCGATGATCCATTTGATGGTCTCCAGAGCCTGAATGCTGCCGATTATTCCGGGCAGAACTCCCAGGACACCCCCCTCGGCACAGCTCGGAACCAGTCCCGGAGGCGGCGGCTCGGAGTACAGACAGCGATAGCAGGGTCCCTTTTCAGCGTAGAAGAGCGATGCCTGGCCCTCGAAACGAAAGATGCTGCCGTAAACATTCGGCTTGCCCAGGAGCACGCAGGCATCGTTCACCAGATAGCGGGTAGGGAAGTTGTCGGTGCCGTCTACCACGATATCGTATTCGCGAAGGATTTCGAGGGCGTTCTCAGCGGTGAGCCGAGTCTCGTGTCGCTCGATTTTGACATTTGGATTGAGATCGGTCAGCCTCTCCTCAGCGGAGTCGAGTTTGGATCGGCCCAGGGTGGAGGTACCGTGAACGATCTGCCGCTGGAGGTTGGTTAGGTCTACCATGTCGAAATCCACGATGCCGATTGTTCCTACTCCTGCGGCAGCCAGGTAGAGAGACAGGGGTGATCCGAGCCCTCCGGCCCCGATGGTCAGGACCCTGGCGGCCTTTAGCTTTCGCTGGCCGGTGACGCCGACCTCCGGGAGAAGGAGATGTCTGGAATACCGGAGCATCTCGGCATGGGATAGGGCTGTCTTCGCCTCTGCGGTGGCGGGAGATCCGCCCGCAATGCTGGGCACGATGGTGAGCACGTCACCGGAGCGCACCGGTGTTGCCGTGGAAGCGAGATGCCTGATATCGGTCTCGTTCAGATAGAGGCTCACGAAGCTGCGTAGGCGCCCGTCTTCCTGCATGAGATGGCGCTTCAGACCCGCGTGGGTGGCCACCAGTCCGTCTAGCACCTGCCCCACGGTTTCACCGACGAGCTCGATGGTATCATGACCTCCCGTGAACGGCCGGAGCGGAGTGGGGATCGAAACGGTCACAGACATATCGTCATACCTCATTCAGAACCTCAATGGACTCGGGATGCATCCCTGACCTGTCGTCGACGAGCACCCAACTGGCCAGCTCCGCCGCCCGACCGCGGTTCACCCCCACGATGATATAACTGTACCAGGGCCACGCCTGTTCTGTGTCAAAGGCGGACGGTGCGGCGGGATGATCCGGATGCGAGTGATAAAAGCCCAGTACCTCCTGTCCGGACGACCGCAACCGGGCTTCGATCAGGCGGAGATCGTCGGGTGAGATCAGATAGCGGTGCGGATCATCGGTGCGGCGATTTAGGGCCGGAACCAGCCGCAGGACCTCTTTCACGTTACCCGTCCGACCGGCAAGTATCCCGCAACATTCGCCGGGATAGGCCTGCTCGCCCTCGCGTCGAATCTCCTCGATCACAGAATTACTCAGTCGCAGCGTCACTGCTCCGTCCACCGGTGTGGTTCGCTCAGGTATCGGCTACCGGTGTCGCAGCCCACCGCCACGACGTATGCGTCCGGAGTCTCTCGAAGAACCTCGAGCGCTGCTGCTACCGCTGCGCCGGCCGACCAGCCCACCAGATATCCCGTCTCACGCGCCAACCTGCGTGCCATCCGATCTGCAACTTCAGTCGGAATCTCTGCGACCGAGTCGACCAGCCGTGGATCGTAAAGGAGCGGAGGGTGCGGGGTGGTCGCCAGATGTTTTAAACCCTCCAGGCCGTGGAATGGCGAGTCCGGCTGGACGCCGATGAGACACACACCCGGCTTCTTGTCCCTGAGAAACCCGCCGGTTCCCATCATGGTTCCTGTAGTCCCCATCGCTGCCACGAAATGAGTCACCTGCCCTTGGCTCTGGTCCCAGATCTCCGGACCCGTGGTCTCCCGGTGCGCCCAGGGGTTCGCAGGATTGCCGTACTGGTCGGCGTAGAAGTAGCGGTCGGGAAACTCTGCGGCGAGCTCTCGGGCACGGTCGACCGCCCCCTCGGTACCGGCAAGCCGGTCGGTAAGAATCACCTCGGCACCATAGATCTCGAGCAAGGCACGGCGCTCGGGACTTGCATTAGCGGGAAGGCAGATGGTCACCGAGATACCTGCCGCCGCTCCCAGCATGGCATACGCGATGCCGGTGTTCCCACTCGATGCGTCGAGTAGTCGCTTGCCGGGCAGCTCACCCCGGCAGAGCGCGTCTCGTAGAATCGCGCGGGCGGCGCGGTCCTTGACGCTGCCTCCAGGGTTGAGCCATTCGGCCTTCAGGAACAGTTGCCCCCGGCCCGATTGCGCCCCAATCGGGAGCAGCGGCGTGTTGCCAACCGTGCGCCAGAGCTCAGGCTCCTGAAATGCCGGGTGGAAGCGCTGCGTCATCACCCTACCTCCAAAACAAAAAACCCGACCGGCGGGGTCGGGGGGGTCCTTGGATCTGAAAAAGCCGCCTAGCTCGCCGACGATATCCCTACCAGTTCCTGCACATCGGACTCTTGCTTCATGAGGTCGGCGAGGGAGATTCCCGCCAACAACTGGTCGATTCGCTGTTGGAGGGCGTGCCACACCGGCCTGATGCTGCAAGTGCCTCCCGGGCTACATCGGTCGGCGTCAACCGGGTGGGTCTCGCAGTTTATCTCGAAAGTCTGATGCTCCGAGGCGGCCATGACATCGCGCACCGAGATACGTTCGGGCTCTTTCGCGAGGTAATAGCCTCCCTTTGCACCGCGGACGCTCTGGACCAGGCCGGCCCGCCGCAGGCGGAGAAGGATCTGCTCCACGTAGTCGGCAGGCAACCGCTCGGTATCGGCGAGCTCGCGCGCGGCAACGGGACCGCTGCCCGTGCGCCCGCGCTTCGCGAGATGAATCGAGATGATGAGGCTGTATTCGGTCCAGGTGGTGACCCGCATGGTGGAAATATGGGGCGGCTTGGGTCGGGAATCAATGTAGAGAGCTGGGAGCTGGGTCGTTCCGGGGTTGCAGCGGTTTCCTCATCCTGAGTGCAGCGAAGGACCTGAGCAAGCTCCCAGCCGGCTGCGTTTACCTCTTATCGGCTGCAGTCCAGCGCGCCACTTCCTCCGGGCTCATGTTTCCCACTGGGCGCACCCGGGCATCCCTGAACGAGCCGCCGAGCACATCTCCCAGGTACTGCGACCAAGAGAGCAAGGTTCCGTAACACACCGGGTCGGGGGAATCCGGCTCCGACTGCTCCTCGTTCAGCTGCCTGATGAGACCCTGCATGACCCAGTCGGGAACTCGCGAACGTTGCGATGGATAAATGAAGCCGTACAGGATGAGGTGAGCCAAGAGCACTCGCCAATGAGGCCCGAAACGCTCCAGCAGGCGCTGCCAATCCAGCCGTTCACCGTGGGCGAGAATCAGATGCGCGACATCGGCACCGTCATAGCGCTCACGCTCCATGACGTACGCCTTGGACCAGAGGGTCTCTTCCGCCGGAGCAATCTTGACGGGAACACCGAGAACCACTTCCGAGGTGGCGTGCTCGAACCAGCCGTCGTCCACCGTGGCGATGCCATTACCAGAACTAAAGATGACGTCGATGAATCCTTCCGGAGAACGGATTTTGGCCAACCAGTGGGAGAACACGAGCTCCGTGTCATATCCAGCGGCCGTACAGGCTTCGAGCAGTCGTTGAACGTCCCGAGGGCGCGCGAAGATATCGAGGTCTTTAGTCGACTTATCGATCCCCGCCTGGTGAATGAACGCAAACGCCCCGCCAACCAGAAAGGGCACGCCCGCCTGATTCAACACCTCCATGGCCATGCGGTAGAAGAGACGAGAGGGGGTCTCAACCAGCGACTGCGTCGGCGCCTGGGCCATGTGGCCTCCTCGGGGATGGCCTATGATATTGATCCTTATGTAAATAAGGTGTGGCCCACATCACCGCAGGAGAGACCGTCCCCGACTGAATTGAGTTGCAATGACAAAGCGATCAGGTGTTGTACGGGTTGCAGCCGTGGGAGATATCCATCTCGGCGGCAAAGGACTCGATGCCCCCCTCCAGATTTTGTTCGGGCAGGTTGCCGAACACGCCGATGTGCTTGCCCTGTGCGGGGACCTCACCGACCGCGGGGAACCCGAGGAAGCCAAGCTCATGGCGAAGGCGCTCGCGTCGGTTGGCGTACCGATTGTCGCCGTTCTCGGAAACCACGATTATGAGTCGGGTAAGGAGCGCGAGGTGGCCAAGATCCTCTGCGATTCCGGAATTCATGTCCTCGACGGCGAATCCCACGAAATTCTCGGTATCGGCTTTGCCGGCATCAAGGGCTTTGCCGGTGGCTTTGGCAGGAGGGCGTTAGGACCTTGGGGCGAGTCGCTGATCAAGCAATTCGTGCGCGAGGCGTTGGACGAGGCACTAAAGCTCGAGACTGCGCTGGGTCAGCTGCGAACCGAGCGGCGCGTTGCGCTCCTGCACTACTCACCAATAGTGGGGACGGTGCTGGGGGAGCCGCTCGAGATCTACCCGTATCTGGGCTCGAGTCGCCTGGAGGAGCCGCTCACCCGGTATCCGGTGGATGTTGTCTTTCACGGTCATGCCCACCATGGCGCTGCGGAAGGGCAAACGATGGGGAATGTGCCCGTTTACAACGTTTCAATGGTCTTGCTCCAGGAGAGCTTTCCCGATCGGCCTGCTTTCCGGGTGGTGGAGCTCCCCATTGGTGACGGCACCGGCCGTACGGATGACACCTCAGCCATGCCCCCTCTCCGTCGAGCGACCGACCGGTCTACTGCCTGACGGTTTCCACCCTGTCATCCACCCGAGGCGATGCCTCTTCCTCCGGGAACGCCGGGCTCGGTCATGGCGCGCAGGTCCAGAACCTCCTCCAGCTCCTTTCCCTTGAGGATCCCTTTTTTGATGACGAGCTCCCTCACCGTGAGCCCGGTCGCGACCGCCTCCTTAGCCAACTTGGCGGCTTCGGCATACCCGATCTTCGGAGCCAGCGCCGTAACCAGCGCCGGACTGCGTTCCAGCCAATAGGCGCACTGCGCCTCATCCGCCACAATCCCATCGATACACCGCTCCGCCAGCACAGCGCTGGCATTGCCAACGATGATCAGCGCGAACACCATGTTGTGAGCCATGACCGGCATCATGACGTTCAGCTCCAACTGTCCCGCCTCGGCCGCGAGCGCTACCGTGGTGTCCAGACCCAGTGCCTGGTAGCAGACCTGGTTCACCATCTCGGCGATCGAAGGATTCACCTTCCCTGGCATGATGCTGGACCCGGGCTGTACCGGCGGTAGCAATATTTCCGCCAACCCAGTACGGGGCCCCGAGGCCAGCAGACGGATATCGTTGGCGATCTTGTTGAGGTCCAGCACGTAGGACCTGAGTGCACCGCTGACCGTCGCGACATCGCCCATGGACTGCATCAGCTGAACCCGATCCCGTCCTGGACGAAGCTGCAGCCCGCTGATCGCCTGAAGCTGGCGCACCATCAACGTCGGGTATTGCTGTTCCGCATTGATGCCGGTACCGACAGCCGTGCCGCCGATATTCATCTCCCGCAGCCATTCCGCAGCCTCGCTGATCTTCTCGCTATGCCGCTGCACTGTGTGACCGTAGCCGGTGAACTCCTGTCCCAACCGAATAGGCGTGGCGTCCTGAAGATGGGTGCGGCCTGATTTGATGATTGCGTCGAACTGCTCGCCTTTCGCGAGCAGAGATGCGGCTAAACGCTCGAGAGCCGCAAGCGTCCGGGGGAGCGTGGCAAGGGTGGCCAGCCGCATGGCGGTGGGGATCACGTCGTTGGTGCTCTGCGCCATGTTGACGTGATCGTTGGGGTGCACCGGCTGATAAGTACCGCGTGCACCACCCAGGATCTCGTTGGCGCGGTTCGCGAGTACTTCATTACAGTTCATATTGTGGCTGGTGCCGGCACCAGCCTGGTAAACATCCACGATGAACTGATCGCGGTGCTGTCCGGAGAGAACCTCATCGGCCGCCCGCACGATGGCATCCGCCAGCTGCGCTTCCAGCCGTCCGGTCTCCTTGTGGACCAAAGCCGCCGATCGCTTGATCCAGATGACGGCATCGACAAACGCCGGGAGCGGCCGCAGCCCGGAGATGGGGAAATTCTCCGCGGCACGCAGTGTCTGGATCCCGTATAGCGCGCCAGCGGGAACGGCCTTCTCGCCGAGCGGGTCTCGTTCCATGCGGGTAGGGTTCATGAACTGAGTTCCTGGAGGCGTATGACGGAATACTTCAGATCGCTCGACAACGCGGTCACGTTCGACGCCGACAAGGCGGCCAAGGCCGACATCTTCAGCGGGCGGCAACTGTTCGTGGGCCTGAACTGCTTCGAGCCGGGACAGTCACAGAAAGTCCATGTGCATGCCGGATCGGACAAATTTTATCTGATCGTATCAGGAAAGGCGAGGATGACTGTTGCTGACGAAATGCGAGAGGTGGGCGCCGGAACTCTCGTATGGGCACCAGCCGAGATTCCACACGGCGTCGATGAAGCGCTGGAGCGCACAATCATGCTGGTTGCCATAGCGCCGCCACCTACTGCGGCGACGTATCGGCCCCCTCGATGACCGGAGCCACTCTGCCCCGCAGCAGCTTGCGAAGGAACGGCCAGCCATAGATCCCCGCGGCAAGCCAGACACCCAGCACCACACCGACTCCGTTGGTGTAAAATCGCCAGGCTACGAGGATCCAGCCCTGACCCTGACCAAGCTCGCCCGCCGCTCCGCCGAGGAAGCCCAGCTCCACCACGCCTGCTCCGGAGGGGGTGGGAAGCACCATCTGACTATAAAGGAGGGCGAACGAGCCGAAGATGACCGGGCCCAGTTCCGGTAGGCTCGGCAGCGTGAGGGCCAGCACCGGCAGGATAGCAATGCGGGCGGCCATCGCGATGGCGCTCAGCGGCAGGCTGGCGAGCAGAGGCCAGCGCGGCATTCTTCGCAGGTAGACCATCACCCGGCGCAGGGGCCGGCGCAGTCGCTTTGTGGTGGGAGAGAGAACCCGGCGCGTATACCACCAGATGGTGACGCCAACCAGAAGAACGACTACCACCCAGGGCCAGGCGCTCTGGGCCGCGGCTTGGAGTCCGGGCCCGGCAGTAGACCACCAGGCCGGGGCGTACTGCCAGATCAGCCATGCTGCCACAGCGAGAAGCACCAGGCGTGAGGCCACTGCCTCGAGCGTGATCCCCACCAGCGCCGGCGTCATGCGCACCTTGGTTCGCAGGAGTCCGGCAAGCCGGGCAGGCTCGCCCCCGAGGCGGAGCGGCGTCAAGGCATTCGCCGCGTCGCCGAAGGCGTTCAGCACGAATGCGTCCCTGAGCCGCAGCGTGACACGGAGACCCCGCATGATCCACTGAATACGCCAGGCCCGTACGGCGAAATCCAATGCGACCAAGCCCAGGCAGACGAGGTGCGCTTCGAGGGCGCTCACGATGCGGCCAGTACGGCCCGGTAAACCGAGAACAGCCGGTCGAACGCTGTGACCCAGCTGTGACGGGTTTCCACATAGCGCCGCCCGAGGTGGCCCAGTCTAGCGAGATCCGACTGCAGCAGACCCTCGGCCACATCAGACATGTGGTCAGAGTTGCCGGAGTGGTACAGTGCGCCGGCACCGGACCGCGTCACCGTCTCAGCCACACCACCCTGATCCACCGAGAGGACAGGAAGGCCGCTGGCCATCGCCTCGAGCGAGGCAAGGCCAAATGTTTCCGCAGGCCCGGGAGCGACGTAAAGGTCCACAGCGGCATACAGGTCGGCCAGCGCATCACGGTCGCGCTCGAAGGGCAACCAGATGACGCGGTCTCCACCAGAAGCTGTTGCGAGATAACGCCGCGCCGGCCCATCTCCCACCATGACCAAACGTGTTTCAGTGCGCCTTTCCACTCGTGCCCAACCTCGCAGGAGCACATCCAGATCTTTCTCTCCAGCGATCCTCCCTACATACAGCGCCAGCCGGCCGCTCGGCAGGCCAAAGCGCCTGCGCGTCTGCATGGCATGGCTTCGGCGTGAAGGGTTGAAGCGAGAGAGATCCACACCGAGGGGAACACACACTACGTTCTCCAGGCCTGCCTGACGAAGCTGCTGGGCTACCGTCTCGGATGGTGCGATCGTGGTATGAACCAGCGCACCGAGACGCCGGACATACGACCAGGCGGCGGCACTGGCCCCGTGGCGGAACCATCCGGCTGACTCCGGCCGTGGTGCGATGATGCGCGGGAAGTTGCTGTGATAAAACCAGACGGTGGGTACTCGCAACCGCCGGGTAGCCAGTCGAATCAGCCAAGGCGCGCACCAGGCGCTTCCCACCTCGATGAGATTGGGGCGCTCGTGCGCGACAATCCGGCTGGTGGATTTGGTGGCCAGCATGAAGCGGTAAGGCTTCTGAGTCGGAATGGGGGCGCCGTGAAGACGGTAGCAGCGGACCCCCTGACCCTCCAGGATCTCGTCCCGTGCGCCCGGTACGACCAGCACCTGCCTGAGTAGTGGATTTCGCTGCACGTAGCGAGCCTTCTCCAGAAGGTAGGTCCTTACCCCGCCCGTGGTCTCACCGAAGAACTCGGAGATATCGAGGATGCCGATGCCGGCTGAAGGCCTGAGTCGCGGCGGGAGAGCGGAATGGCCGATGTCGAGCGGCGTCCCTCGGGGAACACGGAGAGGCTGAAGATCGAGAATACCGGCAGCGGAATCAGTCAGAACAATCCCCGAGCGGGTACATCGTTCCGCAATTGCGGCAGCGGTTCTTGCAGCCCGAGGCTCGGCTCGGAAGTTCGAAGCCGCAGCGATCGCACGTCGGGTAAGCGGGTAGGCGCGTGGGCGGGTAGGCGGAAACTGGAGATTTCGGCTCGCTGGCCTTAGGGACGGCCCCGCCGATCGGCTTACCCGCTTTTCCGCTTACCGGCTTACCCGCGGACCTACCCAAGCCGATACGCCCCAGTCAGGAACGGATTGGTGAGGCGCTCGATCCCGATCGTGGTATCGGGCCCATGGCCGCTGTGCACCACGGTGGAATCGGGCAGAGACAAGAACTCCGTCTGAATGCTCGCCATGAGGGTTCCGGAGTCTCCACCCGGCAGGTCGGTGCGGCCGACTGATCCGCTGAAGAGCACATCACCTCCGAAGATCATGCCCTCACGCAGGAAGCTCACGCTGCCGGGAGAATGCCCGGGGGTAAACCGCACCGTGAATTCGAAAGCACCTACCCGAAGGACCTGACCCTGCTGGAGCTCATGATCGGGAGCCGGCGGGCGATGGAGCCGCATGCCTACCCACGCGCCGTACTGCGGCAGAGCGTCGTAGATCGGGCGGTCGAGGGGATGCAGGTAAATCGGGGCGCCCGTTGCGGCGTGCACGGCCCCGACACCCATGATGTGGTCGATATGCGCGTGGGTGATCCAGATGCCTTGCGGGGCCCATGCCCGGGCGTCCAGCTCGGCGAGAAAGGTGGCTGACTCCTCGCCGGGGTCGATAATGACAGCTTCGCGGGTGCCGCGGTCGGCGATCAGGTAACAGTTCTCGGCGAACTGTCCGTTCGGCAGGGAGACGACTTCCAGATCAGACACCGACTTGCGCTTTCGCCGAAAGCCGGGTCTTTCGCTCGGTCAGGTATTTCTCCACGGCCACCGCCGCTGTCGTGGCATCGCCTACAGCGGTGGTGATTTGCCGGGTGAGCTGAGAACGGACATCGCCTGCCGCATAGAGCCCCGGGATAGAGGTCATCATCCGATCGTCGGTGATGAGATATCCGGCAGGATCATGCTCAGCGTGCTGCTTGACCAGGCCGGTATTGGGTCGAAATCCGATGAAGATGAACGCCCCCGTGGCTGCCAGCGTCGACTTCTCGCCCGTGACGGTGTCCACAAGCTCTACCGAGCTCAGGCCGGTAGGACCACCCTTGAATTCCTTGACCTGCTTGTTCCAGATCACTTCGATCTTGGGATTCGCGAAGAGCCGCTCCTGCAGGATCTTCGAGGCCCGGAACTGATCGCGCCGGTGGACTACGTAGACCTTCTCGGCGTAGCGGGTGAGATAATCCGCCTCCTCGACAGCGGCATCTCCTCCACCGATGACCGCAAGCGTTTCGCCCTTGAAGAAGGCTCCGTCGCACACGGCGCAGTAGGAGACGCCGCGGCCGGCGTACTCCACCTCGCCCGGCACCTCTAGCTTGGTAGGTGTACCACCGGCAGTGAGAATGACGCTGGGAGCTTCGTACACGTGACCCAGGGCGGTGGATACCTCGAAGACGCCATCCTCGCGCCGCACGATCGACTCGACAGTGTCCTGACGAATATCGGCTCCGAATTTGACCGCGTGGGCTGTCATCAAATCGGCCAGTTGGCGCCCCAGTACATGATCGAAGCCGGGATAGTCGTCGATCCACTCGGTATTGAGGAGCTCGCCGCCCGGCACGCCGCGTTCCAGAACGACAGAGCGGAGCAAACCCCGGCCGGCATATAGCGCCGCGCAAAGGCCTGCAGGCCCCGCACCTACGATGATGAGGTCAAGCTCCTCGCTGCGGATCATGGCGTCCCCGAAATGTTGGCTCCCGGAATATAGAACGCACTCGGGTTCCCGAGTATGAGCCTGGAACTGGGACTCCGGGAACGGCGGTCATTGCGAGGACGAAGCCCCGAAGCAATCCAGCGCCGAGCGGGTATTGCTGCGCCGCTCTCTGGCGGCTCGCGATGACTATCCGGTCAGCAGCTCCTTTCTAGCTCTCAGCTCCCAGCTGCAGGAGATTTACCGCCCCGTGACAGCTCGACACCGTGCCGACCAGCACGTTGACAGCAGACATCGCCCGGCCCACCCCGGCAACCAGCGAATCGCCGGCGAGAACCTCGCTCACATCAAACATGCCGACCCCGAAAACCCGGTGCTCGCATACAAAGAGCACCGGTCCCGCAGTCGGATGAACATCGTTCAGCTTACGAACCAGGCCTTCCATCGTGTCAGCCATTTCCCACGTCCGTGGGGCGCGGATCACAGGACAGATGGCCGGCTCGATGCAATGCGTGGGGCAGATCCAATCGGCGAAGGAGATGTAGCGGGTCCCGTCGGGGGCGCTCACGTCGTAAGGAGTTCCCGGCTCCATGTCCACCGGCAGTGTAACTACCGGCCGGCCGGGCCAGCGTAACCGGGCCCGCCGAACCAGCCACTCGTACATCAAGTGGGGCATGAGAGGAGAGGGAACGATGGCATCGCCGGGATCACCGATGCCGGTCTTCGAAACAGTGGCGAGGTAGTCATCGAAGAAGTCGCCCCAATCCTGGATCACGAGCCGGCGGCTGCTGTCTTCCTGGACCTCGAGAGCCACTTGGCAACCCTGGTCCCGGTCCACGATCAGGAGGGTGCGGTAGGCGACCCTGCCACGAGCCCGGGCGCGCTCCAGTTGACCGGCGTAGAAGGATCCGTAGCAGCCTCCTCCGACGATCACAATGTCGCGGAACTCGATCCTATCGGATGCGCCGTCCACCGTCGACCACCAGGATCTCTCCGGTAACGAAGTCTCCACCTTCCAGGAGATATAGCAGGGCCGAAATGACGTCGGAGGGAGTACCGAGGCGGCGAAGGGGCGTGGCACGGGCCAGCCGCTCCCGCTCATCGGAGTCATAGTCATCGGGCACGAGTACCGCTCCGGGTGCGATGGCGTTGACCGTTACCTCGGGCGCAAGACTACGCGCCAGCACCTGAGTCAGCATGACGATGCCAGCCTTGCTTATCGAGTGCGCCGCGAAACCCGGCCAGGGCTCCAGACCTGCCAGATCGGCGAGGTTTACTACCTTTCCCCTTGCCGACCGGAGCGCTGGCGCCGCGCCCTGGGTACAGAAGAAGACGGCACGCAGGTTCAGATCCTGAATTGCATCCCACCGCTCCGGCGTGGTCTCCTCGAAACCCAGCCGGTGCATCACTGCCGCGGAGTTGACCAAGACATCTACGCGGCCGAACTCCTCCATCACTCGCCCTGGCAGGGCACGGGCAGCGTGGGCATCGGTAAGATCGGCCTCGAAACAGGCGGCCCGGCCACCGGCATCCATGATCTCCTGCTTCAACTCCTGAGCGCCGGTTTTCGATGCGTGATGATGGAGAGCTACCGTCATGCCCCGGCCGGCCAGGGCACTGGCCATAGCTCGTCCCAGACGTCGCCCCGCACCCGTGACCAGGGCTACGCGGCCCTGCAGATTCATCAGAGTGAGCCGGCTGGAACAGGAGAGATCGGAAGGATCTGACCGGTCATCGTGGCGTCGGAGTGTGCGAGGGACATCACACCGTCGGTGATCTCCTGCATCTCGACGTACTGCGCGCTTCCCCCCCCCGCTGCCGCCACATTATCCACCGTACGAACCATGGCCGGTGCGACCGCGTTGACGCGGACATGACGGTCCTGCAGCTCGAGCGCCAGGCTACGGGTGAAGCCGGCGACCGCCGCCTTTGCCGCCGAGTAGACCGCCATAGGGCTCTGCGGATGGAAGTAGGCAATTGAAGAGAAGTTGACGATGCAGCCGCGCGTTCGGGTCAACGCTTCGATCGCGGCTTGCGAAACGAGGACGGCGGTCTTCAAATTGATCGCTATTTCACGATCGAACGCTTGCGCCGTGATCTCGCTGATGGGGCCGAAGGTGGTCAGGCCGCCAGCCACATTTACCACGACATCGAGACGGCTGAAGTGCTTGAGTGCTACCTCCACTGCCAGCTCCGCGATGTCGGGCTGGGTCAGATCGCCGGCACATGGCCTGGCATCAACGCCCTGAGCGCCAAACTCCCGAACCCGTTCTGCAACCCCCACCGCATTGAGATCGCAAGCCACGATCTTGGCGCCGGCCTTGCCGAAAGCGAGCGCCACCGCGTTGCCGATCTGGCCTGCTCGGCCGACTCCGGTCACGAGCACGACCTTCCCCCCGAAGTCCAGGCGTGCCGCGCTCATGGGCCTTCCAAGCTCTCCAGGATGACTGCCGCCCCAGGCGCGCCCGATTGGGAATAGAGAACAGTGCCATCCCGATCGATCAGGCAGACCGAACGGGCGATTCCCTCGATAAGGGGCTTTACGGCACCATAGGCGCGGCTGATGGAATACTCCGGATCCGACAGCAAAGGGAAAGGCAGGCCCAGCTTCGCAGCATACACCGCGTGGCGCTCTGCGGAGGCTGGATTCACGCCGAAGGGCCGGATGTGGTTGTCGGTGTAGGATTGAATCTCATCGCGCACGGCGGAGAGTTGGCGGTTTCAGCCAGGTGTGTTGTTGCCGGGATAAAACACCAGCAGCACGCGCGACTCCTGAAGCAGGCTCCGGAGTTGATAGGTGCGCCCGTCGGAGGCTTCAGCACTAAAGTCCGGAGCGATACTTCCAGGTTGAACCAGGCTCATCAGGCAACGCGGTTGTATGAGTGAGATCGGCGGTCGTCGAGCCGCTCGAGCCATTCGAGCGGAACCTCCTGCGAGCCGATCGTCCCGTGGGTTACACCGGGTTCGGGATCACCGTGCCAATCACTACCGCCGGTACGGAGCAGGCCCAGCTTGAGCACGATGTCGGTCAGGCGAGCACGCAAATCCGGATCGTGACTGGGGTGACGTGTCTCCACCGCATCCAGGCCCTCCCCCTTGAGGCGCTCGATGAAGGTACGGGTTCCCCGCTCCTTCAAGTGGGCGATAGAGACCAGCCCGCCGACAGAGTGCACCAGTTCGACGATGGTGTTGAACGCCGGCAGTGTCTTCTCCACGAAGGCCGGGCGGCCCCGACCCAGGTATCGATCGAAGGCGTCTCCGAGATCGATGGCGCCTCCCTCGCGAACGATCGCGCG
>Ga0299913_10002289_pt1 | contig 15013 bp, 15 predicted proteins | sample RVTome_9_FD_201360 | JGI IMG/M metagenome (GOLD analysis project Ga0299913, IMG submission 201360) | Soil microbial communities from uranium-contaminated site in the Upper Colorado River Basin, Wyoming, United States - RVT155D38 (version 2) ...
CCGCGACGTGTCGCTGGCGATCCTCACCGAGCGCGACCCGGACGCCCTGGACGTGCTGCGGCACTCGGCCGCCCACGTGCTCGCCACCGCGGTGCGCGAGCTCTTCCCGGGCGCCGGCATCGGCTTTGGCCCGCCGATCGAGGACGGCTTCTACTACGACTTCGAGGTGCCTCGCCCTTTCACGCCAGAGGACCTGGAGCGGATCGAGACGCGCATGGGCGACGTGGCCAAGGCGGACTACCCCTTCGTCCGCGAGGTGGTGGATCGCGCCGCCGCGAACCGCCGGTTCGCCGACGACCGGCTCAAGCTGGAGCGGATCTCGGAGCTGGGAGACGAGGAGACGATCACCGTCTACACCGACGGTCCCTTCACCGACCTCTGCCGCGGCCCGCACCTCCCGCGCACCGGCAGGCTCAAGCACTTCAAGCTGCTGCACGCCGCCGGCGCCTACTGGCGGGGCGACGAGAAGCGGCAGATGCTGCAGCGCATCTACGGGACCGCCTGGTTCAAGAAGGAGGACCTCGACGCCTATCTCCACCGGCTGGAGGAGGCCCGAAAGCGCGACCATCGCGTGCTGGGGCGCCAGCTCGACCTGTTCTCCATCTCCGACGTGATCGGGCCCGGGCTGGTGCTGTGGCATCCCCGCGGGGCCACGATCAAGTGGCTGCTCTCCCGCGCGGTCGAGGACGACAACGTCGCCAGCGGCTACGACCTGGTGTACACCCCCAACGTCACCAAGGAAGAGCTGTTCCAGATCTCCGGGCACCTCCCGCTCTACGCCGCGAACCAGTACCCGCCGATGGCGGCCGGCGCGGGCGAGGCGGAGGACGTGCGCTACCGGGTGAAGCCGATGAACTGCCCGATGCACGCCCTCATCTACAAGAGCCAGCAGCGGAGCTACCGCGACCTGCCGATCCGGCTGAGCGAGATCGCGAACGTCTATCGGAACGAGAAGTCGGGCACGCTGCACGGGCTGCTGCGGGTGCGCGGCCTCAGCATGGACGACGCCCACATCTTCTGCACCATGGAGCAGATCGAGGACGAGATCTTCCTCTGCCTCGACCAGGTGGACCGGCTGGTCCGCACCACGTTCGGGTTCGAGCTCGACTTCGAGGTCTCCACCCGGCCCGAGGAGCGGCTCGGCGGGGACGAGGTCTGGGACCGGGCGGAGGCGACGTTGAGGCAGGCGCTCGACCGCAAGGGCATCGCGTACCGCATCGACGAGGGCGGAGGCGCGTTCTACGGGCCCAAGATCGACATCAAGTTCAAGGACGCGATCGGGCGGATCTGGCAGGGCCCGACCATCCAGCTCGACTTCAACCTGCCGGAGCGGTTCGAGCTGGAGTACACCGGGGCCGACAACCGGCCCCACCGCCCGGTGATGATCCACCGCGCGATCTACGGCACGCTGGAGCGGTTCACCGGCAACCTGATCGAGCACTTCGCCGGCGCCTTCCCCGTGTGGCTGGCGCCGGAGCAGGTGCGGGTGATCCCCATCTCGGACGCGCAGACCGAGCCGGCGCGGGCCCTCGCGGCGCGGCTCAAGGCCGCCGGCCTCCGGGTCCACGTGGACGACCGGTCCGAGACGCTCAACTACCGGATTCGCGAGGGCGAGCTCCAGAAGGTGCCCTACATGGCGGTGATCGGGCAGCGCGAGGCCGAGAGCGACAGCCTCGCGCTCAGGGTGCGTGGGGCGGGGAAGAAACAGGAGGTCATGCCGGTGGCGGCATTTCTCGCGCGGATCGGTGAAGAGGTGCGCAGCCGAGCGCTGGCGCCGTAGCCGCCCGGGTCACCTCCCGGGGACCGGCTTGGCACGAGCTGGAGGCGGGGGTGGCGGCGGCGGCGGAGGCCGGCGCTCGGTCGTGACGGTCGGAGGCGCCTTCGACTGGTCGGCGCTGTCCACGTGGATCGGCGTGGCCGGCAGGATCGGGCTGCCGGCCACGGCCTCCGGGGCCGGCTTGGTGACGAGGTCGTAGGCCGGCGGGTGCCAGCTCACGATGGCGTTGCGCAATGGCAGGGCGAGCGTCTGTCGCATGCGGAGCACCTGGGCCGAGGTGAATCGCATGGACCCACAGACGAAGTAGCTCATGATGTTGCTGCGCATCGGCGCGAAGACGAAGGTGAACTGCTTTCCCGCATAGCCGATGATCGTGTAGCTGGCCGGCCCGCTGCACATCTTCCATCCCCGGTTCTTGTAGTAGGCGGTGCCCGCCTCCGCCGGCGTGTCGCTCAGGCTGTCGCCGTCGAGGGCCGACATCTTCCCTCCCGCCTTCTGGATCCTCGCCACGATCTCCTGGTCCGTATCGGTCTCCGTATCGCTCCACCCGGGGAAGGTGTGCCCCAACCCGAGGTAGTGCCCCAGCTCGTGGGCGAAGATCACCCGATTCTGGACGAACGGACCGGAGAAGGCGTCCACCGGCACCCCGGTGTGATTGAATCCCGGCATGGCGATGAAGTGAACGCCCAGCTTGGACTGGGGCGGGAAGGCAAAGCCGTTGCCGGTCGGAGCGCTCTCCCGGCCGTGGCGGAAGAAGACCACCACCTTGCTGGGTCGCTGGGCCGCGAACGCGTTGGCGTCGGCCCAGCCGGCCTGGTCCTCGCTCGAGAGCCGGTTGAGCGTGGTGCTCTGCACCTCCTGCCAGTCCGGTCCGGCCTGGTCGGCAGTGAAGTGGAGCCGGATGCCGGCGCCGCTCCGGGTGAGGATCGCATTGGCCTCGCTCACCCAGGTGGCGACCTGGACCGGCGTGATGTCGGCGGGACGGGACCCGTCGTCGTTGGAGACGCGCACGGCGTGAAGACGGAGATGGATCGTCTGCGCCGCGGCATCCGGGGCGAGCGTCAGCGTCAGCAGGAATGCGGTGAGAAGCGAGTCGATCAGTCTCATGGCGGCCTCGTGCAGGGGCGTAGGGTCATGCCGTACTCGTCTCTCTGGGCCGGATGCCTATCGACCGGGGCGCGGCTTCGGCGTCGCCGGGGGCGGGGGCGGAGAAACCCTGGGCGACGGCTCGGCGCGGCGCGTCGCCGTCCGGGGCGCCTTCGACTGATCGGCGCTGTCCACGCTGGCGCTCGGCAGGGCGGGGGGCACGACCACCACCGTCTCGTCAGGAGGCTTCACCGTGGCCCGCACCACGGGCTCTGAGCCGGTGGGCGGCGGCGGCGGTGGCACCGTGCCCGCCGTGCCGTTCAGCTTCGTCGCCTCGGCCAGCGTGGTGCGGCCGGCAAGGAGCGGCTTGTGGGTCTGGAACGGCCGGGAGAACTGATCGAGACCGGTGTCGTTCTTGTGCTGATGGCCGTTGCATGCCGCCGCCCCGACGATGGGATCCCCGCTGCACCAGTAGACGCTCGCGACCGCGCCGGCGACCTGGATGTCGTAGTACTCGAAGTGACCCAGGATCTGCAGCTGCTCGCTCAGCGTCTTGGTCTTCGGGGTCCAACGCGCTTCCGCGGTCACCGGGAAGTCGTGCTTCTGCCCTTCGCCGTTCGACTGGTAGACGCGGCACGAGCCGCCGAACCGATACTTGCGCTCGTCGGCGCCGGGGACGCCGGATGCGGACTCCAGCTCGAGGCCGCTGCAGCTGAGCTCGGTCGAGGAGAAGTCTTCTCCGGTGATCTGCGCCGGCGCCGACGATGGAGCGCACAGCAGCATGAAGCCTGCGACGAGCGTGGCCAGGGGAGCCGGACCGATTCTGAAGGAAGACTGGTGCATGATGCCCTCGTGAGCGGGTTCACCCCGGTAAACGCAGGCCTGGCCGGCGAGGGGCCACCGCCGGTCGCTAGCGCCGGATCCGCTCCAGTACCTTGGCGGCCAGCGGCCTGAACTTCGCCCTCGCCCCCGGCAGGTGAAACACCATCAGCTCGACCATCCGGTCGCCCTCCAGCACGACGGCCGGCATCAGGTCGGCGAAGATCGCCGCATCGCCCAGTCCGGCGACCGGCCCCGGCTTGACGATGCTGTCCAGATCCGCCCCCTCCGCCGCGCCCATCGCCTCCTTCGCGATCGCATAGCCGGAGCCCTGGATCTCCCACTGCTCCCGCCCGCCGCTCCAGTACACCGTGAGCCCCAGATAGGGCGTCTCGGTGGTGCGCCCGAACCACTCGCAGCCGGACCACGTCGGCCCGCCTCGCGCCGCGGCGCGCGCGGTGACCGCCTCGCCCGCCAACGCGGCGACTTCCGCCTCCGAGAGCACCTCGCAGGCATCAGGCGCGGAGGCCGCCTGGGTGCTGACGGCCCGAGCGGTGTCGTTCTCTCGCCGCTCCTCCCGGCCCGCTCCGTCGCTGCAGGCCGCGAGCAGAGCGAGGGAACACGCGACGCCGCTTCGCAGGGGCGTGGGGGTGCTCATCGCGTCCCCCGCGGCGCCGCGACGGCCTCGGGGGCCGGCATCGCGGCCGTGGGGGGTGGCCCATCGCCAACCCTGGCGCTCCATGGCCCCGCCACCCACGCCTTGCTGGTCTTGGAGTTGTTGGATTCGTTCAGCTCGGAGACCTGATTGCCGGTATCCACCGCGCAGCGGGTCTCACTCCAGCCCGGCTTGGTGGGCGTCCACGAGGCCTTGTAGCCGTAGCTCCAGCTCGTCATCGAGGCGTCGCCGTCGAAGACATGCTCCCTGCGGCTCGCGGCTTCGCTGGCGAAGGCCGCGAGCACTTCTCCTCCGGCCTCCACTCGGCCCTTCCAGGAGAGCGGGGCGGGATCGGTGCCGGCCGGATGGTACTCGTAGACCACGCACTCGAGCTCCGTGGTCTGGCCGGCGGTCACGGGCTTGTCCGCCAGCAGGTTGGTCGGGACGACATTCACCGCCACGATGTCTACAGCGGGGGCGGGAGGGGCCGGGAGGCCCGCCGCTCCGGGAGGCGGCACCTCGCGCATCCGGGCTGGTGGGGCCTGAGCGGACAGCGCGGCGGCTTGGAGCACGAGGATTGCCCCGGCGAGCCTGAGTGACATGAGGTCTGCTCCTTCCACACGGGTTGACTGCGGCGATCGTGCCTCGCTGGCGCAACACGGTCACTGCACCCTGGGAAACGGAGACCCGGGGTGCGCGGGGCCATCGGAAGGCCGAAGGTCGGCGGACCACTGCTTGCCGCGACTCCCGCTGATCACCGGAGCCGCTCGAGGGCCTTGGCCGCGATGCCGCGCGCGCTCTCCGGCGACGGTGCCGCCACCTTCACCTGGTACCGGCCGAGGCGCGCCTCCAGCGTCGTCTGGCCCAGCATGTCGTACTCGGCCGCCGGCCCCGCCAGCCCGGCCACCGGGCGAACCTCCGTGCTCCGGTACAGCTCCTTGATGCTCGGGTCGTCCTCCTCGGACGAGTGGAGCCACTCGGTGAGACGCGAGGCCAGATCCGCCGAGGTGCCCCGGGCTTCCGCGACGGGGTAGTGCACCGTCAGCATCACGACGTCCCCGCCCGTGTACATGCAGCTCGCGGTGTAGGTGACCGGGTCGGTGTACGTGTGCTCGTTGAACCGGCCCTCGGCGCTGTCGACCGGGACCCCGACCAGGGCCGCGACTTCCTCCCTCGGCACCAGGTCGCACGCGTCCACCTGCTGCCCCGCCGCGGCGACCGTCGCGCCGTCTTCACCGCCGCCGCATTGCCAGAGCATCAGAGCGAGTGCCGCCGCGCCCGCGGCGCGGCCGATCGGCCGTGTGGTCATTGGTGTGCTCCTCGGCTGGGGTCCGACGGTAAGAACGCGGGTCGTGAGTGAACCGGGCCGCTCATCGGGTCCGGCGGGCGGGTGGAAGAACCCGCGCCCGCAGTGGCGCTCACCGGGCAGCCCTGTTCAGGATGCGGGCGCTCGCCGATCTGCACGACATCGTTCCCCCTCGGTGGATGTGGACGTACCCACGAGGTCAAACGGAGTCCGCGGCCGGCGAGGGCCACGCCTTTTCACCCTCCCACGCCGGGACTATCTTGCTCTCGGCTCGTACCTTGAGGACATCGTGAGCGACGCTACCACGCCCGTTATCCTGTCCGCCGTCCGCACGCCGATCGGCCGATATCTGGGCGGGCTCTCCAGCTTCACCGCGCCCCAGCTCGGGGCGATGGTCATCCGCGAGGCGGTCTCCCGCGCCGGTGTCGATCCGGCCGCCGTGGAGGAAGTGATCATGGGGCAGGTGGTCCAGGGGGGCTCGGGCCAGGCCCCCGCCCGCCAGGCCCTCATCCACGCCGGCCTTCCCGCGACCATTCCCGCCCTCACCATCAACAAGGTCTGCGGCTCCGGCCTCAAGGCCGTGATGCTGGCCTCGCAGGCCATCAAGGCGGCCGATGCCGAGTGCATCGTGGCCGGCGGACAGGAGTCCATGTCCGGCGCGCCGCACTATGTCTTCGGCATGCGCGGCGGCATCAAGGCCGGCAACCAGACCATGCTCGACGGCATGATCCACGACGGCCTGTGGGACTCCTTCGGCTGCTGCCACATGGGGGAGTACGCCGAGTACACGGCCGAGAAGGCCGGTGTGACCCGCGAGGACCAGGATCGCTTCGCCTACCAGAGCCACCGCAAGGCGGTCGAGGCCGCGGAGGCCGGCAAGTTCAAGGCGGAGATCCTGCCGGTGCCGGTGCCGGGCAAGGGCGGCCCCACCACCGTCGCCGCCGACGAGGCGCCGAGGAAGGACACCAGCGTCGAGTCGCTCGCCAAGCTCAAGCCGGCCTTCCGCAAGGACCAGGGCACGGTGACACCGGGCAACGCCCCCGGGCTCAACGACGGGGCCAGCGCGCTGGTGGTCGCCTCGCTGGCGTTCGCCAAGGCCCATGGGCTGACGCCGCTCGCCCGGGTCACCGGCTACGCCACGGGAGGCGGTGAGCCCCGGGAGATCTTCTTCGCCCCGGTGCACGCCGTGCGGAGCCTGATGGGCCGGGCCGGCACGTCGATCGGCGACTACGACCTGATCGAGGCCAACGAGGCCTTCGCGGTGCAGGCCCTCGCCGACGGCCGGGAGCTGGGCTGGGACTGGGAGCGGGTGAACGTGCACGGCGGCGCCGTTGCGCTGGGCCATCCCATCGGCGCGAGCGGGGCGCGGGTGCTCACCACGCTGCTCTACGCGCTCCGCGACCGGGGCGGCTCGACCGGTCTTGCCACCCTTTGTCTGGGCGGCGGCAACGCCGTGGCGCTCAGCGTGGAGATGCTGTGATGAACGACGGCCGACGGGCAGGCGCGCTGGCGCCGGTGGACCGCTGGGCCGCCGGCCGCCGCGCCTTCGCCGTGGGGGCGGCGGCGCTGGTGGTGGCCGCCTCGGCGCAGGTCACCGTGCCGGTTCCCCTGAGCCCGGTGCCCATGACGCTGCAGCCGCTCGCGGTGCTCGCGGTCGGCGGACTGCTCGGCGCCGGATTGGGTGCCTCCGCGCTTCTGGTCTACCTGGCGCTCGGCCTCCTCGGCCTGCCGGTCTTCGCCGGCGGCAGCGGCGGCCTGCTGCACGTGCTCGGCCCCACGGGCGGTTACCTGCTCGCCTTTCCGGCCGCCGCCGCGGTGGCCGGGCGACTGGCGGGGACCGCGCCGCGGCTGGGCCCGGTGCTGATCGGGTGCGCGCTGGCGATGGCGGTCATCCACGCCGGCGGGGCCGCGCAGCTCGCGGTGCTCGGCGGGGACCCGGGGGTCGCGCTGCGGGTCGGGTTCATTCCCTTCCTCACCGGCGATCTCCTCAAGATCGGCCTCGCCGCCGCCGCGATCCTGGGCCTGGGACCGAAGCTCCGCAGTCTGCTCTGACCGGGCCTCCCGTGGCCGACCGGTACTCTCCCCTGAAGGCGATCGGATGGTCGATCGCCTTCGTCGTCCTGACCCTCCTCCTCACCGGCCTGCTCGGCTTCGGCATCGCCCTGGCGCTCAGCCGCTCGCCGGAGGGCGCGCTCGGGTGGCTGAGCGGCACCGGACCGGGTCCGCTGCTGCTGCAGGGCGTCGCGATGGTCCTGAGCGCGGCGCTCTTCACCTGGCTCATCGGCGTGCGGGTTCACGGCCTGACGCTGGGCGACCTGCGCTACCGTGTCGGTCGCGAGCGCGCCGGCTTCGGCCTCGGCGCGGTCGCGGGCGGCCTCGCGGCCGCGGTGGGGCTCGCGATCGCCGCCACCGTCGGCGGCGCCGAATGGTCGAGGGACACGGGCACCGCCGGCGACTACGCCGGCACGGTCGCGACGACCCTGCTGCTGCTCGCGCCGGCCGCGCTGGCAGAGGAGGTGCTCTTCCGCGGGGTGCCGCTGATCCTCCTGGCCGCGGCGTTCGGCCGGGGCACGGCGGTCGTGCTCATCGCCGTGGCGTTCGCGCTGGTGCACCTCCAGAACCCCAACGTCACGGCCCTGGGCATCGGCAACATCGCGCTCGCGGGCATCTTTCTCGGCCTGGCCTTCTACGCGCCCGGGGGCATCTGGACGGCGTGGGGCGCGCATCTGGGCTGGAACGCCACCCTCGCCGCGCTCGACACCCCGGTGAGCGGCGTGCCCTTCCGCATCCCCTTCATCGATTACGAGCCGGGTGATCCGGCGTGGCTCACCGGCGGCGCTTTCGGCCCGGAGGGCGGCCTCGCCTCCACGCTCGCGCTCACCTTCGCGGTCCTCATCGCCCGACGCTGGGCCGGAAAGGATTCGACATGACCCGAGCCGCCGTCGTCGGTGCCGGCACCATGGGCAACGGCATCGCCCACGTCTTCGCGCAGCACGGCTGGGAGGTGGCGCTGGTGGACAGCGCGTCGGGCGCGCTGGAGAAGGCCGTGGCGACGATTCGCGCCAACCTCGAGCGCCAGGTGAAGAAGGGCGCCATCCCCGCCGACGCTCCCGGCCAGGTGCTCGGGAGGGTGACGACGGGCACCTCGCTCGAGGGCGCGGCCGGCGCCGACCTGGTGGTGGAGGCCGCGAGCGAGAACCCCGCGGTGAAGTTCTCGCTGTTCGAGCAGCTCGATCGGATCGCTCCACCGGACGCGATCCTCGCCACCAACACCAGCTCGATCTCCATCACGGAGATCGCGGCGCGTACCGGCCGGCCCGACCGCGTCATCGGGATGCACTTCATGAACCCGGTGCCGGTGATGCAGCTGGTCGAGGTGATCCGGGGCCACGCCACCAGCGACGCCACGACGACGAGCGTGATGGAGACCGCCCGTGCGCTGGGCAAGGTGCCGGTGGAGGTGCACGACTACCCCGGCTTCGTCTCCAACCGGGTGCTGATGCCGATGATCAACGAGGCGATCTTCTGCGTCATGGAGGGCGTCGCCACGCCCGAGTCGATCGACACGGTCATGAAGCTCGGCATGGCCCACCCGATGGGGCCGCTGGCGCTCGCCGACTTCATCGGGCTCGACGTCTGCCTCGCGATCCTGGACGTGCTGCACCGCGGGCTGGGCGACGACAAGTACCGGGCCTGCCCGCTGCTCCGCCGGATGGTGGCGGCGGGCCAGCTGGGCCGGAAGACGGGGCGGGGCTTCTACGCCTATTGAGAGGGTCTCCGTGGACATCTTCGACGCCATGCGCTCGTTCGGTCACGAGCAGCTCCTGCTGTCCCACGATCCGTCGTGCGGCTACTACGGGATCATCGCGATCCACGACACCACGCTCGGTCCCGCGCTGGGGGGCACCAGGTTCTGGCAGTACCAGGACACCGACGAGGCGATCACCGACGCGCTGCGCCTCGCGCGGGGCATGACCTACAAGGCCGCCGTCGCCGGGATCAACCTGGGCGGCGGCAAGTCGGTGATCATCGGCGACAACCGGCGGGTGGACCGGGAGGCGCTGTTCCGGGCGCACGGCCGCTTCGTGGAGACCCTGAACGGCCGCTACATCACGGCGGAGGACATCGGGACCAGTCCGGCCGACATGGAGTACATCAAGCTGGAGACGGACCACGTGGCCGGTCTCCTCGGCCTCTCCGGCGATCCGTCGCCGGTGACGGCCTACGGCGTGTACGTGGGGATGAAGGCCGCGGCGAAGGCCCGGTGGGGCAGCGACGCGCTGGAGGGCAGGACGGTGGCGGTGCAGGGCGCCGGCAACGTCGCCTACCATCTCTGCCGCCACCTCCACGCCGAGGGGGTGCGGCTGGTGGTGACCGACATCCGGCCCGAGAAGGTGAAGCGCGTGGTCGACGAGTACGGCGCGGGCACGGTGGCCCCGGAGGCGATCTACGACCAGCCCGCCGACGTCTACGCCCCCTGCGCGCTCGGCGCCACCCTCAACGACGAGACCATTCCCCGGCTCAAGGTCCAGGTCATCGCCGGCGCGGCGAACAACCAGCTGGCCGAGGACCGGCACGGGGACGAGCTCGAGCGCCGGGGCGTGCTCTACGCGCCCGACTACGTGATCAACGGCGGCGGCGTGATCAACGTCTACGGCGAGCTGAACCGCTGGCCGGCGGAGCGCTCGCTCAAGAAGGCGGGGGAGATTTACGAAACCCTGCTGCGTATCTTCGAGATCGCGCGGGCCCAGCGGATCCCCACCTACCGGGCGGCCGACCGGCTGGCGGAGCAGCGGATCGCGGCGATGGCGGGGCTGGACAGGATGTGGATGGGGGGCCGCCGGTAGCGCGGCACCCTCTCCCGCGCCGGTGATTTCTTGTACATTAGGGACCAGATGCCCGAAGTGATTCCCATCGGCGCCGACCACGCCGGGTTCGAGCTCAAGCAGCGGCTGGTCGAGGAGCTGCGGGCGCTGGGCTTCGAGCCGCTCGATCTCGGGACCGATGGGCCGGAGTCGACGGACTATCCCGATTACGCCCACCAGGTCGCGTCCCGGGTAGCACATCACGACGCTCGCCGCGGGGTGCTGCTCTGCGGCACCGGCCTGGGAATGTCGTACGCGGCGAACCGCCATCCCGGCGTGCGCGCCGCGGTGGCCTGGTCTCCCGAGGTCGCGCGTCTCGCCCGGGAGCACAACGACGCCAACGTCCTCATCCTCCCCGCGCGCTTCCTCAGCGAGGCTGAGGGAGTGGAGATCCTGAAGACCTGGCTGGACACCGAATTCGCCGGCGGCCGGCACGGCCGCCGGGTCGCGAAAATCGAACGGGAGCACGGATGAGCCACGACCACAACGCCAGCCTGCGGGACGCCGATCCCCTGGTGGCGCACCTGATCGATCGCGAGCTGGGGCGGCAGCGCCACGGCCTGGAGCTGATCGCGAGCGAGAACTTCGCCAGCCGCGCGGTGATCGACGCGATGGGCACCCCGCTCACCAACAAGTACGCCGAGGGCTACCCCGGCCGGCGGTACTACGGCGGGTGCGAGGTCATCGACGAGATCGAGCAGCTCGCCATCGACCGCCTGAAGCAGCTGTTCGGCGCGGAGCACGCCAACGTGCAGCCGCACTCCGGGGCGCAGGCGAACTTCGCCGCCTTCATGGCGGTGGTGCGGCCGGGCGAGACGATCATGGGGATGTCGCTCCCCCACGGGGGCCACCTCAGCCACGGCGCGGCGGTGAACCACAGCGGCGTCATCTGGAAGGCGGTCCACTACGGGGTGGATCCCGCCACCGGCCGGATCGATTACGATCGGGTGCGGGAGCAGGCGAAGCGGGAACAGCCGAAGCTCATCATCGCCGGCGGCAGCGCGTACGCCCGGATCATCGACTTCGCGGCGTTCCGCTCCATCGCGGACGAGGTGGGCGCGGTGTTCTTGGTGGACATGGCGCACTTCGCGGGCCTGGTGGCCGGCGGGGTCCATCCCTCGCCCGTCCCCCACGCTCCCGTCGTCACGAGCACCACCCACAAGACGCTGCGCGGCCCCCGCGCCGGCCTCATTCTCTGCACCGCGGAGTACGCCAAGCCGATCGACAAGTCGGTGTTTCCCGGCACCCAGGGCGGGCCGCTGGAGCACGTGATCGCGGCCAAGGCGGTGGCGTTCGGCGAGGCGCTCACCGACGACTTCAAGGCCTACAGCCGCCGCGTGGTGGAGAACGCCAAGACGCTCGCCGAGGCGCTGGTCGACCGCGGCTTCGCCATCGTCTCGGGCGGCACCGACACTCACCTCATGCTGGTGGACCTCCGCCCCAAGGGCCTCACCGGCAAGGCGGCGGAGAAGACCCTCGACCAGGCCGGCATCACGGTCAACAAGAACACGATCCCGGATGATCCGCAGTCGCCGTTCGTCACCAGCGGCATCCGCCTCGGCACGCCCGCTCTCACCACTCGCGGCATGGGACCGGGCGAGATGGAGCGCGTGGCCGAGCTGATCGACCGGGCGCTCACCCGTCCGGACGAGGCCACCCTCGCCCGCGTCCGGGAGGAGGTCGAAGAGCTGAGCTCGACCTTTCCGCTCTATCAACCGAAGTCGGCCGCCGGCCGCGTCCGCCGGAGCGCGTGAGTGCTGGCGCCCCGCTGCCCCGAGGAGCTCCGGTGAACGAGCTGCAGTTCGCCGACGACGTGATGGCGCGCATCCGGGCCCGGGGCGGAGCCTACCATGAGCGGGCCTATCTCTTCGTGCTGGCCACGATCGAGTACCTCCAGACGCGCCTCGAGGTCCGCCGCCACGTCAGCGGACCCGAGCTGGCCTGGGCCTGCCGCGACTTCGCCCGCGAGCAGTTCGGCCTGCTCGCCCCCCATGTGCTCGGCCACTGGGGCGTGACCCGGACCGAGGACCTCGGGCGACTGGTCTTCACCCTGGTGGAGGTCGGCCTCCTGGTCACCCAGCCCGGCGATCACGAGGCCGACTTCGAGGCCGTCTACCAGTTCGCCGACGCGTTCGGCGACGTCTACGAATGGCAGGGAGTCCGAGGCGCCTGAGCGGGGTGGACCGATCGCGGAGGGGAACATGGAGAGACCCGAGTGGCCGGCGTGCCAGAAGTGCTCGCATGGAACCTTGATTCCCCTTTCGGACTACGGCCGGGAAGGGGCGCCGATCACCTACAAGGCCTGGGTCTGCACCAACCCGGACTGCGGCTTCAACCTCCGCATCGACAACGGGGAAATCTCGTTCGGGCGCGCCATCGGTCAGAGCTACAAGTGATCGACGCGGGGCGGCCCTGATGCGGCCGCCTCACTGATCCCGTGCTTCCCGTCCTCACCCCCGACCAATCCGCCGCCTGGGACCGCAAGGCCGTCGGCGCCGGCGTCGAGCTGGCGACGCTGATGGAGTGCGCCGGGCGCGCCGTGCTCGCCGCGCTCGCGCCGCGCTTCGCTCCCCGGCTGACCGAGGGCGTGCTGGTGGCGGCCGGACCCGGACACAACGGCGGCGATGGGTGGGTGCTGGCGCGCGCCCTCCATCGCCTGGAGGTGCCCGTGTGGGTCGCCGCCACGCCCGGCACCGCCGCTCCGCTGCGCGAGCGGATGGCGGCGCTGGCCCGGGCGGAAGGGGTGCGGGAGGTGGCCCCGGACGGACCCTGGCCGCGCGTCGGGCTGGCGGTGGATGCCCTGCTCGGAACGGGGGCCAGCGGACCGCCCCGACCTCCGATGGCCTCGCTGCTCGAGCGGCTGCTGGACCTCGAGGTACCGGTCGTGGCGGTGGACGGCCCCACCGGTGTCGACCTCCTCAGTGGAACCGTCCACGGCGCGCCGCGGGCCGAGCTCACCGTCACGTTCGGCGGCCTCCGGCGGGGGCATCTCCTCGCCCGCGACGAGGTCGGTGACGTGCTCGTGGTCGACATCGGCCATCCTCCGGCGGAGCCGACGTGGCCCGCCCTGGTGGCGGACCGCGACGCTGCGGAATGGCTGCCGCGCCTCCGGGCGGGCGACCACAAGGGCACCCGTGGCCGGGTCGTCGTGGTCGGAGGCGACGCGGGGATGACCGGGGCCGTGCGGATGGCGGCCCGCGCCGCGTTCGCCGCCGGCGCGGGGCTGGTGCACGCCGTCGCGCCCTCGGAGACGGTCGCCGCGCTGGTGCAGGCCGAGCCCGACCTCCAGACCCTGGCCCACGCCTTCGACCAGGAGCCGTCGCCCGCGCTGCGGGAGCTCGTCGCCCGGGCGGATGCCGTCGTGATCGGCCCGGGGCTGGGCCGCGCGAGCGGGCGCAAGGAGTGGGTGTCGGCCGTCGCGGGCGAGGCCCGGGCGGTGGTGCTCGACGCGGACGCCCTGGTGGCCTTCCAGGGCGCGGTGGACGACTTGCGGACGCTCGCGGAGGGGCGCGCACTGGTCCTGACGCCCCACCCCGGGGAGTTCAGCGGCCTCTTTCCCGAGCTCGCCTCGCGGCGCGAGCTGGACCCGTGGGGCGCCGCGGCCGCGGCCGCGGAGCGGAGCGGCGCGGTCGCCCTGCTGAAGGGCGTGCCCACGGTGGTCGCGGCCCCGGACCGGCCGGCCCTGACGGTCGCCGCCGGGAACCCGGGGCTCGCCACCGGCGGCAGCGGCGACGTGTTGAGCGGGCTCATCGGCACGGCGCTGGCCCAGGAGCTCGAGCCCCGCACCGCCGCCGCGCTCGGCGCGCAGGCGCTGGGCCGCGCGGCGGACATGGCCGCGCGGCGGGTGTCGGCGCGGGGCCTCCGCCCGATGGACGTGATCGCGGCACTGACCGAGCTCTGGCGGGAGTGGGAGCTGCTGCGCCGCTCGCCGCCTCCGCCACGACCGCCCATCCTCCTCGAGCTCCCCCGACCCCAGACCCTGTGACGGCTCACGCTGGCCGGGCCCGGGTGCGGTGTACATTGCCCTGATGCGCGTCGGGGCCCTCGTGCTGTTCCTCGCGGCCACGGAGGTCGCCACGGCCCAGTCCCCCAGCCGGGACTGGCGGCCGGAGGACCGCACCGTCATCGGCGACTTCAGCCGCGTCACCTCGGTCGCCGCGTCGATGGAGCGCGTGTACGTCACCTCGCCCACGGCGCTGGTGATCCGCCAGCCCCAGTTCCGTACCTGGTCGGGCCCCTTCGAGCCGCCGAGACGCGACATGCTGCGCGAGGTGTTCGCCTCGCTGGTGGATCCGCTGGATCAGTCGCTCTGGCTCGCCAGCGGCCGCGGATGGGTCCACTACCAACCCGAGCTCCAGCTCTGGGAGGAGGGCACGGTACCGGAGGCGATTGCCACGATCGCCTTCGACGAGGCCGACCCGCTGGGCGGCCTCTACCTCCGCACGGGGCGGGGGTGGTACGTGCTGCCGCGCGGCAGCATGGTGCCGGTCCCCGGAGGCGCGCCC
>Ga0299913_10002290_pt1 | contig 15010 bp, 14 predicted proteins | sample RVTome_9_FD_201360 | JGI IMG/M metagenome (GOLD analysis project Ga0299913, IMG submission 201360) | Soil microbial communities from uranium-contaminated site in the Upper Colorado River Basin, Wyoming, United States - RVT155D38 (version 2) ...
CGGACAGCACACGCCGCTCGGTGGCAGCGATCGTCGGGTAGGCCTTCGCCTTCTCGACCAGCTCCGCGATCGGGGTGTCTTGTCCTGCCATGCGGATCTCGAGGGCTCCGCCGTGGGGGCTGATGCCGGGTACGTCTTTCAGGGTGATGGGCATAGTGCTCCTTTCAGAGGTGACTCTGGGTGACCCAGTATTGGGTGACGCCGGGAGGAGCGCCGGAAGGGCCGAAAGCCACACTCCGATTGCACTCCTATAACACTCCTAGGGTAACAGGGATGGGCGGTACGCGCCCTAGGGGACCCTTAGGCCCCTTGGATCAGGCGCCGGTTCACCGCATCGAGCGTGGCTCTCACGGCGGCGTCGGGGATCAGACTGCCCCGCACGAGGGCGCCTCCCAGCATCGCTACGCCGTCGGCCTCCCTTACGACGACCAGCACCGCCTCCTCCCCCACCACGTTCACCAGGGAAGCCCCCAAGAGCTCGATCCGGGACTGGCCGATCAGCTTGTCGACGGCTTCGAGGGTGGCTTCCGCCAGCACCTTGAGGCCGTGGGTCGTCTTCACACCGGAGGCTTCACCGACGACCTCCGAATCCACGGATCCCAGAGCGACCGAGGCCTCGGAGGTCTGCTGCCTCGACGTGAGGTTGACCCGCAACAGGGGCGGTCGAGGGATGCCACCTCCTGAAGGGTGCCTCTGGACCGACTGCAGGCGACGGAGCTCTTCCGAGGCATCCATCCCGCGGGGGCCGCGGGTTCGTGCCTCCTGCTCGGCCAGCTCGGCAGCTCTCTCGAGGGTCTCTCGATCGCCGAAGTGGGACTCGGCCTCCAGTTCGAAGACGAATACCTGTTTCAGAGCCCCGGCCAGACCGCGATCGGCGACCTCTTGCTCGATGCGCGACTGGACCTCCGCCGAGTCGGTTCCCAAGCGGGTGAAGGCTTGGATCTCCGAAGGGGCCCCCTGACCGTCGGTCAGGATCACGCAGCCCAGGATCCCGGGGAGCTTCTTGATAGCCGCTTCGAGCTCGACGAGCGTGGGGTCCGCCATGACCACCTTTCCGTGTAGGAGGAGGCAGATACTAGACCCGGCGGGGCCCACCCCCCGGAGGGAGGGATATGCCCGTTGTGGTCGAATCGCTGTTGATGGGGGCCGATCGAGAAGCGGTTTGCTCCTGGCCGGAGCGCATGGCAGGATGCCTCGGGCGCCGGCCGGACAGCGGGGACAAACCACCGGCCGAGCACCCAAACGCGGTGGCAGGGTCGAGGACTTCTCGCGGGCTTCAGCTCGACCAGGGCAGATTGAACAAGGAGACTGGATGATCGGTAAGCAGGGACGCGCGGCCATCGCCGTCACGATCCTCTGCACGCTTCTCATCCCGGCGGTCAGCTCGCCAGCCGGGGTCCGTGATCGCCTCCAACAGATCGAGGCCGAGCGAGAGGCCCTCGACGCCAAGATCGAGGCGGGCGAAGCCGAAGCCGGAACGCTCAAGCGGCGTATCAACGGCCTCAACGAAGAGATCACGATCCTTCAGATCGCCATCAACAAGCTCGACCGGCAGGTCGAAGAGATCTCCCGTCGGGTTCGCACGTCGCAAGCCGAGATCGACGAGACACAGGCACGTATCGACCGCATCGAGGGGATCGCGACCCGCCAGGCCGTCGAGCTCTACAAGGCCGGGGCGACCGATGCCATCGAGGCTCTGCTCAACTCGGATTCTCTGGCGGAGCTAGATGCGCGCGCCGAGCTGCTCGGCGCAGCGGCACAAGAGAACACCGGCGCCTTGATCCGCTTCGGCCGCCTCCAGATCGAGATCCGGGCCCAGCACCGAGAGCTCTTCCAGATCAAGGACGAACTGAGTGAACAGCTCAAGAGTCGCTCGATGGCCAAGGCCAAGCTCGCCCAAACCAAGTCGCGACTGAATTCAGACCTCGCCTCGTTGAACGTCAAGCTGCAGGCCCAGCGCAACAAAGAAGGCGACCTGATGGACGAGTCAGATCGCATCAAGGGCAACCTTGCCGCGATCGCTGCGCGGAGCGCGGTCATGGCCCGGGGAACCTCTGCCGAGGGATACATCTGGCCCGTCAATGGGTCGGTCACCTCTCCTTATGGATACCGATGGGGTCGTCAGCACACGGGCATCGACATAGACGGTTACACGGGGCAGCCGATCGTCGCCTCCAAGGAAGGCACCGTCGTGCTGGCCGAGTACTACTCAGGCTACGGACAAGCCGTAGTGATCGATCACGGTGGTGGCTACGCAACCCTCTACGCACACATGTCGCGCTTCGCGACGAGCAACGGAGCGCATGTGGACCAGGGCGAGATCATCGGATACGTCGGCTGCACTGGCTCGTGCACCGGCGACCACCTCCACTTCGAGGTGCGGATCAACGGCAACCCCGTCGATCCCATGCGTTACCTGCCTTAAGCGAACTCGACGAGGCTACTTCCCGGCCCTAGACCCACCGGTCCCGGGTGAGGGCCCTGGTGTTAGTTATCGAACAGGCGTACGCTGGTTCCAGCGGTTAGCAAGCACGATTCCGTAGGCGGCCACCAGCCTCCCACCGGGCTCGGGGTTCAAACAGTGAGCGCCTAACCAGCCGGCTGAACGCCCCCCCTGGCGTCGTAAGACGATCATGGGAGCCACGAGTGTCGCCGCACCGAAACCAAGGGATACCTGCAGAGCTCATGCAGAGCGTCCGCGAGCTCTCTTCATTGCTGGTCTCCGAGGAGACCGTGCAAACTGCGCTCGATCGCGTGACGAAGCTGTCGATCGAAACCATCCCGGGGGCAGAAGCGGTCGGAGTCACCTTGGTCAAGGATGAAGAGATCCGTAGGCGGACCTACGGAGCAGAGACTGCCGCCTACTCGGACGAACGCGTTATCCCGATCGATGAGGCGCAGTACGAAACGAACGAGGGTCCGTGCCTCCAGGCGATCGAGGACAACGAAACGTACACGATCACGGATCTGGCACAGGAAGAGCGGTGGCCGAACTTCAGAGAGAAGGCCTTCGAAAGAGGATTGCGAAGCTCGATGTCGATCCCACTTGCGGTCGGGGGCCGGGCGATCGGCGCTCTGAATATGTATGCGTTCACCGAGCGCGCCTTCCAGGACGCAGACCTGGAACTCGCAAAGACCTTCGGCGCGCAGGCGGCGATCAGCCTCGCGAATGTCCAGATGTACGAAAGTGCCGTCACGCTCTCGGAGAACCTGAACGAGGCGATGAAGTCCCGGGCTGTCATCGAGCAGGCCAAGGGCATGATCATGATGCAGCGGCGTTGCGGCGCCGACGAAGCCTTCCAGACCCTCGTAGCCGCATCACAATCCCGGAACAAGAAGCTCCGTGACATCGCGCAAGAGATCGTCGATGCCGCATCCAATGGAGAGAGTGACGGTCTGGTTCAGGGGCACTAGGTCCTTGCGTGGCTGAGCATCTAGAGCGAAGAACCGAAATCCAGAGAAGCGAACACGACGACGTTGTCGACGTAGTGGCCCGCGACCTCGTCGAACTCACCTCCGCATGTGACCAGCCGCAGCCCTGCATGCTGGAGATCTCCATAGACCAACTCCGTCGGGAAGTCGTCTTTGGCGTACCGGTGCACCGAATCCACCGAGAACCGGGCCACGGTCCCATCGGCTCGCGTTATCGACACCGTGTCACCTCGAGCTAGATCCCCGAGACGATAGAAGATCGAAGGCCCGTTCGCCGCGGAATCGACATGGCCGAGGATGATCGAAGGCCCGACCGAACCCGGCGTAGGTGAGTGCTTGTACCAAGCAGCCTCGTCGTAGCGCTCACCTTCAGGGGTCTCTATCGTCCCATCGTCGTCGAGTCCAACCTCGTGGAGTTGAGAACGAACATCGATCGCGTTGATCTGGAGAGCTACTGGAACCGACTCAGACATCGATGGGGATACTTCTTCTGAGGATCCATCTACCGAAGGCACCGGAGCGGCTACGACCCCCTGGGGAGTTTCGATCGATGGGACAACCGGAGGGGTGTTCTGGGAGACCAGGGTTAGTCCGATGGAAGTCAACCCGACGAAACACGCTCCGAGGAAGATCGGGTCGAGCATGCGGCGCGCCATGCTCGGGTCGCGGCTACGAGTTCCCATCTGGCTATGACCGGGCCGTCTAGACCCGTGCGGGCCGCCGGCGAGGGATCAAGCGGAGGGCGGCCGCTGCGATCAACAGGAGCCCGATGAGCAAGAGTCCCCCGTTCTCCACTCCACTGGTCGAACCGCCTCCCGCACCGACGCCACCGAGCGGGATCTTGACCACCTGTCCGGTGGTGGCGCCATCCGAACGTTTCGTGACTCCCTCGTCGGTGCCGTTGTCACCCGAGCCCGAGCCGGAGCCATCGTTGTTCGGACCACCCACGGAACCAACCGGGACCGTAGGGATCGGCGCAGGGGGCGCAACCGCCGCACCCGGAGGGCTGACCGGCGGGATCGGAGGGGTCACCGAAGGAGGTGGAGGAGTTGCCGACGGGCCCGGAGGGGAGACGGATGGGCCTGGAGGGGAGACGGATGGGCCTGGAGGGGAGATGGATGGAGCCGGAGGAGTTCCGGATGGGCTAGGCGATGGTGCGATCTGCAGGATGTTGGTCGTGATCCCGGTTCGACAGGTCACGGTGGCACCCCCGCCGTTGCCGGAGCCGTTGCATTGGTTAACGGTTACTGCTGATAGCAAGGCAGAGGTCGAACCGGCATCGACGGAACACCGAACCCTTTGAGTGCCACCCCCACCGTTGCCCGACTGATTGCACTGGGTTACGTCCGCACCGGTGGTGTTGGCAGGGAAGGGATCACAGAGGACCGTCGGGACCGTGCCTCCACCCAGACCGGAGGCGTTGCACTGGTTCACCGTTGAAGAGCTCGTCGCAGCCGTGCCGGTAACGTTATTGACGACGCTGACCGTGCACCTAACCGTTCCTCCTCCACCATTCCCCGAACCGTTGCACTGATCGACAACGGTCACGAGCTGCGTCGAGGTAGACGTGGACGACGTACAGACCAAGGTTGCGGGAGCATTCGCCGCACCGTGGCACTGGGTGATCGAAATGGAGGAACTGGTCACCGACCCGTTGAGGTTATTGGTGACGGTGTAATGGCACTCGACCGCCTGCCCTCCGACGTTGTCGGTACCGTTGCATTGGCTGAGGCTTGTCTGGGCTGTAGCGACCGGGGCTATGAAGGCCGATAGAGCCGCCACGAGTGCGATCGTTAGAACGATGGCGTAAAGCCTTGAGACCGCGAAGGTCGGACGGTTTTGCATGGGAGCTCTCTTCTCCGGAGGCGCTCCCGGGCAATGCATCTTGGACGGACCCAAGCTTGGGCCCTTACTAGACCTATCGGCACAAAAGGCACCAACCTGTTGCCCCGAAACGAGAAAGGGCCCGGCTCTCGCCGGGCCCTCTCGTTACCATCGACTCTCGGATAGTGCCGTTAGGCCGAAGGCCTTACGGCAACCAGAGTAATGGCGTTAGCGCATGGTCTTCGCGCTTACGCCATTACTTACATCATGCCGCCCATTCCGCCCATGCCGCCCATGCCGTGGTCGTGACCGGCACCGGCCATGGGGTCCTCTTCCTCGGGCTTGTCGACGACGGTCGCCTCGGTCGTCAGCAACAGGGCTGCGATCGAAGCGGCGTTCTCGAGGGCCGAGCGAGTGACACGGGTCGGGTCGATGATGCCGTCCTTCAGAAGGTCGACGTACTCACCGGTGGCCGCGTTGAGGCCGTGACCCGGCTTCTCGTTGCGGACACGGTCTACGACGACGCCACCCTCGTGGCCGGCGTTCTGAGCGATCCAACGGAGGGGAGAGTCCAGCGCGGTCGCGACGGTGCGCGCGCCGGCCAGCTCGTCGCCATCCAGGTCGAGGGCCTCGACCGCCTCACGAGCACGGACGAGAGTGGTGCCACCACCGGGGACGACACCCTCCTCGACCGCTGCACGGGTCGCGGAGACGGAATCCTCGATGCGGTGCTTCTTCTCTTTGAGCTCGACCTCGGTGGCAGCGCCGACCTTGAGGACCGCAACACCGCCGGCCAGCTTGGCCAGACGCTCCTGCAGCTTCTCTTTGTCCCAGTCGGAATCGGTGCGGTCGATCTCGGCACGGATCTGGTCGATGCGTCCCTTGATCTCGTTCGCGTCACCGGCACCTTCGATGACCGTGGTGTTGTCCTTCGAGACCACGATCTTGCGGGCCTTACCGAGCATGTCGATGTCGACCGACTCGAGCTTGAGGCCGATCTCCTCGGAGATGACCTGCCCACCGGTCAGGATCGCGATGTCTTGGAGCATGGCCTTGCGGCGGTCGCCGAACCCGGGAGCCTTGACGGCGACCGAGGTGAACGTGCCGCGGATCTTGTTGACGACCAACGTCGCGAGAGCCTCGCCCTCGACGTCCTCGGCGATGATCACGACGGGCTTACCGGCCTGCATGACCTTCTCGAGGACGGGGAGCAGGTCGCGCACCGTGGAGATCTTCTGCTGTGCGATCAGGATGTAGGGATCCTCGAGCACGGTCTCCATGCGGTCCTGGTCGGTGACGAAGTACGGCGAGATGTAGCCCTTGTCGAACTGCATACCCTCGACGAGCTCGAGCTCCATACCGAAGGTGTTGGACTCCTCGACCGTGATGACACCATCCTTGCCGACCTTGTCCATCGCCTCGGCGACCATCTCGCCGATTTCGGGGTCGTTGTTCGCGGAGATGGAAGCGACGTGGGCGATCTGGTCGCGGCCCTCGACGTCACGGGACTGAGCCTTGATCGAGTCGATCGCAGCGGTGACGGCCTTCTCGATGCCGCGCTTCAGGGCCATCGGGTTCGCGCCTGCAGCGACGTGCTGCAGGCCGGAGTGCACCATGGCCTGAGCCAGAACCGTCGCGGTGGTGGTTCCGTCACCGGCAACGTCGTTCGTCTTGGAAGCGACTTCCTTCACGAGCTGCGCGCCCATGTTCTCCCACGGGTCTTCCAGCTCGATCTCTTTCGCGATGGTCACACCGTCGTTCGTGATCGTCGGTGCACCCCACTTCTTGTCGAGGACGACGTTGCGCCCTTTGGGACCGATCGTGACCCGGACGGCGTTGGCGAGGCGATTGACGCCGGCCTCGAGGCCGCGCCGCGCCTCCTCTTCGAACTTGATGATCTTCGACATCTGAACTCCTTTAAAGGTGGTGGGTTAGCTGACGACCGCGAGGACGTCGCGGGCCGAGAGGATCAGAAGCTCCTCGCCACCCTGCTTGATCTCGGTGCCGCCGTACTTGGAGTAGATGACGCGATCGCCTTCTTTGACCTCCATGGGGATGAGCTCGCCGGTGTCGCTGCGACGTCCGGGTCCTACGGCAAGGACGGTGCCCTCCTGGGGCTTCTCCTTGGCGGTGTCTGGGATGACGATGCCGGAGACGGTGGTCTCTTCGCCTTCCTCCGGACGAACGAGGATCCTGTCCTCGAGCGGTTTGATCGTGGTGCTCGTTGCAGTAGCCAATCTGACCTCCTGAATGGTCTTTCCTGCGGGGTTAGCACTCTAGGTGCCTGAGTGCTAAGGATAAGGCCACCACACCCCGTGGTCAAACGGGGGAGGATTCGCGGTGGTTTGGGTGAATAAGCAGAGTGAGCACCCAGTCCGCACACTATCCCGGGAGTGTCTTCATATGACCCTGAAGCGTTGCCTTGCCTGCCTGTCCGTAATCGCCCTGATCGCTGTGATGGCTCCATCGGCCCAGGCCCAGACGGGGCACTCCGTCGAAGACGTCACGGTCACGAGCGACGATGGGACCTCGATCGCGATCAGCGTCTTCGAGCCGGCCGCCGCGGCCGCTGCTCAGGTACCGGTCGTTCTGCATTCCCACGGGTGGGCCGGCACCCGCACGAGCACCATCGGTGGAACCGTGCAAACGTTCCTCGACGCCGGGTTCGGCGTCGTCAGCATCGACCAACGGGGGCACGGTGAGAGCGGAGGCGAAGCGAACGTCCAGGACCCGACCCTGGAGACCGAGGACATCAAGAACGTGATCGACTACGTCGCGACCCTCGACTGGGTCCTCCACAACACCGACGATCTCGGACTGCCGATCGCGAACGACCCCGTGTTGGCCGCGATCGGAGGCAGCTACGGCGGCGGTTACCAGACGATGACCGCTCTCGACGAGATCGCCGATGAAGGACGCACACGTTTCGATGCCCTCGCTCCGGAGATCACCTGGTACGACCTCCCGGAGAGCCTCGCTCCGCAGAAGGTCGTGCGGACGGCATGGAACGTGCTCCTCTATGGGGTGGGTGCCCCGATGGTCCCGCAATACATCCACGAAGCATTCGCATGGGGTTCGGGGACCGGTCAGTGGCCCGACGGAACCCTCTACGACCAACCGGTACCGGTAGCGCCCAACCTCGACGCGGAATTCCACGAGCACAGCCCCGTCGCGTTCGCCGAAGAAGGGATACGGATCACCGTTCCGGTGTTGCTGCGCCAGGGCATCTCGGACAACCTCTTCAACCTCAACCAGGGTCTCCACATCTTCGATGAGGCCGTGACCGACGAAGCGCGCGCTCAGAGCTACCTGATCGGCTACAACGGCGGGCATGTCCTCCCCAACGCGCTTCCCGCGGGCACGGCGGGTGGATCGGATGCATGCTCTCCCGGCGGCAACTTCACCTCACTGACCATCGAGTTCTTCAGGAGAGTCTTCTCCGGGACATCTACCGACGGATTGCTGCCCGCTCGCTACAACCTCACGACGGTCGACGGAACCGATTGCTTGTCGCTCGATTCGATCGGAGTAACCGAGGAGATCGACGTGGCCTTCGAAGGCTCCACAACGATCCCCACGACCGCAGGAGCCGGTGCACCGCTCCATGTGGCGGTGGCCGAGGGTCCCGTGACGGCGTCGGGGATCCCGCGACTTGAGGGCACCCTGACCTCCACGGGGCTCGACAGCCGAGCCTTCTTCGGACTCGCGATCGGCACCAACCCCACAGACGCCACGGTGATCCAGAACAACCTCATGCCATTGCGTCAGGTGCTTCCGACGACCGGCACGAGCTTCGACATCGAACTTCCCGGCATCTCCGTTGATGTTCCCGAAGGCCAGACCCTGTTCCTCACGATCTCACCGGTATCCGACATGTACTTCGGCCACGCCAGCAGGGTGCCGGCCGCGATGTTGCTGAGCGACCTGACCCTGTCGCTCCCCGGCGAAGCCTCGAGTGAGGAGCCGCCGTGCAAGCCGGCCAAGGACAACGGGAACGGCAAGGGCCACGCCCACGGTCACGACAAGAAAGCCTGCCCCGAAGGAGCGAGCTAGACCAGGGGGAGGTTCGGGTCGGGGGAGGCATCCAGGCCCGAGTAGCGGCCTCGGCGAAGGAGAGCGGTGCCGCATGCGGCGACCATCGCGGCGTTGTCCGTGCATAGCTCTAAGGGGGGCACGAACATCTTCACGCCTCCCGCTTCGCACGCGTCGGCAAGGCCTCCTCGAAGGCCCGAGTTCGCGGCCACGCCGCCGCACAGGAACACGCGATCGACCCCCGCATGGATCACCGCGTCCATCGTCTTCTTCACCTGGACGTCGACCACCGCTTGTTGGAAGGAGGCCGCTACGTTCTCGATCGAGACCTCCTCGCCTCGAGCCTCGCACTTGCGCACGTAGTTGATGACGGAGGTCTTGAGGCCGGAGTAAGAGACGTCGAAACCGACCTCGTCGATCATCGCGCGGGGGAACTTGATCGCCTGCGGATCGCCCAACAAAGAGAGACGGTCGATCTCCGGCCCCCCCGGGTAGTCGAGGCCGAGGAACCGCGCGACCTTGTCGAAAGCCTCGCCTGCAGCGTCATCGATCGTCGTTCCCATGATCTCGTAATCCCCATGGCCGCGGGCATGTACGAGCATCGTGTGGCCGCCCGATATCAAGAGACACACGGCCGGGAAGGTTGCCGACGGATCCGCGAGCACCGCAGAGTAGATGTGGGCTTCGAGGTGATTCACCCCCACGAAGGGGATCTCGAGGACCGCTGCGATCGACTTCGCCTCTGCTACGCCCACGAGAAGAGCACCGATCAGGCCGGGCCCCAATGTCGCCGCGATCGCATCCAGGTCCCAGAAGGTCGCGTCCGCCCGTAACAACGCCTCTCCGATCGCAGGGGTAAGGGCCTCGACATGGGATCGCGCCGCGATCTCCGGGACGATGCCCCCATATTCCCCGTGCAACTCGGTCTGCGAGACGATCACATTCGAGAGGATCGTCCTTCCGCCCTTGACGACTGCAGCCGAAGTCTCGTCACAGGAGGTCTCGATCCCGAGGACGAGAGTGTCCTCGTCCCAGTCCTGAACCTGCTGCTTCCGGGTCTCGGGACGCGGGATCGTCGCGGTGGTGTCGTGCCCCCCGCCTTCCGGGAAGTCATCGAGCGGGTCGCGGAACCATCCCATCTCAGTCATCGGCCCGCGGCCCTGCGCGCGTCTTCGAGCTCTTGCCTGATGCCCGCCAGGCGCAAGCGGTACCCGGTTGTGTTGATGCCTTCTGCCACCATGACGAAGGCATCTTCCTTGGTCTCGATGTAGTAGCCCTTGCGGGTCCCAACCACGGCGAACCCGAACTTCTCGTACATCGATCGAGCGGGAAGGTTGGAGACCCTGACCTCGAGGGAGACGGTCTCGGCCCCCCTTGCGATCGCTTCCGTTATGAGCGTCAAGAGCAGGCGGGTCCCGACCTTGCGTCCGTGGAACGTGGGGTCGACGGCGATGTTCGTGATGTGGGTTTCCAGCCCGGTGAACATCATCCCGGCGTAACCGACTACCTCTCCTTCGAAGCGCGCCACGATGTAGCTCCGCGTCGAACGCTGGGCAAGCTCGGACAGGAACAGGGACGCGCTCCACGGACGCGGGTACACCCTCGTCTCTATGGATAGAACTCTGCGGAGGTGCCTGCGACGGAACTTCGTTATCTCGACTTCGATGGATTCCGGCTCGGGCTCGCGGGCTAGGGCCATCAGACGCTCACCAGCGTCACGAGGAGGCTCATGCGCTCCTGCTTCCTCGGATGCGTTCCCAGTCGATCCGCTTCGCCGAATGCCTCAGGTACAAGGGCTTGAGGTCGTAGAGGGAGTCGAAGTCCTGTCGGAACATGCGCGGCATCGTGAGCTCGACTAGAGCCTGCGCGCTGGGGAAGGCATGGCCCATGCTGCCTATCTCGACGATCGGACCGGCGTGCTCGAAGATGTCGCCATACAGCAGCGCTCCATTGCCTACCAAGAGCACCTCTTCGGGCCTGGACTGTAAGCCAACAGCCAGCCGCTCGGGCGTCTCGACCCGGTAATCGCTCATGCGCTGGATCCCGCCCGGCGACGGCCGGTAGAAGGCGTGGAACACCTGATTACGACGGGCGTCGAGCACCGCGCAGATCGTCTTAGGCGTGTACCGGACCTCGTACGCCACCAGATCGAGACTCGCCATCCCCACGATCGGCACCGAGAGTGCTTGGGCCAACGCCTTCGCCGTCGCCACCCCCACCCGCATCCCGGTGAACAGCCCCGGCCCGAGGCTCACGGCTACCCCGCCGATGTTCCGGTAGCCCAAGCCCGACTGCTCGAGACAGAAACGGATCGCAGGCAACAGGAACTCGTTGTAGCTCGCTCCCCGAGCCACGAGCGCGCTCGACACGATCCCTTGTTCGGACCCGATCGCGACGCTCGCGTGAGGGGTGGACGTCTCGATGCCCAGTACCAGCATCAGCCTTCCTCGACCTCGTCGTTCATCGCGACATGGTCGCGCGGAGCTTGGGGTGGCGCGGCCGAGAAGCGAAGGGCATCGGAAGATTCGAAGGACGCGGCGTCGAGCAAGGCTTCGGCGGTCTCTTTCATGGCGTCCAGCTTCGGCAGCCACTGGGGGCCGCGAGGCCGGAAGATGAAGAGGCGGTGGTCCGGTTCATCCATCTGCCGGATCTCGACCTCGAGGAAGTTTCGAGGGAACAACGGAGTGACTGCCTCGCCCCACTCGACCAGCAGCACCGCCTGAGGATCGAGGAGCTCCTCGAAGCCGAGATCGAGCACCTCCTGGAAGGAGTCGAGCCGGTAGACGTCCATGTGGATGATCGGGTAGCGACCCTCGTATTCGTGGACGATCGTGAACGTGGGGCTCGTGACCCCCGATGCAACGCCCAGTGCGGTCGCGAGCCCTTGGACGAACACGGTCTTTCCCGCCCCGAGATCGCCGCTGAGGCTGATCACATCTCCGGGTAACAAGGTCGGAGCCAGGGACGCACCGATGATGCGCGTCTCTTCCGGACTAGTGGTGACGACCTGGATCCCGGCCCGCAACGACATGGCTAGAACAATCCCAGTTGTTCGCCGGTGTCCGGAGCGGACGGTGCCAGAGAGCGCTGCTCGTCGAGCACGGATCGAACGAGCTCGAGGTCGGCGCGGATCGCATCGACCGGACTCATGCCCCCGAACCGTCCTCCTCGGAGGGCCGCAGCGGGATGGAAGGTGGGGATGACTGTCGCGTTGCGACGTTCGTATCGCCGACCTCGAGCCTTCGTGATGCCGACCTGCTCTTCGAGGATGAAGCGGGTAGCGAAGTTCCCCAAGGTCACGATCACCTTCGGCTTCATGTGACCGATCTGGGCGTCCAGGTAGGGCTTGCAGGCTTCGATCTCGTCAGGCTGGGGGTCCCGGTTCCCCGGAGGCCGGCACTTCACGACGTTGACGATCGCCACCTGGGTTCGGTCCAGGCCGACGTCGTCCAAGAGCCTGTCGAGCAGTTGCCCCGCCGCTCCCACGAAGGGGATGCCCTGCTGGTCCTCGTGGAACCCCGGTCCTTCCCCGATGAACAAGACGTCCGAATCGAGGTTGCCGTCGGCCCAGACCACGTTCGTCCGGGTCTGCGAGAGGCGGCAGCGCTGACACCCCAGAGCCTCGGCCCTAAGGGTCGCGATATCGACGATGGAGGGGTCCGGCGGGGAAGGAAGGTTCATCTCGGTCGTCACAGTATCCAAGGCCCCAGGCGGGGTCTAGGCACCAGGCCCTGCGCGGCTACCAGGCGCCGCCGCCTCCACCTCCGCCGCCTCCACCTCCGCCGCCGCTGAAGCCCCCGCCGCCTCCACTCGATGCGGACACGAACGACCCCGAGATGTCGGAGATGGCGAAGGCGGACCGACCCGAACCGAGGCTCCCGTTGCTGCTTATCCAGTAAACGGAGCTCTGGTTCTCGATCTCGGGCGGCGCATAGAGCTGAGCTGCGGCGAGGACCCGGTCGGCGATGCCGAACGCGATCGCGTAACAGAGGAACCGCTCCCAGATCTCGATCGAGCCGGGCGGAGCTTGGCGCATCCCCTCGTAATCGTTCAGGTATCTCCGGAAAGATTCCCAACGGGATGCGGCGATGGCTCCCTCGGATGAGCGCCGTTCCCATCCTCTTCGGAGGAGGAGGACGGCGCCCAGGATCAGGCCGTTCACTCCCGATATGGCACCAAGGATGCCGAAGCCGATGGTGGCCCAGGACGTGAGCCCCCCGGAGTCCGCCATCTTGAACGCGGCGTAGATCGACAGGATCGTGAGACCCCACGCGATCAACCCCGCCCATACGAGCGGCTTCAGACCGTGGCCGATCCACCAGCCGCGCTCTTCGACCTCCGCCTTCACCTCTTCTTTGAAGTCCTCGAGATGCGAGCGGAATTCGTCTGGGTGCGACTTCATGATCTCGCGCAGTTCGCTCAACAGCAGGCGCTCGTCACCACCCTGAGTTATCGCGTAGCGCATCGCGTCGTAGACCTCCCGCTCGAACGGCAGGAGTTCGGATACATCCTTGTTGGAAAGCTTGATCGAGAGGTCGTCGAGGGTCTCTCTTCTGAGGCCGGCCCAGGTGCTTTTCTCGGTCTGGGTGGAGATCGCATCGATGTATCTGCGGCGGATCAGGTCGAACAGCGTCGCAGTGAACGCGTCCGCCTTCACCCGGGTCCCGGACGGCTCGAGGAGCGCAGCGACGAGGGCCGGGGCTTCCTCCCCGGGAGCCTCGGGGAGATGGGCTGGGATGGCCGGGACCTGAGGTTCACGTCCGAACCGCCGCCAAACGACGAAGGCGATCAACGCAGCCGGGAGGAATGCCAAGACCGCTCCCAGCGGGATCAGCCACGCGAGGTTCCGTGCGAACCACTCGCGTCGCTTGCGGTCGCGTTCTGCAGCTTCGAGATCGGCTCGCTCCTCGGCCAGGATGTCGTCGAAGCCACCCCCCTGTTCGACGCGCGCCCCGCTATCGCTCGCGAGGATCGATCGGGGAAAGACCACCCTCATCTCGACCCACTGCCCTGCAGGGATGAAGGTCGCATAGAGGGCGGCGCCCCGGCCGTCGGGGTCCAGCTCGGTGTAGCCCTCGACCCACGACGGGTGTCCCCAAACGCGTATGTCGTCGCCGGACGAGGGCAGGACCACCTTCGCCTTCAGGTTCTCGAGGCCCGCGGACCACTCTTCGCCCCACACGCGCAGGTTCAGGTCGACAACGTCGTCATAGGCAACGGTGAGGCGGTTGAACGTGTAGCGAACCTCGAACGTCCTCTGCTCGTTCGAAGCCGCGTAGTGCCACACGATGCGCACCCTGTCACCGAGGTCGGCTACGCCGAAGCTTCCGGGTACCCCACTGCTGCCCAGCTCGGCGGATGCCCCGGGCGTGTAATCGTGGCCGCCCTCGATGACGCCGATCTGCGATATCGACTCTCCGGGCCGCAGCGGAACCTCCCGGTAGCCCCCCGAGAAGTCACCGTTGAACGAATACGTGATGCGTTCGATCATGCGGACCGCTCCGTCGTCCTGAACACGGGCAACCACCTCCGCGCGCGGGAGCGTGAAGTCCTTCGCGAACGCTGACCCAGCGAGCGCGGACCAACAGACCACTACCGAGATGAACAGGGCCGGAAGACGTCTCACGCCGACATACGCTAGCGGTTGGCTAGACGAGGAGCTTGCCGTCTTCCATCAGTACGTCGCCGTCGACCGTGATGCGGCCGCCCTTGCGGAGGTCAC
>Ga0299913_10002291_pt1 | contig 15009 bp, 12 predicted proteins | sample RVTome_9_FD_201360 | JGI IMG/M metagenome (GOLD analysis project Ga0299913, IMG submission 201360) | Soil microbial communities from uranium-contaminated site in the Upper Colorado River Basin, Wyoming, United States - RVT155D38 (version 2) ...
GTGTCGAACGCGGCCACGCTCCCTGACGCGGCCGACCCGAATGACGCGGCCGGTCCTGGCGCAGCGCCGGCCTCGATGCGCTTCGGAAAGCGTTCGCCGTTGTGCTCGATGAGCCGCCGCGAGATGGCGACGACGGCGGCCGGGCAGCGGTAGTTCGTCGCGAGCTGGACGCGGCGGGCGCCTGGATAGAGGCTCCCGAAGCCGAGGATCCGCCGCACGTCGGCGAGTCGCCAGGCGTAAATCGTCTGGTCGTCGTCGCCGACAACGAAAAGGTTGTCCTCCGGCGCGGCGAGGATGCGCACGAGCCGCAGCTGCCCCGCGTCGACGTCCTGGAACTCGTCAACGCAGAGGTGGCTGAAGCGGGCCTGCCAGCGCGCGCGGACGCGGGGATCGCGCTCGAGGAGCGCCGCGGCGTCGGCGACGAGATCGTCGAAGTCGACCGCCGAGCGGAGGCGGAGCATGGCTGCGTACTCCTCGACGAGGTCGGCCCTCGGCGACGGGCGGCCCTCCACCTTCCAGGCCGAGATGTCGGTGTCGAGCTGCGCCGGCTCGGGCAGGTCCGGCTCGTCGGCCGACGCGGCGCGACGCCGGCGAAGCAGCGCGCGGAGCATGGGCAGGCGGTCGGCCACGAGCGGCTGCGGACCCCGCGCGTCGAGCACGACCTGCCGGGCAAGGGCATGCAGCGTCCGGACCTCGATGCGGCCGGCGGCGGTGAACTGCGGCACGAGGCGCGCCGCGATGCGCCCGGACAACTCCTCGGCGGCGTTCCGGTTGAAGGTGGCGACCGCGATCCGCTCCGGCGCGACACCACGCTCGAGGAGGACGCCGAGCCGCGCGACGAGCGTGGTCGTCTTGCCGCTGCCCGCCGGCGCGATGATGAGCGCCGGGCCGTCCGGGAGGGATGCCGCGGCCCGCTGCTCGGGGTCGAGGGAGCCGAGCAGACTGCCGGTGGCAGGGGTGGCGCCCTCAGACCTCGGAACCCCGATGACCGCCATCGGCCAAGGATGGTCGGAACGCCTTACCGTGCGCTTTGCCGTCGCTTACTCCGCACCGATTCGCCGCCGCCGCTATTCTGTCGCCGCCGCCACCCCGCAGCGTGACCTCGCATGACCCGTCCCCGCCGATGACCACCCCCGACGGCCGCCCAGCCGCACCCATGGCCGTACCCCGCCGGCGGGTGCCGATCAAGGGCGTCCTCCTCATCGGCCTCGTCCTGCTCCTCACCATCGCCGTCGTCGGCGGCATGCTGCTGTGGGGGCGGATCACCGCCTTCAACGCATCGGTCTCCAGCGCCTCGGCCGCGTCGTCCGCGCTATGGGGACCCCTCGGCGGCGAGGAGCGGGTGAACGTGGCCCTGTTCGGCTACGGCGGCGACGAGCACAAGAGCGGCAACTACCTCGCCGACTCGATCCAGGTCCTCAGCATCGACCCGGTCACCGACACGAGCGTCGTGATCCCCATCCCGCGCGACTTCTGGGTGGAGGGCGTGCCCGCGATCCCCGACAACGGAAAGATCAATGAGGCGTTCGCCATCGGCTACGCCCGCGGCGGGATCGAGGAGGCGGCGCGGCTCACGACCGGCGTGCTGGCCGAGGTCACCGGCCTGGAGATCGAGCACTGGATGGCCATCGACTTCGCCGGCTTCCGCGAGGTGATCGACGCGGTGGGTGGGATCACGGTGAAGAACGGCCGCGCCTTCCGGTACACGTGGTCGGAGCGCCTGTGGCGCAACGGCCGTTTCCCGGACGGACGCTTCCGGCAGGGCGAGATCATGCTGGACGGCGAGGAGGCGCTCGCCTTTGCGCGGGCGCGCTACACGAACAAGCAGGAGGAGTCGAGCGACTTCGCGCGGTCGGCCCGGCAGGCGAAGGTCCTTGCCGGCCTGCGGACCAAGCTCGGATCCGGCGGGCTCGGCTCCCTCGGTCCCGGCCTGGCGATGATGGACGCGCTCGAGGGCAAGATGAAGACCGATCTGTCCGCGATCGACCTCTTCCTCCTGTCGAGCCACATCGACCCCGATCGGCGCATCCGCCTCGGCGAGGGCGAGGTCCTCGAGGCGACGACGAACACCAACGGCCAGTACATCCTCGTGGTCATCGGGCGCGCTGATCCGACCGACTACCGCCCGCTCCACCGCTTCCTGGCCAGAGAGATCGCGAAGCCGATCCGGAGGCCCGGCGCCTCGGCGTCCTAGAATCGGGGGCATGCCCCCCGACGCGGCGCACGACGCGCACCTGCGCGCCATCCTCCGCCAGCTCCCCACGGCGCCCGGCGTCTATCTCATGAAGGGCGCCGGCGGTCGCGTGCTCTACGTGGGCAAGGCCGATTCCCTTCGCAACCGGGTGCGCTCCTACTTCGGCAGCAAGGGTGCGCTCGACGCACGGATCCTGCGCATGACCCAGGAGGTGGCCGATGTCGACTACATCGTCACCGACACGATCAGCGAGGCGTACCTGCTCGAGGGCAACCTCATAAAGGAGCACCGGCCGCGCTTCAACATCCGCCTCCGCGACGACAAGAGCTACCCGTTCGTGAAGATCACGCTGGGGGAGGACTTCCCGCGCATCGTGCGCACCCGGAAGCTGGCGCGCGACGGGAGCCGCTACTTCGGGCCCTACGCATCGGCCTCGAGCGTCGACGACACGCTGAAGCTGCTGCGCAAGATCTTCCCGTTCCGGACCTGCAACCTGGAGATCCCCGAGGGCAAGCGGGTGCTCGAGCGTCCGTGCCTGCTGTACTACATCAATCGCTGCCAGGGCCCCTGCATCCAGGCCGTGGAGAAGGCGCCGTATCGGGCGACCATCGGCCGCATCGTCGACTTCCTCGAGGGCAAGCAGGAGGGCATCGCGGACGAGCTCCGCGACGAGATGGAGGCGCACTCCGACGCGCTCCGCTTCGAACAGGCGGCGGCGGCGCGCGACAAGCTGCGGGCCGTTGAGCGCACCATCGAGCAGCAGAAGGTCGCCGCCTACAGCCGCGCGGAGCAGGACGTGGTGGGCATGGCCCGCGAGGAGGGGGAGGCCTGCCTGCAGCTGTTCGTCATCCGCAATGGCAAGATGATCGGCCGCGAGCACTTCATCGTGGAGAACGCACGCGACGCGACCGATGGCGAGGTGCTCGGCTCGTTCCTGCAGCAGTACTACGCAGTCAGCGAGCGTCCGCCGCGCGAGGTGCTTCTGCCGGCGCAGCCCGCCGAGGCCGATGACCTCGCCGCGTTCCTGGCGGACCGGCGCGGCTCGCGGGTGGCGCTCCACGTCCCCGAGCGCGGCGAGAAGCGGCGGCTGCTGGCGCTGGCCACCCAGAACGCGGTCGAGGCGCTCGCCAAGGAGCGCGCCGAGTGGCTCGCCGACGAGGGGAAGCGCGACGAGGCGCTCGATGGCCTCGCGGCCGCCCTCGGCCTCGCGCGGGCGCCGGAGCGGATCGAGTGCTTTGACATGAGCAACATCCAGGGCACGTCGGCGGTGGGGAGCATGGTCGTCTTCGTGAACGGGCGGCCCGAGCCGCGCGAGTACCGCCGCTTCCGCATCAGGTCGGCAGAGACGCCGGACGACTTCCGGATGATGGCCGAGGTGCTGCGCCGCCGCTTCTCGCGAGCCGCCCGTCTGCGGGAGGAGACCGGGGCGTTGTCGCTCGCCGCGGTGGGCGCCGACGAGGTCCCGGAGAGCATCGACGACGAGGCGGGGGAGGGCGGCCGGCGCCAGCAGGACGGTTGGGCGATGCCCGACCTCGTCATCGTCGACGGCGGGAAGGGCCAGCTGTCGGCGGCCCTGGGCGCCATGACGGAGCTCAACATGGCGGACGTGCCGATCGCCGGGCTGGCGAAGCGCTTCGAGGAGCTCCACGTCCCGGGACGATCCGACCCGATCGTGCTGCCTCGCCGCTCGCAGGCGCTCTACCTCGTGCAGCGGATCCGCGACGAGGCGCATCGGTTCGCGATCACGTACCACCGCACCGTCCGCGGCAAGCGCGCGCTGGCGAGCGTCTTCGACGAGGTCCCCGGCATCGGTCCGGCTCGGAAGAAGGCGCTCCTCAAGCGGTTCGGTTCGGTGCGCCGCATCCGCGAGGCGAGCGTCGAGGAGGTGGCCGCCACGCCAGGCGTGGGGCGGGTCGCCGCCGAGCGCCTGAAATCGCACCTCGCCCGTGAGGGAATGCTCGCCTGATCAGGATGGCCCGCGTTGCGACCGCCGCGCGCACGCCCCTATAATCGGCCGGCCGCCGCCGATGCGCGGCGCGTTTCGTGTCCGGCAACGGCCGCACACGCTCGCCCGAGAAAGGACCTACCGGCCGAAGCATGACCTGGCGCCGCATCGCCCCGTGGGTGATCCTCGTCACCCTCCTCCTGGCGATCTACATCGTCGTCCCGCGCACGTGGCTGCCCGCCGGCGCGCCCGGGTCCGACCTGCGCACCGTGCTCGGGCTCGACCTGCAGGGCGGGATCCGGGTCACGCTTGAGGTCCAGCCGCTGCCCGGCGAGGAGGTGAGCGACCAGCAGCTGGCCACCGCCCGCGACATCATCGAGCGCCGCGTGGGCGGCATCGGCGTGTCCGAGCCGCAGGTCCGCACCGAGATCGCCGGCGACGGGACGCGGCGGATCGTGGTCGAGGTCCCGGGCGTGAGCGACGAGCAGCAGGTCCGCGACCTCGTCGGCTCCACCGGCCAGCTCCAGTTCCTCGATCCGCAGGGCCAGACGCTCGCCGAGGACCAGGACGTGCGCAGCCTCATCGCGAACGGCGGCATCCGGGTCCTCTTCGACGGCGGTAGCATCGATCCGAACAGCGTGGCCCCGAGCTCGGGCACCGGCGAGCTCGGCGTCCAGTTCGTGCTCCTCGGCGATGCGGCCGACACCTGGTGCCAGTTCACGACCGCCAACGTCCAGCGCCAGGGGCCGATCGCCCTCGACGGCATCGTCTACACGGTGCCCATCATCAACGGCCCGATCTGCGGCGGCCAGACGGTGATCACCGTCGGCACCGGCGAGGGGGCCCAGACCGAGCAGACGAACCTCTACAACACGCTCCGCTTCGGCGCGCTGCCGGTCTCGCTCCAGGAGCAGGGCGTCGACACCGTCGCGCCGACGCTCGGCGCCGACTTCCTGGCGCAGGCGCTCGTGGCGGGCGGCATCGGCCTCCTCCTCGTGCTGATCTTCATGATCGCCTTCTACCGGCTGCCGGGCGTCATCGCCTCGCTGGCGCTCATCTTCTACACGCTGGTGGTGTACGCCATCTTCCGGCTCATCGGCGTGACCCTGACCCTCGCCGGGGTGGCGGCCTTCATCCTCTCCATCGGCATGGCGGTCGACGCCAACATCCTCATCTTCGAGCGGATGAAGGAAGAGATCCGGGCCGGGAAGACGCTCGTGCCAGCCATCGAGGCCGGCTTCAACCGCGCCTGGTCGAGCATCCTCGATTCGAACGTGTCGTCGATCCTGGTTGCCGCCTGGCTGTACTGGCAGGGCACGAACGTCGTGCGCGGCTTCGCGCTCGTGCTGATCATCGGCGTGCTCGTCTCGATGTTCTCCGCCATCACGCTGACTCGCACCGCGCTGCGCTACATCGTGCGCACCGACTGGGGCCGTCGGCTCGAGCTGTACCACGTGGAGCGCTGACCGGATGCTCGACATCGTCGGCAAGCGCCGCTGGTACTTCCTCTTCAGCGCGCTCATCACCGTACCTGGGGTCATCTTCATCCTGCTCGGCGGGCTGAAGCCATCGGTCGATTTCACCGGGGGCACGGTGTGGCAGGTGCGCTATGCCGAGACGCCGACTCCCGCCGAGGTGCAGCAGGCGCTCGTTGAGCTTGGCCACACCGACGCCACGGTGCGCGACGTGGGCGACGGCTTCCTCGAGATCCGGACCGAGCCGATCGGCCTCGCCCCGCCGCCGACGCCGATCCCGAGCCCGATCGGCTCCGCGGCGGTCGGCACCCCCGGCCCTTCGGCTTCCGGCGCCAGCGAGGCGCCATCGGCGAGCGCCTCCCCATCGCCAACCACGTCGCCGTCGCCGTCCGCCACCGGCAGCCCCATCCCGAACGTGGAGGGCACCGAGTTCGACGACCTCCAGCGCGAGCTCGTCGCGCGCTTCGGGGACGGGACGCCAAGGAGCGTGACGACCGTCGGCCCGCTCATCGGCTCCGAGCTCATCCGGTCGTCCATCGTGCTCATCGTCATCGGTGAGCTGTTCATCCTGGCCTACCTGTGGATCCGCTTCGGCTTCCGCTTCGGCACCGCCGCGATCGTGGCGCTCCTCCACGACGTCATCGTGGTGGTCGGCATCTTCGCGATGCTCGGCTTCTTCTTCGGCCTCGAGTTCGACGCCCTGTTCGTCACCGCGCTGCTGACCATCATTGGCTTCAGCGTCCACGACACGATCGTCGTCTTCGACCGGATCCGCGAGAATCGCATCCGGCACGCGGGGGAGCCGTTCGGCGCGATCGTGAACCACTCGATCCTCCAGACGCTGGGCCGCTCGATCAACACCTCGGTCACCGTGGTGGTGACGCTCGCCGCGCTCCTCCTCCTCGGGCCGGCCACGATCCGGACCTTCACCCTCGCCCTGCTCATCGGCATCGTGAGCGGGACGTACTCGTCGATCTTCAACGCGAGCCAGCTGCTGGTGGCCTGGTACGAGTGGGACGCCGAGCGCAAGGCCCGCGGCCCGGCGCCGACCCGGGTGAAGCCACTCGGACGATAGCCGGCGCCGCCGGGCGGCACCGGTAACGAATCGGTAAGCGGGCGGTACGCCGCCGACGGTACGATGGCCGGCGTGATCGCCCCGAGCCTGGAGTGGCTGCTGCCCGAGCCCGTCCTCGACCCGCCGGCCTTCGCCGGCTTCGGGCGCCCGGTGGCGACGCTGCTCGCGCGGCGCGGGATCACCGACGCGGCGACGCTGGAGGCGTTCCTGCACGCCGGTGAGACCGCCCTCCACGACATCTCGCTCATGGCCGATGCCGATCGCGCCCTCAATCGCATGGAGCGCGCCATCGACCGCGAGGAGCGGATCGCGATCTGGGGCGACTACGACGCCGACGGGATGACCTCGGTCGCGATCTGGTCGATCGCCCTCCGCGCCCTCGGTGCGGAGGCGGTGCGTCACGTGCCGTCTCGGCTGGCGGAGGGCTACGGCGTCTCGATCGCCGGGCTCGAGCGTCTGGCGGCGACCGGAGTGACGCTGGTGGTGACCTGCGACTGCGGCGTGGGGAACGTGGCCGAGATCGCCCACGCGAGACGCATCGGCCTCGACGTGATCGTCACCGACCACCACCTCCCGTCCGGCGCGCTGCCCGACGCGGTGGCGGTCGTCGACCCGCACCGTCCCGACTGCTCGTATCCCGATCCCGACCTCACCGGCGCCGGCCTTTCGTTCAAGCTCGCGACGGCGCTCTTGCGCCGGCGGGGAACCGCGGCGCCGGACCTGGCAGGGCTCGCCGCGATCGGCACGATCGCCGACATGGCTCCGATGACCGGCGAGAGCCGCGCCATCGTCACCCTCGGCCTCGCCGAGCTCGCCGCCACTCGGCGGGCCGGGCTGCGGGCGCTCCTCGCGCGCGCCGCGGAGCACCCCGAGGCGCTCACCGCCCGGGACCTGGCCTTCGGCGTCGCGCCGCGGATCAACGCCGCGGGGCGGATCGACGACGCGGAGCTCGCCATCCGGCTCCTCCTCGAGGAGGAGGCGGGCGCGGCGGAGCGGCTCGCCGAGGAGCTCGAGGCGGTCGGAGCGCGTCGGAAGGAGCTGACGACCGCCGCCGTCGAAGAGGCGCGCCGCCAAGTGGAGGCACTCCCCGGCGAGGGGCCGCTCCTCGTGCGGGGCGACGGCTGGGCGCCGGGCATCGTGGGGCTCGTGGCCGGGCGCCTGTGCGACGCGCTCGCCCGTCCGGTCGCCGCCGTGACCGTCGTCGGCGACGAGCTGCGTGGCTCGGTCCGCGCGCCGGCCGACTTCCACGTGGCCCTCGCGCTGGGGGCCTGCGCGGCGCACCTCACGAAGCGCGGCGGTCACGCCGGGGCGGGCGGCTTCAGCCTCCGGCCCGAGTCGTGGCAGGCGTTCTCGGCCGCGTTCGCCGCGCTCGCTCGCCCCTTCCCGTCGGATCGCGCGGTGGAGCCGGAGCGGGCCGGACGCCTAGCGGTCGATCTCGTCCTGCCGGCCGCGCACCTCGGCTGGGCCTTCGCCGACGAGATCGAGCGGCTGGCGCCGTTCGGGCCCGGGCACACCGAGCCGATCCTGGCGGTGACCGGGCTGCGCGTCGGGGAGGCGCGCCGGGTCGGCGCCGACGGCGGCCACATGTCCATCCGCCTGCTGCGTGGCGTCGAGAGCTTCGACGCCATCGCCTTCGGCGTGCCCGCCGAGCGCCCGCTGCCCGAAGAGGGAAGCCGCCTCGACGTGGTTGGCACGCTTGCGCGCGACACGTTTGGCGGCATGCCACGGCTCCGAATCCGGACGCTTGACTACGCCCATGCCGACGCGAGCCCGCTTGTCGCGCGCCGCGCCGTCCGCGCCAACCTCGTCGCGGCCGACCCCGTGCCTGCCGCCGGAGGCGTGGCGCGATGACGCCGGTCGAGCGGCTCCGCGCGCGGATCGAGCGGCTCGGCGCGCCGCTGTGCCTGGGGATCGACCCCCATCCGGATCAGCTGCCCGTGGGCCTGCCGCGTGACGCGGATGGCCTCGAGACGTTCGCCCGCGGCCTCGTCGAGGCAGCTGCCCCCGAGGCCGCCGCGATCAAGGTGAACGTGGCCTTCTTTGAGGCCTTCGGCAGCCGCGGCTGGGCAGCCCTGGAGCGTCTCCGCGCCGACATCCCGGCCGACCACGTCCTCATCCTCGACGCGAAGCGCGGCGACGTGTCGAGCACCGCCGAGCGCTACGCGGCCGGGCTGCTCGGCCATCTCGGCGCCGATGGCGTCACGCTGTCGCCGTACCTCGGCGAAGACGCCGTCGAGCCGTTCCGGGCCTTCGGCGATCGCCTGCTCTACATTCTCGCCCGGACGTCGAACCCCAGCGCTCCCACGTTTCAGGAGCTGGGCGTCCATGGAGGTGCCCACCTCTCCGAGCTGGTCGCGCGCTGGGTCACGGAGCGTTGGCCGCACCCGGAGGTCGGCCTCGTGGTGGGCGCCACCGCCCCGCACGAGCTCGCCACGCTGCGTCGCGCGGTGCCCGAGCCCGCCTTCCTCGTTCCCGGCGTCGGGGCGCAGGGAGGGGACCTCGCCGCCGCGGTGCGCGCCTGCCACGGCACGCGTGCACCGGGCCTCGTCAACGTATCACGCGGGATCGCGGGGGCGTCGAGCGAGGCGGACTGGCGCGGCGCGGCCGCCGAGGCGGCCCGGTCGTGGCGATCGAGGATGGCGGAGGCGGGTGCTACACTGGCCGGGTAGCCCGCGAACCTTCGACGCCCACCGGCGTCCCGCACGAGGATTGGCGCACGCATGGGACCCATCGGCTGGCCTGAGCTCATCATCCTTCTCATCGTCGTCCTGATCGTATTCGGGCCCGGCAAGCTGCCGGACATCGGGAACGCGATCGGCCGCGGCGTGCGCGAGTTCCGCAAGGCGTCGAACGACCTCGAGGAATCGATCCGCGGCGACACGAAGCCCGCCGCCGGCTCCGACCGCCCCGAGAGCAAGTAGCGCCTCGGCCGGGCCGGCCGCACGGTATCGGTGAGCGACGACCCGGCGACGATGACGCTGGTGGAGCACCTCGAGGAGCTCCGCCGGCGCCTCATCATCATCGTCATCTCGGTCCTGGCGGCCGCCGTCCTCGGCTTTGTGCTGTCCCGCCCCGTCCTCGACCTTCTCCGCACGCCGCTGCCCGAGGGGCAGGACACCCTCATCTTCCTCTCCCCGGCGGACGCCTTCGCGGCGCAGCTGAAGATCGCCGGCTTCCTCGGCATCGCGTTCGCCATGCCGATCATCCTCTTCCACGTGTGGCGCTTCGTGACGCCCGGCCTGCTGCCGAACGAGCGCCGCTACGTGTGGCCGGTCATGCTCGCCGCGCTCCTCCTCTTCGTGCTCGGCATCGTCATCGGCTTCGTCGTCATCCCGTACGCGCTGAACTTCCTCCTCGGCTTTGCCGGCGAGGGCCTCGAACCGGCGCTCACCGTGGACGGCTACATCGGCTTCGTCACGACCATGATGCTCGCGTTCGGAGTGGTTCTCGAGTTCCCGATCCTGCTCGTCGGCCTCGCCAAGGTCGGGGTCCTCAACCACCGGCGTCTCGCCGCCCAGCGGCGCTGGGCGCTGCTCGCGATCGTCCTGTTCGCGATCGTCCTCACCCCCGGCGGTGACCCGATCTCGCCACTCATCCTGTCGGGGGTGATGTTCCTCCTGTTCGAGGGCTCGCTCCTCATCATCCGGTTCATCCGCCGCTGAGGCCGATGCCCGACCGCCACCGGATCCTCCTCCTGACCGATGTCGACGGGCGGATGGCCGCCCACGCGGCCCTCGGCCACCCCGAGCGGCCGGAGCGCCTGGCGGCGGTGGCCGCCGGCGTGAGCGAGGGAGCCGATGCCGCCGGCGCGGTGATCGTGCGGGAGGCCCCCGAGCCCGCCGCGGGAGCCGACCTGCATCGCGTCCACCCGGAGCGGCACCTCCGCCGCCTCGACGATGCCGCCGCGGCCGGTGGCGGCTGGATCGATGGCGACACGTACCTGGCCGCCGGGTCGATGGATGCCGCGCGACTGGCGGCGGGGGCCAGCATCCGGGCCGCGCTGGCGGCCGCCGCCGGGGAGGCGAACGTGGCGTTTGCGGCCGTCCGTCCGCCGGGCCACCACGCCGCCGCGGAGCGGAGCTCCGGGTTCTGCCTGGTGAACAACGTCGCGCTGGCCGCGGCCAGGCTGCGCGCCGACGGGCTCGCCGAGCGGCCGGCGATCCTCGACTGGGACGTCCACCACGGCGACGGCACCCAGGCCATCTTCGACGCCGAGCCCGACGTGTTCTACGCCTCGACCCACCAGACACCCCTCTACCCGGGGACGGGCGACGCCGGCGAGCGGGGGATCGGGGAGGCGGCCGGCACGAAACGGAACGTCCCGCTCCCGCCGGGGAGTGGCGACGAGGCGTTCGTCGCGGCCTGGCTGGCGACGCTGCTCCCGGAGATCGAGGCCTTCGCCCCGGATGCGATCCTCCTCTCCGCCGGCTTCGACGCGCACCGCGACGACCCCCTCGCCCATCTGCTCGTCACCGAGGCCGGCTACCGGGCCGTGGCCCGGGCGATCGGCGCGCTCGCCCGTCGGCGGGGGATCGCCGGCGTGGCGGCCACGCTCGAGGGCGGCTACGACCTGCCGGCGCTGCGGAGGAGCGCGGCGGCGACCGTGGCCGGACTGCTCGACGGCCTCGCCGGCGGTGGCGATCGGGGCTCCTGACCACGGATTCCGTGCTCCCGCGGGCTATACTCGGCCCGAGAAGGACGAGCACGACCATGCCGCGAGCCGCACATACCACCGACGCCGAGCCGCTGCCCGCCCCGCGTCCCGGTCGGGCGACGGACGGCGACGGCCGCACCCCCGAGGCGCCGGCCGACTCCGGCCAGGTCGTCGTCATCACCGGCCTCTCCGGTGCCGGCAAGAGCCAGGCTTCGAAGCTGTTCGAGGATCTCGGCTACTACTGCGTCGACAACCTGCCGCCCGAGCTCCTCGAGCGATTCCTCGCCCTCCGCGAAGCGGATCCGGAGCGGTACGCCCGCGTCGCATTGGTGCTCGACATCCGCGCCGGCGAACCGGCGGAGGCCATCGACCGAGCGCGCCGCATGCTTGCTCCGGACGGCATCGACCTCCAGGTCATCTGGCTGGAGGCGAGTGACGCCACCCTGGTGAGCCGATTCAGCGAAACGCGCCATCGGCATCCGCTCCAGACCCGGAGCGGCATCCAGGCGGGGATCGCCGAGGAGCGGCGACTGCTCGGCGCCACGCGCGATCTCGCCACGCAGATCATCGACACCAGTGGCCTCTCGATCGGGCAGCTCAAGGAGCGGCTCTTCGCCGTCGTCCCGCGTGATACCGCCAGCAGCGAGCTCGTGGTCGACGTCGTCACCTTCGGCTTCAAATACGGGCTGCCGCTCGAGGCGGACCTCGTCTTCGATGTCCGCTTCCTGAACAACCCCTTCTGGGTGGAGGACCTCAAGCCGCTCTCCGGACTCGACACCCCGGTGCGCGAGTACGTTCTCGGCCAGCCGGCCGCGGGGCGCTTCCTCGAGCTCGTGGTCGAGCTGCTCGAGCTCACCATCCCCGCCTACCGGGCGGAGGGCAAGGCCCGGCTCACCATCGCGCTCGGCTGCACCGGCGGCTACCACCGCTCCATCGCGCTGGCCGAGGAGCTCGCGGCCCGCCTCGGCCGCGTGGCGCACGCGTCGGTGGCGGTCTTCCACCGGGAGCTCGAACGATGAGGCGCATCAAGTTGCCACGCTGGCTGTACCCGGGCATGCACCTGAAGCGCTGGCTGCTGCTCGTCTTCATCGGCATCACCATCCTCGCCCTGGGCACCGCCATCTTCATCGTCGACTTCTACCGCAGCCTGCCCGACGATTCGCCTATCTTCGCCCTCACCGGCGCCGGCCTCGACCGGCCCATCCGGGCGGCGCTCGTCGCCACCGGCGGGGTGATCCTCACCGCCATCGGGGTGTGGGGGCTCATGCGGTCGGTGATCTCGCCGTTCATCGCGCGCGGCGACTCGGTGATGGAGGTGCTCTACACGAAGCGCTACCTCGGCCGCGGGCCGCGGATCGTGGCGATCGGTGGCGGCACCGGGCTGTCGACCCTCCTGCGCGGCCTGAAGGGATATTCGGCGAACATCACCGCCATCGTGGCCGTGGCCGACGACGGCGGATCGTCCGGGCGCCTGCGCCAGCAGCTCGGCATCGTACCGCCGGGCGACATCCGCAACTGCATCGCCGCCCTGGCCGATGCCGAACCGCTCATGACCCAGCTCATGCAGTACCGCTTCCCACCGGGCTCCGGCCTCGACGACCACGCCTTCGGGAACCTCTTCATCGCGGCCATGACCGCGGTGACCGGCGACTTCGAGGAGGCGGTCCGCGAGTCGAACCGCGTCCTCGCCGTCCGCGGCCAGGTGCTGCCCGCCACCAGCGTGCCGCTCAACCTCGGCGCGACGCTCGCCTCCGGCCGCCACCTGCAGGGCCAGGTGGCCATCAGCCACGCCGAGGAGCCAATCGCCCAGGTCACCATCGAGCCCGCCGACGTGCGCGCCAACCCCGAGGCGCTCGAGCGGATCCTCGAGGCGGACGTCGTGGTCATCGGCCCGGGCAGCCTGTACTCGAGCGTGCTGCCCAACCTGCTCATCAGCGACATTCGCGACGCGCTCGTGGCGGCGAGTGGGCTGCGAGTGTACGTCTGCAACGTGGCCACCCAACCCGGCGAGACAGGCACCTTCTCAGCGGCGCGGCACCTCGAGGCGCTCTTCGATCACGTGGGCGATGACATCGTCGACTTCGCGCTCATCAACGGCAACCACGCCGCCCGCCGCCCGCCGGGCTGGCTGGGGCAGCCGGTCATCGTCGACGAGCGGCGGCTCGAGGAGCTGCCGGTGACGGTCATCGAGCAGGACCTCGTGGACGTGACGAACGCCCACCGCCACGACTCCGCCAAGCTCGCCGCCGCGGTCCTCCGCCTGCACCAGGAGGAGCGCCATGAGCGAGTTCGTCAGCGTCGCATCCGCCGTCCGACGGCCTCGGTGGGCTGAGCGGCGGATGCTGGTCGCCAGCGAGCTGAAGGGCGAGCTCGCCCGCATCCACCCCGCGCGCACGTGCTGCCGTCGCGCGGAGCTGGCCGGCCTCCTGTACGCCGGTCGCAACGCCGCCGGGGTGAGCACGCTCGACCATGCGACCGCCCGTGTTGCAGTCCAGCTGGCCAGCTCGCTCGGGCTGCCGGTGGCGCCGCGCCGCATGGCAGCCGGCACGCGCCGCCACCTCGAGGTGGCGGTCGACCCGCAGCTGGCCGCGGGCTGGTCGTGGGCCGATGCGCGGGCCTGCGATCATCGCGCCTTCCTGCGCGGCGTGCTGCTGGCCGGGTCGGTCTCGCTCACCGCCAGCGGCCCGCACGTCGAGTTCGTCCTTCCCGACGCGCGACGAGCGGAGGAGCTGCGGCGTCGCCTCGGGGAGATGGAGGTGCGGACCGCCACGTTCGAGCGCAGGGGACGCCACGTCGTGTACGTGAAGGGACGGGAGCAGCTCGGCGAGCTGCTGCGCCTCACCGGCGCCAACCGGGCGCTCCTCGACTTCGAGGCCGAGGGGGTGGCGCGCGACGTGCGTAACCGGGTGAACCGGCTGCTGAACGCTGAGGAGGCAAACCTCGGACGCACGGTGCGCGCCGCGGACCGTCAGCTCCGCGCGATTGAGCGGCTCGAGCGCAGCGGCGAGCTCGGGCGCCTCCCCGACGCCCTGCGCGAGGCGGCCGTTGCCCGCCGCCGCAACCCGGATGCCGATCTCGACGAGCTCGCCTCGGCGATCGGCGTGAGCCGCTCGGGCGTGAACCATCGCCTGCGCCGCATCGTCGCCCTGGCCGAGGAGGAGGAGGAGAGCGCGTGACCGCTCCGCGCGTGCCACTCGTGGCGGGCAACTGGAAGATGAACCCCACCGGCCGGGACGCAGCCGTCGAGCTGGCCGATGCGGTGGCCGCCGCCACGACCGGCCTCGCCGCCGAGACGGTCGTCTGCCCACCCGCCGTCTACCTCGAGGCGGTGGCCCAGGCGGTGGCGGGACGCATCGCGATCGGGGCCCAGACGATGCGCGCCGAGGCGTCGGGGGCGTACACCGGCGAGATCTCACCGCTCATGCTTGCCGGGCTCGCCACCCACGTCATCCTCGGCCACTCGGAACGCCGCCAGTACGACAACGAGACCGATGCCGGCGTGGCGGCCAAGGTCCGCTCGGCGGTCGATCACGGCCTCGTCCCGATCGCCGCGATCGGCGAGCTCGCCAAGGAGCGGCGTGCCGGACGCACCGAGGAGGTCATCGACCGCCAGCTGCGGGCCGCCATCTCGGAGCTCGACCGCATCGCGGGGAGCGGCCTCGTCAT
>Ga0299913_10002292_pt1 | contig 15006 bp, 7 predicted proteins | sample RVTome_9_FD_201360 | JGI IMG/M metagenome (GOLD analysis project Ga0299913, IMG submission 201360) | Soil microbial communities from uranium-contaminated site in the Upper Colorado River Basin, Wyoming, United States - RVT155D38 (version 2) ...
CGAGCACCAGCATCAGGAGGTTCGCGGCGACGCCGTTGGCGGCGAACCAGGCGATCAGGCGCTTCACAGCCGGTCCCCCGGCTCCCCGGCCCGCGTCCCGACGCCGGCCTCCCCCTCGGCCACCCGCACCCGCATCCCGTCGACCGCCTCCTCGAGCCGCGAGACGATCACCCGGTCGCCGGCGTCGAGGCCGGCGGCGACGACCGCCTCGTCGCCGACCGCGCGCACCACCTCGACGGCGCGGACGCGCACCCGCCCCTCGCCGTCGACCACCAGCACCTCCTCGCCCCGCCCGCGGGCCGCCGGGCGCAGCGCCGCGCGCGGCACGACGAAGGCGCCCTCGAGCGTCTTGCCGGCGATCCGCGCCTCGACGAACAGCCCCACCGGCAGCGGCGCGGCCTGGGGCGTGCCGTTGCGGTTGAACGGGTCGTCGACCCGGGCGAAGAGATCGAGCATCCGGGTCTGCGGGTCGATCTCGCCGGCGGTGCGGACGACCCGGCCGCGCCAGGTCCGGGTGCGGCCGCCGAGCTCGGCGGAGAGCTCGACCGGCGGCCCGTCGCCTGCCGCCTCGTCGCCGAGGCCGACGTCGAGGAAGGCGAGCTGCCGCTTCTCGACCGGCAGGCGGACCTCCGCCGCGTCGGTCGCGTAGATCGTGGCGAGCGGCGTGCCGGGAGCGACGTACTGGCCGACGTCGGCCGTCTTCTCCCGCACCCGGCCGGCGAACGGCGCCTCGACCGTGGTGCGGGCGAGGTTCAGGCGGGCCCGCTCGAGCTGCGCCTCGGCGGCCTCGACCGCCGCCCGCGCCTCGGCGAGCTGCGGCCGGCGGAGCACCAGGGCGTTCGGCTCGCCGGTGCCGAGCTCCTCCCACTCCTGGCGTGCGACCTCGGCCTCGGCCTGCTCGCGCTCGAGCCGGGTGCGCGCCTGGGCGACCGCCGCCCGGGTGTCCTCGATCGCCAGCCGGTAGTCGCTCGGGTCGATCCGCACCAGCGTCTGGCCGGCGGCGAAGAAACCGCCGTCGGCGAAGCTCTCGGCGGTGCCGACGATGCGTCCGGCGACCTGGGCGACGAGCTGGCTCTGGGTGCGCGGGCGGACGGTCCCCTGGGAGCGCACGTCGAGCGGGACCGCCTGCGGCTGCACGGTCAGCGTGCGAACGAGCGGCGGCGGAGTCTCGGGATCGCGGCGCTCCGGCTCGGGCCGGAGCTCGACGGCCAGGAAGGCGGCGAGCCCGCCCACGGCGAGCACCGCAACGGCGGCGAGCGCCATCTTTTTCTTGTGGCCGGGAGGCGGCGCGGGCTCGGCGCCCGGGTCGGCCGGCGGCTCGGCGGCGGTGCCCGGCGGGGGGACCGGATCGGCGCCGGGCTCGCGGCCGGCCTCGCCGTGGGGCTCGTCGTTCCAGCGGTCGGTCATCGGGACCTCGATTCGTCGGCGGTGCGGGCGGCTTCGTCCGGCGGCTCGGCTCCGGCCGGCGGCTCGGCCTCGGCTGCGAAGCCGCCGCCCAGGGCCAGGTGGAGGTCGACCCGGGCGTCGAGCCGCTCGCGGCGGGCGGCGAGGAGCTGGCTGCGGGTGTCGAGCGCCTGGCGCTCGCTCTCGAGCACGGTCAGGTAGTCGACGAGGCCGGCGGCGTAGCGCTCGCGGGCGGTGTCGAGCGCGGCGGCAGCCTGGGCGGCGGCTTCCTCGAGGGCCGCCTCCCGGGCGGCGAGGAACGCGTCGGCGGCCAGTCCCTGCTCGACCTCGGTCAGGGCGCGAAGCGCGGCGTCGCGCCACAGGGCGACCGCCTCGGCCTGCTGCGCCTCGGCGAGGTCGACCCCCGCCCGTAGCCGGCCGCCCTGGAAGATCGGCTGGAGCAGACCTGCGGCGACGCTCCAGACGGTGAAGTCGCTGTCCAGCAGGTCCTCGAGCTCCTGCGAGGAGCGGCCGGCCGAGCCGGTCAGGGCGATCCGCGGCAGGAGCGCCTTCTCCGCCTGCTCGACCGCGAGGCCGGCGGCGGCCAGCCGGCGCTCGGCGGCGACCAAGTCGGGGCGGCGGAGGAGCACCTCGGCCGGGACGCCGGCCGGCACCGGGCCGGGCGGCACGAGCTCGAGGGCGCCGTCGGAGGACGGCACGGTCGCCGCCCCGAGGTCGCTCGTCTCGACCTCCCCCTCACCGGTCCCGGCGGGCGGGCCGAGGGTGCCGTCGGGGTAGCGGGCGACGAACGCCTCGAGACGACGGCGGGCGGCGTCGAGCTGCCGCTCGCGCTGGGCGGCGAGCGCCTCGGCGGTGGCGTGGCTGACGATCGCCAGCCGCAGGTCGAGCCCGGGCCGGAGCCCCAGCACGTAGCGCCGCCGCACCCGCTCGCGGCCGAGCTCGCGGTTCGCCGCGGTCTCGCGGGCGAGCTCGGTCTGCTCGACCGCCTCGAGCAGCCCGAACCAGGCCTTGGCGACCTGGCCGGCGAGCGACAGCCGGGCGCCGGCGAAATCGGCCGCCGAGCCCTCCAGCCGGGCGAGCGCCGCCGACTCGCCGGCACGCAGGCGCCCCCAGAGGTCGAGCTCCCAGGAGACGTCGAGACCGGTCGAGAAAGAGGTCGTGGTGTTCGACAGGACGCCCCGCTCGTCGGCCCCGGGGATCGGGAAGCCGAGGAAGCTCTGCCGCCGCCGGGAGGCGTCGAAGGTGGCGCTCACCTGCGGCCGGATGTCGGCGCCGGCGATCCGCGCCTGGGCGGCGGCGGCGTCGACCCTCGCCGCCGCGGCGGCCAGCGACGGGCTCGCGGCGAGCGCCTCGCCGACCAGCTCGGCGAGCGGCTCGCCGCCGAGCTCGGCCCACCAGGCATCGGCCGGGGGCCCCGCCGCCGCGAGACCGTCGCCCGCGGTCCAGCGATCCGGCAGCGGCACCGGAGGCTCGGGCGGGTCGGCCGGCGGCGCGCTGGCGCACGCGGCGGCGAGCGCCGCGGCGAGCAGGGCCGGAACGAGCCGAGCCGGACGGGCGCTCGGAGTCCTCCTCATCGCGGCTCCCCCCGGTGCGAAGGCCGTTCCGGCCCGCCGTCCGGCGCCGGGGCGGCGTGGCCGGCGGCGAGGAACGCGGCGAGCTCGTCGATCATCCGCTCGGAGTCCTCGGGGTCGCACAGGCCGTTCGACATCGCCAGCGCGAGGCGGCCGAAGGCGGCGGTGTGGGCCATCGCGCCGGCCATGAAGTGGATGCGCCAGAAGACCGTCTCGCGCGGCAGGTGGGGCAGCGCCGTGCCGAGCGCCGCCGAGAAGCGGTCGACCACCTCCCGGAAGGCGGTCTGGAGCATCCGTCGCGTCTCGTCGGACGGCTCGGAGAAGGATCGCGCGACGAGGCGGGCGAAGGCCGCGCCGCCGTCGCGCCGGTCGCCGAGCATGCGGAGCACCGGGGCGACGAAGGCGCGCACGATGCACTCGACCGCCGGCCCGCCCGGCGCCGTCTCGCAGGCCGTGAGCCGGTCGAGCCGCTCGCGGTTCAGCGGCTCGAGCCGGCGCCGGAAGACCGCCTCGACAAGACCCTGCTTCGAGCCGAAGTGATAGTTGACCGCGGCGAGGTTCGCGCCCGCCTCCCCGGTGATCGCCCGCAGCGAGGCCGACCGCAGCCCGCGCTCGGCGAACAGCCGCTCGGCGGCGTCGAGGAGGGCGTCGCGGGTGTCGGAGCGTGGGGGGGAGGGACCGGGCACGGGCGTGGATGCGAGTAGGACGAACGTTCGTTTCAAGCGTAGGATCGTGATGCGCGGCTGTCAACTCGGCCAAAACGCACCGAGTCTGTTCGGCGGGGCATTACCGGGGCTTGCGGCGAGGCGATTCTGCGAATATGCTGTCAAAGCATCGAGCGCGGCGATCAGGCCGCCCTCCTCCGAGGAGCTCCTGTCCGGCCGCACCTCCCGTCGGCCGTGCCTCTACCCACCCAGTCCTCCGTCCAGGAGATCTCCATGCGTCTTCCCGTCGCTCTCCGTGCATTGCCGGTCGCGGCTGCTCTCCTTGCGGCGTTGCTCTCTCCCGGTCTTTCGGCGGCCGACGAGGCGGCCACCGCTCGACTGGTCGTCGATCTCGACCCGCGCGACGAGGTGCGCTTCGTCGGACGCTGCGTGCGGACCGCGTGCAGCAGCGAGTATGCCGCGGGCTCGCTCCCGGACGAGCTCTTCCCGCACGACGGCCGGCTGTTTTTCGCCGCCACCAATCCCGAGCACGGCCGCGAGCTGTGGGTCAGCGACGGCACGGCGGAGGGCACCCGGCTGGTCGCCGACCTGACCCCCGGGCCGGCCGACTCGCCGATCTGGACGATCGCCTCGTTGGGTGACCGTCTCCTCTTCGCGTTCCGCCACTTCGAGGGTCTCACCGGGTCCACGTTCCTGGAGCTGTTCTCGACCGACGGCACGCCGGAGGGCACGGCGAAGCTCTCGGGGCCCATTCCCGACGCCATCTCGGTCGGCCCCGATCGGCTCTACTTCTTCTCGCCCTCCCCGAACGACGGCCTGGTCGACCTGCGCAGCACGGACGGCACCGCCGCCGGGACGCGGACGGAGGCGCGGCTGTGCGCCGCCGCGTGCGGCTCTCCGACCTTCGCCCCGAGCGGACCGTTCGTCGCCGGCGAGAACCCAGCCGGGGTCCGCGGGGTCTACTACTTCGACGCGCAGGGTCGCCTCTGGTGGCGCCCGGGCACGGCCGGCTCGGCCGCGATCCGGTTGGCCGAGCCCGCGGGCGGCTGGGGCAACGCGATCGAGACGCTCGTGGCCTTCGGGGGCGGGGTTGCGATCCGACTCCGCGCCGCGGACGATGAGTGGGAGCTCTGGCTCGCCCGGCCCGGCGGCGAAGCGGCGCTCCTGAGGGACGGAGACCGCGTCGTGGAACCGACGGCGGTCGGCGGACGGCTCTTCTTCCTCGCGACGTCCTCGACGGACCCGCCGCTCGGGCGGGACGTCTGGGTCTCCGACGGGACGCCGGTCGGGACGCATCGGATCGCCCACGTCGACGAGAACGTACCCGAGCTCGTCCCCTTCCGCGGGCAGCTCTTCGTGGTCGCCGGCGCGTGCGACGGCGGGACGCGCGTCCTCACCCTCGACCCTCCGACCGAGAAGGTCTTCTCTTCGTGCTGGCCGGGTCCGCCGCCGTCCGACGCCGGACGGCCCGACGGCGACCTCCTGACCTACCTGACACGACGCCAGGACGGCGTCGAGGGCGGTCACGTCGCCGAGATCTGGGCGAGCGACGGCACGGCAGCGGGCACCCGCCGGGTGATCGCGCTCGAAACCCCGGCGGAGAGCGATAGCTCGGACGTTCCGCCGATCTGGGACTTCGCCGCTCTCGGCGGGCGCCTCTTCCTCTCGGCGGAGACCGACGCGCGGGGCTTCGAGCTCCACGAGGTCACGGGCCGGCCGCTGGCCGACCCGAGCCTGCACGTCCAGCAGGGCCGCTACCGGGTCCGGGTCCGCTGGCAGGACCATCACGGCTCGGGCGACGAGGGGGAGGGTTACGCGGTGCCGGTGACCGGCGCCTCGGGCTTCTTCTGGTTCTTCCGGCGCGAGAACCTCGAGCTCGTGGCGAAGATCCTCGACGGCTCGCCGGTCAACGGCCACGACTGGGTCTTCTACGGCGGCATCACCGACCTCGAGTACTGGCTCGACGTCACCGACCTCGAGGACGACGTGACCCGTAGCTACCACCATCCGCCGGGCGACCTGTGCGGCGGTGCCGACACCCTCGCCTTCCTGCACGATTCTGCGGCCTCGACGGCGCCTGCCTCGTGGGCCGCGGGTGGGCTGTCCGCTCCGCCGGCCGCCTCGGCACACGCGACCTCGGGACCGGCGATCCAGGCGGCGATCCGCGAGGCCTCGAGCGCCCCCTACGGCGCGTGCCCGGAAGGCGCCCTCTGCCTGGGCGTGGACGGTCGATTCGCCGCTCGGGTCCGCTTCCGGAACCAGTACGCGGGTGGGGTCGAGGGGACGGGCCACCCGGTGCCGGCGACCGACCGCTCGGGCTGGTTCTGGTTCTTCCGCCCGCACAACCTCGAGGTGATGGTCAAGGTGCTCGACGGTACGCCGGTCAATGGCCACCACTGGGTGCTGACCGGCGGGGTGACCACGGTCGAGCACTGGCTCGAGGTCACCGACCGGGCGGCGGGCGCCACCCGCACGTACCACCACCCGGCCGAGAGCACCTGCGGCCGGGCGGACACCGCGGCGTTCTGACGGCCGGACGCCGCTGCGTCCGGCTCCGCCTGGCCGCGGCGTTTTCCATCGCCGCTCAGGCCGCCGCCGGCCTCCCCGCGACCCGCCGCCGCAGGTCCCAGGTGAAGACCGCCAGGCCGGTCCAGATCAGGGCGAAGGCGGCGAGGTGGGCGGCGGTGAAGGGCTCGCGGTAGAGGAGGACGGCGAGGAGGAACTGGCCGGTCGGGGCGAGGTACTGGAGGAGGCCGAGGGTGGCTAGCGTCAGGCGGCGTGCGCCGTGGGCGAACCAGACGAGGGGGGCGACGGTGATCAGGCCGGCGGCCGCGATCAGCAGCCAGAGGAGCGGCGGGTGGCCGCCGGCGGCGCCGCGCGAGGCGAGGACGCCGAGGTGGAGGGCGGCGAGCGGAGCGAGGAGGATCGTCTCGACGGCGAGGCCGACCTCGGGGCCGGCATCGACCGTCTTGCGCAGCAGGCCGTAGACGCCGAACGTGCCGGCGAGGACCAGCGCGACCCAGGGAATCCGGCCGACCTCGGCGGTGAGCACGGCGACGCCGGCGGCGGCCAGCACGACGGCGATCCCCTGCGGCCGCCGGAGCCGCTCGCCGAGGAAGACGATGCCCAGCAGCACGTTGACCAGCGGGTTGACGTAGTAGCCGAGGCTCGCCTCGAGCACGCGCTCGGCCCCCATCGCCCAGATGTAGGTGTACCAGTTGACCGCGAGGAGGGCGGCCGAGAGCGCCAGGGTGCGCCGGGTGCGCGGCGCTCCGAAGGCGGCGCCGAGCTGCCGGCGCCCCGCCGCGAGGCCGCCCGGGCGCAGGGCGAAGAGCCCGCCGAGGACGGCGAGGGCGAAGAGCACCCGCCAGGCGATCATGTTCTCGGGCGGCACCGACCCGACCGCCTTCCAGTAGACCGGCGCCAGGCCCCACCACAGGAAGGCCGCCGCGGCGTAGGCGACCCCGGCGCGGGTGGTGCGGGCCGCGGCGGCGGGGTCGGGAGGGGAAGACCCCCGTCCGGCGCGACGGGGAGGCGCCGCGCCGGGCGGTGCGGGAGGACGGGCCGCGGGAGCCAGGTGGGGCGGAACGGACATCGGCGCGGAGGATAGCCGTTCGCCCGCCCGTCCGGCCCCCGCCGATCGTCCCGCCGGCGACCCGATCTCGGCCTTCCTCGTCGCGGGCCCCCGCCGGGAAACAAATCGCGCGGCGGGCCGTACTCTCGGTCAGCCGCGGGGCCGGTGTCCCCTCGCCAAGGATTTTCTCGGTGCCCGGCGGCGTTTCCGTCGAAGAACCTGACGTATCCCGTCGCCCGTCCGCGGAGGACCCTCGAGTGACCCGCATGTTCCGAATCCTGTTCGCCTTGTCTCTCGCCGCATTCCTCGCGGCCTCGGCGGTCGCCTGCTCCGGCGGGCGCAGCGAGGCCGACGACGGCGCCTCGGAGGACGAGGCCGCCGAGAACGGCGAGACGACCGAAGAGGCGGTCCCCGTCGAGGTCGAGCCGCTGGCCCGCGGCCCGATCGAGGCGCTCCTCCGCTTCACCACGAACCTCGAGGCCGAGGAGCAGGTCGCGGTCTTCTCCCAGGCCGCCCGCCAGGTGCGCGCCCTCCACGTCGAGGAGGGCGACCGGGTGCGCAAGGGGCAGGCCCTCGTGCGGCTCGAGGACGCCGAGCAGACGACGCGGCTGGCCAAGGTCAAGAGCCAGCTCGACCGCGCCCGCCGCGAGTACGACCGGCAAAAGCGGCTCTACGCCAACGAGCTGATCTCCGAGCAGACCTTCAACGACGCCACCTACGAGCTGTCGCAGCTCGAGCTCGAGATCCAGGACGCGCAGCGGGAGCTCTCCTACACCCACGTCGTGGCGCCGATCGCGGGCACGATCACCCGCCGGGTGGTCAACCTCGGCGACCAGGTGACGGTGAACCAGCACCTGTTCGACATCGTCGACTTCGACTCGATCGTCGCCCGCGTCTACGTGCCCGAGCGCCAGCTCGGCCGGCTGGCGGTCGGGCAGCCGGCGCGGGTGATTGCGCCCGCGCTCGGTGGGCAGAGCTGGCAGGGGCGGGTCGACCGCCTCTCGCCGGTCGTCGACCCGAAGAGCGGCACGGTCAAGGTGACCGTCGCCCTGCCGCGTCAGGAGGATCTCCGGCCCGGCATGTACGTCGACGTCGCGCTGGTGACCGACGTCCACGACGACGCGCTGCTCGTGCCCAAGCGGGCGCTCGTCTACGACGGCGAGCAGACCTTCGTCTACCGGATGCAGGACGGCACCGCCGAGCGCGTCTACATCGCGCCGCTGCTCGAGGACGAGCGGCACGTCGAGCCGGTCGGCGACCTGCTCTCCGCCGGCGACCGGGTGGTCGTCGCCGGGCAGGCCGGGCTCAAGCAGGGGGCGAAGATCCGCCTCGCCGGCGACAAGCCCGAGCCGCCGGCCGACGACGAGGAGACGGAGGGCCGGCGCGGCCGGAGGGCGCGGCGGTGAACCGCGACGCGGACCGCGGAGATCTCGCGCCCGGCGTGACGCAGCCGACGGAGCCCCCGGCGCCGGGCCCGCCCGAGGTTCCGGCGCCGCTGCCGCCGCCCCCGGCCGCGGACGAGACGGGGGGCGCCTTGTCGTCGTTCGTCACCAGCCGGCCGGTCGCGGTGCTGATGGTCGTCATCGCGGCGGTCGTCTTCGGCTTCTTCTCCTACAAGCGGCTGCCGGTGACGCTCATGCCCGAGCTCACCTACCCGACGCTGACGGTGCGCACCGAGTACCCGGGCGCCGCCCCCGAGGAGGTCGAGAACGACGTCTCCCGCCCGATCGAGGAGGCGCTCGGGGTGATCGGCGGCCTGCGGCGGATCTCCTCGGTCTCGCGCGCCGGGCTGTCCGACGTGGTGCTCGAGTTCGGCTGGGACGTCGACGTGGCCGACGCCACCCAGGAGACGCTCGAGAAGCTCGACCTCGTCTTCCTCCCCGACCAGGCGGAGCGGCCGCTGGTGCTCCACTACGACCCGAGCCTCGACCCGGTGCTCGAGCTGTCGCTCTCCGGGAAGGGGGAGCGCTACGCGGGCGAGGAGGGGCTGCGGCGGCTGCGCCGGCTCGCCGATCTCCAGGTCAAGCGCCAGCTCGAGCCGATCAAGGGGGTGGCCGCGGTGCGGGTGCGCGGCGGGCTCGAGGAGGAGCTCCACGTCCTCGTCGACGAGGAGCGGATGCGCCGCAGCGGGCTCTCGATCCAGGCGGTGATCGACCGGCTGGCCCAGGAGAACATCAACGTCGCCGGCGGCACGATCAAGGAGGGGCGCACCGAGTACATGGTGCGGACGATCAACGAGTACGAGGACATCGGGCAGATCGCCGACACCGTCGTCGCGCGCATCGACGGCCGCGACGTCAGGATCTCCGACCTCGGCACGGTGCGCCGGGCGCACCACGACCGCGAGCTCGTCACCCGCACCGACGGCGGCGAGAGCGTCCAGATCGACGTCTTCAAGGAGGCCGACGCGAACATCGTCGACCTCGCCCATCGGGTACGCGAGGCGGTCGGCGAGTTCGATCCCGACGCCCCCCCGCCGGCGGCGGCGGCCGGACCGGGCGGCCCCGGCGGGCGGCGCGGCGGCGGGCCCGGCGGCGGCGGGCGCGGGCGGGGCGGCCCCGGCGGCCCACCCGGCCCGCAGGGGCTCGCCGCGACCCTGTTCCAGGCCGAGGGGGCGCGGCTCCAGGTCGTCGCCGACCGGTCGCTCTTCATCGAGGACTCGATCGACGCCGTGGTCGACGCCGCGGTCATCGGCGGCCTGCTCGCCGTGCTCGTCCTCTTCCTCTTCCTGCGCAACGTGCGCTCGACGGCGATCGTCGCGGTGTCGATTCCGGTGTCGCTGTTCATCACCTTCGCGCCGCTCAACCTCTACGGGGTGTCGCTCAACATCATGTCGCTCGGCGGGCTGGCGCTCGGCATCGGCATGCTGGTCGACAGCTCGATCGTGGTGCTCGAGTCGATCTTCCGCTGCCGCGAGGAGGGCGACGGCGTGGTCGAGGCCGCGGTGCGCGGCACCGGGGAGGTGCGCGGCGCGGTCGTCGCCTCGACCCTGACGACGATCGCGGTCTTCCTGCCGATGGTCTTCGTCGAGGGGGTCGCGGGCGAGGCCTTCGGCGACCTCGGCCTGGCGGTGGTCGTCTCGCTCGTCGCCTCGCTCGGCGTGGCGGTCTTCTTCATCCCGATGCTGGCGAGCCGGCGCGGGATGTCGCTCGGCGAGCGGGCCGCGGCCGGGCTCTCGGTCGTGCGCTGGGCGTCGCTCTCGGCGTTCGCCGCCGACCTCAGGCGGGTGCCGCGGCTCGTCCGGCTGCGCCGGGGCGGCGAGGGCGGCGGCCTCGCGGCGGCGCTGTTCGCGGCCGCCCTGCCGCTGCGCGCCGTCGTCGCGCTCGTCTGGCTCGTCTACCTCGTCGCCCGGTTCCTGATCGGGTTCGTCGTCGAGCTCGCGGGCAAGCTCCTGCTCGGCGTCTTCGCGCTCCTCGCCTGGATCTGGCGCCGGGCGCTGCGGCCGGCGGTGGCCTTCCTCTTCGGCTGGCTGGCGAAGCCCTTCCTGTGGGCGACCGGTCGCGGCCTCGCCCGGCTCCAGGCCGGCTACCCGCGGGCGATCCGCTGGGCGCTGGCGCGGCCGGCCGCCATCGTCGGGCTCACCCTGGCGGTCTTCGCGGTGACCTGGCTGGCGGCGGCCGACCTCGGCTCCGAGCTCCTGCCCGAGGTCCACCAGGGGGAGCTGACCTTCGAGGTCAGCCTGCCGGTGGGCACCCCGCTCGAAGAGACCGACGACGTGCTGGCGCCGGTCGAGGAGGCGATCCTCGCCGAGCGCGAGCACATCGAGAGCCTGATCGTGTCGGTCGGCTACGACGCGGCGAACGCCCAGCGCTCCGACGAGGGCGAGCACAGCGCACGCTTCAAGGTGCTGCTCGAGGACTCCGACCCGGCGACCGAGGACGCGGTCGTCCGCCGCATCCGCCGGCGGCTCGCCGCGGTGCCCGACGTCGACTCCCGGGTCACCCGGCCGGTGCTGTTCTCGACCAAGACGCCGATCGAGGTCGAGGTCCACGGCGACGACCTCGGCCGGCTCAAGGAGTACGGCGACCGGGTGCGGGCGACGATGGCGGCGATGCCCGAGCTCGCCGACGTCGAGACCTCGCTCGTCGCCGGCGCACCCGAGGTCCAGGTGGTCTACGACCGCGACCTGCTGAGCCTCTACGGGCTCAACCTCCGCCGGGTCGCCGAGCAGGTGAGACACCAGGTCCAGGGCTTCGAGGCGACCAAGTACAACCTCCACGACCGGCGCATCCCGATCGTCGTGCGGCTCGCCGAGGCCGACCGCGAGTCGGTCTCCGACGTCCGCGAGCTGCGGGTCAACCCGGGCGACGACCGGCCGATCCCGCTCTCGGCGGTCGCCGACGTGCGGCTGGGCGAGGGGCCCTCCGAGGTGCGGCGGATCGACGGCCAGCGGGTCGCGGTGGTCTCTGCGAACCTCGCCTCGGGCTCGCTCGGCGAGGCGGTCGAGAAGATCGAAGAGCGGCTCGCCCACGAGATCGACTGGCCGGCCGACATGACCTTCTTCCTCGCCGGCCAGAACGAGGAGTGGGAGCGCAGCCGCGGCAGCCTCTACCTCGCGCTCGCGCTCTCGATCTTCCTCGTCTACGTGATCATGGCGGCCCAGTTCGAGTCGCTCTGGCAGCCGTTCGTCATCCTGTTCACCATCCCGCTCGCCTTCTTCGGCAGCGTCGTGGCGCTGTGGGCGCTTCGGATCCCGCTCTCGATCGTCGTCTTCCTCGGCATGATCATGCTCGCCGGGATCGTGGTCAACAACGCGATCGTGATGGTCGACTACGTCAACACCCTGCGCGCCCGCGGTCTCGGGCGCGAGGAGGCGATCGTCACCGCCGGCTCGGTCCGCCTGCGGCCGATCCTGATGACCACCGCGACGACGGTGCTCGGGCTGCTGCCGCTCGCCCTCGGCCTCGGCGACGGCGCCGAGCTGCGTACCCCGATGGCGGTCGCGGTGATCGCCGGCCTGCTGACCTCGACCGCGCTGACCCTGGTCGTCATCCCGTCGATCTACGAGCTGGTCGACCGCGGCTGGGAGCGGCTGATCCACGGCCGCCGCCCGGCCGACGACGAGGTCGGGGCCGCCGCCGGCGAGGGCGAGCCCGGGCTGCTCGGCGGCGCGGGGCCGGCGACCACGTGAGCCCGGCGGCGGACGCGGCGAGGAGCGCACGATGAACCACCCGAACCGACCGGCCGGCCCGGACGACGGCCTCGACCTCGAGCCGCGGGCGAAGTCCGAGAGCCGCTGGGAGGGCGTCCTCCCGCGCTTCTCGCTGAACCGGCGGATCACCGTCGCCGTGCTGCTGGCCACGACGCTCGTCGTCGGGGTCGTCTCGGCGCTGTCGATCCCGCTCGAGCTGATCCCGCGCGGCTACGAGGGGCCGTTCCTCTCGGTCTCGGTGCCGTGGGCCGACGCGCCGGCCCCGGAGGTGCTCGAGAAGGTGATCCTGCCGCTCGAGGAGGAGCTGTCGACCGTCCGCGGGCTCGACAGCATGTCGTCGTTCGCGACGACCGGGTTCGGGCGGGTGGCGATGCAGTTCAAGAGCGGCGCCGACATGGACGTCGCCTACCGCGAGGTGCGCGACCGGGTGCAGCGGGCGCGGCCGCACCTGCCCGACGACGCGGACCGCCTCTACGTCCGCAAGGACGACCACGCCAACGTGCCGGTGGCGATGGTGGGCGTGCTGATCGACCCGGGGATCGCCGACTCCTACGACCTGATCCAGACCGAGGTCGTCCCGCGGCTCGAGCGGATCGACGGGGTCGCCGCGGTCGACGGGCAGGGGCTGGTCGACAAGGAGATCCTGATCGAGCTCGACCGCCAGCGCACCGAGGCCGCCGGGCTCAACATCTACGAGCTCGGCCAGGAGCTGTCGGCCGACAACTTCTCGCTGGCGAGCGGCGAGGTCTACTCGGGCGGCAAGAAGCTGCTGCTGCGCTCGGTCGCCCGCTACGCGAGCCTCGAGGAGCTCGCCGACCGCAAGGTCGCCCCCGCCGTGCGGCTGGGCGACATCGCGACGATCAAGTACGAGCAGCCCGACTACGAGTTCCGCATCCGGGTCAACTCGAAGCCGGCGATCGCCATCCAGGTCTTGAAGGAGGGCGACGCGAACACGCTCGAGGTCTCGCGCCGGGTCGAGGAGGTCGTCGAGGAGATGGAGGCGAACCCGCGCCTCTCCGGCCTCGAGCTGGCGCTGATCTTCAACCAGGGCGACATGATCCTCGAGTCGCTCGACACCCTGCTCGACGCCGGCAAGGTCGGCGCGCTCTTCGCCGTCGCGATCCTCTTCTTCTTCCTCCGCCGGGTGCGGATGACGCTGATCATCACGCTGTCGATCCCGCTGTCGATCGTCATCGCGCTGACGGTGATGTACTTCGCGGGGGAGACGCTGAACATCCTCTCGCTCCTGGGGTTGATGATCTGCGTCGGCCTCCTGGTCGACAACTCGGTCGTCGTCGCCGAGAACATCTTCCGGCTCCACCGCGACGGCATGCCGCGGCGGCAGGCGGTCGTCCGCGGCGCGGGCGAGATCGCGCTCGCCATCGTCATGGCCACCCTGACGACGGTCGCCGTCTTCCTGCCGGTGTCACTGGTCGAGGGGCAGGGGCAGTTCTTCCTGCTCCGGCTGGCGCTGCCGATCTCGGTCTCGCTCGTCGCCTCGCTCTTCGTGGCGCTGATCTTCGTGCCGCTCTCGGTGTACCTGACCCTGCCGGCGCGCAACGGCGGCTCCGGCCGGCGGAGCCCGCTGCGCCGCGGCTCGGACTACCTGCACGCGAAGGTCAACGCCGGGCTGCGCCGCGCCTACGACGCCACCTTCGAGCGCGTCAACGACTCCTACACCCGGCTCCTCGCCGTCTTCCTGCGCCGCCGGCTCGACCTGGTGATCGTGCTGATCGTGGCGCTCGTCGGCACCGGCTTCGTGTTCAAGACCAAGGCGGTCGAGATCGTCGACAGCGACGAGAACGAGCGGCCGGGCTTCGCGGTCCAGGTCGAGCTGCCGCCCACCCACTCCTTCGAGGAGACCGAGGCCTGGTTCCTCGAGGTCGAGAAGGTGCTCGAGGCGAACAAGGAAACCTGGGGGCTCGACGGCTACTTCTTCTTCCACCGCACGAACTTCGGCCGCATCGAGGGGTGGTTCTACAACCCGCCGCAAGGCGAGATGACCCCGCGCGAGGTCACCGAGGCGGTGCTCGAGGCGCTGCCGGAGAAGCCCGGCGTCACCTTCTCGACCGGCCAGGAGGACCAGACCCGGGTGGAGGGCGGCGAGTCGGTCTTCACCGTGGTGCTCAACGGCGAGGACCCGGACCAGCTCGAGCAGGTCGCCGAGGACCTCGAGGACCTCTTCGTGCGGGTCGACGGCGTCCTCGGGCTCAAGGGCTCGGGGCAGGAGCCGGCGCCCTCCGAGCTCGCCCTGGTCGTCGACCGCGAGCTCGCCCAGCGCCAGGAGATCAACCCGGCGGTCATCGCCGGCGTCGTCAGCTACGCCCTGCGCGGCCAGCAGCTCCCCAAGTTCTACCGCGACGGGCGCGAGATCGACGTCCGCGTGCGCTTCGAGGAGGAGGACCGCGAGAGCCTCGGCCAGCTCGAGACCTTCGCCGTCCCCACCGCCGGCGGCGCGGTCGCGCTGTCGTCGGTCACCGAGCCGCGCTACCTGCAGAGCGCCAAGGTGATCCGCCGGATGGACAAGCGCCTCGCCCGCACGATCACGCTCGAGCTCGCCGAGGGGCGCGAGGACGAGACCCGCGGCCGGTTGATGGCGCTGCAGGGCTCGATCGACCTGCCCGAGGGGATCAGCTTCGG
>Ga0299913_10002293_pt1 | contig 15005 bp, 14 predicted proteins | sample RVTome_9_FD_201360 | JGI IMG/M metagenome (GOLD analysis project Ga0299913, IMG submission 201360) | Soil microbial communities from uranium-contaminated site in the Upper Colorado River Basin, Wyoming, United States - RVT155D38 (version 2) ...
CGTACGCGGCCGCCAGCGGCCCGGGGATCTCGCGGATTCGGCGATGACGGAGCCCGCGGTAGGATCAGCCGGCCTGCCCCCCGACCCCCTCGAGGTACCCATGCCGTCCACCGGAGTTCCCGCCGGGATCCTCTCGGCGCTGTCGTTCGGCGCCGGCGATTTCGCCGGTGCCGTCGCCGCGCGCCGTGCGGGGGCGCTTGCCGTGGTGGCCGGCGCACATGGCATCGGCCTGTTCGTCCTGCTGGGAGCGGCACTCGTCATCCAGCCGCCGCTGCCGGCGCTCGACGGCGTCCTCATCGGCCTGGCGGCCGGCGTTGCGGGAGCGATCGGGTTGGCGGCGCTCTACCGCGGCATGTCGCTCGGCAGCATGGGTCTCGTCACCGCGCTCAGCGGCGCGGGCTCCCTGGCCATCCCGCTGGGCGTGGGCGCGCTGCTCGGTGCCGATGCGTCGCCCGTCCAGCTCGCCGGCGTGGGCTTCGCCGCCGCCGCGGCCATTGCGGCGAGCGGCGCATCCCGCGATGACGTGGGCCGCCAGGCGCTGCTCCTGGCGGGACTTGCGGCGGCGTCGTTCGGCGCCTGGTACGTGCTCATCGACGTCGCGGCACGGGCGGGCGATCCGCTCTGGGCCCTGGTCTTCAGTCGCGCGGCATCGGCGGGGCTGACCGCGGCGGCGGCCGGACGGCGCCTCGGACGCGGCGGGATCCCGGTTCGCCTGGTCGCGGCCGCCGGGGTGTTCGACGTGGGCGGCAACGCGCTCTACGTGGTTGCCCGGGAGGCCCTGCCGGTGAGCCTCGCCGCAGCGCTGACCGGCATGTATCCGGTGGTCACCATGCTGCTGGCCCGTTTCGTCCTGGGCGAGCACCTTCCGCGGCTGGGCCAGCTCGGGGTGGCCCTCGCCCTGATCGGCGTGCTCCTGATCTCGATCGGCTGAGGCCGCGAAGCGGTCGGCCAGTAAGCCGATGGTAAGTGGCCGGTAAGGGGTGATGCGGTCCGATGGAGGCCGCGCCCTCGGCGGCCGGCAGCGGTCGTCGTGCGCGCCGCAGGAGGCATCTCGCCATGCTCGTCCGCCGGCTCCGCAACCCGCTGATCTGGTCCCCGCTCGCCGCCGTCGTCGCCCAGCTGCTCCTGGCGGCCGTCGCCGCCGCGGCAACCGGAGGAGGTGACTTCCCGCGGCTCTGAGCCGGCGCCGGTCGGCGGGTAGAATGGCGGTCCGCCCGCACCCGCCGCACCGAGTTCGCCGACCGCATGACCTGGGATCGCGTTTCCATCGTCGAGCAGCAGCTAGACACCGAGCTGAACGCTGCCACCGCTGTCGCCGCGCGCCTGTCGCCATCGGCTCCGCTGCGATCGGGTGGCTCGCTGACGGCGGCGGCGGCGCTCGCCTTCTTCGAGGACCAGGTTGCCTCCCGCCAGCTCGACGTGGCGGCGCGGGAGCTCAAGAAGACGAACCGCAGCTTCTACACCATCGGTTCGGCCGGCCATGAGAACAACGCGGTCGTGGGCGGCCTGACCCGGCCCACCGATCCGGCGTTCCTCCATTACCGGTCCGGCGGCTTCGTGATGGCCCGCGCGCGCCAGGTGCCGGGCGCCACGCCGGTGCTCGACACGCTTCTCGGGGTGGTCGCGTCCAGCGACGACCCGATCGCCCAGGGACGTCACAAGGTATGGGGCAGCCGTGCCATGTGGATTCCGCCCCAGACCAGCACGATCGCCAGCCACCTGCCAAAGGCGATGGGACTCGCCTTCAGCCTGGCGCGCGCCCGCCGCCTGGGTGTCGCCAGCGGGTTGCCCGATGACGCGGTGGTCGTCTGCTCCTTCGGCGACGCGAGCGTCAATCACGCAAGCGCGCTCGCAGCGGTCAACACGGCCCGCTATGCCGTTCGCCTCGGCCTGCCGATGCCCCTCCTGCTCGTCTGCGAGGACAACGACACCGGCATCAGCGTCCCGACCCCCGAGGGCTGGATCGCCGGGACCTTCGGCAGCCAGCCACACCTTCGCTACGTCCTCGCCGACGGCGAGCTCGACGAGGTGTGGGACGCCGTGGGCACGGCGGTCGACCACGTGCGGACCACGCGGCAGCCGGCCTTCCTCCACCTGCGGGCGGTGCGCCTGTGGGGCCATGCCGGCAGCGACGCCGAGCAGGGCTATCGCTCGGTGGCCGAGATCGCCGCCGTCGAGTCGCGCGACCCGCTCGTGCGCAACGCGCGGCGCCTGATCGACACGGGCGCTGCCACGCCGGACGAGTTGCGTGAGCTGCTGCGGGAGACGCGGGCCCGCGTGCTGGCCGTCGCCGAAGAGGCGACCCGCCGGCCGCGGCTGCAGACCACCGAGGAGGTCGTGGCGCCGCTGGCCCCGGACCACCCCGACCACGTGCGAGCCCGCGCGGAGACACCGATCATCGCGACCGATGAGCGCCGCGCTTCGTTCGGCGGAACGCTGCCGGAGGAGACGACGCTGCCGACGGCGCGCACGCTGGCCGGCTCGCTCAACGCCGCTCTCGCCGACGAGCTGCTCCGCCGCCCCGAGGCCCTCCTGTTCGGCGAGGACGTCGGGCGCAAGGGTGGTGTCTACGGCGTGACCGGTGGGCTCCAGAAGCGCTTCGGCCAGGCTCGCGTCTTCGACACCCTGCTCGACGAGACGAGCATCCTCGGCATCGCCCAGGGCGCGGCGCACATCGGGCTGCTGCCGATCCCGGAGATCCAGTACCTCGCCTATCTCCACAACGCGCTCGACCAGCTGCGCGGAGAGGCGGCCTCGCTGCAGTTCTTCAGCTCCGGCCAGTTCCGCAATCCGATGGTGGTGCGCGTGCCCGGGCTCGCCTACCAGAAGGGGTTCGGCGGCCACTTCCACAACGACAACAGCGTCGGTGCGCTGCGCGATATCCCCGGGCTCGTGCTGGCCACCCCGTCGCGCGGCGACGATGCCGCACGCATGCTGCGCGGGGCGGTCGCCATGGCTGCCGAGGACGGCCGCGTCGTCGTCTTCCTGGAGCCGATCGCCCTGTACCACGAGCGCGATCTCCACGAGACCGGCGACAACGGCTGGCTGGCCGACTACCCTGCCCCGCCATCGGTGCTCCTCCCCGGCGAGGCCGGCATCCACGGACAGGCCGAAGGCGACGCCGATCTGCTGCTCGTCAGCTATGCCAACGGCCTGCGACTCAGCCTCCAGGCCGCCCGCCGGCTGGCCGATGAGCACGACCTGCGGGTGCGAGTCCTCGACCTGCGCTGGCTCGCTCCCCTGCCCACCGAGGCGATCCGTGCCCATGCCGCGGAGATCGGCAGCGTGGTGGTCGTCGACGAGTGCCGCGCGACCGGTGGCGGCGTCGCCGATGCGATCGTCGCCGACCTCGCGGAGCACCGAGTGGGACGGCGCTATGCGTCGGTGCGCGCGGTCGACTCCTTCGTCCCGCTCGGCCCGGCCACCTCGGCGGTCCTCGTCGGCGTCGACCAGATCGTCGCGGCCGCTGTGGCGGCAGTCGGCCGGCGTCGGAACGCGGCGGGGGCGCGGGCATGACGCGCGCAGCGGTGGCCTTCCCGGGGCGCGGCTCCTACGGTCCGGGCTCGCGCGGCTCCCTCCGGCCCGACCATCCGTGGGTCGTCCGCGCCGACGAGCTCCGCACGGAGGCGGGGCTGCCGTCGCTGTCCGAGATCGACGCGGCGGATCGGTTCCTTCCCGCCCTCCACCTCCGCGCGACGAACGCGTGGCCACTCACCTTCCTCGCCAGCCTGCTCGATGCCGAACGCATCGCCGACGATCACGAGGTGGTGGTCGTGGTGGCGAGCTCCATCGGCTGGTACACCGCGCTCGCCGCCGCTGGCTCCCTCGAGTTCGACGATGCGTTCCGCCTCGTCCAGGCCATGGCGCTCGCCGCCGACGAACCCCTCGACGACGCGGCGGCCGCCGCCGAGATCGTCTATCCCCTCATCGACGAGACGTGGGAACGGGACGAGGCCCGTTCCGGGCTCATCGACGCTGCCGTGGCGGAGGCCGGTGGCGGAGCGACGCGCGCGCTCGAGCTCGGCTCGTTCAGCGTCATCGCGGGGACCGCCGGCGCCGTGGAGCAGGTGGGCGCCTCCCTGCCTCCGGTGACCATGGGCGGCCGTTCCTACCCGCTCCGGCTGGCATCGGCGGACGCATGGCACACGCCGTTGCGCGCCCGGGCCGCAGCCGGCGCCGCCGAACGGCTCGGCGACCTGGGCTGGGAGCGGCCGAAGGTCGCGATCGTCGACGGCCACGGCCAGCGCTACACGCCCCTCTCCACGGATCCGACGCACCTGGCGGAGCAGAGCCTGGTCGGCCATGCCGAGGCACCCTACGACTTCGCGCGTGCCTTCCGCGTTGCCCTGCGCGAGTACGCCCCCGACGTCATCCTGCTCCCCGGGCCGGGCGCCACGCTGGGGACGGCCTGCGCGCAGCTCATCGTCGCCGAGGGGTACCGCGGCATCCGAAGCCGCACCGAGCTCGAGGCGGTGCAGGCAGGACCGTCGCCGCTGCTGCTCTCCATGCGCCGATGATCGAGCGGGGCATCCAGCTCCGCGGCCCGCTCGACCTGCGTCGCACGCTGGATCCGCTGGTCCACGGCCGCGGCGATCGGACGATCCGCCTCGAGCGTGGCGGCGCGTGGCTGGCGTTCCGCACGCGCGCCGGCCCTTCGACGCTGCAGCTCTCCCTCGAGGGGCCTCTCACCATCCACGCGCGCGCCTGGGGCCCCGGTGCGGGCGCGGCGCTCGAGGGTGCGCCGGCGCTCATCGGCGAGGCGGACGAGCCCGAACGGTTCGAGGCTCACCACGCGATCCTGCGACGTCTCCAGCGCAGCCATCCCGGCCTTCGGCTGCCGGCCAGCGGGCGCGTCTTCCAGGCGCTCGTCCCGGCGATCCTGGAGCAGAAGGTGACCGGCACCGAGGCGTTTCGCTCGTACGCCGCGCTCGTGCGCGCGCACGGCGAGCCGGCTCCCGGCCCGGCCGGCCTGCTGCTGCCACCGGCCCCGGGCACGCTGGCCGGCCTCCCCTACCACGCGTTCCACCCCCTCGGCGTCGAGCGCCGGCGGGCCGACGTGATCCGCCGTGCTGCGGCGCGCGCCACCTGGCTGGAAGGGGCGGCCGATGCGGCCCAGGCGTCGCGCCGGCTGATGGCGCTTCCCGGCATCGGGCCGTGGACGGCCGCGGAAGTGGTTCGTTCGGCGTTCGGCGACCCCGACGCGGTGAGCGTTGGCGACTACCACGTGCCGAACATGGTGGCCTGGGCTCTGGCCGGCGAGCCACGGGCCGACGACGCGCGCATGCTCGAGCTCCTCGAGCCGTACCGCGGTCAACGCGGACGCGTGCAGCGCTACCTGGAGGTCGGACGCATCACGGCGCCACGTTACGGGCCTCGCATGGCACCTCGCAGCATCGCGACGATCTGACCGATGCGCGTCGCGATCGCCACCGTCGGCACCACCGGGGACGTGCGCCCATTCGTCTCCCTCGCCCGTGCATTGGGGGCGCGCGGGCACGACGTCACCGCCGTCACCTGGCCGGTCCACGGACCCGCGTTCGCGCTGCCCGGCATTCGAGTCGAGGACGCGGGACCCCACGCCGACGCCGCACGGATCGCGGCCGTGGCCGCCGAGGCCGCCGGACAGGGGCCGATGGAGCAGGTCGCCACGCTCCGCGACTTCCACCTTGCCGATGGCGAGGCGCACTACCGCCGGCTGCGCGACGTCCTGGCGGGCCACGATCTGGTGGTCCTCCATGGCATCCATGCGCTCGCCCACGCCGCGGTGCTCGATCTCGAGGTGCCGTGGGCGACCGCGGTCTTCGACCCGGTCCTGCTGCCGACCGCCTCGGCGCCGCCTCCCGGCATGCCGAACCTCGGCCCGCTCAACCGGCTGCTGTGGGGCGTTCTCGATCGTGCGCTGGCCGGCGCCGGCAAGCCAGTCGACGCGCTGCTCGAGCGGGCGGGGAGCGGCCAGCGCGGCCTCCCGCTGTTCCGCGCCCGGTCGCCGCGCCTGCACCTCGTGGCCTGCTCGCCCTCGATCATCCGCGTGCCGCCGGACCTGCCGCCGTCGACCGTGGTGACCGGTGCCTGGATCGACCGCTCCGCGGCACCGGCCCTGCCGTCCGACCTGGATGCCTTCGTGGCCGACGGTGCGCCGCCGATCGTCGTCACCTTCGGATCGATGGACGGCGCACCCGCCGCGCCCCTCCACGACGCGATCCGCGCCATGCTCGACGGCGGGCGCCGCATCGTGCTCCAGGGCCACGCCCCGATTTCCTCGCCCAACCTGGCGTCCATCGGGCCGGTCGATCATCGGTCGCTCTTCCCGCGGGCGTCCGTGGTGGTGCACCACGGCGGCGCGGGTACGACGCACGCGGTCTGCGCGGCGGGAGTGCCATCCGTGGTGGTGCCGCACGTCGGCGATCAGCGCTACTGGGCCGATCGGCTCCATCGGCTCGGCGTGGCGCCCGCGCCGCAGCTGGCCATGGACCTTCGAGCCGACCGGTTGGCCGATGCGACCCTCGCGACTGCCGCCGACCCGGCGATGCGGCAGGCGGCGCGCGACCTCGCACAGCACCTGGAGGCGGAGGATGGCATCGGCAGCGCGGTGACCGCCATCGAGGCCGCGATCTGACTGGCGTCCCCGGCAGGATTCGAACCTGCGACCCGCGGTTTAGAAGACCGCTGCTCTGTCCACTGAGCTACGGGGACCCGGAAACAGGATACCGGCCTCGCCACGGGCACCATCGGCGCATGGTGGCTATCATGGGCGCCCGCGGGCCCCGCCGCGAGCGCATGGCCCGCCAGGAGGGACCCCGCCATGACCGAGACGACCCGACCGCGCATCAGCGTGGTAAACGACAGCCCCGAGTTCCTCGAACTCATGTCGGCGATTCTCGACGACGACGCCGGCTACGACGTCGCGCTGTTCGACGGTGAGGACACCTCGATCGCCGAGCTGGTGCAGGCGCGGCCGGACCTGGTGATCATCGACCTCGTCCTGGGCGGGGCATCGGGCTGGGAGATCGTGACCCTGACGCGGGCGGAGCCGAAGCTGGCCGATGTGCCGATCATCATCTGCTCGGCCGATGTCACCGCGCTGCGCGAACGCTCCGCCGAGCTCGGGCGCATCGGGAACGTCCACATCCTCGAGAAGCCGTTCAGCCTCGACCAGATCACCGAGATCGTCGAGCGCCTCATCGGTCGCGGCACGCCCGTCCCGGGGTAGACTGATCGCACATGGCCGACGATTCGATCATCACCCCGGTGCAGCTCCAACGCTCGCAGATCGACGCCGATCGCGAGCTGCTGCGTGACGAGGACCTCCTCAACGAGGAGCACCTCCGCCGCATGGACCAGGTCCTCCTGCGCCGCAACCTCGACCACGCGCGCATGTTCAGCCGCAAGCTCAGCCTGGAGCTGCAGCAGTACGTGCACCTCTATACGCCCGAGGCGAACGAGCTCCGGCGCCGGATCGAGAAGTACATGGTGATGGAGCGCATGATCGAGCGGGAGATGGCGCGCCGCCACACGTACTGACGGCCGCGTCTCGCACGGTCGCGGCTCCGCGTGCGGTGCTCACCTGGTTGGCGCAAGTCCCAATGACGACTGGCCTGCAGGGCTGAACGGCCGTCTGCGTGTCCCGCCTGCCAATCGGCTTGGCGTGCCAGCCATTCGCGGCGGCTCCATGGCCGTTCGTTGGTCGTTGCGCCAGTTCGGTTGGCGCCCCCTCGCGCGCACTCCATACGCCCGCTGGCCCGCGCACGCCGCACGAAGGAGCCCCGGTCCGCCGAGCCGGACCGGGGCTTTGCCACAGTACGTCGAAAGGGGCGCAGGCGGCGAGTCTAGGCGACTGCGGCCTGCGCCCGGAGGCGTGGTGTCGTGGACCCCTGGTGTCCGTCGAGCTCGCGTTGCTCGGCCATGCCGGCGAGCACCGCGCGGCTCCAGCCGGCGAGTCGAGGCATCTCGAACAGTGAGAGCGTCAATCCGCGAGCGGCCAGCTGGGCGTGGTCCCAGCCATTGAACTCGCGACGGGCGGCGACGGCGCACATCTCGTCGTAGAGCTCGGGCCAGGAGACACCGCGGCGGCGGTGGCAGAAACGGATGAACGCGACCACGTCGGGCGGCGGCAGCTGTTCGCCGGACGGTCCGGACCGCACGGCGGCGTCGGACACGGACGACCGCTGGGTCATATCGATGGCACCCTCCCAGGGTTTGGACGTGATGGAGATGGATGATGGCGTCGGTCCCGATGACCAGCGACAGGATGCGGGACCGGCCGGCATCGTAGGCCGCGTGGGCGACGAATCGGTAGGGGTCTGTCCACCAACTTTTCCACATGTTGGCGTCGAACGGCGCAGTGACGGTGGACAACTGCGCCAATGCTCTCAGCCGGCGAACCGGTCGAGCCGAAAGAGGCCGATGTCATGCCGCGTGGAGCCCTCGATTGCCAGGTCGGCCATGATCTCGCCGACCACGCTGCAGAACTTGTAGCCGTGGCCGCTGAACCCGGCAGCGACGCTCACCTGCAGCGCATCGGGCAGCCGGTCGATGAGGAAGTGCTCGTCCGGCGAGTTGGTGAAGATGCAGGACTTGAGCATCTCGGTCGGGCCGGCGCCCTCGGGGAAGTAGCGCTCCGCGAAGGCGCGCAGCGCCGCCTCGTCATCCGGCCGCGTCGAGCGGTCCGGATCGGCCGGGTCGATCGGCTCGCGGAAATGGTGGTACCAGCCGAACTTGAACCCATGCCCGTCGTGGGTCGGGAAGCCGTAGTAGCTTCCCTCCTCGACGTCGATCAGGAAGACCGGGAACCGGTCCGGCGCGAACAGCTCAGCCCGATGCGGCGTCAGCCAGGCGAGCACCTGCCGCTCGGGGACGGCCAGGCCATCGACAGCGGGCACCAGCCGGCTCGCCCACGCGCCGGCGCAGATGACCAGCCGATCGGCCTCGTGCACGCCGCTGTCGGTCGCCACCCGGACGCCGCCTGAGGCGGTCGGCTCCCACGCACGGACCGGTGTGTCGAAGCGGAGGTCGGCACCGGCGGCTGCCGCCGCATCCAGGTGCGCGCGGACCGTCCGCTCGGCGAGGAGGAATCCGCCGTCGGGCTGAAGGACGACCCGCGTGTCCGAGTCGAACCCGGCATAGGCCGGATACCGGTCGCGCAACGCGGCGGCATCGAGCACCTCGTGCGGGAGGCCGTGCAGCTCAGCCGCCTCGAGAGCGCCGCGGAACGTCTCGCCGTCGGCCGGACCGCCCTCGAGCGACCCGGTGGTGATCAGCAGCTCCTCCCCCGCCGCGCGCTCAAGCTCGTGCCAGAGCTCGTAGCTGCGCCGGAGCAGCGGCACGTACGAGGGGTGCTCGTGATACGCGAGCCGGATGATGCGCGTCAGTCCGTGCGACGAGCCCTGCTCGTGCAGGGCGCCGAACTGCTCCAGCCCGAGCACCCGCTGTCCCCGCCGGGCCAGGTGATGGGCCGATGCCGACCCCATCCCGCCAAGGCCGATGACGATCGCGTCATATCGCTCGCTCACCACGCGAGTCTAGCCACCGCGACGACCGCGGCCGCGACATGGGTTCAGGGCCTATCTGACGGGCACGGCGGCGCTGATCCTGACCCTGGTCGACGAGGGCCGCATCGAGCTGGATGCCCCGGTCAACCGCTACCTGCCGAAGGTGCGCATGGCCCGCGGCGTCACCGTCCGCCAGCTGCTGACGCATACCAGCGGCATCGCCGATCTGTACCGGCCGCTGAAGGGCTTCCTGGGCAAGCAAGCGAACGATCGGCTCAGCTCGAACGACGTGCTGAACTCCATCGGCGCACGGTGGTTTCCGGCCGGCAAGGGGTACGCGTACTCGAACACCAATTACTTCCTGCTGGGCCACGTGATCGAGTTCGTCACCGGCCGCACGTTCGCGGAGGAGCTGCGCGACCGCATCACGGCGCCGAATGGCCTGGAGCACACTCGCCTGGTGACAGGTGACGATCCGCTGCTGCCCGAGGCGTGGTCGTCAGGCTTCTGGACGGCCGGCGCTATGGCGTCGACCCCACTCGAGCTGGCGACCTTCGGGCAGGACCTGTTCCGCGCACGCGTGGTGAGCTACACCTCGACGCGGCGGATGATCGACTACAACAGCGGACACCGATACGGGCATGGCACCCAGCTGTTCCGGATCGCCGGCCGTGACCTCCCGGGCCATTCCGGGTTGCTGTACTCGACCACCACCCTGATGGTCCACCTGCCGGCAGAGCAGATCACGGTCGTCCTGACCGCTCCCGAGCCCGGTGCCGATCTCGAGGCCGCGCTGGCCGATCGCTTCCGAGGTGGCGCCTCACTCTGCGAGGCGGTGCAGCTGCTCGCGGGCTGACCCGCCGCTCGTCGCGGATGAGCCGCAGCAGTCGGGGCTGCCCGGCTTCGGATGGGTACACTCCGAGCCACGCGCGTCCGTTTCGGCGCCACGATCCTGCAGCTCGTCCCTACCCGCTGCTGCGTGACGACTTCGTGTTCGCCGAGTCGATCGGACTCGACAACGCGTGGGCGATCGACGTGTTCGCGACATCTAGCGACACGAATGAACGAGGTGTCGAGAGCGAGTGACGGAAGCGGAGAAGTGGCGCACCCTGGCGCGGATCCTCGCGGTCACGGTTCCCCTTGGGACGCTGATCGGGTTCGGCCTCGGCTGGCTCATTGGGGGTGCCGGCGCGTCCATGGCGGCCGGCGCCGTGATCGGCTGGTTGATCACCGCAGGAATGGTCACCTTCAATGTGAGCTGGGCGGTCGGACTCATTCCCCGCCGCTGGCGCGAAGCTCCGTTTCTCGTGGTGCTCGTCACGCGAAGTCTGGTGTGGCTCATTGTCATCGTCGTCGGGATCAGCCTGCCGCTTCTCACCGTCGCCGGTCTGTCGTTCGAGGATCTGGTGGACCAGCAATTCGTCATCTCCATCGCGGCGAGCTTCGCGGCGGCCTTGCTGGCGAATTTCGTGGGTCAGGTCAACGGGCTCCTGGGCCGCGGCGTGCTCGTCGGCCTGATCCTCGGCCGCTACCACCGGCCTCGAGAGGAAGTCCGCGTCTTCCTGCTCATCGACCTGCGCGGATCCACGCACATCGCCACGCGCCTCGGGAACCTGCGCTATCACGCCTTCCTGAGCCGGTTCATCGGCGACGTCTCGGCGAGCGTCGTCCGCTACCGCGGAGAGGTGCACCGCTACGTGGGTGACGAGGTGATCCTCACCTGGGTCGCCGAGGAGGGTCTCCGAGATGCTGGCTGTGTCCGGGCGGCCTTTGCCATCTCCGACACCCTGGACGCAGCAGGCCCGGAATACGAGGCTGACTTCGGCGTCGTGCCCGGCTTCTGGGCCGCGCTCCACCTGGGTCCCGTCGTCACCGGCGAGATCGGGACGATCAAGCACGAGATCGCCTTTCTCGGCGACACATTGAATGCTGCGTCGCGCATCCAACAGGCAGGCAAGGACCTACAACGCCAGTTCGTCGCGTCGGCCGAGGTCATGTCGGCGGTCGACCTGCCGATCGATATCGCAGGCGAGAGCCTCGGCCGGATCGAGCTGCGTGGAGTCGAGGACTCCGTGGAACTCTTCGGCATCACACGCGTGGCCGCCGGGTCCGTGACCGTCTGAGCAGCATTGGCCAGCTCTCCCCTTGGGATCTCCGCGATCTCGCCGACGTCCCCTTCGAGTGGTCGTCAGCCATCGACGCCGAACGCAGCATCGCCTGCTGAGCGATTGACGTCAGCGCGCATCCTGTCTCCGCTGGTTCTCCGTTGGGAGTCCTCGCTTAAGGGAGGGATCACGTGCTCTCACGCCTCACGCTGGTCGTCGCGCTGCTCGGGCTGAGCGGATGCCGACTTGCCGGCGGTACGCCACCCGGCAGCCAGGCGGCGGCGCCATCGGCATCTGCTCTCGTGGGGGACGGGCGCTGCTTTGGGCCGGAGACTCCGCTTGAGTACGCCGGCCGATCGACGATGGCCCAGCTCGGTGTCCAGGAAGCCCCAGGCGACCCAATGAGCACCCACCAGGCCGACATCTACATCACCCGCGACAAGTTCAACGAGGGCATCCACTACGGCCGCATCGTCTGCGCGATCTACGTGGAGGATGGCGGCTTCACCGAGTACACGGTGCACCCGGAGGACCAGTCCACCCCTCCTCCGCCGACACCGACCCCAACGCCGCTGCCGTCGGGACTCATTGAGGTCCTCACGCATTGCGGCCTCAGCCACCCGCGCATCGAATACGAGGGCCAGCTATGGCGATTCAACGTCGAAGGTGACAACAACGCGCCCGACGGCTGGGGCTTCAGCACCACGGTTGTCCAGATCAGGCCGGGGCGGGAGGGGCCGATCATCACGGGGCCGGACGGCTCCGAATGGCAGCTGATTCTCGCTGACCCCAACGAGGAGGGCATCGGAGGCTGCCTCTGACCCCTCAGTGCCTGGGTGGCGGCTCGACGCGCGACAACAACATCGTTTCGGCGGAGAATCCACGCATGGAGAAGCCCGATCTGAGCTCACATCGGGCTGGAGGATGAGTGCTGGTACCGCATACCGAATTCCTCGTGAAACGGCTCATGTGTCTCAGCCGCGCTCCAGCAGTGCGTCCAAGAGACACGCGAGACGCATGAGACAGGACCAACGAGGGTTTCAGGTAAGAGGCAAGTCAGGCGACCGATGACTGCCGCACCCCCTCCCTAGCTGTGAATCAGAAATTCGTTTCCATCCAGATCGACAAACCGGGCTTCCCGCTCACCCGCTGGCTCCCCCGGCGGTTGGCGTGCATCAAGGGTGAAGCTCACGCCGCGCGCCTTCAGCTCTCGGCTGGTGAACTCGACGTCAGCTGAGGTGAAGACGAATCCTGTCGGCCCGCCCGGACGACGTTCGGGCCCGGCCTCGGCGAGGCCGATGCCGGTCGCAAGCTCGACCGGGCGCGCCGCTTCGGGGCACACCCAGACGATTCGGTCACCGGGTCCTCCGTCCCACTCGGCGTACTTCTCGAAGCCCAGCGCGCCCGTGTAGAACTCAACGGCCCGGTCGAGGTCGCCGACCCAGACCGTCACCATCTGCAGGTGGGTGATCATCCTCTGCCTCCTGACGTTCAGCCGCCGACCACGAGGATACGTTCCACCTGCCAGGTTCGCTATTTCCCGATACGAGGTCCCATTCGCGGCACGTTCGAAGAACGTCGCGATGTGACCCTCCCCGCGCCGTCCCGAATCGGTCGGCCGGTGGCAGGTCATTCGGGTCACCAGCAAGCTAAAAGCCCGATCTGAGCTCAGATCGGGCTGGAGGATGAGTGCTGGTACCGCATGCCGGATTCCTCGCGAAACGTCTCATGCGTCTCACCCGTGTTCACGCAGTAGCAAGTAGAGACGCATGAGACGCACGAGACAGGATCCAAAAGGGCTCCATTAGGGGACCCCCCCCCGCCTCGGGCGCGCCACTCTCATGAGTCGCGACACGGGCGACACATGCGTCGTGACAACTGGCAAGACCTGGAGCGCTGGGCTGCGAGCGCTGGAGACCAGAGCACGATCGACGCAGTTGTGAGACCACTGTCAGCGTGCCGGACGGAGTCGCCCTGACGGTAGTGTCACCAGTACCGCCAACAAGCTCCTGCGGCTGCGGGTGCACCGTCTATGCATGCTGTTGCCCTCCCAGCGTGGGGGGCTGCGTGCGCTGCTCACGTTCACACAGGGCGGGTGGGCCCAATCAGAACGGCTTCAGCACCATGTCCAAGATGATCGCCGCAAAGATGACGATGTTGACGGGAAAGAAGAAGGCGACCGCCGGACTGGCGGCCATCTCGCGGACCACCTCCTCGGTTGGGCGGTGTCCTGCCTCTGCCTCGACTGCCTTGTCCGCCAAGCGCACGAGCCTCAACCCGACAAGTGCGACATTGATGAGAAAGGCCGCAATCAGCGCGTAGGCCGCGATCAGCCAGCCGGAAAAGAAGTCGAAACCGCCGGTTGCGGCGGCCAACAAACCGAATGCGACGCCCATGACAAGGAAGGCGACACCGACGGGACCCAGGCGGGTGCGCGCCTCGACGTGATGAACCCAGGCAAGTCCCGCGACGTCCCGTCGCCAGACCGGAACGGAATAGAACAATTCCCCACCGAGAAACACGGTCACCATGGCGAACATCGACAGGATGTGCAGCGCCTTGAAGACGAGGGTGAGATCCATCCTGCGCCACCTCTTTCCGCCGCGGCAACGCCAGGCAGCACGGCTCTCGCCCGCACATTGTGCTCCGATGCGCGGTTGGTGGGAGGCTACGCCGCTGGGCCACGGAAAGTCCAGCCCGGACCCTATCCCATTGGCGCAGACGGAGGGTGCGATGCCCCTTGCCCAGCTCATCGCGGATCAGGGTCCGGATAAGGGACCCGGGCTGCGATTTGGTGAACGGATCTGGCGCGAATCCACAAGATGTCGTACGCCTGTACATAACCGAGCACTACATGTTGTGGTGGTGGCGTGGTACCGCATACCGGAATCGCGGCGAACCTCCGGTGGGGTCCGACTGAGTACGCGTCCTGGTCGTCGCGGCCGAGGCAAGCAACCTCGGCCAGGGTCTCCACCAGGATTGGCCGGCGCGTCCTGGTCGCTGGCACTGGTCGTGCCGCCGCTGTTGGCGCAGGCGGCCATCGGCGGCGCTCTACTCGCTGGAGAGGTGACGACATGGAGCCAGGCGGTTCCCTGAGCTGGCGAGCACGACGAGCCACGGTCGACGGTCGCGAGGAGCCTCCCGTCGGAGTCCCGATCGGAGGACGCCCGCGGGCACCGCCTCCATCCCGACCGTGGAGCGCGATCCAGCCTCTTGACAGATCGGCTCGCTTTGTCATAGTCATGACACCACGGACATAGTTGTGATATGACTGCCGGCGCCACCACCCGCCACACCGACGCGACCCGCAGGGTCATCCTCGAGGCCGCGGTCGACCTCTACCTGGAGCGGCAGAGCGATGGCTTCTCCGTCCAGGAGGTGGCCGATCGGGCAGGCCTGACCCATCGCACCG
>Ga0299913_10002294_pt1 | contig 15005 bp, 12 predicted proteins | sample RVTome_9_FD_201360 | JGI IMG/M metagenome (GOLD analysis project Ga0299913, IMG submission 201360) | Soil microbial communities from uranium-contaminated site in the Upper Colorado River Basin, Wyoming, United States - RVT155D38 (version 2) ...
GCTGTGCGGCGCGGCACTTGTCTTTCTTCTCCTGGCTGCGTTCGTGCAGCCGCTGCCGCGCGAGAAGCAGACCGTCACGAGCCGCGGCCGCGGCTCGACCGCGGTTGCCGTTCCCGGCGCGCAAACGGGCGCCGGTGTCACGGCAGGCGCGGGTGCGACCCAATCCCCTGACGGCGCCGCGGCCGAAGAAACCGGCGGCACGAACGCGTCGTACTACGTCCCGGCGGGCGCGCAGGCGTGCAGCGACCGGACCGTGATGATCCCCAATGACCCGTATTCGCCGCCGTGCTACGAGTTCACCGGCGACAACGGCGGCGCGACGAGCCGGGGTGTCACGTCCGACGAGATCGTCGTGTCGATCCGCGAGCTCGAAGGACCATCCGCGGCCGAGATCTTCACGTCGCTCTCTGGTGAGCAGGTGAACGACTCACCTGAGTCGACGAAGGACACGGTGATCGCGCTCACCGAGTACTTCAACCAGCACTTCCAGTTCTACGGGCGCAAGATGCGCGTCGAGATCTTCAAAGGTCAGGGCAACGGCGCCAGCGAGCTGCTCGGAGGCGCGAAGGAGAAGGCGCTGGCCGACGCGATCAAGGTCTCCGACGAGATCCGCGCGTTCGTCGACCTCAGTGGCATCACCCTGCCGTACGCGAACGCTCTGTCCGAGCAGCGCGTCGTCAACCTCGGCGCCCCGTACCCATCACGCAACTGGTTCGTGCAGCGCAGCCCGTATGCCTGGAGCTTCTTCCCTGACGGCACGAGCGTCGTCGAGGCGCACTCGGCGTGGATCAAGGCCAGGCTCGTCGGTTCGAACGCCGACTACGCCGGCCCGGCGTACCAGGGGAAGCCCCGCAAGTACGCTGTGCTCGCGCCCGAGAACGCCGAGTACCAGGAGTCCGTGCAGGCGTACATCGCCGAGGTCGAGAAGGCGGGCTTCGAGATCTCGCTCAACCTGACCTACAAGCTCGATCTCAACTCGATGCCGAACCAGGCGTCGAACATCGTCGCTCAGCTGAAGGACGCCGGAATCACTTCCGTGCTGGCGGCGTGCGACCCGGTGATGCTCGCGATCGGCCTGGCCCCGAAGGCCAACGAGCAGGACTACCAACCCGAATGGATCACGGCCGGTCTCGCGTTCGTCGACCAGGACATCGTGAGCCAGCTCATCGACGAGCGGCAGTGGGGCCGCGCGTTCGGCATCGCGTACAACGCAGAGCCAGAACCACTCCGCAGCTCACTGCCGTACGCCGCCTACAAGTCGGTGCGCCCCAACGACGAGCCCGCGTTCGCGTTCGAGCTCCTCTACTACCAGATGTACATGCTTGCCATCGGGCTCCAGATGGCCGGGCCGAACCTCACCCCCGAGTCGTTCGAGCAAGGCATGTTCAGCTATCCGGGCGGCCTGGGGGCGCTCGGATCGTGGAAGTTCGGGCCAGGCGACTACTCCGGCACCGACGACGTCCGCGAGATCTGGTGGGACCCGGATCGCATCTCGATCCAGAACAACAAGCCGGGGGCGTGGGTGCAGCTGAACGGCGGCGCGCGCTACCTGCCCGACCAGATGCCGCAGGGCCCGGCCCCGTTCTTCCAATGACCGACGAGCACGAGCCGGTCGAGACGCGGCCGGCGGCGATCGCCATGCTCAAGGAGACCCCGACCAACCGCCACCTGCTGCGCGGCTTCGGCCCGTTGGTGGTCGGCGTGATCCTCTTCGTGCTGATGGTGCTCCTCGCTCCCACGGTGGCGCCTGAACGCGACGTCACGATCGAAGGTCCGGCCCCGACGACCACGGTCAGCGCCAACTGACATGGCCGACGTCGCGGTGGTCGCGCGCCGCACGTTCGATGACCGGCGCGCCCGTCTCGTCGCGGGAGCGGTGCTGGCGTACTCCCTTCTCTACTGGGTGCCCGGCTCGCCGTTCCCCGAGCGCATGCCGTGGGGCGTGGTCACCCAGGGCGTGATCTTCGGCACGACCAACGCGCTGCTGGCGATGGGGCTCATCCTCACGTATCGCACCACCCGCATCGTCAACTTCGCGTACGGCGCGATGGGCGCGATGCCGGGCTCACTCACCGTGGGACTTTTCCTCGCCAAAGGATGGAACTACTGGTTGGCGATCCTCGTCGGCCTGATCGTCGGCGTCGTGTCCGGCGCGCTGGTCGAAATCCTGGTGATCCGCCGATTCACCCGGTCCTCGCGGTTGGTGCTCACGGTCGCGACCATCGGCTTGGCGCAGATCCTCGGGGCGATCGCACTCGTCATCACGCTGGTACTCGGCTCGGATCTTCTGACCGGCAACATCGACACCCCGATCGACTTCAGCGTGTTCGTGCGGCCCTATCCCGTGCGCGGCGACCACCTGTTGATGATCGGGGTCGCGCCGTTCGTGCTCTTCGGGCTCGGGTGGTTCCTGTTGCGCACCAACGCCGGCATGGCCGTGAGGGCGGCGGCGGAGAACACCGAACGGGCCTTGCTCCTCGGCGTTCCGGTTCGCCGTCTGCAGACGATCGTGTGGGCGCTGGCCGGCGGACTGTCGACGCTCACGTTCGTCGTGAAGGCACCGTTCACCGGCGTCGTCCCGGAAGCGCTCGTCGGCGCGACGGCGATCCTCCCGGCCCTGGCCATCGCGGTGATCGCCCGATTCCAGTCGCTCCCCACGGCCCTCGGCGCGGGCATCGCGCTCGGGCTCGTCGAATGGACCGCACGGTGGAACACCTCCGCGGCATCCTTCTTCGACGTCACCTATCTCGTCGTCATCCTCGCCGCGCTCCTGTTACGGCGGGAGCGAGTCAGCCGGGCGGAAACCGGCGAGTCGTCATGGGACAGCGCAGGCGTGCTCAAGCCGATCCCCGACGAGCTGCGGTCGCTCCCGGAGGTGCGGCGCCTGCGGCTGGTGTTCGTCGGCCTGGCCGGGCTGCTCGTCCTCGTCATCCCGTTGCGCTCGCAAGGCTCGACCGTCGTACTCATGAGCTTCGCAGTGGTGTGGGGAATCGTCGCCATGTCGCTGGTCGTCCTCACCGGATGGGGCGGCAACATCAGCCTCGGCCAGTTCGGGATCGTCGGCGTCGGCGCGATGGCTGCGGGCAACCTCATGATGCGGTGGAACGTCGACTTCTTCGTCGCGCTCGTGTTCGCGATGCTGGTCGGTGGTGGCGTTGCGGTCCTGATCGGGCTGCCGGCGTTGCGGATACGCGGCCTCTATCTGGCCGTGACCACGCTGGCATTCGCCGTCGCCCTCGATTCCTACTTCCTGAATCCGGTCAACTTCTCGAGGTACGTACCCGACAGTGTGCGCCGGCCGGTGCTGTGGAAGCGCTTCGACATGGCGAGCGAGTGGGTCACGTTCTTCGTCTGCCTCAGCGGGCTGGCGCTGGCGACGATCGCGATGCGCAGCGTGCGCCGATCGCGCGCTGGTCGGGTGATGATCGCGACGCGCGACAACGATCGCGCCGCCGACGCCGCCGCGGTCGCGACGACACGGGTGAAGCTGCAGACGTTCGTGCTCTCCGGCTGCCTCGCGGGGATGGCGGGCGCGTTGTACGTCCTCGTTCTCAAGGGTGCGGGTCAGGGCACGTTTCACCCCAACATGTCGATCGAGGTGTTCTCGTTCGCGGTGATCGGCGGGCTCGGAACGGTGGCCGGGGCGCTCACGGGCGTGTTCTTCTTCCGATTCGTCGACTACGCGCTCGGCGAGTACTTCTCCGGAGACGTCGCCGCCATCCTGCGCCTGAGCCTCACCGGCGGCGGGCTGCTCGGCGTCCTCTATTTCCTGCCGGGCGGGCTCTGGCAGTTCGTGCAACGGCAACGCGACCGGTACCTGCGGGCCGTGGCCGCCCGCCGCGGCATCCTCGTGCCGAGCCTCGTTGCGGACAAGCGCGTCGACGAGGCGAGCGACGACGACCATCCTGACGACGAGACCGCGCTCATCCGCGGCGCGCTCACCTCGGATTCGCCGTGATCGACGAAGGCCGTCCCTTCCTCGAGGTTCGTGGCCTTGACGCGTCCTACGGACCCGTGCAGATCCTGTTCGGGCTCGACCTGGAGATCCACGAGGGCGAGATCGTCGCGTTGTTGGGCACGAACGGCGCCGGCAAGTCGACGCTCTTCAAGTGCATCACCGGGCTTCTCCCTCCCACCCGCGGAACCGTGCAGTTCGACGGCGAGGACATCACCGGATTGCCGACGAACCTCGTCGCCGAGCGCGGCGTCGTGATGATGCCCGGTGGTCGCAGCGTGTTCCCGACGCTCACCGTGAAGGAGAACCTGCGGCTCGCCGCGTGGATGAAGCGGCGGGATCCACAACAGGTGAGCGAGTCGGAGGACCGGGTGCTCGCCCTGTTCCCCCGGCTGCGCGACCGCTACACACAGATGGCCGGCAACCTCTCCGGCGGCGAGCAGCAGATGCTGGCGGTCAGCCAAGCGCTCATCCCCGATCCGCGGCTGCTGATGATCGACGAGCTGTCGCTTGGCTTGGCGCCGACCGTCGTCGGCCAGCTCGTCGAGGTCGTGCAGCAGATCCACGAGACCGGGTTGACCGTCGTCGTGGTCGAGCAGTCGGTGAACGTCGCGCTGCGCCTGGCGAAGCGAGCGGTCTTCATGGAGAAGGGCGAGTTCCGGTTCACCGGCCCGACGAGCGAACTGCTTGATCGCCCCGACATCCTGCGCTCGGTGTTCATCGCAGGTGCGGTCGCCGATGGGGACGGCGGGCGGGATCGCACCAAGCCGTCGCGGCGGTCGAAGCCCTTGAAGGCGGCCGCGCCGCTTCGTCTGCCGCCCGCCGAGGACGCGCCCGTCATCTTGGAGTGCCGCGAGGTGACGAAGCGCTTCGGCGGCATCGTCGCGGTAGACGCCGTCGACCTCCAGCTCAAGCAAGGCCAGATCCTTGGGCTCATCGGCCAGAACGGCGCCGGCAAGACGACGTTGTTCGACTGCGTCTCCGGATTTCTGCCGATCGACGGCGGCCGCGTGCTGTTCAAGGGAGATGACATCACCGACGAACCTCCGCACAAACGGGCGGAGCTCGGCCTCGGCCGGTCGTTCCAGGAGGCGCGGCTGTATCCATCGCTGACGACGCGAGAGACGATCGCCATCGCCCGCGAGCGGCACCTCCTCGATCGTGGGATGCTGGCCGCCACCTTCGGGCAGCCCGTGGCGCGTGACTCGGAGGCCGATGTCGCCGAGAAGGTGGAGTTCCTCGTCGAACTGATGGGCCTCGGTGCGTTTCGCGAGAAACTCACCGGTGAGCTGTCGACCGGAAGCCGCCGCATCGTCGAGCTCGCCTGCCTGCTGGCGTCGGATCCCGACGTCGTCGTGCTCGACGAACCCTCCGGCGGCGTCGCGCAGAGGGAAACCGAAGCCCTCGGGCCGCTGCTGCAGCGACTGCAGGCGTTCACGGGCACGTCGATCCTGGTGATCGAGCACGACATGCCGCTGCTGTCGAGCATCTGCGACGAGATGTACGCGCTCGAGCTCGGCTCCGTGATCGCGCACGGCACGCCCGCCGAGGTGCTCAACCACCCTCGCGTGATCGAGTCCTACCTCGGCACCGACGAGACCGCCATCCACCGCTCCGGCACCTCATTCTCGACGCAATAGGCATCGCCCAGCGATGCCCATTGCGTCGAGTTTCAGAGATCGTCGGGGATGGCGCCGATGCCGACGAGCTGCAAGCGCAGCCGGTCGGAGAGCAAGCCGATCTTCGTCAGGTTCGGGGTGATCTTGGCGAAGATCACGCGCTGGAAGAGTTCGAGCATGGGACTGCGCTGCGCGTCGCGCAACCCGTCGCTCTCGGCGATACCGAGCCGCTCCCACACCTCGGCGGCGAGGAACCGGTCGCGCATCAGCCATGCCGCTTCGAGTACGAAGTCCTCGCGCTCCCGGCGCTCGGCGGACGTCATCTCGTCGTAGAGGCCGGAGAGGCTGAGCGCGCCGAAGGCGACGTGACGGGCCTCGTCGCGCATCACGTAACGGGTGATCTCCTTGATCAACGGTTCCGTGGAGAACTGGTGGATGAGGCCGAACGCCGCAAGCGCCAGTCCCTCGACGACGATCTGCATGCCGAGGTACGTGACGTCCCAGCGCGGGTCGGCGATGACGAGCTCGAGCAGGCGCTGCAGGTTGGGGTTCGCCGGATACGTGAGCTCCAGCTTGCTGTCGAGGTAACGGGCGTAGACCTCGACGTGGCGGGCCTCGTCGATCACCTGCGTGGCGCCGTAGTACTTGGCTTCAATCCACGGCACCTGCTGCACGAGCTTCGCCGTCGCCAACAGCGCACCCTGCTCGCCATGGAGGAACTGACTGGTGATCCAGGCGTTGAAGTGCCAGACCGCCTCCGCCTTCTCCTTCGCGGTGAACCGGTCGAAGGCCTCCGACGAGAGCATCGGCAGGTAGTCGCCCATCCCGCCTGAATTCATCGGATCGACGTCGATCGACCAGTCGATGTCGGTCGACGCGTTCCACTGGGACTCCTTGGCCTTGGCGTACAGCTTGACGAGTCCCGCGTTCGCCTGGTCGTACGTCCACGTGAACGTCGCCTCCCGCAAGGACTCGACGGCGAGCCCGTCGACCGGAGCGTCCAGTGGTCGGGTGCGCGGGCGCGTCGAGAGGTTCGGTCGTTGCACCTCCAGCGGGTGCGCCTCCCGGAAGAGGTTCTCGACGAGCCGCCGGTCGGCGAGGATCGCGTAGTCGGGCGCGGCCTCCTTGGCGTAGCGCTCGAAGTACAAGAGCTGCTTGACCACCAGCACGAGCTCGCGCGGGAGGCGCACCGCGTACCTGCCGGAAACCTGCAGGATGTGGCCGAGGATCTCGCCGTAGGCGATGTCGCCCAGCGCACGGGTCAGCATCGGCTGCACGAGCTTCTCGACGTCGGCGGCCGCCGCGTCGACGTCAACCGGCCCGGTGGCCGCGCCGAGCTCGAAGAACGCGTGGACGACCCGCCGGTAGTCGTTCTCGATTAGCAGCGCCGGCAGCGCCCCGCGGAGCACCCGCCGCACCCGATCGTCGAGATGGCCCATGATGCCGAAGTCGAGCATCGCGACCTCGCCCGCCGGCGTGACCATGAGGTTGCCCGCATGCGCATCGCCGTGGAACAGCCCGTGCTCGAACGCCGACTCCAACCAGGCCCGCACCCCGCGACGCAACAGCTCCTCGAGGTCGTGCCCAGCCGACCGGAGGGTCTCCGTGTCGTCGACGGGGGTACCCTCGATGAACGACATCACCAGCACTCGCTTGGTCACCATGCCGTCCACCGGTTCAGGAACGACGATGCCGTCGTTCGTGCCGAAGCGAGCGAGGTTCTTCGCGTACTCCACCATCCACCGCGCCTCGTTGGTGAAGTCCAACTCCGAGCGCAACGTCTGGGCGAAGTCTTCGACGATCGCGACCGGATTCAAGATCCGCCCGGCGTTCCCGGTGCGTTCCAGGCCCGCCGCGACAACTCGCAGCAGGCGTATGTCGCGACGGACGCGACGCGACAACCCCGGCCGGCGGACCTTCACCGCCACGCGCCGCCCGTCGGGCAACCACGCCTCGTGCACCTGTGCGACCGACGCCGATGCCACGGGCCGGTCGTCGAAGCGCTCGAACAGGACGTCGATCGGCGCGCCGAGCGAGCGTTCGACGATGGCGCGGATCGTCTTCGGTGGTTCCGGCGGGACTCGGTCGAGCAGCCGCCGGAACTCGCGCGACAGCGTGTCGGGGAAGAGACCGGGGCTCGACGCGACCAACTGTCCGAGCTTCACGAACGTCGGGCCGAGGTCGACGAACGAACGCCGCAGCGCGACCGCGAGCGCCCGGGACGCCTGGCGACGCGGCCGGATGGCGAGGAACGGGCCTCGGCGGGCGACCACGATCACCCCGTGACGGGCCAGTGTCAGCGCGATCTCGAGGGCGCGGGCGGCATCCGCCGGTGCGAGGCCGCGCAGGTCGAACCGGGCACTCGACGGTGCTGCGATGGCCGGTCGCGCGGGTTCAGCGGCGCGCACGCTTGCCTCGTCCACTGTGGCCTCCTCGGGTCGGGGTCAATGCGGGAAGCAGGAGCTGCTCGAGGAACGGCCGCAGCGCCTGCTGCGGCGGATCGATGACGAGCGCGACCGCGAGGCGCACAAGCCAGCCGGCGAGCACGCTCGCGTCCTGGCGGGCGATCAGTCCGGCGGCCATCGCGGCCTCCAACACCGGCTGCACCATCTCGGAGACCTGCGCGGTTGCTTCGGCGAGATCGGTCACCAGGAACGGGCCGATGATCTCCGGCTCGTCGGCCAGCACCTTGACCACCACCGGATGCCGGCGGGCGTACTCGATCACCTCGGCGAGCAGCACGACCACGGTCTCCGGACCGGTGGCGTCGCGGAGCACGCGGGGCAATCGCCGCGTCACCAGCACATGCACCTCGCGGGCAAGCAAGAGCCGAACGGTGCGCTCGATCGACCCGAGTTGGCGGTAGATCCCCGACCGCGACACCCCGAGCTCGCGGCCGATGTCGGTCATCGACGTGCGGGTGATCCCGTGGCGGGAGAAGCACCGCGATGCTGCGTCGAGCGCGGGCCCGAGCTCAGGCGACGGCGCCGGTGGCAACCCCCGCACCAGCTGCGGCAGATCGAGCAGCTCGGCCATACACCCTCACGGTGGGACGACAAGATGATTCCGTCCCACAGTACCAATCGGCCCGAGGGATGTCGGTCAACCTCCGCTCTCGATGCCTTGGATGCTGACGGCCTCGGTGATGCCGGTGATCACCCCGGCGATGCCCGCCAGCTCCGTGGGCAGGATGATCTTCGTGGCGGTGCCGTTGGCCATCACCTGGAGGGTCTCCAGGTACTTGATGGTGATGAGGCCGGCGTCCGGGTTGCCGTCGTGGATGGCCTGGTACACGGACCGAATCGCTTCCGCCTCGCCTTGGGCCACCGTGAGCTGGCGGAACCGCTCGGCGTCGGCCACGGCGCGGATGGCCTCGGCCTCGCCCTCGGCCTCCAAGATCTGGCGCTGCTTGACGCCCTCGGCTTGAAGGATGGCGGCGGTCTTCTCGCCCTCGGCGGTCGTGACGGCGGCTGTACGACGACCTTCGGCCTCGGTGACCACCGCCCGCCGGGTTCGCTCCGCCTTCATCTGCTCGTGCATGGCCGACATCACGTCGGGTGGGGGGTCGATTCGCTGGATCTCGACGCGCACCACCTTGACGCCCCACTTGTCGGTGGCGTCGTCGAGAATCTGGCGAAGATTGAGATTGATGCTGTCACGGCTGGTGAGCGCCGCGTCCAGCTGCATGTCGCCGATGAGGTTGCGCAGGTTCGTCTGCGCCAGTTTCGTCACCGCCAGGATGAAGTTGGCCACGTTGTAGATGAGCCGCTGCGGGTCTGTTGGCTCGTAGTAGATGACGGCGTCAACCGAGACCACTACGTTGTCGGCAGTGATCACCTCCTGAGGAGGTACGTCGACGACCTGCTCACGCATGTCGACCAGGCGCAGCGTCTGGATGAACGGGATGATCAGGCGTAGACCGGGGTCGACCGTCTCCTTGAACTTTCCGAGTTGCTCGACGACGCCGCGCTGGTATGGGCGCACGATCCGCACTCCCGCGGCGACGTAGACGAACAAGAAGAAGGCCAGAACGGCGAGGAGGACGACAGCAGCGGTCACGAGATGGGCTCCTTGCTCGACTCGACGGGGGTCACGATCAAGCGCGTCCCTTCCACCTCCGCGATGCGGACCGGGGCGCCGGAACGGATGGGCTCATGGCCGAGTGAGTCCGCTCGCCACTCTTCACGATCCACCCGGACCAAGCCCGGCGCATCGGTGGTGATGTCCTCGATCACCGTGCCGGACCGACCGATGAGGCGGCGGGCGCCGACCCCGTCGGAGCTGCCCTGGGCATCGAGGCGACGAGCGATGGGTCGCAGCGCCACGAACGCGCCGACGGAGATGCCAACGAACACCAACCACTCGAAGACGACCGCAACATCGGCAAAGGCCAGCACAGCAGCCAACGCCGCGCCGATCGCAAAGGGAGCGAGAAAGAACGACCCTGGCGAGGACATCTCCCCGATCCCGAAGAGCACCGCCGCGCCCAACCAGATCCACCGCCACTGCTCCGGGTCATCCATGCGGCCAGGGTAGGGGACCGCCATGGGAAAAAATCTCCGTTGGCCGTGTCGAGAATCCGACTTCGGCTCCGTCCCAGTGTGAAGGCGGCCAGCGGGGCCGCCGTCAGACAAGGAGAACACCATGGCCAAGTACCTGTTGCTCAAGCACTACCGAGGTGCGCCGGCGTCCACGAACGACGTCCCGATGGACCAGTGGACGCCGGACGAGGTCGAGGCGCACATCCAGTTCATGCGCGATTTCGCCACCCGGCTCGAGGGCACGGGTGAGATCGTCGACGGGCAAGCGCTGTCGCCGGACGGCCTCTGGGTCCGCTACGACGGCGAGGGACGCCCACCGGTGACCGACGGTCCGTTCGCCGAGACGAAGGACCTGATCGCCGGTTGGTTCGTGATCGACGTCGACAGCCAGGAGCGAGCGATCGAGCTCGCGGGCGAACTGTCCGCCGCGCCCGGCGCCGGCGGCAAGCCGATTCACGAATGGCTGGAGGTCCGACCGTTCCTCGCTGCGCCGCCGACCGTCACCGACTGACCGTGGACGATGTCGAGCTCCGCGAGCTCGTCCCCCAGGTCTTGAGCGTCCTCGTCCGTCGCGGCGCCGACTTCGCGACGGCCGAGGACGCGGTGCAGGAGGCGATCATCCGGGCCGTCTCGGCATGGGAGAACGAGCCGCCCTCCGATCCCAAGGCCTGGCTGATCACGGTCGCCTGGCGCGCATTCCTCGACTCGGCGCGGTCGGACGCGGCGCGTCGCGACCGAGAGGACCGATTCGATGCCGAGCCGCCGACCGGCCTGGTGCCGAGCGCCGACGACACGCTGCACCTCTACTTCTTTTGCGCGCACCCCGAGCTGACCCCGTCGTCAGCGGTGGCGCTGACCCTCCGGGCCGTGGGCGGCCTCACCACGCGTCAGATCGCGCAGGCCTACCTCGTTCCGGAGAGCACGATGGCGCAGCGCATCAGCCGCGCCAAGCGCACGGTCGGGCGGACTGATCTCGATCGTCTCGGCGACGTGCGAACGGTGATGCGGGTGCTGTACCTCATCTTCAACGAGGGCTACACGGGCGACGTCGACCTGGCCGCCGAGGCCATCCGACTCGCCCGTCAGTTGGCGTCATCGATGGACGACGCCGAGGTCTACGGGCTACTCGCCCTGATGTTGCTGCACCACGCACGCCGACGCAGCCGCACCGGATCAGACGGACGGATCGTCCCGCTCGCGGACCAGGACCGGAGCCTGTGGGACAGAGACCTCATCGCCGAGGGAATCGTCATCGTGCAAGCCGCGCTCGCACGCGACCGGCTCGGCGAATACCAGGCGCAAGCGGCGATCGCCGCGCTCCACGCGGATGCCACGTGTGTCGAGGACACCGACTGGGTGCAGATCGTGGAGTGGTACGACGAGTTGCTGCGGTTCGCCGACACTCCGATCGTCCGCCTCAACCGTGCCGTCGCCGTCGGCGAGGCGCAAGGCGCTCCCGCGGGGTTGACCGCACTCGCTCAGGTCGACGACGACATCCCGCGGCGCGATGCCGTCGCCGCACATCTCCACGAGAAGAACGGAGATCTCGAACTCGCGGCCCGCCTCTATGCCGACGCAGCCCGCAACGCTCCCAACCTCGCTGAGCGCGACCATCAGACGCGCCAAGCCGCGCGACTCAATCAGGTGCTGCGCCACCACGACCCGTCTCAGCAGGCCTGATTCACCTGTCCGATCGTTTCTCTGGGGCGAGCGAACCGGGAGCCAATGCGCCATCAATCACATCCTGAGCGACGGCGAGGAGCTTCAGGTTGTGGTTGCGCGCATGATTCCGCAAGGTGTTGAAGGCGCCTTCCATGTCGAGCCCAAGACGCTCTGCAACCATCCCCTTGGCCTGCTCGATGAGGACGCGACTGTTGAGGGCGGAAGTGAGTTGCTCGTTGACAAGCTGTGATTCGAAAGCTGCTCGGTTCGCCAGGATCGTGATGGTGGCAACGTCAGCGAGCGCTTGCGCCGACTCAACATCACTCTCGCGCATCTCTCCAGGTTCGATGTGGAACAAGTTGAGGGCGCCGATGACCTGGCCGCGGAGCCGCATCGGTAGGGCATGTACCGACTGAAAGCCTGCCCGGAGCGCCTCGGGCGCGAATCGGGGCCATCGTCCATCGACAGTCGCCAAGTCCTGGTTCACGACCGGTTGACCGGTCCGGTAACAGTCGAGGCAAGGGCCTTCCTGCGATTGCAGCTCGAAGAGCTCCAAGACCCGCATCGCTTCGCTCGACGACGCCATGACTCGAAGCTCGCCGTCGGGGCCCAACAGCATGAGTCCTGCGGCCCCGACATCGAGCACATCCACACAACGGTCCGCCAGCACCGTGAGCAGATCGACGACGTCGAAGTCGGTCACGAGGCTGTCAGCCAGCTCCACGAATGTCTTGGCCAATATCGTTTGTCTAGTCATCACACCTCCGTCCTGCCGGACTCGTACCAGTTTGGACTACTCGTCGGTCTCACGGAAGCGCAGCACCCTGTTGACGATATCCTCGGCGACGGAGGTGAGGGACCGGTCGTTCCCGAACGCGTGAGCTCGGAGCCGGATGAGGGCTTCGGCGACGGACACCTTCAGCTGCATCGCGATCATGCCGGATGCCTGGTGGACGACGTACTGGAAGTCGGCTCCCGCTTCGAGTTCGGCCGCCAACCGCCCCGGAGGGGCGCCCGCCTGCAGGAGAAGCACCACCTCAGCGGCGACGTCCGCCATGACAAGAGCATCGGAGTGTTGATCATCGGTGAGCGCCCCTGGGGTGTCTCGATAGAGGTTGAGCGCACCGAGGCGAGCGGCGCCGACTTGTACCGGGAAGCCGAACACGGCCCGCACCCCGGCCGAAACCGCGGGCTCGGTGAATGCAGGCCAGCGAACACGGCTTGGTGTGGCGAGATCAGGTTCCAGGACAGGTCGATCGTGGTGGTACGCGTCGACGCACGGGCCTTCGCCGAGCTCGAACTGCAACTCCTCGACCAGGGCACTCACCGCGTTGCTCGAGCACACCGATCCGCGCGCGATGTCGCCTGACATGAGCATGAGTCCGGCGCCCGTCAGCTCGGTGATGTCCGCGCCAACGGCGCACAGCCGTGTCGTTTCGAATCCCTGGGCACCGACGCCCACGAGGCGTTCGAGGATGCTCATACGCCGCTCACCCGCCATGCGTCACGCCTCGGATCGGGGCCGGTTCCGAGACGATGCCTTCAGTCGGCGAACACATCGCGGCTGTGCTGCACGAAGAACCGGTGGTCGTGACCCTTGTTGGGATCCTCAGCGTTGTACTTGGCCGACGTCGGCGAGCCGTCGGGAAGATGCTCCTCCGAATAGATGGCCCCGACCGGACATACGTCGGGCTGATAGCACGCTGTGCATGACGTGCATTCGTCCAGATTCACGTACAGCACGCTGTCGCCGAAGATGGCGATCGCGTCCGGGTTCGGTGTGTGCGTCGTCTCGACGACGCCGCTCCCCGCGATCTCCTCCGAGAACAAGACGTTCTTGGCGGGGTCGAACTCGTAGATGCATTGCACCGGGCACACGTCGACGCAGGCTCGGTCCTTCACGTCGATGCACGCTTCGGTGATGATTGCCAGTCCGGCCACGAAGATCTCCTGACGCTGGGTCAAAGGAAGATGCGGCCGGGGTCCGGAGCAGCTACTGCCTCCCGCATAGTACGGCGCGCGTTCGCCGAATGCATTCGGAGGCGGCCCTGGTCGCTCCGCGTGTCCGCGCCGATCCCCTGTCGGCTAACCTTCGAGGAGCACGCGACGCAGGTCGCTCCACCGCAGCGTGGCGATCGCCGTTGCGGTGTCGGCAATGCCGTACGGGATCACCAACGTGTCGGCCCAAAGCAGCCCACCGCACGAATACACGACGTTCGGAACGTAACCATCGCGCTCGTCGGTCGCCGGCGTGATCAGCGGCTCCGACAGCCGGCCGATGACGACGGTCGGGTCGTTGAGATCGAGAAGCAGCGCGCCGATGCTGTACGTACGCATCGGTCCGACGCCGTGCGTCAGGACGAGCCAGCCGTCCGCGGTCTCGATCGGCGGCCCGCAGTTGCCCAGCTGGATGACCTCCCAGGGTTGCGTCGGAGTCTGGATCGTCGTCGCGTCGTTCCATATCCCCGGATCGTCGGAGAAGGCGATTGAGTTGGTCTCGCGGTCGCAGCGCGAGAGCGCGGCGAAGCGGCCGTTGACACGGCGCGGAAACAGCGCCAGTCCCTTGTTCGTCGCGGCGGGTCCGGCGACCGACGAGACGTCGAACGTGGTGAAATCGCGCGTCGAGAGCAATTGTTGACGGATGGCGATGCCGTCGTAGGCGGTGTACGTGGCGTAGTAGATGATGCTTCCGGCCTCTTCGATGAAGCGCACGAAGCGGGCGTCCTCCATGCCATGCGACTCAGCCGAGATGGCGGGCCAGAGAATCCTCCGGGAGAGCTCTACGTCGCCGGGGAACTCGACGCGGTAACTGCGCGCCGCGATGGCGCGCAGTTGATCGATCGTGGCGTTGACGTTGCGGCGGGTGTCGCGTTGATTACCGAGCGCGGTGAGACGGTCCTCGAGTTCGTTCGCAGTGAAGGTCGCGCCAAGGGCATCGAGAGCGAATTCTGCGGTCTCGCCGTCTTGGCGTGCGTCCTGCAGGTGCCGGTGGAACACGGCTCGTTGCAGTTCGGCGACATGTGTCGTGCCGATGACCGGCGATGGTGCAGGCGGATCAACCGAGACATGACCGCGAGCGTCGATGACCCCTTCGCGGAATCCGATGGATGATCGGTGACCCTCTCCGATACCGCGCACACTCATCACGAAGCGGGCGGTGCCGTCGGGCAACGACGACTGATCGGGGTGCAGCACCATCGACGGGTTGCACAGCGCCGCTGCTTCGAC
>Ga0299913_10002295_pt1 | contig 15003 bp, 16 predicted proteins | sample RVTome_9_FD_201360 | JGI IMG/M metagenome (GOLD analysis project Ga0299913, IMG submission 201360) | Soil microbial communities from uranium-contaminated site in the Upper Colorado River Basin, Wyoming, United States - RVT155D38 (version 2) ...
GGTGTCGCTCGGCTCGTTCGCCTGGGACGGTGCGCTCCGAGCCCTGGCCGGCCTCGGCCATACGGTCCGGCCCAAGCCGCGGTTCGGTCACGGCGCGGAGTGTTCGGTCGGGCCCTACGTTCTGCTCGGCTGCTTCCACCCCAGCCAGCAGAACACCTTCACAGGCACCCTCACAGAGGCGATGATCGACGCGGTGTTCCGGCGAGCGCGAGCCCTCGGTCGTTGACCCGCCTCTCTTCCTATGGTGTCGTAGCGGAACGACGATCGAGGAGGTCTCGATGCCCCTGAGAAGGCTCCTGCTGGTGATGTTGCTGGCTGTCCCGGCGGCGATCATGGCCGGCGGTGCGGTCACCGCGGGCACCCCGTGCACCCAGACGGGAACCGCCGGGGACGATGTCTTGACCGGGACATCGGGCAACGACGTGCTCTGCGGCAGGGGTGGCAACGACGAGCTTCGCGGGATGGGGGGTCACGACGTCCTGTTCGGGGGCAGAGGGGACGACTTCCTCGCGGGTGGCAACGGGCCGGACGAGCTGCACGGTGGCAGCGGCCCGGACACGCTCATCGGTGGACCCGGCGACGACCTCTTGCGTGGTAACCGGGGCCGGGACGACGGGACAGGCCTGGCGGGCAACGATCTCGTGTTCGGAAACGCGGGCAACGACCGGCAGTTCGACGGTGGGGCGTTCGGGCACGATCTGGTGAGCGGGGGCACCGGAAACGACGCGTGCATCGCCACCATCGACGGGCACGGGGACGACGTCGCGAGGGGCGGCCCGGGGGTGGACACGTCCTACACCGATCCGGGCGACGAACGCCACGGCTTCGAGGACGAGCGCCCCTGCTTCGCGGAATAGATCCGGCAACCCCAACGTATCCTCGGTGACGTGGGTCGTCACCGAGGATTCTTCGCCGTCCATCCGGACGAGGAGCGCGACCGGCGCCCGATCGCCCCGGGGACGGTGCGTCGCGTCGTCGCGACGTTCCGGCCCTACCGGCGGAAGGTGTGGCTCGTCGGCGTCCTGATCGTCGTCACGTCCGGCCTGGGCGTGGCGAACCCGTTGTTGATCGGGTGGATCTTTGACAACGGCCTGTTCGGCAACCCTCCGGGGAGCTGCCGCGGCGGGCCCTGTCCCCAGCTCGACGTCGTGTATCTCGGCGTGTCTCTGATGGTCGTCATCCCCGTCGTATCGAGTGTGATCGGCGTGGGGCAGACCTACGTCGCGAACCTGGTCGGCCTGCGTGTCATGCAGGACCTCCGCAACGCGCTGTACAGCCACCTGCAGTTCATGCCACTGCGCTTCTTCACCACCACGCGCACGGGCGAGATCCAGTCCCGGCTGGCCAACGACGTCGGTGGCGTGCAGGCGGTCGTGACCGACACGGCATCGAGCATCCTTTCGAACCTGGTCGTGATCGTGAGCACGCTGGTCGCGATGGTCATCGTGTCCGTGCCCCTGACGCTGCTGTCACTCGGCCTGATGCCGTTCTTCATCTGGCTCACGGCGAAGGTCGGTAAAGCCCGCCGCGCCGTGGCGTCCAACACTCAGAAGACGCTTGCAGACCTGACCGCGATCACCGAGGAGACGCTCTCGGTAAGCGGCATCTTGCTGTCGAAGTCGTTCGGACGACAGGGACATGAGATCGGGCGGTTCCGACAGGAGAACGAACGTCTGACCGGGTTCCAGATCCGGCAGACGATGATCGGCCGATCCTTCTTCGCCGTCGTAGGAACGTTCTTCTCGATCACGCCGGCCCTCGTGTACCTGGTCGCCGGCTGGGAGCTGGCTAGGGGAGGCGACGCGCTCACGGCCGGCGACATCGTGACCTTCACCACGCTGCAGGCGCGGCTCTTCTTCCCGATCGGCTCGATGTTGCAGGTCTCGACCGAGGTGCAGTCCTCGATGGCGTTGTTCGACCGCATCTTCGAGTACCTCGACCTGGACAACGAGATCGAGGACCGCCCGGGCGCAGCCAGGCTCGAGCCGGCAGCCGTTCGCGGCGCGGTCGAGCTCGACAGGGTTCGGTTCCGCTACGAACCGAGCAAGGCCTCGGTGACCCCGATCTCGCCCCTCGGCCCGGCGGCTACCGACGGGCGGCGCCGATGGACGCTGGAGGATGTGTCGGTCCGGATCGAGCCGGGCCAGCTCGCCGCCCTCGTCGGACCGTCGGGCGCCGGCAAGACCACGGTGACCTACCTGGTCCCGCGGTTCTACGACGTGCAGGAAGGAGCCGTGCGCATCGACGGCCACGACGTGCGCGACGTGGCCCTCGAGTCCCTGGGGGACGTGATCGGGATGGTGACGCAGGAGACCTACCTGTTCCACACGACGATCCGGCGGAACCTCCTGTACGGCCGGCCCGATGCGACGCAAGAGCAGCTGGAGGCCGCCGCGCGCGCGGCGTACATCCACGAAAGGATCGCGGAGCTGCCGGAGGGTTACGACACCGTCGTGGGTGAGCGCGGTTACAAGCTCTCGGGGGGCGAGAAGCAGCGCTTGGCGATCGCCCGCGTGGTGCTGAAGGACCCGCGGATCCTGATACTCGACGAGGCGACATCGTCCCTCGACACCACGTCGGAGCGACTGGTGCAGTCGGCCCTGGAGCCCCTGATGAAGGGGCGCACCACGATCGCGATCGCGCACAGGCTCTCGACGATCCTCGCCGCGGACGTGATCTTCGTGCTCGACCGTGGCCGCATCGCGGAACAGGGGACGCACGACGAGTTGCTCGCCCGGGGCGGGATCTACGCGCGGCTCTACGAGCAGCAGTTCCGCGGCGGCTTGATCCAGGCGGAGTGCGAGGATGGCGTGATCCTGGCAAGCGGCGAGGTCGTCCGGACCGCGAGCGGTTCCTAGAGCCGCTTCGAATACGAAAGCAGCACGAAGCCGTCGTCGAACACTCGATCCGGCCCACGGCCGTAGCCGCGCGAGGCATACATCGCCTGCGCAGCCGACATCCGGGACGTCGTGTGGAGCGTCACGAACGTCTTGCCGGCCTCACGTGCACGCGCTTCGCACTCGTCCATCAGGAGGCTGCCGATGCCGGCACCCCTGTGGCTGGGCGCGACACCGAGCATGCGGATGTGGGCTTCGTCGGGCGCGAGCGTCGGGTCGTCCTCGGGCTCGACCCGCCCTTCGAGCTCCAGGGTCGCCGAGCCGACGATCCGGCGGTCGTCGAGAGCGACAATGATCGTCGTGCGGTCCGCGCGGCCCCGCACGTTCGCGATCTGATCCAGGTAGGACTCCCAGTCGGCGTTCCTGACGAACTCGCGATACGCGTCGGCGGTGACGCGCCCGGCCTCGTCCCACTCCTCGGGTGTCGCCTCGCGAACCTCGATCGCCATGGTGGACGAGGCTACCCGACGCCGGTTGGTCGACGCGGCAGCGGTCAACCGAGTTGACCGTCGGCACGTCGGCCTGTCACCATCGTGTTCGTGGCGGAACCCGATCTCGGACGTCTGCTGATCGAAGCGCAGCGGGCATTGGCGGCCGAGGTCGGCGTGGAGCTCGATGAGCGCGGCTACGACGATCTGCGACCGGGGCACGCCGCGGCGTTCCTGCACATCGACCGGCGGCGTGGCAGCCGGCTCACGGATCTCGCCGTGCGGGCGCGCGTCACCAAGCAGGCGATGATGCTGCTGGTCGACGACCTCGAGTCGCGCGGATACGTGCGTCGTGTCGCGGATCCGACCGACTCACGCGCAAAGGTCGTCCGGCTGACAGCGCGCGGGCGCGGTGCCGCCGCAGAGTGCCGGCGGGCGGTGCAGGCGGTCGAGAAGGAGGCGGCCGGCGTGTTGGGCGATCGTCGATACGACCTGCTTCGCGAGTCACTCGAGCTGCTGGCCTCGCCCGACGAGGACGCCTGAGGAGTCAGACTGCTCGAAGCGCCTCGCGATCCGGGCGGAACATCGAGAGATCGATCCGTGGTTCGGCGTCCATCGCAAGGTCGGCGAGCACTTCCCCGAACATGGGCGCGAACTTGAACCCGTGCCCGCTGCAGGGGGAGGCCACCAGGACGGGTCCGAGGCGGCCGAGCACGAAATCTTCGTCGGGCGTGGTCGTGTAGAAGCACGTATCGGTGCGGCCCGTGGGCCGCGCGCCCGGATACCGCCGCGCGGCGAACGCCTCGGCGCGGGCGTGAAGCGACGGGTCCGGCTCGCCGGCCGAGTCCGGCGACACGACGGGTCCGGATCTGTGGAAGCCGACCTTGAACGTTCCGGGCTCGGTCGGATCGGGAACCGAGTAGGGGACCTCGACGCGCTCGTCGTTCCAGTCGATCACGGTCGGCAGCGGCGTCGTCCCGGGCAGCTCGAAGTACGAGACCTGCTCTCTCGAGGGTGTCAGGTGCACGTGGATGCCAGCTTTCGCGAGCAATGGACCCGCCCAGGGACCGGCCGCCACGACCACGACTCCTGCCTCGTGTCGCTCACCTTCGAGCGTCGTCACTGCGACGCCGTCACCTGCGAGCTCGAACGAACGGACGGTCGTCGCCTCGCGGAGCTGGGCGCCGGCCGCAACCGCGAGCCGGGCCTGCGCCCGAACCGTGGCGTCGGCGCGCAGGACCGCCCCATCGGCCTGGAACAGCACCTGCGCGCCGGGATCCAGGTGTAGCGCGGGCCAGCGCTCGCGAGCTTCGTGGATGGTGAGCATCTCGTAGCGTTCACCGGCGGCGTCGAGAACTGCGGCGGTCGCGGGGACCTCCGGCCCCACGTCGAGTCCGCCCGTCGTGGTCAGGAGCGTTTCTCCGGCTTCCTCCTCGAGGGCCCGCCATGTGTCGAGCGCTCCCCGTGCCAGCCTCGCGTAGGAAGGGTGGTGGTAGGCCAGCCTGAAGATCCGCGTCGGACCTCCCGAGCTTCCGCGAGCATGCCCGACATCGAAGCGCTCCAGGATCAGGGTCCCACGACCCCGCGCGGCGAGATGTCGCGCCGTCGAGGTGCCCATCGCGCCGGCACCCACGACGATCGCGTCGTACCGCTCGCCCACGAGCAAGAAGGATACCGACGGGCCACGAGCGATCCGGTCGGTACCATGGTCTCGATGCGTGAAGAGGCGACGGGCAAGACGGGTATGCCCTCGCAGACCCGCCAGAAGCCGGAGCGCCCCCGAGACCGGCTCGGCCGGCCGCTCGCCTGGGACGCCGAGAACGAGCTCGAGCTCGATGACTACGATGCCCGCACCGCCGAGGAGAACCACGAGCTCGGGAGGGCGGCCGTCCGCAACGCCCGATACTTCCCCGCACATGAAGCGTGGGAGACGGCGTGGAAGCAGGCGCGCGGGACGGGCGACGAGGAGTTCTTCAAGGGCCTGTCGCAGATGGGGGCGGGCTACGTGCACCTGCAGAGAGGCAACGCGCACGGCGCGATCACCTTGCTGACGCGCGCTGCCGGACGCGTGGAGCGGTACCCGGACCCGCACCTCGGCATCGCGACCGCGGCACTCACCGCACGGATGCGGGCCGATGCGGGGCGCGTTCGCTCCGGCGAGCTCGTTCCTGGGGCCGATGCGACGTTCGACCCGCCGGAGGTGTAGCCTGAGCTGCAACGTGTTCGGGCAGCCGGACGGCCGATAGCCCCTCTGGAGGCTGCTGCGATGGCCATGACCGAGGTCGAATGGAAGGGTCGCGCCGGCCCGTTCACGCTCGCGCTCGGCCCCGGGGTCTTCAGCCCCACCCACACGAGCCGAACCCTTGCCGACGCGATCGAGATCGAGCCCGGCGACACGGTGATCGACGTGGGGTGCGGCAGCGGCGTGCTGGCCTTCGTCGCGGCGAGGCTCGGCGCCTCCCGGGTCATCGGCTGTGATCTGTCCGAGCGTGCGATCGAAGCCGCCCGGCTGAATGCCGATCGGCTGGGGCTTGACGACCTGTGCGAGTTCCGACAGGGCGACCTACTGGAGCCGGTCCGCGACGTGCGCGCGAACGTGCTGATCGGCGACGTCTCCGGGATCCCCGACGCGATCGCGGCGGAGACAGGGTGGTTCGACGACGTGCCCGCCGGGGGACCGACTGGAGCAGAGCTCCCGGCCAAGTTCCTCGAGTCGATCGGCGACACGTTGGTGCCGGGTGGACGCCTCTATCTGCCGACCGGCACGATCCAGGACGAGAACTCGATCCTCGCCGCGGCGCGTCGGATCTTCGGCGACCGAATGGAGGCGATCTCCCAGCGAGAGTTCCCCCTGCCCGACCTCGTCGGCAAGTCGCAGGCGGTCGCCCGGATGATGAAGGAAGGCATCCTGGATCTGCACCGCCGGGGAAGCCGCGTGCTCTGGCAGCTCCGGATCTGGCGCTGCGTGCGCGCCGAGATCTGATCACTTCCTAGTAGTCTGCGACGGACTAGTCGACCGGTCGGAGCACCGCGACCGCGCTCACCTCGTACCCCGCCTCCCGCAGGTGGTCCGCGCCGCCCCTGTCGATCGCGAGCACGATCCGATGGACATCCGCGCCGGCCTGCGTCAGCAGCTCGGCCGCCCGTCGAACCTGATGACCGGTGGTGCTCACGTCCTCCAGCAGGGTCGTGGCGGCACCCGAAGGAACGTTGCCCTCCACCTGGGCGCGCGTCCCGTACTCCTTCCTCTGCTTGCGCACGACCGCGACCGGTAGGCCGGTCTCGAGCGCCACCGCAGCGACCAGCAGCATCGCCGCGCCCTCCGGCGCGCCGAGCAATGTCGTCCCGGGCGCCAGCAGTCCGGTGACCTCGTGCGCCACGTCGCGCAGCAGGTCGGTTCTGGTCAGGAATCGGAACTTGTCGAAGTACACCGACGATTGCCGTCCGGACGAAAGCACGAAGTCGCCTCGCAGCTCGGACGCTTCGACCATGCGGCGGACGAGGTCGTCGTTCACGGGCGGCAGTCTGGCATGATGCCCGACGATGGGCTGGTTCTCGATGGTGGGTCGCCCGCTGTTGTTCTCCGTCGAGCCCGAGAGCGCACATCGGATTGCCATCGCGATGCTCGGGCTTCCATTGCCCTGGGAACGGATCGGCGGGGTCCACGACGATCCTTCGCTGCGAACGAACCTGGTTGGGATCCCGCTGGCAAACCCGATCGGCCTCGCCGCCGGATTCGACAAGGGATGCGGGCGGTTGGACGCCCTCGGACGCCTCGGGTTCGGCTTCGTGGTGGGAGGAACGATCACGATGGCTCCCCGCGAGGGGAACCCCCGGCCGAGGATCGCCCGCGACCGCAGGTCGCGGGCGATCGTCAACGCCATGGGTCTTCCCAATCCTGGCGCTCGGGCGGCGGCCGCGACCCTGTCGCGGACGCCTCGCACCGCCCCGCGCCTGGTCAGCCTCGCCGACGAGTCCCGTGACGACGTCCTCGCGGCGGCCGAGTTGCTCGCCCCACACGTCGACGGTTTCGAGCTGAATGCGAGCTCACCGAACGCCGGCTGGGAGCATCGAGCCGACCATGTGGGGTCGCTGCTCGACGGGCTGCGTCAGCATGTGGATGCCCCGGTGTTCGTGAAGCTGCCGCCCTTCGGGCCGGACGACGGACGCAAGGGAGTCCTCGGGATGGCGGCGGTCACCGAAGAGCACGGAGCCGCGGGCCTCACCTGCTCGAACACCTGGCCGGTAACGGACGCCCGGTTGTCGACCGGCCGGGGAGGGCTGTCGGGTGGGCCACTCACGAGCGCGACACCCGCGATCGTGGCGGCCGTGCGGGAGACGACCAGGTTGCCGATCAGCGCGTGCGGCGGAGTGTTCACTGCCGCCGACGCCACTGCATGTCTCGATGCAGGAGCAACCACGATCCAGGTGTACACCGGCCTCATCTACCGCGGCCCGGGGATCCCTGGCGAACTGGTACGGGGTCTGGGGCACCGGGTGTCGGATCCCTCTACAGCGCGATAGCCCCCCGCGTTGTGTTGCGGGCGAGTCTGCTCCCGTTCAAGATGGCCGAGTTCTGCACCTGGGGGGGCATAGTCGGGCACGCTCCCGAAAATCCATCTACAACAGCGTCAATTGCCGAGGAACCGGCCAGTGGTCAACGTGGTCGTCGGGGGTGGTGCTCCGATGCTGATCCCCGTCTACATCGCGCAGCGGATGGCGGGTGGGCCGGATGTTCGGGCAGGGGGCGTGAAGGCCCAGGTCCCGCCTCAGAGGTACTGGCCGCCGCGCTGCGGTGTGTCCTGAGGCGATTGCGGCTGGCCGGGGCCGAGCCCGCGTCTACGGAGCTCTTCGAACTGCGCGCGAGCCGCCGCCTGCTGCGCGAACATCGCCGCCTGGATCCCATGGAACAGGCCTTCGAGCCAGCCCACCAGCTGGGCCTGGGCGATGCGGATCTCCGACTCCGTGGGCACCCCCTCGAGCGGTGGGGCGAGCTCCTCGAGCTCCTTCCGAAGGCCGCCCGAGATCGCTTCGCCGAGCTCACCCAGGGAACGCCCGTAGATCTCGGCGAGGCGCTTGCGCCCGCTCTCGTCGAGGGAGGCCTGACGTGTCTCCTCCAACAGCTCTCTCACCATCGACGCGATCCGCAGCAGCTTCGCGGGCTCGCTCACCGTCTCCTGGCTCGGCTTCTCCTGTTCTGCATCGCCTGGCTCGACGGGCACGGCTTGCAGGACGGGGGACGGGTTCTCGGGCTCCGGGCTCATCGGTCCACGCTAGCACCGGCCGGGGCCATCCCACTCGTCGCGAGGCTCCTCAGGAACATGGCCTCGGCAACGGTCATCCGCTCGAGCTCGCCGAGATCGACGCTCTCGTTGACCGAGTGGATGTTGGAGCGTTCGTCGGAGGCGCCCCACAGGAGCACCGCGATGCCGGGGAACGTTTCGGCCAACAGCGGCACGAGCGGGATCGACCCACCCGACCCCGTTTCGAGAACGTCTCGTCCGTACGCCTCCGAGAGGGCCCCCAGAGCCGCGCGGAAAGCAGGGTGATCGGTGTCGACGAGATACCCGCGTCCGGCCTCGAACCCTCCGCCGCTCTCGACGTGCAGCTCCACTCCCCAGGGCGCACGTGACTCGAGGTGTTTCACGAGCTTCTCGTGTGCGACAACGGGGTCGTCGCCCGGTGCGATCCGCAGGCTCACCCGCGCGCGAGCGCTCGGCACGATCTGATTGGAGGAGCCGTGGACCCGGGGACCATCGATCCCCAGCACGGCGACCGCCGGGCCCGCCCAGATCCGGTCCGAAAGCGAACCGCTGCCGATCATCCGGAGCCCGGCCGCCGTGCCGGCCTCCGCGCGGAGGTCGGCTTCCGGATAGTCGAACCCCTCCCAGGTGAACCGTCGGAGGCCTTCGATCGCGACGTTGCCGTCGTCGTCGTGCAGCGAGGCGATGATCCGAGCGAGCGCCGTATAGGCGTCCACGATCGGCCCGCCGTATGAGCCGCTGTGCTGTGCCTGGGAGAGGACCCTCACCTCGACCACGCAGTCGGTGACGCCGCGCACCGAGGTGGTGAGGGTGGGGATCCCGGCACGGTAGTTCCCGCTGTCGGCCACGATCGCGACGTCGGACTTGAGAAGGTCCGCGTTCCCCTGGACCAGCTGGGGGAGGTGCTCCGTCGAGCACTCCTCCTCACCCTCGACCACCACCTTGACGGTGACCGGCGGGCGGCCTTCGAATGCCCTGACGACGGCAGCGTGGATCGCGACGCCGCACTTGTCGTCGGCCGTGCCTCTTCCGTACATGCGGCCCTCGCGCACCACGGGCTCGAACGGAGGGGTGTCCCACTCTTCCAGCGGGCCCTCCGGCTGGACATCGTGGTGGGCGTAGAGGAGCACCGTCGGAGCGCCGACGGGGCCGTCGATCTGTCCGAACACGGCCGGGTGGCCACCGTCGAGCTCGAGCAGGCGAGTGCTCGTGATGCCGGCCGCGACCAGGCAGTCCCGAGTGGCCTCGGCGCTTGCGCGCACGTTCGTCGGGTCGTACCCCGCATAGCCCATGGAGGGGATGCGCACGAGCCGTTCCAGGTCGGCGATCGTCGCGGGCATGTCGGCGGCGATGCGTTCGCGGAGCTGCGGCGTGTCCATGGGCGCGAACGATACCGGCGTCGGCCTACGGCGACAGCCGGTCGATGCGCCAGCGCCTCGACCCGTCGCCGACCCGCGAGTAGCGGTACCGGTCGTGCAGCCGATGCCTGCGTCCTTGCCAGAACTCGAACTCCTCGGGAGTCAGCCGGTAGCCACCCCAGTACGGCGGTCTGGGCACGTCGGCGGGGAAGCGCCCATCCGCCGCGGCGACGGCCGCGTCGAGCTGGTTTCGGTTGTCGAGCACGCTGCTCTGCCGCGACGCCCAGGCGCCCAACTGCGCGTCGCGGGGGCGGGTCGCGAAATAGGCGTCGGACTCCTCGGCGGTCACGGGCTCGACGTCTCCCCGCACCGTGACCTGCCGATCGAGCTCCTTCCACAGGAAGACCACCCCGGCGTGCGGGTTCTCCGCCAGCTCGCGTCCCTTCCGACTCTCGTAGTTCGTGAAGAAGACGAGCCCTCGCACATCGACCCCGCGCAGGAGGACCTGGCGCACGGACGGGCGTCCCTCTGCTCCCGCGGTGGCGAGGCCCATCGCGTTCGGGAGGGGTACGCCCGCCGCCTCGGCCTCTGCGAGCCATGCCCGGAGCTGCGCGACCGGATCGTCGAGGAGATCCTCTCGTTCGAGCGGGTGATCGTCGTGGAAGCCCGACGGCGCCCGGATGTCCCTCGGATCGGTCATGACCGACGCAATCGTACGGGCGCCCCCGCGACGAGAGTCGGATGACCGTGCGCCGGTCAGTTTTCCGAGCGCGCTCAGCTGTGGGCCCGTATCGCGCGGATCAGCTCCCACTTGCCCATGCGAGACCGGCCCGAGACGTTCATCTTCCTCGCCACGTCGTAGAGCTGCTGACGCGTGCGGTCCTCGTACGCACGACCGGCCTTGCCGCCCCGGGACCGGGCCTTCGCGGCCTGGCGCCCGAGATCCTGCCGGACGGACCTCGGGAGCTTCGAGATCGTGCGCTTGGTCTTCGCGGCGCGCTGTGCCTTGCGGATGTTGCGCTTCGCCGCTTGGGTCTGCGCCTTCGTAGCCATGACCGCACCCCCTCAGATGACGCCTCGAACCAGGGGTACCCGCTGCCGCGAGAAACACTCGGATGTTCGCGGAGAGCAGCTCCTCAGCCGGCGATCTCGCTGATCTCGAAGAGATGGCCGTCAGGGTCGCGGAAGAAGGCCCTGACCTCGTAGCCGTGATCGACCGGCGGTGTCAGGAACTCGGCGCCCCGATCACGCAGGGTGGCGAAGGCCCCCCTGCAGTCGGGCACGCGGAAGATCAGCTCCGCGCTCACTCGCTCGGGGTCGGGAGGCGTGAAGGTGACCGTTGGTTTGTCCTGCGTGGGAGGCCCGCCGGTCACGAGCAGCACCCACGCGCCGAGCAGCTGCAGGACGCACGATCCCTCGTACTCGCGGTACAGCGTCGCTCCGAGCACGTCCGTGTACCAGCGACGCGACCGCTCGACGTCGGAGACGACCAGCAGCCTGGTGAGCGCCATGCCCTCGGCGGGGAACGTCTCCACGGTGTGGCCTCCGATCGGTGCGGCGCCCCCGGCAGGACTCGAACCTGCGCACCCGGCTCCGGAGGCCGGCGCTCTATCCTCTGAGCTACGGGGGCGAGCCGACCGAGTCTAGCAACCGACCCCTCGCGGCCCGCCGGTATCCTCGCCTTGATGCCGCCTCGGGTGCTGCTCGTCGATGACGACCCGGCCATCATGCGGTTGCTCGAGGTGAACTTCCGCATCAGCGGGTTCGAGATCGAGACGGCGTCCAGGGGGGACGACGCCGTTCGGCGCGCCACGTCGTCGCCGCCGGACGCCATCGTGATGGACGTAATGATGCCCGGGCTCGACGGCTACGACGTGTGCCGCCTGCTGCGCGAGGAACCGTCGCTCTCGCGCACGCCGGTCGTATTCCTGACGGCACGGCCGCCCGACGAGTCGGACAGGATCGAGGAGCTCGGGCCCGTCGATCAGGTAGCAAAGCCGTTCGACCCCGCCGGGCTCGTGGAGCTCGTGCGGTCCAGGATCGAGGAGGCAGCCGGATGATCGAGGAGCGCCTGGTCGGGTGGCTGCGCGAGGGCCTGGGAGCGGCTGCCCCAGGGCTCGGGCTCGGACGAGATCTGCCCGATCCGGAGGTCCTCGAACCAAAGCAGAAGGGGCACGGCGATTTCGCCACCAACGTGGCGCTCGCGCTGGCCGGCCGGCTCGGTCGCCCACCGCGCGAGGTTGCGGAGGCGATCGCGGAGGTCCTGCCCTCCGTCCCCTTCGTGGAGCGTGTGGAGGTGGCGGGACCGGGGTTCCTGAACATCTTCGTCACCGATGAATGGCTGCACGACGCGTTGCGTGACGCCATCACGGCGGGAGAGGCGTACGGACGGGCCGAGCCGAACGGTCTCCGTGCGCAGGTCGAGTTCGTCTCCGGCAACCCGACGGGTCCCTTGACGCTGGGCACCGCGCGAAACGCGGCGATCGGCGACGCCCTTGCCAGGCTCCTCGGCTGCGCCGGGTGGTACGTGGAGCGCGAGTACTACTTCAACGATGCCGGCGGGCAGATGGACCGTTTCGGCGCGTCCGTGGAGGCGCGATACCTGGAACTGGTGGGCCGTGAGGCGGACGTGCCCGAGGACGGGTACCACGGTGCGTACGTGCAGGACTACGCGAAGGACATCCTCCGCGAGCACGGCCCCGGCTTGGCCGATCTCGAGCCCGGCCAGCGGTTCGTGCGTCTGCGCGAGGAAGGGGTGCGTCGCGCCCTGGAAGGCATCCGGGCGACGCTCGAGACGTTCCGCGTCCGGTTCGACACGTGGGCCTCACAGCACGCTCTCGAGGAAAGCGGCGAGATCGCGCAAGCGATCGAGCGGCTTCGGCAAGGCGGCCACATCTACGAGGCGGAGGGAGCCTTCTGGTTCCGCTCCACGGACTTCGGCGACGACAAGGATCGTGTCGTCGTTCGGTCGAACGGGGAGCCGACGTACTTCGCCGCCGACTGCGCGTACGTGATCGACAAGTTCGAGCGCGGATTCGACCATCTCGTGTACGTATGGGGCGCCGATCACCACGGGGACGTGGTCCGCGTGCGCGGCGCCGCCGAAGCGCTCGGCTTCGATCCCGAGCGTGTCGAGATCCTGATCTACCAGTGGGTGGCCTTCGTGCGCGGAGGCGAGCCGGTCCCGATGAGCAAGCGTTCCGGGAACTTCATCACGCTCGACGAGCTGATCGAGGAGGTCGGAACCGACGCCGCCCGGTTCCATCTGCTGATGTTCTCTGCCGACCACACGATGAACTTCGACATCCAAACCGTGAAGCGGCAGACGATGGACAACCCCGTGTACTACGTCCAGTACGGGCATGCGCGGATCTCCTCGATCCTGAGGAAGGCCGCCGCCGAGGGTGTCGAGCGCCGACCGATCGACGAGGTGGACCTTCCCCTCCTCGAGCACGAGGCCGAGACAGACCTCCTCCGCGCGATGGCCGACATGCCGGCCCAGCTCGCCGAGGCGGCCTCGCTCCGAGCGCCACACCGGCTCACGCACATGGCGCAGGATCTGGCGGCGCGGTTCCACCGCTTCTATACCGAGTGCAGGGTGGTGTCGGACGAGCAGGAGCTCACCCAGGCCCGACTCGCGCTGTGCACCGGCGCGAAGCAGGTCCTCGCGAACCTGCTCGGTTTGCTCGGCGTATCGGCGCCGGAGGAGATGGACCGCGTCGATGCGTGAGCCCGATGCCGGGCCGTGGCCGGCGTCGGCTCGGTTCGACCCGGGAGGTCTCGAGATCGGCGGCGTGGCCGCGCACGATCTCGCCGCTCGGTTCGGAACACCGCTGCTCGTATTCGACGAGAACGAGATCCGGGATCGTTGCCGTCGAGTGCTCGCGCGGTTTCCCCGCGTCGCGTACGCCGTGAAGGCGTTCACCGCGGGAGCGATGATCCGCATCGCGCTCGACGAGGGTCTCAGCCTGTTGTGCGCGAGCGGAGGGGAGCTCCAGGCGTGCCTGCGCGCCGGGGCGCCCGCCTCGCGACTGCTCCTGCACGGGAACGTGAAGGCGGACGCTGAGCTGGAGCTGGCTGCTCGTGCCGGGATCGGGATGGTGATCGCGGACGGAGCGCCAGAGCTGCCGCGGCTGGACCGCGCCGCCCGGGACGCGGGCAGGGTGATGCCGGTTCTCCTTCGGATCGTGCCCGACGTCGAGGTCCGCACGCACGAGGCGATCGCGACCGGTCACGGTGGCTCGAAGTTCGGCATGCGGCCCGCGGAAGCCGGCTCGGTCGTGAGGGACACCCTTGCTCTCTCCGGCCTCCGCTTCGCCGGCCTGCACGCACACGCCGGCAGCCAGGTGCTCGATCCGGCGACCTACGCACGCGTTCTCGGTGCGCTGGTGGACGTTGCGGGGGATCTGCGCCGGGAGCTGGGGGTCGAGGTCGAACTGCTCGACGTCGGCGGCGGGTGGGGCGTGACGTACACGGACGAGGCCGCGATCGGACCGGACGAGGTCGGCGCGGCGGTCGCCGACATGCCGGAGCGATGCCGGGCGGCCGGCGTGCCGGTGCCGGTGCTCATGGTCGAGCCGGGGAGATGGCTGGTCGCCAACGCCGGGTGCACCCTGTACCGGGCGGCGGCGGTGAAGGAGGGACGCGACGGTCGGACTCTCCTCGCGGTCGACGGAGGCATGTCGGACAACCTCCGACCCATGCTCTACGGCGCCCGCCATTCGGTGTCTCCCGCGGGTCGCCCGAGCGAAGTGGCGCGGCACGTGGACGTCGTCGGACGGCAATGTGAGTCCGGCGACGTGTTGGTGGAAGACGTGGAGCTGGCGGCCGACGTCGGCGACCTCGTCGCGTTCGCCGCCACCGGCGCCTATACCTATTCGCTGGCCAGCGCCTACAACCGTTTCGGCCGTCCCGCGGTCGTTGGTGTCGGCGACGGGCGGACGAGCCCGTGGCTCCGCCGCGAGGACGCCGCCGACTTCGATCGTCTGGAGGTGGGGGTGCGCCGGGCGGACCCGGACAGCCTCGGGCCGCCGGAGGGTGTCACGGTCCGCCCGGC
>Ga0299913_10002296_pt1 | contig 14996 bp, 14 predicted proteins | sample RVTome_9_FD_201360 | JGI IMG/M metagenome (GOLD analysis project Ga0299913, IMG submission 201360) | Soil microbial communities from uranium-contaminated site in the Upper Colorado River Basin, Wyoming, United States - RVT155D38 (version 2) ...
CGATCATCGCGATCATCATCCTGGTGGTGACGGCGTTGACGTCGACCCTCACGGTCGGTGTGCTGCGGCGGGGCGAGGGCGCCCGTCACGCGGCGCTGATGACCTTCGGCGTGCTCGGTGCACTGGCGCTCGCCGCTTCACTGCCCGGCCTGCAGTCGGTCCCACCCCGCGCCGGCGCACCGTTCGGCGTGCTCACCGGGATCGTCGACCTGGTGGTCGTCGGGCTCCTGCTGCTGCGGAGCACGGCCGACGACGTCGAGGACGCCGAGCGCTTCCGTGAGCGTCTGCGGACGCGGGGGTGAGCGGGTTCAATGCGGAGCGAGACGCCGCCGTCCGACCTGATCCGCAGCGTGTCGAGAGCCCTGCGGCTGCTCGAGGAGGCGGGCAACCACCCGGGCGGGATCAACCCGAAGCGGCTCGCGTCCCGCTGCGGGATCCGGCTGTCGACCGCCTACCACCTGCTGCGCACCCTGCGCTACGAGGGCTACCTGGATCGCCTGCCGTCGGGCGACTACGTGCTGGGCACCGCCATCGCGGAGCGGTTCGGCGACCTCACCCCCGTCGTCGCGGGTCCCCCGGCGGTGTCCCCGGTGCTCGCCGACCTGGCGGCGCTCACCGGTCACAGCGCCTACCTGGCCCGCTTCGTCGACGGTCGGGTGACGATCACCGCCGTCGTCGAGGCACCCGGGTCACCGCCCCTGGAGGACCTCACCGTCGGGTTCGACGAGGGTGCGCACGCGACCGCGCTGGGCAAGGCGCTGCTGTCGACGCTGCCGGTCGCCCGGCGCCGGCGCTACCTGCGTGATGCGGGCTTGCGGCGGTTCACAGCGGCGACCGTGACCACCGTCGACGAGCTGGGCGACGAGCTGCGCTCGGCGAGGCCGACCGGCGTGTTCACCGAGGTCGAGCAGTTCCGCACTGGCGTGGGCTGCGTCGCCGCGCTGGTCCACCGGCCCGGTGACGACAGCGCGGACCGCTGGGCGCTCGGCATGAGCCACCGCGCGACCCACGTGCCACGCGGGCGCGACCGGCTGCTGCCGTCGTTGCGACGAGCCGCGGCCGACCTGTCCACGGCGTGACAGGCGGTCGTCTATCGTCAGTCGCCATGACGCCGACGGCCGACCTCAGCGACGCCAACGCGGACGGGGTCGTGCACTGCCGCCCGATCTTCCGCAACTTCGGCGGGCGTGCGCACTTCCACGGTCCCATCGCAACCGTGTCGTGCCTCGAGGACAACGTTCTGTACGAGCAGGCGCTCGGGACGTCGAACCGGGCACCGTCATCGTGGTCGACGGCGGCGGATCGCTGGGCTGCGCGCTGATGGGCGACCGCCTCGGTGGGATCGCCGTCGACCGCGGACTGCCGGGGGTCATCATCAACGGCTGCGTGCGCGACACCGAGGAGCTGGCGGCGCTCGACGTGGCGATCCTGGCACTGGCGTCGCACCCTCGGCGCAGCGACAAGCAGGGGCGCGGCGCACGCGACGTGCCGGTGTCGTTCGCCGGCGTGCTCTGGCTGCCCGGGCACCACGTCTACGGCGATCCCGACGGCGTGGTGCTCAGCCCTGACGCCATCGACTGATCTTCCGCGGGGAGCCTGCACCGCACATCGGGGTGCTGGCCCCCCGGAGTGGCGTGGGATGGGTCTGGCGGCAGCATCTGCAGCCGGCAACGTTTTGTTGTCGGCCCTCGCGACGTGACCGTACGGTGCGCTCGGGATCCTCCGGCGCCACCGAAAGGGTGCGATGGCGGCAGAGCGAGGTCGACGTCCAGCCGAGGTGGAGACCGGCGTCCGCGCCCGGGTGCGGACCCTGGCGTGGTGCCTCGCGCTCGCGCTGACCGCGTGCTCGCCGGCGGCGTCGCTGACGCCGCCGGACGACGGCCTCGATGTGGTCGCCACCATGAGCGTGTTCGCGGACTTCGCGGAGCACGTCGGTGGCGGGCTGGTCGACGTGACCTCGATCGTGCCGGTCGGCGGTGATCCGCACACCTACGAGCCGACTCCGTCCGACGCCGTCCAGATCGCCCGCGCGGACGTGGTGCTCGACAACGGGCTCGGCTTGTCCCCGTGGTTCGAGCCGCTGCGCGACAACGTCGAGGGGCGGCTCGTGACGCTGACCGCCAACGTCGCCGACGAGGCGCGCCGCACCGCCGGCAAGATCGACCCGCACCTGTGGATGGTGCCGGACTACGTCGACCGTGGGTACATCACCGCGATCGAACGGGCGCTTGCCGGCGTCGACCCGGCGCACGCGCAGGACTATGCGGACAACGCCGACGCGTACCGCGCCGAGCTCGCGGACCTCGACGCCGACATCGCGGCGGCGGTGAGCACGATCCCCCGAGAACGGCGCAAGCTGGTGACCAGCCACGACGCCTACTCGTACTTCGCGACCCGCTACGGCATCACGGTCGTGGGCACCATCACCGGGGTCACCACCGAGGAGGAACCGAGCGCGCGGTCGGTCAGCAGGTTGATCGACCGGATCCGGGCGGAGCGGGCGCCCGCCGTGTTCTTCGAGACCACGATCAACCCTGCGCTCGCCGAGCGGGTCGCGCGCGACGCCGGCATCGTGCTCGGCGACCCGCTGTACGGCGACTCCGTCGGTCCGCCCGGCAGCGGCGCGAGCGACTACGTGTCGATGATGCGCGCGAACGCGCGCGCGATCGTCGGCGGACTCGGGGGAACGCCATGACCGTGTCGGTCCACGACCTGACCGTGACCTACCACGACCGCCCGGCCATCCAGGGTGTCAGCGTCGAGGCGCGCACACGCGCCGTCACGGGCATCATCGGCCCCAACGGCGCGGGCAAGTCCACGGTCCTGAAGGCGGTGATGGGGTTGCTCCGCCCCGATACCGGCACGGTCCGCATCGACGGGCGCCCGCTGTCGGCGGTGCGGCACACGATTGCCTACCTGCCACAGCGCCAGGGGCTCGACTGGGACTACCCGGCGCAGGTCCGCGACGTGGTCGCGATGGGCCGCTTCCCCTACCTGCGCTTCGGCCGCCGCCGCCGCCGCCGCGACCACGAAGCGGTCGCGGTCGCATTGGAGCGCGTCGGCCTGTCCGAGCTGGCGACGCGGCACATCGGTGAGCTGTCGGGCGGGCAGCAGCAGCGCATGCTCGTCGCGCGCGCCCTCGCACAGGAGGCGTCGACGCTGCTCCTCGACGAACCGTTCGTCGGCGTCGACGCGGCGACGGTCGCGATGCTATCGCAGCTGCTGGTCGACGTCGCCGCCGACGGGGCGTGCGTGGTCGTGGTCCACCACGACCTCGCGACCACTGCACAGATGTGCGACCACCTGGTGCTGCTCAACCAGACGGTCGTGACCCAGGGACCCACGGCACGCGTGTTCACGTCGGAGTGGCTGGACCGCACCTACGCGGCCGATCCGGGTGGCGTGACGGCGAGGCACGCATCATGATCGAGTTGCTCATCGATCCACTCACCCAGTACGGGTTCATGCGGCTGGGCCTGGCCGCTGCGGTCACGGTCGGTGTCACCTCCGCAGTGCTGTCGTGCCTGCTGGTCGTGCGCCACCAGGCGCTGCTCGGCGACGCGATCAGCCACGCCGTGCTGCTCGGCGTCGCCGTCGGCTACCTGTTCGCACAGACCGCCGGGATCTTCTGGGGCGCGCTGGTCGTCGCGGTGGCGACGGGCACGCTGATCACGTGGGTCGAGCGCCACTCCCCCGTCAAGCTCGACGCGGTCATGGGCATCGTGTTCACCGCGACCTTCGCGCTGGGGCTCACGCTCATCTCGATCACCAAGCCACGTGGCATCGACCTGTTCCACATCCTGTTCGGCAACGTGCTGGGCGTGTCCGGCAGCGACCTGGCGCTGACGGTCGCCAGCGGTGTGACCGTCCTGCTGGTCGTGCTCGTCCGGTTCCGAGCGTTCCACCTGTGGAGCTTCGACCCACTGATGGCGCGGGCGATCGGCATGCGGGTCGGCGTCCTGGAGTACCTGCTGACTGGCCTGCTGTCGGCCACGATCGTCGCGGCGCTGCAGGCGGTCGGCCTGATCCTGGTGATCGCGATGCTGATCACCCCCGGCGCGGCGGCACTGCTGCTGACCACGCGGCTGCGCACGATGATGCTGGTCGCCGCTGTCGTGGGCATGGTGTCGGCCGTCGGCGGCCTGTACCTGTCGTTCTACGTCGACGTCGCCTCCGGCCCCGCCATCGTGCTCGTCGCGACCGGCGCGTTCGCCATGGCGCTGGTGTTCGCGCCCCGCCGCGGACTGTTCGCGCGGGCGCTGCACCGGCGGCGCGCCGCGCGCCGGGTGCTGCGCGAGGACCTGCTCAAGGAGCTGTTCGACCACGACGACCCCGACGCGGTCACACCGCTCGCCGACGTCGGTCGGTGGCTGCGTGCACGCTCGTCGAACCTGCGCTCGCTGCGCCGGCTGGCGCGCCGCGGGCTCGTGAGCGTCCGCGCCGACGGTGCGTGCCTGACCGCGGCCGGCAAGCGGGAGGCGCTGCGGATGGTGCGCACGCACCGGCTGCTGGAGCGCTACGCCCACGACGCCGACGGCGTCGCGCTGCCGCAGCTGCACGACGTGGCGGAGCGCCGCGAGCATGAGATCGATGCCGCCGGACTGCGCGACATCGACCGGCTGCTCGGTGCCCCGCGAGTGGACCCCCACGGCCACCCCATCCCGTCACGCGCGGGCGAGCTGCGCCGCATCGCCGGCGGGCCGCTGTCGGCCAGGCCGGTCGGGGTGGCCGGCCGGGTCGCGATGGTGGGCGACGACCGCAGCGACCTGCTCGAGCGCATGGTCACGCTCGGCATCCTGCCGGACCGTCGGGTGACGGTCCTGCGCCACACCGACGAGGGCCCGGTCGTGCGCGTCGGCGACGACGACGTGCTGTGCGTGTCCGACGACCTCGCCGAACGCGTCTACGTGGTGTCCGGCGACCCCGACACGCCGACCGCCCCCGACGTGTAGCCCGGCCACCGCACCGCGGGACGCGATGACACGCCGGGATGGCGGGCGCGTGGATCCGTGTCGGGCCGTGGTGGCCGGGCACCCGACACGACGCGCCTCGCCCGGGTGCCCGGCCACCGGTGGCGCGACCCGCTACATGTCCCGGGTCGCGCTGGTCGAGGGCCGCACGAGGCCTTCGGCGAGGTCACCGATCTCGGGTGAGATGATCGCCCCGGGCTGCGCGTAGACCTCCTCGGTGATCAGGGCCTCGGTGGTCAGTACCAGTCCGGCGATCGACGCCGCGCTCTGCAGCGCCGACCGCGTGACCGTCACCGGGTCGATGACGCCCTCGGCCATCAGATCGCCGTACTCGCCGGTCAACGCGTTGAGGCCGTGGCCCTTCGGCATGCCGCGGACCTTGTCGACCGCCGCGGCGCCGTCGTAGCCGGCGTTGGCCGCGATCCACCGCAATGGCTCGGACGTCGCCGAGCGCACGACGTCCACGCCCACCGCCAGCTGGTCGTCGACGTCGAGCTCGTCGAGCACGTGGTCGGCCTGCACCAGCGCCACGCCTCCACCCGCCACGATGCCCTCCTCGACCGCCGCCCTGGTCGCCGACAGCGAGTCCTCGACCCGGTGCTCGAGCTCGTTGAGCTCGACCTCGGTCGCCGCGCCGACGCGGATGATCGCCACGCCACCGGTCAGCTTGGCGATGCGCTCGTGCAGGCGCTCGATGTCATGCTCGTTGGTCGCCCGTTCCAGCTCGGCGCGGATCTGCGTGAGCCGGCTCTCGACGGCGCGTGCCTCGCCCCCGCCACCGACGATGGTGGTGCTGACGTCGGTGATCGTGACCGTCTGGGCCGTCCCCAGCGCGTCGAGGGTGACGTTTTCCAGCGTCAGTCCCGAGTCGTCCGAGACCACGCGGCCGCCGGTGAGCGCGGCGATGTCCTCGAGCTCCTTGATGCGGCGGTGGCCGAACCCGGGTGCGCCGACCGCCGCCGACGTGAACGTGCCGTGGGCGCTGTTGGTGACCAGCATGCCGAGGGCGGGGCCCTCCACCTTCTCGGCGATGATGAGCAGCGGCTGCTTGGTGCGCATCACCCGGTCGAGGACCGGCATGAGCTCCTGGACCTTGGAGAGCGGCTTGTTGGTCATCAGGATGAGCGGGTCGGTGAGGACGGCCTCCATGCGCTCGGGGTCGGTGACCATGTACGGCGAGATGTAGCCCTTGTCGAACTCCAGCCCCTCGACGAACTCGAGCGTGAGCCCGAACGTGTGGCCCTCCTCGACGGTGATCACGCCGTCCTTGCCGAGCTTGTCCATCGCCTCGGCGATCACGTTGCCCACGTCCTGGTCGTTGTTGGCCGAGATCGACGCGATGTGGGCGTACTCGTCGCGGGTCGCGATCGGCCGCGCGGCGCGGGCGAGCTCGTCGACGAGGCGCGCGACCGCCAGCTGCATGCCGCGCTTGACGAACACCGGGTTCGCGCCCTCGTCGACGCGCCGGGTGCCCTCGTTGACCATGGCCTGGGCGAGGACGGTCGCGGTCGTGGTGCCGTCACCTGCCACGTCGTTGGTCTTGCTGGCGACCTCGTGGACCAGCGCCGCACCCATGTTCTCGAACGGGTCCCGCAGCTGGATCTCGCGGGAGATCGTCACCCCGTCGTTCGTGATGCGCGGGGCACCTGAGAGGCGTTCGAGCACGACGTTGCGCCCCTTCGGCCCGAGGGTGACCCGGACCGTGTCGGCCAGCGTGTTGACGCCGGTCACCAGCTTGCCCCGTGCACTGTCACCGTGTCGCAGTTCCTTCGCCATGGCGCGTCCTTTCGATGGCTCCTGCGGTCATGCGTGGCGGTGCGGCCGGACACCGGCCCGGCCGCACCGCCGTCGGTGGGTCACTCCACCAGTTCGAGGTCGAAGCCGAGGTACTCGGCCGCGTCCTCCGGGTTCGCGAAGAACAGGACGTTCTCGGTGTCGTCGTCGATGACCATGCGCCCGTAGTGGGTCGACATGACCTCTTCGAAGTCGGGTTGACGGAACTCCTCCCCGACGGCCTCGGTGATCTCGTCGAAGTCGAACTCCATGCGGTCCCGGGCGTCGATGCGGATCATCGATGGGTACTCGGTGACCTCGATGCCGTCCTTGGCCTCCATCACCTTGCCGATGATGTAGCCGTTCTGGTTGTTCATGAGCGTGACGCCCGTCATGTTCGACGACGTCGCGTTCTGGTCGAAGCTGCTGCTCATCGCCTGGCTCATGCCTGCACCTCCTGCGGTGCCTCGAGCGCGAGATCGTCGAGGATCCCGCCGAAGCGCGCCCGTGCCTGTTCGAGGCTGTCTTCGAAGCGGACGGTCTTCGCCTCGGACTGCGACCACAGCGGCTGCAGGTGGCGTGCCGCCTCGAGCGTCCTCGGCACCCACTCCCCCAGCCACTCCTGCATGGTCGCCGTGTTGTGGTCGCCGTGGGCCTCGTCGGACGTCAGCAACTCGCAGAGCACCCGCGTGTAACGCAGGTCGCGGTCGTAGTCGGCCTCGCCGGCGCCCATGATGGTCGGCGTGACGAAGTCACCGTGCGGAGCCGCCATCTGCATGACGAACCCGCTGCGGAACAGCTCACCGACCAGTGGCTCGAAGACGACGTTGGCCACGAAGACGGCCTTCGCCCAGTCGCCGATGGCCGTGATGTTCTCGACGAGCTCACGCACCGGCTGCCACTCGGACGCGGAGTTCCAGACCTCCACATGGGCCTTGCCGTCGAACTCCTCGATCTGGTCGTCGAGCTCGAGGTTGTACAGCGCGAGGTCCTGGCCGAAGCGCAGCTTGTGCATCCCGTTGACCGAGATCGCGTTGTTGATCATGTTGGTCGGCGCGTCTCGCTGCGCGCGGACGAACACGTGCATGCCCAGGCCGTGCTCGATGTGCATCCAGGCACCGACGTGACGCTCGACGACCTTGACCCACGCGCCGTTCCAGCGGTCGAAGGCCTTCTCGGCCTTTGCGTTGTCGAGGTTGTACTGGATCTGGCGCACGACGTTGGCGTTGTTGCGGTAGATCGTGCGTTCCCACTCCTCGTTGGGATCCAGGAAGACGTGCCAGTTGCTCGACTTCAGCTCGGTCCACTCCTGCGGGTAGCCGCCGGGGCCCTTGGCGAAGCCGTACACCCAGCCCTGCGTGAGGTGGCGCTCGGGATCGGGCTGCACGTCGACGGTGACGTCCTCATAGGTCGTCGCGCGCATCCGCGCCGGCTCGAAGTAGTTGAACTGCCTGCTGTCGGAGCTCGGGAACTCGACCGCTCCCGCCTCGGCGTCGGTGAACTGTGGTTTCGGGACGCTGCGCTCGCCCTGCTTGCGTGGTTGTTCGTTCGTGTCCTGTGCCACTGTCGATCCTTTCTCCCCGACCGCGCCGATCACTCCGGCTCAGCCGCGCTGGAGCTCACGCGAGGTCCTCCTCGACACTCGCACTGACGGTGAACTTGTCGTAATAGATCTTCCCTTCGTCGACGCCCATGCTGATCAACAATGGAATGGCCGCGTCGATCATCGGCGGGGGTCCGCACAGGTACGCGGCGTGATCGCTGAGGTCGCCTTCGCGTCGTTCGACGACGTCGGTGATCAGACCGACCTCGCCGTCCCAGCTCTCGATGTCCGCATCGGTCGGCTCGGACAGCGCGGGAACGAACTCGAAGTCGGTCAGCCGCTGCGCGAGCTCGCGCATCTCGTCGACCAGGCACAGGTCGGCGGCCGTGCGGGCGCCGTAGTAGTAGGTGGCGCGCCGCTCGGTGCCCTCCTCGGCCATCGACGTGAGCAGCGAGTAGATCGGCGCCATGCCGGCGCCTCCGCCGATGAAGATGATGTCGGCGTCGGACTTCTTGCGCAGGGTGAACGTGCCGTAGGGCCCCTTCACCTGGAGCGGGACACCGGGCGCGAGCTCGTCGTCGAGCAGGCCGGAGAACTTCCCACCCGGCAGGACCTTGATGATGAACTCGAGGCGGTCGTCGGTCTCCGGCGTGTTGGCCATCGAGTACGCCCGGCTGTACTTGGTGCCGGGGATGCCTATGTCCATGTACTGGCCCGGGTTGAACGCGACCTCGGGCGGGTCGACCAGGCTGAGCGTCAGGCGCCGCAGGTCGTGGGTCAGCTCCTCGACCGCCGCGACCTCGGTCTTGACCTCCTGGATGGGCACACCCGACTCGAGCATGTCATCGTCCCAGTGCAGGATCTCGATCTCGCAGTCGCTGAAGGCATGCGCGCGGCACAGCAGCACGAAGCCCTCGTCGAGCTCGTAGTCGGCGAGGGCGAAGGTCGAGTAGTCGCGGTGCTGCACGTCGCCCGCGAGCAGGAAGTTCTTGCAGGCCGCGCACTGACCCTCCTTGCAACCGTGGAAGATCATGACGCCGTGACGGAAGGCCGCCTCGAGGATCGTCTCGTCCTCGGCGACCTCGATCGCCATGCCCGGCGGGTCCAGGTACACGCTGTGGGTCTTGGCGTCGGACATGCTCGGCCCTCCCCGTCGCCGGTCCGGGCCGCCCCACCCCCATTGGGGCGGCCCGGTTGGCGTCTGCCTACACGTCGGTGTGGCGGCGGCGCCTACGCGTCGGTGGTCGCCTTCGCCGGACGACCAGCGGGGCCACCGCGGCGGTACTCGTCGATGTGCGCCTCGCGTTCCTCGGGCGACATCTCGTTGAGCAGGACGTTCGGGCTGGGGAACGGGTACCCGCGAACGTCGTCGAGCGTCCACAGCTTCTTCGGATCGTCCAGATCCAGGTGCGGCTGCGGGACGAGCGTCTTGCCGTCGTCACGCACGTAGCCGAGATCGGTCATGATGTCGGCGAGGTCCTCGTTGTGGTAGAGGGTCTCCCACTCGCGCTTGCCGGTCAGCCGGCCCATCGACGGCGTCTCGCGACCCTGGTAGGTCGGGCGGAACGCCACCGCGTCGGTCCAGTGACACGTCTGCGAGCAGTAGGTGCGGACCTGTCCGTCGACCTCGTCCATGACGATGTCCTCACGGATGAGGCACGGCACCATGCACGTCCAGCACCGGTGCGGGTACTGGTAGTCGACGTCCTCGAACGCGATCGGGCCGTGGCCGTTCGGGTGACGGAGGCGGTTGTAGTTCTCCCACCACTTCCCGTACTTGTCGTACCAGCCCGGGTACTTGTGCTCGAACCACTCGAAGTCTTCGTCGGTCATGCCGTCGATGCGCCAGTAGTTGGCGGGCCACCCGGTGGCGAAGAACTGCGCGACCTCGTGCACGTAGCCCTTGTTCCAGATGCGGTTCCACGCCTCCTCGACCAGGTCGTGCGGGACGACGAGCCCGTACTTCTCCAACGGCACGAGGTAGCTGCGGTAGTAGTCGTCGTAGATCCAGCGGCGCCACATCTCCGCATAGCTCGGACGGTCTTTGCGGCGGTCCTTGGTGCCGTACTCGATGAACGTGCCGATCGCGGCGTCCACGACGGCGTGGTTGTTCCACCAGGCGTAGCGCAGGTCGCGCTCGAGCAGCTGGCGGTTGTCCTCGTCGGCCAACGCCATCAGCAGGATCGAGTACCCGTTGGAGATGTGCCGGGACTCGTCGGACTGCACCGAGTGGAACACCGTCGGCAGCAGGTAGTCGCCGTTGGCCGCCGCCTCGGACGGCATGGCGACGAACAGCGTGTTCGTGAACGCGGTCTCGGCCACGATCGTCAAGTAGATGTTCGCCGCGGTGATGGCGTCACCAGTGATGAAGCCCTCCCCGAACTGCCGGCCGATGGTGCCGGCGTAGCAGTTGGCGAACCCCTTCTCGGTCAGGTCGAACCCCGCCGGGTCGATGTAGTGGTTCATGTACAGGCGCTTGAGGTTCATCTGGATCGTCGAGTGCCGCACCTCGTCGATCATCTGGACCGCCAGCCCGTTGTGGATCTCGGGGTTGGGCACCGCGCCGATCGCCAGCGGCATCGCGCGCGCCGCCGAGATCTCGGGGAACGGGATGATGGACAGGAACAGCTTCTGCCACTCCATCCAGCGCTCCTGCACCTGCCGGAACATGTTGCCCCGGATGGCACCGTCCATCGCGCCGAAGACGCGGTCGTCCTTCTCCTCCTCCATCGGGAAGTACGACCTCAGGACCTGCTTGAGCGGGTCCTTCTTCGGTGCCTTCTCGAAGGTGTAGTCCGTCGTGTACTTCTCAGCCGGCGTGGCGTACTGCGGGTCCCACGACAGCTCCTGGATCTTCTCGTGTGACTTCTTCAGACTCTGACGGCCCATGGATGGACTCCTTTCTGGGCCCCCGTCCCATCGCGCCGGACAGGCGCGATGGCGGGGAATCAGTTACAAACAGATTCGCTTGTATGGGGATCATGCGGTGCGGCCGGCAGCCGCTCCGACCATGTGCGTGTGAGCCACATGATTCGTCCCTCATGGCGCGTCGAGAACCTGCTGCAACGAATGCTCAGGGACCACCAGGGCGCAATCAAGAAAATCGCTGAGATGGCAAATCGTGCACGAGGAGCCATGCAGATGCCAGAACACCGGCGACCGAGCCGCCCGCGGGCGGCCGGGTCGCCGGTGTCCGTGGGTGAGGCTCAGGCTCCTTCCGGCACGAGGATGGCGCGTCCGCGAACCTTGCCGGCGTCGAGGTCGTGCAGGGCGTCCACCGCCTGGTCGAGCGGGTACTGCTGGGTGTGCAGCGTGACCTTGCCCGCCTGGGCCAGCACCATGAGCTCGGCCAGGTCGTTGTACGTGCCGACGATGTTGCCGACGACGTTGCGCTCGGTTGAGATCACGTCCATAGTCGGGATGCTGAGCTGCCCGCCGTAGCCGATCACGTAGTGGGACCCGTCTGGAGCGGTCATGTTCCACCCGTCCATCTCGGCGCCCTGCTCGGCCACGAAGTCGAACACCACGGAGGCGCCGACACCATCGGTCAGGTCCTTGACCGCCTCGACGTGGTCGCCGTCGGCCAGCACGGTCTCGTCCGCGCCCACGTCCTCGGCCAAGGCGAGTGCCTCGGATTTGCGATCGACCACCACGATCCGGGTGGCGGTCATGGCCGCCAGGCATTGGATGCCGATGTGCCCCAGCCCGCCGGCACCCTGCACCACCGCGGTGGTGCCCGGGTACAGAAGGGGTATCGCCTTGCGGACGGCGTGGTACGCGGTGATCCCGGCGTCGGCCAGGGCCGCCACGTCGGCGGGTCGGGTCGTGGGGTCGAGCTTGACGCAGGCGCGCGCCGTCGTCCGCATGTACTCGGCCATGCCGCCGTCGTTGTTCGACAGCCCGGGGAAGAACCCCCCGGAGCAGTGCATGTCGTTGCCGGCGCGGCACGCTTGGCACAGCCCGCAGCTCGGCTGTGGGTGCAGGATCACCGTGTCGCCCGGGTCTACGTTCGTGACGCCGTCACCGACCTCGTGCACCCACCCGGCGTTCTCGTGGCCGATGACGTACGGCAGCTCGGGCGCCATCGCCTCGGCCCACTGGCCCTCCAGGATGTGCAGGTCGGTGCGGCACACGCCGGCCCCGCCGACCTTGACGATCACGTCCAGGGGACCGCTGAGCTTGGGCTCGGCGATGTCGTCGATCTGGGGGTCGCGATGGTACTCGTGGACCCGCACGGCCTTCATCGGTTCTCCTCACCGAGTCCCGCGGACTCGTAGCGATGCCGCAGCATGCCACGGCAGATGCCTGTGTTGGCCTCTACGCCGACCCGGGTGCTCTGCGCCCGGCGCAGGTGCAGGGGCAGATCGTCGCCGCCGACGGCGTAGCCGGTGGCAGGGTCCACTACCAGCGGAGACGCGTCGTCCACCGGTAGGCCGAGCTCCGCCCGCCGGGCGCGCAGCCGCTCCCGGTCCGGCGAGGGGGGTGCCTCGCCGAGGGTCATCGACGCCAGCGCCGAGGGGTCGGTCCCCTCGGACAGCAGCGACCGGCAGACCACGTCCGTGCCGGCCAGGACGGCCTTGCGCACGAAGTCCGAGCGGAGCTGGTGCAGCTCGTCCTGCGCCTCGCCCGGGAAGGACCGGGCGAACCCGGCCCGGCTCGCGACGCCGGCGTTGATCGCCTCGGAGGCGAAGTGCTCCTCGAGCACGATCTGCGCCGAGCGCACGCCGTCCAGGGCGGACACCACGTCGTGGGCGTCCGCCACCATGAGGAAGGCGAAGTTGGGCGCGCAGAAGTAGGTCGGCAGCCGGAGCCGCACCTGCACGTCCCCTTCGGCCGAGATGGTGCACGACGACACGAACCCGAGCCGGGTGATCGGCTCGTCCAGCTCGGGGTCGCGCACCGCCTCGAGCGCGGCGAGGACGCGGTCCTGCGCGGACGCGAGGATCATGCCCCCGAGACCAGCCGAGCGTCGTCACTCGCCGCCGGAGTTCCCCGATCCTCCGGAAGGCGGCACTCCTCCGGCACCTCGATGCCGTACAGCTTGGCGGCGTTCAGCCCGAGCATCTTCTTCTTGGACGCCGTGGTGATCCGCGGGTAGTCGGCAAAGGCCTCGGTGTCGGGGTAGTCCCAGTCCACGAAGCCCTCGATCTGCCACTTCGGTTCCCAGATGCCGTAGTCGCTGCCGAAGGTCATCTTGTCCTCGCCGACCCAGAACGCCAGCTCGCCCATGACCTTGGCGAAGAAGTTCGGCCGGGCGTGCATCAACCCGCCGATGACCACGGACAGGCCCGCGTAGACGTTCGGCTCCTGCGTCGCCATGAAGCAGAAGTCGTCGATTCGCGGGATCCCGGCGTGCTCCACGATGAAGTTGAGGTCCGGGAAGTCCGTGGCGGCGTGATCGACGTCCGCGTGGTCGAAGGCGTCCTTGTCGAGCGGCCAGATCGTCGGGCCCTTGTGGACGTGGATGTTGACGATGCCAAGGTCCTGGCAGGCATCCAGATACTTGTAGGTCTCCGGGTCGGAGAGCTTCCAACCGCGTGAGCCCTGACGCCATTCGGCCGTGTAGAGCTTGACGCCCTTGGACCCGTACGTCTCGACGTTGTGCCGCAGCTGCCTCAGGCCCTCCTCGCCGTCGCGCGGGTCCCACCGGGTGTTGTAGATGAACTTGCCGGGATGCCGCTGGCCCATCGTGGCATTACGTTCGGTGGTGTTGAAGCCCTCCTTGTACCACTCCGTCAGATAGGTGGGCTGGAACACCGCGACATCCACATGGCCGTCCTCGAAGACATCCTTCATCAGGTCGTCCTCGCTGTACTTCATGAACTTCTCGATCGACCAGTGGGTCTCCGGCGGCCCCAGGCCCATGTAGGCGTAGAAACACTCGATCCAGCCCTTGGCGTACTGCTCTGCACCCGGCACCCAGTTGTCCGGGGCGGCGTTCCAGTAGTGCATGTGCGAGTCCACAACGAAGTAGCGGTCACCATTGTGTTCGTACACGTGCGGGTCCTTTCGGCGTCGTCAGGTCCTTGCAGTCAGTGCACCGCCGCCTCCAGCGGTGAGCGGTGCAGCGACCGCGGCGCGTCCAGGTGTTCCCAGCTGGGAGACTTGCCGCGGTGGCTGGCCGCCCGGGCGACGGCCATCACGATTGGGATCAGGCGGTCGTGGTCCTCTTCGAACCGCGACCGGGTGGTCGACAGCGCCAGCGAGCCGCACAGGTCGCCGTCGCGGTCGAAGATCGGCGCCGCGATGCAGCAGAAGCCCTCCGCGAACTCCTCGCGGTCGGTGGCGAAGCCGCGGGCGCGGACGTCCGCCAGCTCGCGATCGAGCCTTCGCTTGTCCACGATGGTTCGGGGCGTGAACTTCTCCAGGCCGTAGGCGTCCCAGTAGCGGCCGAGCCCGTCGTCGTCGACGTTCGCAAGGATCGTCTTGCCGACGGCCAGCGCATGGGCCTCGCCCCCGATGTGCGGGCTCAGGCCCGGCACCTTCGGCAGCCCCTGGCGTCCACGCGACTCGTGGATGATGACGTGACGCTCCTCGGCGGTCGCGAGGTAGGTGCGCTCGTTGGTCCGCGCGTACAGCTCCTCGACGGCGACATCGAGGTCCTCGCGCGGCAGCTCGCGGCGCACGGAAGGCCGGGTCATCGGCTCAGTCAGGCGGTACAGGCCGTCGCTCGTGTGGCGCTCGGCGAAGCCCTCGCGGCACAGGCTGTT
>Ga0299913_10002297_pt1 | contig 14996 bp, 12 predicted proteins | sample RVTome_9_FD_201360 | JGI IMG/M metagenome (GOLD analysis project Ga0299913, IMG submission 201360) | Soil microbial communities from uranium-contaminated site in the Upper Colorado River Basin, Wyoming, United States - RVT155D38 (version 2) ...
GACCGTAGTGCAGGACGGGCCAGGACTTCACGAGACGCTGGCCCGGCGGGATCCGCTGGGCGATCTCGGGTGGGTAGTTCTTCTGGAACAGGCTCATCGGTCTCCCTCCGCGGACGACCGGACGACGGAGCGCCCGGCGGCGACGGCATCCCGTGCGATCGCCCGCCACGCATCGATCGCGAGGGCGATCCCGTCGTCATCGACGTCGACGTGGGTGACCATCCGGACCTCCGCGGGGCCGATCGGCACCGCGCCCACGCCATGGGCGTCCAGCTGCTCGATCGCCTCGAGCGCCGTGAGGCCCAGCACCTCGGTGTCCACGAAGACCATGTTCGTGACGACGTTCGCCGTATCGACGCAACCGGGTGCGATCTCGTCGATCGCCTCGGCGAGACGCGTCGCCCGTGCATGGTCCTCCCCCAGCCGCTGGCGCCCCTCCTCGAGGGCGACGAGGCCTGCCGCGGCGATGATCCCGGCCTGCCGCCACGCGCCCCCGAACAGGATCTGGACCCGGCGTCCTTCCCGGATCAGGTCGGCGGGGCCGCAGAGCACCGACCCGATAGGAGCGCCGAGGCCCTTCGACAGGCAGAACATCATCGTGTCGACCTGGGAGGTCCACTCGGTGACGTCGGCTCCGGTCGCCGCCACGGCGTTCCAGATGCGCGCGCCGTCGAGGTGGATCGGGACGCCGGCGTCGTTCGCCACCTTCCGCACCGCCCGCATATCGTCGACGGGCAGCACCGTGCCACCGTACCCGCCGACGGTGTTCTCGACCGCCAGCACGTCGACCATCTCGACGTCGAAGTACTCGTCGGCCTCGAGCAGCCTCGCGGCGAGCTCCGCCGTCATGGAGCCCTGCGGCGAGTCGGCTCCGGTGCGGAAGGCGATCCCCGACAGGACGGCCGACGTCATGACCTCGGTGGTGCCGACGTGGGCCCGCTCCTCGCACACGACGAGATGGCCTGCGCCGCGGACGTGCAGCGCGAGGCCGATCTGGTTCGCCATCGTGCCGGTCGGCACGTAGAGCCCGGCTTCCATGCCGACGAGCTCGGCCGACCGCTCCTGGAGCCGGTTCACGGTCGGGTCGTCGCCGTACCAGGCGTCGCCCACCTCGGCCCCGGCCATCGCCTCGCGCATCGCCGCCGAGGGCCGCGTGATCGTGTCGGAACGCAGATCCACCCGGAACGCAGCCATGCGCGCAGTCTATCGGCGTGTCCCGGAAGGCCGGATCGAACGGCCCGAGGAGCCGTCAGTACAGGAACATCGGCTTGCCGTCGACGTGGCGGATCTTCGGACGGTACTCCGCCGCGTCGTACAGGGCATCGACGTCGGCGCGCTTCACGCCCTGGCCGAGCACCGTGAGCGGCACGTTGGCGTAGTTGCCGTTCCGCATCGCGACGAGCCGGCCATGCGTGCCTTCAAGGATCAGGTCGGTCGCCATCACGGCGTAGTTGATCGCCACCATCAGGTCGAGCGAGTCGGGTGAGCCCGATCGCATCAGGTAGCCCAGCTGCTGGTAGATCATGCCTTCGCCGGTGCGCTCCTTGAGCAGCTCGCTCGTGAGCTGCCCGATGCCGCCGAGCTTGCGGTGGCCGTACGCGTCCTCCGGGCCGGCCTGCATCATCTCGCCGCCCTCGATCGTGGCGCCCTCGCTGATCGTCATCATCGCGTAGTTGCTGGGGTTCGAGCGCTTGTCACGTACCAGCAGCTCGCCGAGCCGGTCGACGTCGAAGGGGACCTCCGAGATCACGGCGCGATCGACCCCCGACAGGTACGCCGACACCAGCGACGTCTCACCGCTGTAGCGACCGAACACCTCGACGACGGCCAGCCGCTCGTGGGAACCCGCGCTCGTGCGCAGCTGGTGCACGAAGTTCACGGTGCGCGTGACGGCCGTCGAGAAGCCGATGCAGTAGTCGGTCCCGTGGACGTCGTTGTCCATCGTCTTCGGGATCGCGACGACAGGCACGCCTTCCTGATGGAGCCGGAGACCGAACGAGAGCGTGTCGTCGCCGCCGATCGGGATCAGGGCGTCGAGGCGCAGCTGCTCGATCACCGCGAGCGCGTGCGCCGTATGGTCGCGCGGCCCCTCGTCCTCTCGTCCTTCGGCCAGGAACGCCGGCTCGTCCGCGGCTCTCACCCTCGCCGGGTTCGTGCGCGAGGTGTGCAGGAACGTCCCGCCCGACCGATCGATCGTGCGGACGGTCGACGGGTCGAGCGCGACGGTATTCACCTGCACCGACAGCGGGTTGGACAGGTCGATCTCGAGCAGGCCTCCCCACCCGCGCCGGATGCCGACGACCTGATGGCCTTCGGCGGCCGCGCGCATCACGACCGCCTTGATCGACGCGTTGAGCCCCGGGACGTCGCCCCCGCCGGTCAAGATCCCGATCCGCATCACTCACCCTCCGCCCGAGCTTCGCGGCCGAGCGGCCGCGACGTCGGTTCAGACGTCGTAGAACACCTCGGCCACGGCGAGCAGCTCGTCGGGTACCCCACGCGCGCCCTCGGCAACCTCGTCGAGCGGCACGCCGACCACGTCGCGCGAATGCATACCTGCCATCGTGCCGAACCGCCCTTCCGCCACGAGGTCCACGGCCGCGTTCCCGAGGACGGTCGCCAGGACGCGGTCGGCCGCGATCGGCGTTCCGCCCCGCTGGACGTGGCCGAGGACCGTCACGCGCGTGTCCCAGCCCGTCCTCGCCGCCATCTCCGGCGCCAGCGCGTGCGCGATGCCTCCGAACCGCGTGAACCCGCGCTCGTCGATCGGATAGACGGGCAACGCGAAGCCGTTCGGCGCCGGCGCCGCCCCTTCGGCGACGACGACGATCGAGAAGTCGTGGCCGCGCAGGTGCCGCCGGCGCAGCAGCGTGCAGACGTGGTCGAGGTCGAACGGACGTTCTGGGACGAGGATCATGTCGGCCCCCCCGGCGATGCCCGCCTCGACCGCGATCCACCCGCTCGCGCGGCCCATCACCTCGACGAGCATCAGCCGGTCGTGGGTCTCCGCCGTGGTGTGGAGCCGGTCGATCGCCTCGGTCGCGACCTGGACGGCGGTCTGGAAGCCGATCGAGTGGTCCGTACCACGGACGTCGTTGTCGATCGTCTTCGGGACACCGACCACCGGGACGCCGTCGGCGGCCAGTTTCGCGGCTGCCGTCAACGTCCCCTCGCCGCCGATCGCCACGATGCCGTCGAGCCCGAGATCGCGAACCGTCCCGTGGACCTCGGCCATCCGACCCTCGTAGAACGGGTTGGCGCCGGAGCTTCCGAGGATCGAGCCGCCGCGCGGAAGGATGCCGCGGACCATGCCCGGCCCGAGCTCGACGACGTCGCCCTCCATCGCGCCCTGCCACCCGTCGGCGAACCCGAACACCTCCGCACCGTGATCGTGCACGGACTTGCGGACGACGGCGCGGATCGCCGCGTTCAGTCCCGGACAGTCGCCGCCGCCGGTCAGGACGCCCAGACGCATGCAGAGCAACCTACACGGACCCGCAGCGTTCACGGGGGAAGGTGGGAGGGACGTCAGTCCTCGTCGTCGCCGGGGGCGAGCCGTCGGAGCACCTGGTACCAGCTGTCTTCGTACGCGTGCTCGTCGCCGGCCCGCGGACGCTTCTGAGCCTTGCGTTCCTTCGGCTCCTCGACCTGCGTGGTGTCCTGCTCTGCCATCCGTCGGCTCCTCCACCGTAGGTGCGGTCGACCGCTCCATCGGAAGGCAGGCCGACGTCCTTGAGCCGCGCGGTCGCGTCTACCGCACGCTGGGTAGGATGACCGCGATGGACGTGCTCGCGGCCCTCCTCCCCGAGATCGACGGTTTCCTACCGCTCGTGTTCTTCGTCTTGCTCGTGAGCCTGACCGGGATCGTCGGCCTGTTCGCGCTGTACGTGATCGCGCAGCAGTTCCGCAACCCGGGTCGTCGCGACCGGCGACCGTAACGGTCAGTCGCCGTCGCCGACGATCGCCGTCCCGCGTTCCCCCCGCAGCACCGCCGGCGCATCGTCGAGCGTGCCGACGTACGCCTGGCGTCCACCACCTTCGAGGAACCCCACCGCCGCCTCGACCTTCGGCCCCATCGAGCCGGCACCGAACTCCCCCGCCCGCTGCATCGCGCGAGCCTCGCCGATCGTCAGCCGGTCGAGGTCCTCCGGCATCAGCGAGCCGAAGCCGCGCTGGATCTTCGGAACGTCGGTCAGGATCAACAAGGTGGTGGCCTCGACCTCGCGCGCGAGGATCGCCGCCGCGAGGTCCTTGTCGACGACACCTTCCTTGCCGATCAGCCTCGGGCCGTCCTCGATCACCGGCACGCCGCCGCCGCCGCTCGCGATCACGATCACACCGTCGGCCACGAGCTGGCGGATCACCGGCGTCTCCACGATCGAATACGGGGCGGGCGACGGAACGACGCGACGGTAGCCGCCGTGGGGATCGGCCTTCATGACCCACCCGCGTTCGACCTCGAGCGCACGCGCCTGCGCCTCGTCGAAGTACGGGCCGACGAACTTCGTCGGGTTCGTGAACGCGGGATCGTCGGGCCGAACGCGGGTCAGGGTGAGCACGGTGGCGACCGGACGTTCCATCCCGCGCTCGAAGAAGACGTCGCCGATCGTCACCTGCAGCAGGTACCCGATCTGGCCCTGGCTCTCGGCGCCGCACACGTCCAGCGGCATCGGGTGCACCTGCGCCGACGCAGCCTCCTGCTGGATCAAGATGCGACCCACCTGCGGCCCGTTGCCGTGGGTTACGACGACCTCCCACCCATCCGCGGCGATGTCGGCGATCTTCTCCGCCGCACCGCGCGCAGCCCGGTAGGCCTCCTCGTAGGTGTCGGAGGCGCCCCGGCGGAGCAGGGCGTTGCCGCCGAGGGCGACCACGACCCGCTCCACCGCAGGCTCCGCTCTCCGTGCCGGCTACAGGACCGGCTTCAGGATGTCCTCGAGCTGCGGCGAATCCGGCAGCACCTCGAGGTCGTAGCGCACCCGGACGGCTGGCTTGTCGATCGTGATGACGCTCCGCAGGTCGATCGGGGTTCCGATCACGACGAGATCGACGTCGGCCGCCGCGATGATCTTCTCCATCTCGGCGAGCTGGCCGTCGCTGTAACCCATCGCCGGAAGCACGGCGCCGACGTCGTACTTCTCGAACGTGTCGGCGATCGTGCCGATCGCCCAGGGTCGCGGGTCGACGATCTCGGCGGCGCCGTTGCGTTGGGCGGCGACGACGCCGGCGCCGATCTTCATCTCGCCGTGCGTGAGCGTCGGGCCGTCCTCCACGACGAGGACCCGCTTGCCACGGATCGCCTCGGCGTCGTCGACCGTGACCTTCGAGTTCGCCTTCACGACCGTCGCCGTTGGGTTCACCCGCGCGATCGTCTCGTCGATCTGGGCGACCTGCTCGGGCGTCGCGGAATCCATCTTGTTGACGACGACCACGTCGGCCATCCGCAGGTTCGCTTCGCCCGGGTGGTACCGGAGCTCGTGTCCGGGCCGCAGCGGATCGACGAGCGCGAGATGGACGGTCGGCCGGTAGAACGGCAGGTCGTTGTTGCCGCCGTCCCACAGCAGGACGTCGCACTCCTGCTGCGCCTGCGCCAGGATGTCCCCGTAGTCGACGCCGGCGTAGATCACGGTGCCCGTCGTGATGTGCGGCTCGTACTCCTCGCGCTCCTCGATCGTCGTGTCGAAACGGTCGAGGTCGCCGAGCTCCGCGTAGCGTTGCACACGCTGGGCGACGAGGTCACCGTACGGCATCGGATGCCGCACCGCGACGACCTTCTTGCCCATCTCCTTGAGGGTCGCGGCGATCGCGCGGGTCGTCTGGGACTTGCCGACGCCGGTGCGGACCGCCGTCACGGCGACGACCGGAACCTCGGCGTCGATGTACGTCGCCTCGGGACCGAGCAGGACGAAGTTCGCACCCGCCGCGATCACCGTCGACGCGGTGTGCATCACGTACTCGTGCGAGACGTCGGAGTAGCTGAACACGACGTCGTCGACGTGGTGTTCCTTGATCAGGTCGACGAGCTCGGCCTCCTCGTGGATCGGGATCCCGTTCGGGTACCGCGGCCCGGCCAGCTCGGCCGGATACGTCCGGTCGTCGATGAACGGGATCTGCGTGGCGGTGAACGCGACCACCTCGGTGTCGGGGTCGTCGCGGAACACGGTGTTGAAGTTGTGGAAGTCGCGTCCAGCGGCTCCCATGATCACGACGCGTCGCTTCGACATGACGGACCCGTCCTTTCCGCACGGTGTCTCCGGGACGGAGACGGGAGGTGGTGTGATGCGCGGGTTGCGCTCCGGCCTCACGGCCGCGCGGGCGGCCGAGGACCGCGTGCCCCGCTCTTCGCTCCGGAATGTACCCCAGGTACGTGGTGCGCGGGAATGACGTTCGGCCCCCGCGCTCGCGGACCTCCGGTCCGTCCCCACGACGACGGAAGCGTCGACCCCTCGCTAGGGTGGCCAGGGACGACGGAGCGAGCCCGTGGAACGCACGATCCTCACCGGAACCGGCACCGAGCCCGCCCACGCGCGAGATCCGCGGGAGGTCGCACGTGCCCTCGGCACCGATCTCGAGCTGGGTCTGCGCACGGAGGATGCCGACGCTCGCCTCGCGGCCGACGGCCCCAACGAGCTGCCACCGCCGGCCCGTGTCTCGATCCTCGAGCTCGCCGCGCGTCAGCTGATCGAGCCGATGGCGCTCCTGCTCGTCGGGGCCGCGCTCGTCTCGTGGGTGGCCCTCGACGAACGGATCGAGGGCGCAGCCATCGCGGCGATCGTGCTGCTCAACGCGACGATCGGTGTGGTCGAGGAACGGCGGGCCCAAGCGGCGCTCGACGCCCTCGGGGGCATGGAGACGCCGAGGACGCGCGTGCGTCGGGACGGAGCGACACGCTCGGTCGCGTCGCGCGACGTCGTCGTCGGAGACGTCGTGGTGCTCCGAGCCGGCGACCGCCTGCCGGCCGACGTCAGGATCGCCTCCGCGGCGTCGTTCGAGGTGGATGAGGCGCCGCTGACGGGAGAGTCGCTGCCGGTCGCGAAGCGGCCGGACCCCGTCGACGATCCCGACGCCGCGCTCGGCGACCGCACGGGGACGGCGTTCAGCGGCACCCTCGCGGTCCGCGGTGCCGCCGAGGGGGTCGTCGTCGCGACGGGCGCGCGGACCGTGCTGGGCGCGATCGCGGCGCACCTGTCGACCGCACAGGAGCCCACCCCCCTGCAGCGCGAGCTCGCACGGCTCACGACCTGGCTCGGCGGCGCGGCGATCGTGATCGCGCTCGCCGTCTTCGGCCTGCTCCTACTGCGAGGCACCGGCGACGACGCGATGGCGCAGGCGTTCCTCGGGGCCGTCGCGCTCGCCGTCGCGGCGGTGCCGGAGGGCCTGGCCACCGTGGTGACGGTCGCGCTGGCCCTCGGCGTGCGCCGGATGGCCGATCACGGCGCGATCGTGCGGCGCCTCCCTGCCGTCGAGACGCTCGGCTCCACCACGGTGATCCTGACGGACAAGACGGGTACGCTCACCGAGAACCGGATGCACCTCGCGTCGGCCCTCGTCGACGGTCGCGCGGCGCCGTTCGCCGAGCTCCCCGACCGGGTCCGTGAAGCAGCCGAACGGGTCGCCGTGCTCTGCAACGACGCTACGCTCGATCCTCCCGCGGGCGATCCGCTCGAGGTCGCGTTGCTCGAGGCGGTGGGCGGTGCACGTGCCGCCGCTCTGCGCGCGGAGGCCGTGCGCCTCAGCGAGGTGCCCTTCGATGCGGAGACCAAACGCATGGCCGTGATCATGCGCACCACCGATGGACCGCGATCGTTCGTCAAAGGCGCCCCGGAGGTGATCGTCTCGGCGGCGACGACCGTGCTCACGGCCGACGGCGCCGTTCGAGCGCTCGACCGACACGCGGCGGAACGCCTCACTGGCCAGGCCTCCGAGATGGCGTCGACCGGCGCCCGCACGGTCGCGCTCGCGTTCGGCGAGCTCTCGGGCGGCGATCTCGATCCCGACCACGCGACCTCGGAGCTGACGCTCGTCGCGATCGTCGGGCTCCGCGATCCGCTGCGGGCCGAGGCGCCCGACACGATCAGACAAGCGACGGATGCGGGGATCCGGATCGTGATGGTCACCGGCGATCATCCCGGCACCGCGGCCGCGGTCGCGCGCGAGGCCGGGCTGCTCGCCGAGGGGGCACCCACCACGGGCGTCCAACTCCGTCGTCGCGGCCTTCCGGAAGATCCGCTCGCGACGGGTGTCTACGCCCGCGTCGACCCGGATCAGAAGCTGGCGCTCGTCGAGGAGCTCCGTGAGCGCGGGCACGTCGTCGCGGTCACGGGTGACGGCGTGAACGACGCTCCCGCGCTCCGCGAGGCCGACATCGGCGTGGCGATGGGCCTCGTCGGGAGCGACGTCGCACGAGAGGCCGGCGACATGATCGTGACCGACGACAACCTGGCCACGGTCGTGCGCGCCGTCCGTGAAGGACGGGCGATCTTCGACAACATCCGCAAGGTCGTCGACTACCTGGTCGCAGGGAACCTTTCGGAGATCGCGGTGGTCGTGGTCGCCCTCGTGGCCTTCGCCGACCTCGGTGTGCCACTCACGCCCTTGCAGCTGCTGTGGATCAACCTGACCACCGACGGCATGCCGGCGCTCGCGCTGGGCGTCGACGGCGCCGAGCCCGGGTCGATGATGCGGCCACCCCGCCCACGGAGCGAGCGCCTGCTGTCGTGGTCACGCATCGGACGGCTCGCCGGTCGCGGCGCGCTGCTCGCCGCCGGTGCGCTCACGGCCTTCGTCGTCGAACGGTGGCTGCTCGACGGGGACGTCGAGACGTCGAGGACCGTGCTGTTCTCGACGCTGATGGTGGCTCACCTGGTGTACGCCTTCGTCGCACGGTGGCCGACGCGCGGCGTCACCTCGAACCCCTGGCTGCTCGGCGCCGTCGTGAGCGGCATCGGCCTGCATGCCGTCATCGTCAGCTGGGCCCCGGCGCAAGGCATCTTCGACACGACCGCCTTGTCGATCGAGAGCTGGGCGATCGTCGCCGGGTGCGGCATGGCCGGCGTGGCGCTCGCGTGGGTGGGCGTCCGAGCCCGCGTGCTGTGACGCACCGGCCTCAGCGGCGCTTCGACGTCCACCCGTCGTCCGCGACGCGCCCGAACGGCTCCGCGAAGTGCGAGACCGCCAGGCGCCACCCACGCTGCCGCGCGCGGAACAGCAGGATCCGTCGCGACGCGATCCCCAGCATCTCGTCCTCGTCGTGCCACGATGCCCACTCGGGATGCGCGACCTGGATCGGCTGGTGCACGAGGTCGCCGGTCAACAACACCGGATCATCACCGTCCTCGACGACGACGCAGCGGTGGCCGGGGGTGTGCCCCGGTGCATGCAGGACCCGCACGCCTGCGACGATCGCGCGATCGTCGCTCGTGATCGTCAGCCGCGGCGTCTGCTCCAACACCGCCATGGCCGCGCGGCCGTCGAAGTCGTCGTCGTCGGTCGCCGAGGCGAAGAACCGCCAGTCGGCGTCGTGGACGTGGTAGATCGCGTTCGGGAACCGCGGCGTTCCGCCGGGCAGACACGCCCCTCCTGCGTGATCGGCGTGCAGGTGGGTGAGGACGACGTGGTCGATCCGTTCCGCGGACGTGCCGGCGTCGGCGAGCGACGCGTCGATCGCGCCCGCGACGTCGTACGGGGGCCGGCCGAGGTGACCGATCCCCGTGTCGACGAGCAGCTGGGTGTCGGCGTTCCGCACCAGGAAGGCGCGCACGTGCCACCGCCACGCCGAGTCGCCGTCGAAGGCCCAAGGGAAGCTCGTGCGCTCCTGTGCCCAGTCCACCCGCTGGCCAGGGAGCTCCTGCTCGAGCGGAAGCGGAGCCCACCCGTCCAGCAACGGAACGACCTCGAAGGAGCCCACCCGGATCGACGGTTCCGCCGGCATCGCGGCGGAGCCTAACGGTTCAGGTCGTCGGGCTCGTCGATGTCGCGCAGCGACCGCCGCCCCGGGTCGAGGGCGGTCCACGCAGCTTCGTCGACCACCGACGCTCGGAGCGAACCGAGGAGATCGCGGAGCCGCCGGCGTCCCGCGTGCAGCAAGGCGTGCGCGGCGTGGGCGGCCGGCCGGGTCCGCAGGACGATCGGCAGCGGCCGCGGACCGGTGCCGTCGTCCAGGGCGACGGCCTCGACGGCGGGTTCATCCGCGAGGCGGCGCACCATCAAGGCGAGCACCTCGGGCTGCAGCTCCGGCATGTCGCCGCCGACGACCACCGCGACGTCGGAGCGGACGACCGCGAGCAGTCCGGCGTGCACCCCCGCGAGCGGTCCTTCCCCCTCCGTAGGGTCGTGCGCGACCCTCGCGGGCGACGGGACCTCGATCGTGGGCTCGCCCGGCGGCAGCACCACCACGACGTCGGCGGCGACGGCCGATGCCGCAGCGACGGATCGCTCGAGGAGCGTCCGCGCACCCATCCTGACGGTGAGCTTGTCGACGTCGCCGAAGCGCTCCGAACGGCCGCCCGCGAGCACGACCGCGGCGACGGTCGTCCGAGGCAGGCTAGCGCTCCACGTCCGAGGGTTCCTCACGCCGGCGCCGCCGTTGCACGAACGCGAAGCCGAACCGCCCCTTCACGCACAGGTGCCCGGCGGTGACCGAGTTGTCCGCTGGCGACATCACCTTCACGATCGCGTTGTCCTGGACGTGGAGCTCGAGCTCGCATCCGACGCCGCAGTACGGACAGATCGTGTTCGTGACCGTCTGATCGTCCTCGTTCCACGTGCCGGCCTCACGCATGTCGAACTCGCTCTTGAACATCAGCGCCCCCGTCGGGCAGACGCCGATGCAGTTGCCGCAGTAGACGCACGCGCTCGCGTCGAGCGGCACGGCATACTCGGTCGAGACCCTCGCATCGAACCCACGACCGGCGATCGCGATCGCGAACGTGTGCTGGGCGTCGTCGCCGCACGCTTCGACGCACTTGTAGCAGAGGACGCAGCGCTCGTAGTCGCGGATGTAGAGCTCGTTGTCGATCTTCACCGGCTGGGCGACCGTCTCGGCCACCTCGGGCGTCTCGGGGGCGTGATGGTGCCCGGGCCAGCGGCGATCCCGCTCACCCGCCGGCGACGCATCCATCCGCGCGCCGAACCGGTCGGGATCGGCATCGTACTCGCGGATCCACCGATGCCAGTCGCCGTTCGCGAGCGACGTGTCGACGCTCGAGCCGAGGAACTCCATCACGAGCTTCCGCGAGTGGCGCACCCGGTCGGTGTCGGTCTGCACCTTCATGTCGGGCTCGACCGGGCGCGAACACGCCGGAACGAGCGTACGGGCGCCCTCCACCTCGACGACGCACACCCGGCACGCGTTCACGGGCGTCAGGTTGTCGGCGTAGCACATCGTGGGGGTGTCGACGCCGGTCGCGCGGCACGCATCGAGGATCGTCGACCCCTCGGGGATGCGGACCGTCTCGCCGTCGATCTCGACGTCGACGAGTCGCTTCGGCATCCCGAGCGGAACCGTCGTCGGGCTGAGCGCCATCTAGGACTCCTGCTCCTCGGTGCGGGTCGGCACGTCGTCACCGGCGAGCGTCGGCGCGTCACCGTTGCTGCCGAACACGGTGAACTTCGAGATCACGGACTGCACAGCGTTCGCCGCGGTCTGTCCGAGGCCACAGATCGACGCGTCCTTCATCACCCGCGTGACCTCGGTGAGCAGCGCGAGCTCGTCGTCATGGGAACCCAGCGTACGGCCGCGCGCGAGCCGGTGGAGCGCTTCCTCCTGACGGACGGTTCCGACGCGGCAGGGGACGCACTGGCCGCACGACTCGTCGCGGAAGAACCGCGCGATCCGGAGCGTGAGGTCCACGAGGTCGGCGGTCTCGTCGAAGACCATCACCACGCCCGAACCGAGCGTGTACCCGCCGGCCCGTGCGGCCTCGTACGTGAGCGGCACATCGAGCTCGTCCGGCGTCATGAACCCGCCCGCGGCGCCGCCGAGGAGCACGGCCTTGAGCGCGGCACTACCCCGCACGCCGCCCGCGAGCTCGATCACCTCGCGGAGCGTCGCGCCGTGCTCGACCTCGTAGACACCGGGGCGCTCGACGTGGCCGGAGAGACAGAACAGCCGCGGCCCCGTCGAGCCCTCGGTGCCGATCGCGGCGTAGCCCAGCCCGCCGAGCTCCATGATCGGAAGCACGTTCAGCAGCGTCTCGACGTTGTTGATCGAGGTGGGCTTCCCGAAGACGCCGTACGTGACCGGGAACGGCGGCTTGTTCCGCGGCTCGCCGCGCTTGCCCTCGATCGACTCGAACAACGCCGTCTCCTCACCACAGATGTAGGCGCCCGCGCCGCGGCGCAGCTCGACGTCGAAGGCGAAACCCTCCTCCATCACGTCGTCGCCGAGGAGGTCGTGCCGGCGGCATTCCGAGATCGCGCGCTCGAGATGAGCGGTCGCGCGCGGATATTCGCCGCGGATGTAGATGAATCCCCGCTCCGCGCCGGTCGCGAACCCGGCGATCGTCAACGATTCGATCAAGGCGTACGGGTCTTCCTCCATCAGCACCCGGTCCTTGAAGGTGCCGGGCTCGGACTCGTCGGCGTTCGCGATCACGTACTTCGGCCGGGACGTCTGCTCGGCGACGGCCTTCCACTTCACGCCCGTCGGGAACGCGGCGCCGCCACGGCCGAGGAGCTTGCTGTCGGAGACCTCCCGCACGACCCCTTCGGGCCCGAGCTCGATCGCTCGGCGGAGCGCCGCGTAGCCCCCGTGCGCGCGGTAGTCGTCCAGGGAACCGGGATCGACCACGCCCACGCGGCGGAGCAGACGCAGCCCGTCGCGCGCGGCTCCCGGCGACGTCTGCGGCGCCGACGACGCGCCGCCGACCTCGGCGAACACCCCAGCCGGCGGCTCGCCGAGGAACGAGGCGATCGTCTCGGAGGTCACGTCGCCGAACGCCAGGTCCCGGCTTCCCTCGCCGGCGTTCTGCGCGAGGACCGCGGGGGCGAGCTCGCACATCCCGAGGCATGGGCTGCGGGTCCACGTCGTGCGCCCGCTCGGCGTGAGCGTTCCCTCGGGGCCGACGGTCGTCTCGAGCGACGCGCAGAGTTCGTTCGCGCCTCCGATACGGCAGGCCAGGTCGTCGCAGACGTGGAGGACCGTGAGCGGTCGCGGCTCGACCGAGAACATCGCGTAGAACGTCGCGACGCCGTACGCCTCGGCGGGCGCGACGGTCAGCCGGGAGCACACGTAGTTCAGGCCGCCCTCGCTGATCCATCCGACGCGCGACTGGAGGGCGTGGAGCGCGGGCAGCAGCAGCGTCCGTCGCTCACGGACCTCGTGGCCGCCGCGAGCGACCCGTCCCTCGACGTCGCCCGAGGCCGCGATAGCGACGTCGCCCTGGCCGAGGAACGGCGCGCCGAGGAGCTCGTCGATCGCGGCGCGCTCGTCCTGGGTCGGCGTCGCCGCCGTCAGGTGGAGGTCCACCAGGCTCCCGTCATGGCTCGACCGTCACCGGCGCGTTCGTGACCGCGTCGCCGTTCCTTGCGACGAGCCGCTGGCGCGCAGCGTCATCGAGCTTGTCGATCCGGATCGCCGTCGCCTTGAACTCCGCCGTGCCCGACTTCGGGTCGACGGCCTCGATCGTGAGCCTGTTCGTCTCGACCTGGTCGGGGAAGTGCAGCGTCATGAACGCGAGCCCCGGTCGGAGCGCCGCCGAGATCGCGACCGGTGCGATCACTTCGCCGCGACGCGACGACACCACGACCTCCTCGCCCTCGACGAGCCCGAGCGCCGCGACGTCGTGCGCGGAGAGCTCGAGCGCCTCGGGACGTCGCAGCGGCGACGTGTACCCCGCCGTCTGCACGCCGGTGTTGTACGAGTCGAGCCGGCGGCCCGTCGTCAGCCGGATCGGGAACTCATCGTTCAGCTCGTCGACCGGTGGCTCGTCGATCACCACGCTGAACGGGGCCTTCGGTCCCTGCTCGTCCGGATCGTCGGCCCACAGGCGTGCGTGCAGGAACAACGTGCCCGGGTGCTCCTCGTCGGGGCACGGCCACTGGATGCCGCCGAGCTCCTCGAGACGCCGCCACGACATCCCGCGGTGCATCGGGGACAGGCTGCGGAGCTCCTCCCAGGCGTCGGAAGCCGACACGTCGCCCCAGTCGTAGCCCAGTCGCTTCGCCATCTGGGCGATGATCCAGATGTCGTCCTTCGCGTCGCCTGGCGGCTCGAGCGCCTTGCGGACGCGCTGCACCCGGCGTTCCGAGTTCGTGACCGTCCCCTCGGACTCGAAGGCGCTGTTCGAGGCGGGGAACACGACGTCGGCGATCTCAGCGGTCTTCGTCATGAAGATGTCCTGGACGATCAACGTGTCGAGGTTCTCCAGCAGCTTCTTCGCGTGGGTCGCGTCGGCCTCTGAGCTCACCGGGTTCTCGCCGATGCAGTAGATCGCCGTGAGGTCGCCCCGCTCCATCGCCTCGAACATGCCCGTGAGGTGCCATCCGTAGCGAGGCATGATCCCGCGGCCCCATGCCGCCTCGAACCTGGCGCGCGCCTCGGCGTCACGCTCGATGTCCTGGAAGCCGGCCAGCTTGTTCGGGATCGCCCCCATGTCGCCGCCACCCTGGACGTTGTTCTGCCCGCGGAGCGGGTTCAAGCCGCTGCCGTACGTCCCCACGTGGCCGGTGAGCAACCCCAGGTTGATCAGCGCCAGGACATTGTCGACCGCGGTGTGGTGCTCCGTGATACCGAGCGTCCAGCAGATCATCGCGCGGTCGGCCTTGGCGAAAGCGTGTGCGACCTCGGCGATGACGTCGGCGGGCACGCCGGTCACGGCTGCGCCCCGCTCGAGGGTCCACTCCTCGATCGACCGGGCGTACTCCTCGAAGCCGAGCGTCGCATGGTCGATGAACGCGTGATGCTGGAGGTCGCTCGCGACGATCTCGCGGGCGATCGTGTTCGAGAGGGCGATGTCGGTTCCGACGTCGATCCCGAGCCAGAGATCGGCGAACGC
>Ga0299913_10002298_pt1 | contig 14995 bp, 19 predicted proteins | sample RVTome_9_FD_201360 | JGI IMG/M metagenome (GOLD analysis project Ga0299913, IMG submission 201360) | Soil microbial communities from uranium-contaminated site in the Upper Colorado River Basin, Wyoming, United States - RVT155D38 (version 2) ...
CTGATGATGGACATCCTGGGAGAGCCCAAAGCCGGCGCTGCCATCGAGCGTGCGGTAGGTGAGGTGGCCGGCACCCTTCCTTCGCTGCGGGCAGGCCAAATGGGCATCAGCACTACCGAAGTCGGGGATCGTGTCGCCGGGTTGGTGGCGGAGTCCGCCTCAGCCGGAGCGGCCCGTTGAGCACCCCCCGCACGCTGTTCGAAAAGGTCTGGGACAGTCATGTGGTCGTGGACTCCGACCCTGCGCTGCTCTATGTCGACCTGCATCTGGTCCACGAGGTCACCTCACCCCAGGCCTTCGCCGGGCTCACTGCTTCGGGAAGGACCGTGCGACGACCCGATCTCACCGTGGCCACGGTTGACCACGGGATCCCGACCACGGGTCGATCGCTCGGGATCAGAGACCCTCTCTCCAAGAAGCAGGTCGACGCCCTGGTCCAGAATTGCCGAGATCACGACATCACCATGTTCGGGATAGACGACCCCCGCCAGGGCATCGTTCACGTGGTCGGGCCCGAGCAGGGTTTGACCCAGCCCGGTTTGCTGATCGTCTGTGGTGACAGCCACACCTCCACCCACGGTGCATTCGGTGCACTCGCATTCGGCATTGGCACCACGGAGGTGGAGCATGTCCTGGCGACGCAAACCATCTGGCAGGCCAGACCACAGACCATGGCCGTCGAGGTCGAGGGTACCCTTCCCTGGGGAGTGGCCGCCAAGGATCTGATCCTCGGGATCATCGCCCAGATCGGGGTGTCGGGCGGCACCCGTCACGTCATCGAGTACCGGGGCCAGGCGATCAGAGATCTGAGCATGGAGCAGCGCATGACGATCTGCAACATGTCGATCGAGGGTGGGGCTCGGGCGGGGATGATAGCCCCCGACGAGACCACCATCCGATATGTGGAAGGCAGGCCGTTTGCTCCCAAGGGGACCGACTGGGATGCGGCAGTCGCCGCCTGGGAGAGCCTGGCCACCGATCCCGGTGCCAGCTTCGACAAGGTGGAGGTTCTCGATGCCGGGGCGCTGGTGCCTCACGTCAGCTGGGGAGTGAACCCGGCTCAGACCGTGCCGGTCACCGGTCATGTGCCTTCCCCCGACTCCTACAGCGACCCACAACAGAGGGAAGCTGCAGTGCGGGCACTGGAGTACATGGCGCTTCGCCCGGGCACGGCGATCGCCGACATCAAAATCGACCACGTCTTCCTCGGGTCCTGCACCAATGGGCGCATCGAGGACCTTCGAGCCGCGGCCAAGGTGGTTGAGGGTCGGAAGGTCGACGACCGGGTCAGTGCCGTGGTGGTCCCCGGATCGATGCAGGTCAAGGCCCAGGCCGAAGCCGAGGGCTTGTCCGACATCTTCGAGCGGGCCGGCTTCTCCTGGCGTGACGCCGGATGCTCGAGTTGCCTGGCGATGAACCCCGACGTGATCCCCTCGGGTGACCGCTGCGCTTCGACGTCGAACCGCAACTACGAAGGACGCCAGGGCCGGGGGGCCCGTACTCATCTGGTCAGCCCGGCGATGGCGGCAGCAGCGGCGGTGTCGGGCCACTTCGTCGACGTCCGAGAGTGGCAGCTCTCGTGAAGCCGGTGCGAACCATCACCGGGACCATGGTCCCCATCGACCGGGCTGACGTCGACACCGACCAGATCATTCCCCAGCAGTTCCTGAAGCGGATCGAGCGTGACGGCTATGGGGACTTTCTCTTCTACAACTGGGCCCACACCGACGACGGCACGCCGAGCTCGGACTTCATCATCAACCGCCCCGACCGCCGCGGGGCGAAGGTCCTTGTGGCCGGGCCAAACTTCGGGTGCGGATCGTCCCGGGAGCATGCTCCATGGGCGATCCAGCAATGGGGCTTCGACGCGGTGATCACACCGTCCGCGGCGGACATCTTCCGGAACAACTCGAGTTTCACCGGTCTGCTCATCGTGGAGCTACGAGCAGACGCGGTCGGCCGACTGATTGACCTCGCCGCCGATCCCACAGCCGTGGTGACCATCGATCTCGAGACCCAGACGGTCACCGCCGACGGCATCGAAGAGCATTTCGACTTCGACCCCACCGCCAAGGAACGTCTGCTCCAGGGTCTCGATGGGATAGGGGCCACCATGACCCATGACGAGGTGATCGCCTCACACGAGGCCGGTCGACCCTCCTGGCTCCCCACCGCGGTTGGCTAGCCATTCCCGGGATTGGGGCGAAGCGAGCGGATACCGCCCGTTCCACCCCAACGGCGAGAGGTCAGGCTCACCCGCCGAAGCCGAGAGCGGCCATCAGGTCCGTGTATTGGTCGAAGCGGAGTGACTGAGGGCCGTCACTGAGCGCCGTCTCCGGCTCCGGATGGATCTCGACCATGACCCCGTGAGCCCCGATCGCCTGGGCTGCCAACGCGAGCGGCGCCACCAGATCGCGATTCCCGGCGGCATGGGAAGGGTCGACGATCACCGGGAGGTGAGTCCGCTGGCGCAACACCGGCACCGCGCTCAGATCGAGCGTGTTCCGGGTTGAGGTCTCAAAGGTCCTGATCCCCCGCTCACAGAGGAAGACCTGTTGATTGCCCTCGGACAGGATGTACTCGGCTGCCTGCAGCCACTCGTCGAGAGACGAGCTCATGCCACGCTTCAGCATCACCGGTCGATGGGCGCGTCCCACCGCCGACAACAACGAAAAGTTCTGCATGTTGCGGGTTCCGATCTGAAGGACATCCGCCTTGCGGGCGATCCCCTCCACATCCTGTGGGGAGACAACCTCGGTGACAATGGGCAGCCCGAACGCCTTGCCGGCCTCGACCAGCATCTCCAGTCCTTCATAACCGAGACCCTGGAAAGAGTATGGGGAGGTTCTCGGCTTGAAACAGCCGCCCCGGAGCAGTGCTCCCCCGCTCTCCTTGACCACCTTCGCCGCCGCCATCACCTGATCCCACGACTCGACGGCACAGGGGCCGGCGATCATGACCAGGTCATCTCCACCGATCTTCACCCCGGCGACCTCGACGATCGTGTTCTGCTGCTTGTGACCGCGGCTCCCCAGCTTGTACCCCGAAGGGCTGGTAGTGCTCGGGGTGAGTTGAGTGAGCTCCGAGCGTCCTTCGGGCATCACCTTCTTCACTTTCCGCTCGATCGGCTTGGGTCGCAGGTCCCGTGAGGGATAGCTCCCCAAGACTTTGAGGAAGCGCACCTGACGGGTCAGGCTCTCCACGACGAGCTGAACTCCCGGATCGGTGATGTTGCCGTCGAAGTCGAGGTAGAACAGCTCCTCTCTCGGATTGTGAGGAATGGGCCGGGACTCGAGCATCACCAGGTTGATGTCGGCATCGTGGAACAGGGCGAGAGCCTCCATGAGAGCACCCGGGTGATTGCCCACAGACATCACAATCGAGGTCTTGGAGGGGACCCCATCGGGAACCGTCGCCGGCTCCGGGGCCACGACCACGAAACGGGTGTAGTTCTCGTCGCGGTTGGCGATCCCGTTTTGCAGGACATCGAGGCCGAAGAGTCGCGCTGCCTCTTCACTGGCGATGGCTGCGATGCTGGGATCACCCATTTCGCGGATTTTCCGCCCGGAAAGAGCGGTGTCGGAGAAGTAGACGATCTCGCAGTCTTCGAGGTCGGCGAGGAACTCCGAGCACTGGGCTACTGCCTGAGGGTGGCAGTAGACCCTTCGCAGGTCGGCGATCGTGGCCCCTTCAATGCCGAGCAAGCAATGCCTCACCCGAAACCTCACGTCCCCGACGAAGTGGAGACGACTGTTGAGCAGAAGGTCATAGACCTCCGAGATCGCCCCTGAGGTGGTGTTCTCGATGGGAAGCACTGCCAACTCCGCATCCCCGTGCTGCACTGCAGCCACCGCGTCGGCGAAGGTCTGAGCGCGGTGGTAGCTGACCGTGGTCCCCTTGGAGTCGAAGTACTGCTGGGAAGCGAGCTGGCTGTATGAGCCTTCGATTCCTTGGATGGCCACGGTCGCCGCTCGCCCTGGTGCCTCGGAGCGACCCAAGACTTCCTGTTGGATCCGGACCGAATCGTTGACGATTTCCCTCCACACCCGATTGACCAGCCCGGAGTCGAGATCATGATCCATCCCCGCCGCGATCCGGTCGGCAATGAGGCCCTCTTCCCGTTGCTGGTCACGTGATGGGCGGTCGCGTATCCCTTTCTCTCGAGCGATGCGAAGACTGTGTGCCTTCCGCTCGGCGAGGAGCTTGAGGATGTCGCTGTCGATCCGGTCGATGTCGTCGCGGATAAGTTCGATGTCACCTGGATTGGAGTCGGTCATGTCTGTCATGGGGTTTCGCCTCGGCGCGTTAGAAGAGCAGATAGGTACGGAGGAAAGCGGGGGTGGGGGTGAATCGGCGCTAAGCGCCAAAATAGACGAACCCGAAGAAGCGCCTGGAGGCGGCGTCTGTCGTCGAGGTTGGGCTCGTCGTCATGAGATTGGGATTATCCGCTGGATCGACCGAGATTGTCAAGAGCGAGTGCTCGGTGGTCCGGGGCAATATTGCTCTGGGCACTGGGCCACTAGCTTGGAGCCATGCGGATGACGCTGGTTGCCACCGGCATTCTCCTTCTCCTGGCGGGGACGATTTGGCTGCTTCAGGGTCTCGACGTGGCCTTCGCCCCTCAGAGCCCGATGACCGGTGACCGGACTTGGGTCGTGTTCGGTGCTCTGGCCGTGCTCTCTGGGGGTGGCATGATGTGGGCAGGACGTCGCAGATAACTGCCAACACCATATGGAAGAAGTTGGATAGTCTCTGACTCGACGGGATCGTCTCTTGCATCAAGTAATCACAACCACGGCAGCATCGGTCTATATCGATGACCAAGGGTTGCTGCACATCGTCAGCAATGGGACCTCGAGCAACAAAGAGACACTCAACGAGACTTTTGCTGCCGCTCGGACACTGATCGAGCAACCGATTCCCACCTTGTTCGACGCTCGGACGTGGCCGATCGGCGGCTCCGACTTCTGGGTGGCCTTCATCGACGCACTCCCCTCGGTGGTCAGCGCCGGAGCGATCCTCATCGACCCCGGCACCTCATCGGCCCTCGGTGGGTTTCCCAAGGCGGTGAACCGGTTGATGGTCCCCTTTGAGGTGTTCACCTCCGACGTGGAGGCCGTCGAGTTCCTCTTGCGCTTCGTCCAGCCCTTGGGCGATATCGACCAAGAGGAGTAACGAAAGTCGTGGTTCGGGCGGGTCTCATGACAGCTGTCGCCCTACACTCGCATCGGGAGGCTGGAGATGAGCGAACGACCGAGCAGGCCAGAAGAGGCTCTTTCCCCCGACGACCTCGAGCACTTCATGTACGCCTGCGCTCACGAGAGACGCTCCCCCACCACGCAACGCTTGATCGATGCCGCCTCGTACGGCTGGATCCATATGTTCATACGGAGCCACGGAACTGAACCCTCACCGCCTGAATCGGGCTTGGGTTGGCTAGACCCTCACGATGCCGACCCGGCCATCCTGGCAGGCTATTTCGGTCGGGTTGCGATCAGACTGCGATCGACAGGCGCCCACGACTACGCCCAGATACTGGAGAAGCATTTTCTCGGGGTGGCCGAGGAGCATCAGATGCCCTGGCCCCCCAAGGGCTGAGCCGTCGGCCAGTTTCAATGCCTGCCGGGCCGGGTATCGACAAGGCTGTGACCGACTTCGTCGCTCCCTCGCCCGGTGAGACCTATCACCATCCGACACTGGGAAGAATTCGCTTCGAGCGCGAGCTTTCGGACGAGCCAGGCGGCAAGACCATGCTCGAATTCACCAACCTCGAGACAGGCGAGCTGATTGTCGCCGCCGAGTCCGACCTGGTAGGGCTAGAACCCCACGATTGAACCAGGGAGCTGAAATCGGCGGGCTGGGTAGGCCGGACCTTCTCAGCCAAGCTTCCCAGAGGCCAGAGTCACCAATCGAGATGCCGAATTGCCACATCAGCCCGGGCCGGTGTAAAGCACTCAACGCGGACATATCCCCTCCGAAACCGCTCCGAGATTGACCCGAATTGCGAACCTGAGAGGATGTGAGCTGATGGACCTCATGGAATGGCTGCTGGATTCCGATCCGGCGATCCGGTGGCAGGTGATGGGTGACCTCGCTGGAGACCCGATGGATGTCGTGACCGCCGAGCGCGCCCGTGTTGCCGACAAAGGGTGGGGGGCGCAGCTTCTCGCGCTGCAGGACACCGACGGAAGATGGGACGGCGGAACCTATCGGCCGGGTTGGGTGGATGAGTCCAAGCCATTCTTCGACGCCTGGACGGCCACGCACTTCTCCCTTCAACTCCTGCGTGAGTTCGGTTTGAGCCCTGACAGCCCTCAGGCGCGCAAGGCGCTCTCACTCGTTCGAGAGAACGTCAGGTGGACAGCGAACGACGCCCGCTACTTCGAGGGCGAGACCGAGCCTTGCATCAACGGGATTGCGCTTGCGACCGGTGCGTACTTCGGCGAGGCCGTCGATGGGATCGTCGACATCCTCCTGAAGGGCCAACTCGAAGACGGGGGCTGGAACTGCTGGGCCGATTATGGAGCGACGGCGTCGTCGTTCCACACGACGATATGCGTGCTCGAGGGATTGCTGGCGTGGGAGCGTGCAGGCGGTTCGTCGGAGGAGGTGATGGCCGCTCGCTCCAAAGGCGAGGAGTATCTCCTCGAGCGCGGTCTGATGCGCACTAGATCGACGAGGCAAATCATCGACCCGAGATTCACGATGTTCTCGTTCCCTACCTATTGGTACTACGACGCGCTCCGCAGCCTCGACTACTTCCGATCGACCGGTGCGGGATTCGACGATCGCTGCGCCGAAGCGATCGATCTCGTCGCAGGCAAGCGGGATCCAGAGGGCCGCTGGCCGCTGGAGAACACACACCAAGGGCCGACGCACCTCGAGATGGAAGGGCCTGATGGATTCCCCAGCCGCTGGAACACCCTGCGGGCGATACGTGTGTTGAATTGGGCAGGCACTACCTGACGCCCATCGTCGAAACCGGGGACATGGTGGCTCTGAAAACCAACTGGGGACGGCCAGAACATCCGGTTTGCAGGGCTTAACATCGAGACATGGTCATGGGAGGCGTGGGCGAGGAAGAGGTAAGTGTCGCCGAGATCCTTCTAGTCCTCTCCCTTGGCGCTGACCTTGGGATGGGACAACCGATGGAGCATGTGCAGCGGGAAGTGGTAATCGCCATCCGTCTCGCTGAATTGCTCGGAATGAGTCGGAGTGACTATCGAACCATCTACTACGCGGGTCTGGTCGCCTGGGTTGGATGCCATATCGACGCCTACGAGCAAGCGAAGTGGTTCGGGGACGATTTGGCCCTCAAAGGCGACTGGCGTCTTGTGGACATGACCCCAATGATGTCCCGAGTCTTCGCCCTCCAACACCTAACCAAAGGCCTCTCTCCGGGTGAGGTCATCGAGAGAAGCGCGAGGTTCGCGCGGCACGGTCGGAGGGATGCCAGGGTCATGATCGAGAACCACTGGTACGCGGCCGATCAGTTGGCCCGGCAAATGGGTCTCGATGAGAGCGTCCGCATCACCGTCCAACAGACTTTTGAGCGATGGGATGGAAACGGAGTCCCAGAAAGCGCGGCAGGGCCGGCGATTACTCCCACGGCCCAACTGATCAACTTTGCGGATGTCGTAGAAGTCTTCCATCGTGCTGGCGGAGTCGACGCGGCGGTCACGATCGCGAGGGAACGATCGGCCAGCCAATTCGACCCCGATCTCGTCGATCTCTTTTGCTGTCATGCGGACGCGATCCTGTCCGATCTCGACGATGCCGTCGCACAATGGCGAGACATCGTCAGGTCCGACCCCGAGTTCTCCCACGCCCTCAGGGGCGACTCACTTGATGAGTCCCTGGCTGCAGTGGGTGATTTCGTGGACCTCAAGTCGCCTTACACGCTTGGCCACTCGGAAGCCGTGTCGTCCCTGGCCGCCGCTACGGCAAGCGAACTCGGATTGCCGGAGTCGGACGCGTTGACACTTCGGCGCGCCGGTTGGGTCCATGATCTGGGGCGACTCGGCGTCTCCAACTCGATCTGGGATGCCGTAGGGCCTCTGACCGAGGCCGACCGTGAGCAGATTCGAATCCACCCGTACCTGACAGAACGGATGCTTGCATACTCGAATCAGCTCAACGACCTTGGCCGTCTGGCCGCAATGCATCACGAGCGTATCGACGGATCGGGTTATCCGCGTGCGATGGAAGGCGGAGCGATCCCCCGCGGTGCTCAGGTACTAGCCGTTGCGGATGCGTACATCTCAAAGCTCGAGCCACGTCCTCACCGTCCCGCCTCGACCAAGGATGAGGCGATGGAGCATCTTCGTTCCGAAGTCAGGATGGGAAAGATGAGCGGTGAGATAGTCGACACCGTGCTCGTCGCTGCCGGGCACCGAATTCGCCGACGCCCTGGTCGCCCCGGCGGACTGACACCACGTGAAATCGAGGTCCTCCGACTTCTCGCCCAGGGTTCGACCGGCCCCGAAATCGCCGAGGAGCTCGCCATATCGAAAAAGACTGTAAGTAGCCACATCGAGCACATATACGCCAAGATCGGCGTCACCAATCGGGCCCGTGCCAGCCTGTACGCGGTGAGCCATGGCCTAATGGACCACTAACGACCACGAGGGCAAGAAAAGGCAAATACGTAGGGTCTTTGCCCGATGTGCGGCGACTCACCACCCCATACGATCTCCGGCATGACCAAGAAGAGGAGATCCAATCATGACTGACCCGAGAACTGCCGAGGAGCAGACAGTAGTGTTGCCCCGTCCCATCGGGGACAGCGAGCGTGCGGTCGGGTCGGCAGTTATGGGTCTGCCGTTCGCTAGCGGCCATTACCTGGCCATGCGTAACTGGGCGGCCACCTCGTTCGCTCCGCCATACCAGGCGGTGTTTCACCAAACCCCTGCGGGGCGATGGACCATCTGGTCAAACGCGGAGCCTCAGAATGGGTGTGGGAGGTTTTGGAGCGCTTCAGTCCACGCGATTGATGTGGTCGACATCCGAATCGATTGGCAGGGACCCAATGACCTCGTAATCGAGATACCTGAAGTCGACTTTCGATGGGACCTTTGCATCGACGGCTCCCCGACCACGGGAATGATGAGCGGCATGGCATCCATCCTCCCCGACGCGGCCTGGGAAAGCGATGCGATCCTCAGACTCATGGGTGGTTTTGCAGGATCGTTCCTGGGTATCGGCAAGGTCAACATGGCCGGGCATCTCCCTAATGGCCAGCACTTTCAGATGGCTCCCCGGAAGATGTGGCGGATCATGGACAGCACCGCTCGGTTGGGTGGGACAGGGTTCGGGCCTACTGGTCGACCCTTAACCCAGCTGAGCCTTGGAGAAGTTTGGCTTCCGCAGGAGGGCATCTTCGCCGTCGGTTCCGTCAGGACCGATGCCTATGACCCCGAAACCCACCATTCGGCTTTGGCGACGCTCGATTAGAGCAGGCCAAATCGGACAATCTTCGGCTCCAGGTGTTTGACGTCAATCGTCACGGTGTCGGGAAGTACGCTGATCGAGCCAGGTTTTGCAGGAGCGCGGTCCGGGTCTCAGCAAGGCGGGCTCGATGAGCTGAGCACCCGACGGATGCCCGCACCCGATCACCAGTTCTGTAGCCGTACCGCCCTTATCCGATGCCGCACCCGAACGGCCGTGTGGGATCGTGGCGGTGGCTAGTTGGTCGGGTCGGTGACTTGACCGGTAAAGATGACGAGGCCGGTGGGTCGGTGTCTGATGAGGTAGAAGAAGGGCCGGTCGGCTTTGACGACGAGCTCCGGTTCGGCCGGGCCGGATTCTTCGAATCCGAGCGCGGTTGCCGCTGCGGCGACCGTGCCCCATTCGTCGACTGCGATGTCTGCTCCGTGGACGGCCCCGCCGAGGAAGGCCGCGGGGCTGATGCCTGGATAGAGGCCCGGCGCGGCTCCCAGGTCGGTGAGCCATTCGAGCAGGTCCAGCTGGGTCGTGGTCTCCCACTTCGGGATGAGCAGCTCGTATGGGCCGGCGGTGAAGGTCGCGTCGACCTCATCGAGTAGATCTTGGTCCAGGCGCTGGCGGACTTCTTCGAACCGGCCGTCGTCGGGGATGACTACCAACATCGAGAAGTCGCCGCCGACGTACGGGATCTCGGCTCCGACGAACCCGTCGCCGGCACCTCGCCGGTCGGCCAACTCCAGTTCTCTCATGTACTCGGTGGTGACGGTGCTGCCGTCGAGGCGTGTGAAGACATCCTCGATGTTCGAGTACTTGCCGAAGACGGTCTCCCACTGTGCCTTGAAGTAGATGGCGTCGGTGAGGACCAGGATGGTCGTTCCGGGCTTGATGAACCCCTCCGGGACCAGCTCCGGTATTAGGTCTTCGGTCTGGTCGCTGACCCAGGAGTTGATCGTGTCTCTGCTGCCTTCGGGATCACTCGAGAAGTCCAAAGCTTCGGTGGACGCTCCATGGTGAGAAGCCAATAGGTCGATCCACTCCTGGTCCGGATCGAGGTCGATCCGGGGCCAGATCCGATCTGCGATCGACACAGTCAACTCTTCGTCTCGGTCCGCATCACCGGCGATCATCTGATCGGATGCGTTCCACGCATCATGAGCGGACATGGCCTCGGGAAGGGAAAAGGCGGAGTCGATCGATTCACCCGTCGCATCGTCAGCAGCCGCTCGTGCCATCAACAACGCGTGGCCAATACTCACCGGACTCAACACGAGGTTGTCGCTCAGAGATTGGGTACGCAACAGTCCGAATCCGGCGTCGTTGAAGCCGCCCGCAAGATCCTCGTTCGGAGCGTCCGAAGCCGGCTGGGCGCGCGCAACGTCACCAGAGGGGGAAAGCGCCACCGCTCCAGGGCTATCGGAAGGCGCAAGACCTTCAGTCCCATCTGTTGATTCCGCGAGACCCCCGCCGCATGCTGCCAACGCCAGAGAAACCGCCAGAAGTAGACCTAGCCCTCGCATCACACGGCTTAGACGTCACCGGACGTGCAATGAGTTCCAGGCACGCAAGGGTGCCTCCCCACATCGGATCATCGAGGGGCTGTGGCAGGGTTCGACTGGCGGTGAGGCCCCACATGCCAAGGCGAGCCGCTGTGAGAGGCAGCCGTGAGCCTTCGGAGCGGTCGTCGGGGAGCCAATTCGGTTGCCCTATGGCTCCACCTCTCTGAGTTGAAGGGTTGGAACTCGGTTGACCGGCGTCAGACTGTGACGGTGACACGATTCGGCGCGGCCACGATGGCAGCGGTCTTGCTCCTTTCGGGGTGCACCTCAGAAGGCACCCCCGAAGGGCTCACCTGCGTCGAGCCACCTGCGATCGAGGTGAGAGTCGTCTCGGGCTCGCCGTCGAGCCGAATCCGGTCGCATCGGGCGATGAGGCGACGCTGACTCTCGAACGGGGAGACCTCTCAGCTCACACCGTGACCGGTGCCGGGGTGCTGTGGCAGTGTTGGAGAGGAATCGGGATGGGTCATTACCCACGTGATCGTCAGAGGTTTCACCGCAGGAGCCATGCGGACAGACGATATTGGAACGGATTCGGCGCTATTCGTCGAACTCCTCGGGCTGGGGATCCCGAACTCCTACCGGATCCTGATACCGGATGTCTCGCCAGGTACCTATCGGATCGTGGATCGAGTCAATGAGAACAGAAGCGAGATCACCGGATTCGTGATCGTCGTGGTCGGGGAGGCCTAATTCGACGTTGTCAGCTGCTGGCGAAACAGTGCCACAGCCATCTCCGGCGGCCAGCCGACTGACGGTCATCACCACGTCCGGGAGACCTCCACATAGTCGAGAGCCTGGATCATCGCCCCTCAATCCGGCCAAGAATCACGTGCATATCCAGTGATCTGTGTCACCTTTCACATGATCGGTGGTGTCCGAGGCCGTCAGCGGTCAAAGTCTGGTCCCTGAGCGACTTTGTCGAAGATGGGCGGCGACAGAAGCCACATGATCGTCCTCAATAGAGGCACGATCACAGGGACCACCCACATAAACGCAAAGACAGCCCAAAAGGCGATTCGGACAACAGGTGGTGCCAGATCATCGGACCCAGTCCTTGTGCCACTCACTAGAAACAGCAGTACACCGACAAGCCCAGCTGCTGCCCAAAACACGTAAGGAATGAGCACGTGTTGGCGTTCTTCCTTTGATGCCTTGCCTGCGAGTAAGCCACGGCCGAGGCCCCGAGGACAGGTGCAATCATCAACACGACCAGATAGACAACCTGGGCGAGCCCACCTTCGAGCCGGTCGGCGTCCAACATCCGTCCCCACCCCCATAGGGCGGCTCCACCCGCGATCAATGCGCCCAGTGTGGGAGGAAGCGTTGGGTTCGTGGTCGAACCATGGCCACGTCAGACTTCATCTTGACTGATTTGCATCAGCCATTGCCACAGACAAACTACCTGCAACGTCGCAGCGGGTAGCACGTCAGCCGCGGGTCGAAGACCTGCCGAGCATGTGGGGCATACTGGCCGGATGCGTCTCGCCGTCTCGGCTCTGAGCGTTGTGGTGGTCCTCGGGGCCTGTGCAGGTCCGGACATCAAAGGAGCCAGTTCGTGCGCCGAGCTCGAGGAAGCGTGGGAAGCAGCAGGTGGCCTGGATGCTGAGGAATCTGTACACCGCGACACCATGGAGCGATTGAACGAGCTCGGGGCAAGAGACCTTTCAGTTGAAGATGTGGTCATGTGCTCCGACTTGTTCCTCAAGGCCCAAGCCGCCCTCGACTGCAGGGACCCCAGGTTGTCCCTACCGGAAACGTTCTGCTTCTAGCGACATCCCGCGCCTGGTCGAGACCCGTCGTTTATGGATGACCTTGATCCTGATCCCGTGCTCCATCCTGAGCCACGTTCGGCGTGACGGGAGATTGAGCAATGTCATCAAATAGGCCTCAGAAACAACCACCATCGACGACTTGAGGCAGGGCTAGATTCGGCAGGATGGAACACCCGTTCGTACCGCCGAGCTTCGAAGTTCCGTATACCTACGCCTGGTCGGAGTTTCACTTGGAACCATTGGGCGAGCAACACAACGAGCGTGACCACGTGGCATGGATGTCGAGCATCGACCACATCCGGTCTACTCCCGGATTCAGTGAAGAAGAGGAACCGGGTTGGCCGGTAGCCATGACGTTGGAAGCGAACTTGGAGGATCTGGTCCGACACGCCAACGACTTCGAGGAGCGTAGGGGCTTCACTTACTCGATCCTCGATGGTGACGATGTCATCGGCTGTATCTACATCTATCCAGATCGCCGCTGGGGCCACGACGCATTGGTCAGTTCATGGGTGCGAGAGAGTCGTGCCGAACTGGATACGGCGGTTCGGGAGGCGTTGTCCACGTGGATCGATGAGGCATGGGTTTTCTCGAATCCTCACTACGCAGGGAGAGAGTGAGGCCGCGAGCCCGAACGTCGCCGAGGCCGGCGTGGCAGGTCTGGTCAGTTCACTCGTGGCGACAGGGGTTCACTCCGCAGGCTTCGTCCGCCTGGAACTCGGCGTGACGCAAGCGCTACAGGACGCCGAGGGCGACACCGAGGCACCCGCGTCCGAGAAGGCCGAAGACCCGGGCGATACCGAGTCGGAGCAGAAGGCCTGACCTGCGGCTGCCGGCCGTGCTCTGGGTGAGCTGGCTCTCCCGAAACCCTGGTCTGCATGCCGCGGGGACACGGCCAACATGCTGGCGCTCAGACCGAGGGCCCGTTGATCCTGCTCCATTCGAGCCAGCCGCCGTCGTAGACCGAGACGTCGTCCCAGCCCAGGAGGTGAGCGTAGAACCAGGTCTCGGAGGCCCGCCAGCCAGTCCCGCAGTAGAACGAGACCGTCTTGTCGGGGGTGATTCCCGCCATGGCCCAGTTCCTCGCTATCTCGTTGAAGTCTCGCATCGTGTTATCGATGTTCCGATAGTTCTCCATGTGATAGGCATCAGAGCCGTTGTCACCCCAAATCGTCCCAGGGATGTCTCCCCGGTCTTGGATGTATCTGTACCCGCTGGTCTCCCCGACGTTCTCAGGCTTGCTCCGGATGCTCACCAGAGCGCCGTCGGGTTTTGCGAGGAGGTCGACGGCCTCCGGGTAGTCGATGAACACACCCGGTTTGGCCGGTAGCGAGGCTCCGAAATCGTGGGCCTCGCTCGGCTCACGCCTATCGCTCGCGATCGGGTAACCCTGGGACCGCCATGCATTGAGACCTCCGTCGAGGAGTCGGACATCCTCCACGCCTGCGTAGGTGAGGATCGCGGCGGCACGGGTCGCGGCGATCTGACCTGCTCGTCGACCCGGGTGAGCCTCACGGGGATCTCGCGCGGTGTCATTGCCGTAGAGGACCACGGGAGTATCGACAGTGATCCCCAGTCGTAGCACGGCCGACTCCAGCTCCTCGGGTGAGCGTCTGTTCCAGTCGGAAGAGGACTCGAGCAAATTGGTGTCCAGATGGTATGCCCCGGGTATGTGCCCGCGGGCGTAGTCCTCGGGAACCCCGAAGTTGACGTGGAACACGAGAACCTCGCCTTCGGGTGCATCCTCGACTCTCTCTCCGGCGAGAACGGCGGCCAGCCAGTCGGGATAGACGAGCTGTCGGAATCTGGGAAGCTGGTCGACAGAGAGCTCGCGAGTTCGCGCCCACTCCGAGAACCCACCTTTCAGAACAGAGACCTGGTCGTAGCCGAGGGTCTCCAGCCTGTCGGCGAAAGTGAGAGCCTCCTCGTCGCCGTACCCCTAGACGAGCAGGCGATCGGCGGGGGTGATCCCTTTCTCTTCGAACTTGTGCACCAGTTCCTGGTCGAATGCCTTTTGGGCCCAAAGTGCGGGAAAAGCGGTCGCTCCCGGAGCGTGTCCTCCACGGTCTTCATTGCGCAGCGCCCACCCGTTGTCTCAATCTCGAGGAGAAGTGGTCGCATTGCATCTTCTTGCCGCTTCCCTTCGGAACGAAATCGGAGGCGGCGTTGTCGCTCGGCATATCTGGTGACGGCAAGCATCTGTTCGTGATTGATGCCGCT
>Ga0299913_10002299_pt1 | contig 14993 bp, 17 predicted proteins | sample RVTome_9_FD_201360 | JGI IMG/M metagenome (GOLD analysis project Ga0299913, IMG submission 201360) | Soil microbial communities from uranium-contaminated site in the Upper Colorado River Basin, Wyoming, United States - RVT155D38 (version 2) ...
GAATCTCGAGGCGATCGGAGATCTGTTGCAGGTCCACCCGCTCACTCTGGCAGAAAACTGGAACACGTTCTAGTGTAGGCCCGGTGAGATTCACCTACGCCGAGGCGATGACCAAGGCGACCTACTACGCACCGCTGGCCCGGGCCGCGGAGGCGGCCGGCTACACCAGCATGACCGTGGCCGACAGCCTGATCTACCCGCGGGAGTCCGACTCGAAGTACCCCTACACCGACACCGGTGACCGCGAGTTCCTCGAGGGCAAGGAGTTCATCGAGACGATGGTGCTCTGCGCGCACCTGTTCGCGGTGACCTCGACGCTGCGGCTGACGCCGTTCGTGCTCAAGCTCCCGGTGCGGCCGCCGGTGCTGGTCGCCAAGCAGGCCAGCAGCATCGCCTTCCTGTCCGGCAACCGGCTCGGGCTCGGCGTCGGGCTCTCCCCCTGGCCCGAGGACTTCGCGGCGCTCGGGGTGCCGTGGGAGCGGCGCGGCAAGCGGATGGACGAGTGCATGGACATCCTCCGCGGCCTCACGAGTGGGGAGTTCTTCGGCTACTCCGGGGAGTTCTACGAGGTCGAGGAGCTCAAGCAGTGCCCGGCCCCGACCGAGCCGATCCCGCTGCTGGTCGGCGGCCACTCCGACGCCGCGCTGCGCCGCGCCGTCGTCAAGGGTGACGGCTGGATGCACGCCGGCGGCGACGGCGAGGAGCTCGACCGGCTGCTCGACCGGCTCGCCGAAATCCGGAAGGCAGAGGGCGACACCCGCGACGATTTCGAGGTGCACGTCATCTCGTTCGACGCCTACGACCCCGACGGGGTGAAGCGCCTCGAGGACAAGGGCGTCACCGACTGCATCGTCGGCTTCCGGGTGCCCTACATCGTCGGCGTCGACGAGGAGCCGCTGGAGAAGAAGATCGACCACCTGAACCGGTTCGGCGAGTCGATCATCGCGACGGTGAACGGGTGACCAGCGACCTGACCGCTCCGCTCCGCGAAGCCATCGCGGAGGCCGAGAAGCTGATCAGCAACGCGGAGTTTGTCAAGACCGAGCAGGACCTCCTGGAGGGCTACGACTACCTGTCCGGCCGGATCCGGATGGCGATGCAGATGGCGTTCGACCACGACCTGGACCGGCCGCTGCTGATCAACCCGACGCACCAGTTCGCGCGCCAGGGGCTGGACAACCCGGACGCGATCTACTTCAACGCCTACCTCACCGACAGCGCGACGTACGTCCTGCGCGGCCGGCGCGGCACCACCGCCGACCTGTCCTTCCAGGTGATGGGTGGTGGGTACGACGCCAACGGCGCCCCGCCATCGCTCGCGGCGTTCGACGACCGCGAGCTCGACATCGCCGAGGACGGCACGTTCGAGCTCACCCTCGGCCCGTACGACGCGAACGCCAAGAACCTGATCATCCGCGAGGTCTTCAACGACTGGGACACCGAGGAGCGCGGCCAGCTGTGGATCGAGCGGGTGGACTCGGTCGGCAAGCCGGCGAAGCCGCTGACCAAGGAGCGGCTCGCGAGGAGGTACGAGGTGGCGGCCAAGCTGCTGACCGGCAGCATCCAGACCTGGTTCGCGTTCCCGCACTTCTTCCAGTACCAGGAGCCGGTCAACACGCTCACCGCGCCGAGGTCGACGCCGGGCGGCCTGGCGTCGCAGCGCTCCTCCATAGGGCACTACGAGCTCTCCGAGGGCCAGGCGATGATCGTCGAGGTGCCGCGCTGCGACGACTGCGCCTACCAGGCGATCCAGATCGGCTCCGACTGGTACGCCTCCACCGACTACGAGACCCACCAGACCTCGCTCACCAAGGCGCAGGCCGTGACCGACCCCGACGGCGTGATGCGGTTCGTGATCTCGGAGCGGCCGCCCGGCGGGCCAGGCGGGATCGCCAACTGGCTGGAGACCACCGGCCACCGCACCGGTCCGATGATGCTGCGCTGGCAGCGGCTGGAGCGCGACCTCGGCCCCGAGGACGGGCCGACGGTGCGGGTGCTCGACCTCGCCGACGTATCCGACGCGCTTCCGCACTTCACCCCGCTCACCCCCGAGGAGTACGCCGCGCGGATCGCCGCCCGGCAGCGCTCCGTGGCCCGAAGGATGATCTCGTGACGACGACCACCGCCTCAGTCCACGACACCGTTGCCGCCGAGATCGAGGAGCGCTACGAACCGGCCCCGCTGCTGCGGGACAAGGTGCTCGTGCTCTCCGGCGTCGGTCCCGGCCTGGGTCGCGCGCTCGGCGAGGAGGCCGCCCGGATGGGCGCCGACCTGGTGCTGGTCAGCCGCACCGAGAAGCGGCTGGAGAAGATGGCCGAGGTCGTGCGCGGCCACGGCCGGCGGGCGCTGGTGGTGCCCACCGACATCACCGACGAGGACTCCCGCGCCAGGCTCGTGGAGCGGGCGCTGGAGGAGTTCGGGCGGGTCGACTGCCTGCTCAACAACGCGTTCGGGATCCCGCCGATGGACCCGATCACCCAGCTGTCGCTCGAGAGCCTGCGGGCCGCCAACGAGACCAACGTCTTCGCGCCGCTGCGGCTGTCCGCGCTGTTCGCCGATGCGCTCGCCGCCAGCCGCGGGTCGATCATCATGCTGAACTCCTGCGTGCAGTACTCCTCCGAGCCCGAGTACTCCGGCTACAAGCTCTCCAAGGGCACCTTGGCCCACCTCGCCTCCTCGCTCGCCACCGAGCTCGGGCCGCGCGGGATCCGGGTCAACAGCATCGCGCCGTCGTACATCTACGAGGACGTCAACAAGGCCTACTTCGACTGGATCGCCTCGGAGACCGGCCGCACCCACGAGGAGGTGTACGCCGAGAAGGCCGCCCCCACCGACCTGAAGCGGCTCGCCTCGCCGCAGGAGGTCGCCCGGGCCACGCTGTTCTTCGCCAGCGACCTCGCCTCGGCGGTGACCGGCACGGTGCTGAACGTCGATTGCGGCGAGTTCCACGACAACTGATGGCCGACAACGTGATGGCCCGCGAGCGGGCGGACGTGGGGTCCTACGCGGACATCGTCGCGGCCGCGGTGCGCACCACCGGTCTCGATGACTTCGGCGGCACCGTCCACGAGGAGGGGCTCCGGATCCTGGTCGACGACCTGGCCTCGCCCGAGGCCGGGCTGACCCCGCGGGGCAATTACTTCCAGCGCTCGGAGGTCAAGAGCGCGCTCGTGGGCCGGCTGCTGACGCAGGCCCAGTTCACCCAGCGGCCCGAGCACGCCGACGTACCGATCGAGCGGCCGGTCTTCGTGATGGGACTCCCCCGCACCGGCACCACTGCGCTGCACCGGCTGCTGCACGCGGACCCGGCCCACCAGGGGCTCGAGCTGTGGCTGACGCAGTACCCGCAGCCCCGGCCGCCCCGGGAGACCTGGGAGTCCGACCCGATCTTCGCGGCCATGCAGGAGGCGTTCTCGGCGCACCACATCGAGAACCCCGAGTACATGGGGATCCACTACATGGATGCCACCTCGGTGGAGGAGTGCTGGCGGCTGCTGCGGCAGACCGGCAAGTCCAACTCCTACGAGTCGCTGGCCCAGGTGCCGCGCTACAACGCGTGGCTGGCCGGGCAGGACTGGACCGACGCCTACCAGTGCCACCGGCAGAACCTGCAGCTGATCGGGCTCAACGACCCGGACAAGCGCTGGGTGTTGAAGAACCCCTCCCACATGACCGCGCTCGACGCGCTGATGACGGTCTATCCCGACGCGCTGATCGTCTACACGCACCGCGACCCGGTCGTCTGCATCGCCTCGTCGTGCTCGCTGTCGGCCGAGACCACCGCGGGCCACTCCACGACGTTCGTCGGCGGGACCATCGGCCGCACCCAGCTGGAGCTCTGGTCGCGCGCGTTCCACGCCTTCCACGACTCCCGGTCGCGCTACGACGCCTCGCAGTTCGTCGACGTGGCCTACGACGACTTCGTGGCGGACCCGGTCGGCACCACCCGAGGCGTCTACGAGACGTTCGGTCTCGACTGGACCGCGGGCGCCCAGGCCGCGGTCACCGAGATCGACCGTGAGTCCCGCCGGGGCGGCAGGCGCCCGTCCCACCGCTACTCGCTCGCCGACTACGGCCTCACCGAGGACCGGGTCCGGGACGCCTTCGCCCGATAGTCCGCCGTGCTGGGCACCCACTTCGCGCCCAAAGGGGTGCCGAACGCGGCGGACTATCGCATGGGCCAGCCGGTGTAGGCCTCGGCGAGGTACGTCGAGCCGGCCGTGGAGCGCACCACGCTCGCCAGCTCGCCGAGCTGCCTGCGCTCGTCGAAGTCGGTCGAGCCGGGCAGCGCGTGCAGCATCGTGGTCATCCAGTAGGAGAACTGCTGCGAGCGCCACACCCGGTCGAGCGCTCGCGGCCCGTAGTCGGCCAGCGCGTCGACGTCCTTCTTGAGCACCGCCCGCTCGAGGGACTCCGCGAGGACCCGGACATCGGCCAGGGCGAGATTGAGCCCCTTGGCGCCGGTGGGCGGCACCGTGTGAGCGGCATCGCCGGCGAGCAGCAACCGACCGTGCCGCATCGGCTCGGCCACGAAGCTGCGGAACCGCAGCACCGCCTTGTCGGTGATCGCCCCCTCGTTGAGGGTGAACCCGTCGGGTCCGGCGACCCGCGCCTGCAGCTCGGCCCAGATCCGGTCCTCGGACCAGGCCTCGACGTCCTCGTCCGGGTCGCACTGGAAGTACAACCGCTGGAGGGTCTCGGTGCGCTGGCTGATCAGGGCGAACCCGCGCGGCGAGTGGGTGTAGACGAGCTCCGGCGCGCTCGGCGGGGCCTCGGCGAGGATCCCGAACCAGGCGAACGGGTACTCCCGGAAGTAGTGCCTCCGCAGGGCCTCGGGGACCTCCTGGCGGCAGATCGACCGGGAGCCGTCCGCGCCCACGAGGTAGTCACATCGGACCTCCTGCGCGACGCCGGCGGCATCGGTGAACAGGATGCCGGGTCGCTCGCCGTTCACGTCGACGACCCTCGTGTCGCTGATCCCGAACCGGACGTCGCCACCGTCGCGACTGCGCGCGTCCGCGAGGTCGACGAAGACGTCGGTCTGCGGGTAGAGCCAGGCCGATGCGCCGACCAGGCCCGCGAAGTCGATCCGGTGGCTCGCGCCCCCGAAGCGCAGCGAGATGCCCTCGTGGGCGTGCCCCTCGCGGTGCACCCGGTCGGAAACCCCGGTGTCGACGAGCAGCCGGACGCTGTCGGCCTCGAGGATGCCGGCGCGGACGGTGGTCTCGATCTCGTGGCGCGTGCGATGGTCGACCACCACCGACTCGATGCCGCTGAGCGCGAGCAGGTGGGAGAGCATGAGCCCGGCGGGTCCCCCGCCGACGATCCCGACCGGCGTCCGGGTGAGGTCGCGTTTCATGGTCTGCCCCCTCGGCCACCGGTGCCGTCGACGATGGGTACGTCGAGGATGCCGGCGAGCCGGTCGAAGTCGATGCCGAACAGGTCGCGGACGACCACCCCGTCGGGCTCGATCAGGAACACGGCGAGGTCGGTGTAGACCCTGCTCACGCAGTGCAGGCCGGTGAGCGGGTAGCCGCACTCCGGCACGAGCTTGGCGATGCCGTCGCGTGAGAGCAGGTTCATCATCACGAACGTCTGCTTGGCACCCAGGGCGAGATCCATCGCACCACCGACGGCCGGGATGTCGTCGGCCCGCCCGGTGTGCCAGTTGGCCAGGTCGCCGGCGGCCGAGACCTGGTAGGCGCCCAGCACGCAGATGTCGAGGTGGCCGCCGCGCATCATCGCGAACGAGTCGGCGTGGTGGAAGTACGACGCCCCCGGCAGCTCGGTCACCGGGACCTTGCCGGCATTCACGAGATCGGGGTCGATGTCCTCGCCGTGCGCCTCCGGGCCCATGCCGAGCATGCCGTTCTCGGTGTGCAGCAGGACGCCACTGCCGGGCGTCAGGAAGTTGGCGACCTTGGTGGGCAGGCCGATGCCGAGGTTGACGAACGAGCCGGCGGGGATGTCCGCGGCCACGACCCCGGCGAGAGTGTCGCGGTCGATCCCGGTCATCCCGGTCAGCTCCGTCATGAGGTCGCCACCACCCGGTCGACGTACACACACGGGGTGACGACGTGCTCGGGGTCCAGCGCGCCGACCGGGACGACCTCGGCGACCTGGACGACGGTCGTGGTCGCCGCCGCCGCCATGATCGGCCCGAAGTTGCGGGCGGTCTTGCGGTAGACCAAGTTGCCGAGCCCGTCGGACCGGTGGGCGGAGACCAGCGCGAGGTCGCCGGCCAGGGGGTACTCCAGGACGTAGCCGCGACCGTCGATCTCGCGGGTCTCCTTGCCCTCGGCCAGCGGAGTGCCGTAGCCGGTGGGCGTGAAGAACGCCCCGATCCCGGCGCCGGCGGCACGGATCCGCTCGGCCAGGTTGCCCTGCGGCACGAGCTCGAGCTCGATCTCCCCGGCCCGGTACTTCTCGTCGAAGCACCAGGAGTCGGTCTGCCTCGGGAAGGAGCAGATCATCTTGGCCACCCGGCCCTCGCGGATCAGCGCCGCGAGACCGTGGTCGCCGTTGCCCGCGTTGTTGCTGACGACGGTAAGTCCGGCGGCACCGCTGTCGATGAGGGCCTCGATCAGCTCCACCGGCTGGCCCGCGGACCCGAAGCCACCGATCAGCACCGTGGCCCCGTCGGCCGTGTCGGCGACGGCCTCGGTGGCGGTCTCGACGAGTCGCACCCGGCCGGTCATCGCGGTCGGCTCCCTGCGTTCTCGAGGACGACGGCGAGACCCTGGCCGACGCCGATGCAGATGGCGGCGACGCCCCACCGTTGACCGGACTCCGCGAGCGTGCGGGCGAGGGTGCCGAGGATCCGGGTGCCGGACGCGCCGAGCGGGTGCCCGATCGCGATCGCGCCGCCGTGGACGTTCACGATCCCGGGGTCGATGTCCCACGCCTTGATGCACGCCAGCGACTGGGCCGCGAACGCCTCGTTGAGCTCGACGGCGCCGACGTCGCTCCAGGAGATGCCGGCCCGCTTCAGGGCGTGGTTGGCGGCCTCGACCGGAGCGAACCCGAAGTACTGCGGATCCAGCGCCGACGCTCCGCGGCCCGCGATCCGGGCGAGGGGTGCGAGCCCGAGCAGCTCCGCGGCCGCAGTGCTACCGAGCAGCGCGGCGGAAGCCCCGTCGTTCAGCGGGGATGCGTTGCCGGCGGTCACCGTTCCGTCCGGTCGGAACACCGGCTTCAGGCCGGCCAGCTTCTCGAGCGTCGTGTCCGCGCGGATCGACTCGTCGCGGTCGAGGTCAACACCGGGCACGGCGACCACCTGGTCGTCGTAGAAGCCGCTCTCCCAGGCCGCCGCGGCCTGCCGGTGCGAGCGCAGCGCGAACTCGTCCTGCTCCTCGCGGGCCACGCCCTCTCGCTCCCGCAGCTGCTCGGTGGCCTCGCCGAGGGACACCGTCCACTCGGCGGGCATCGCGGGGTTCACCAGCCGCCAGCCGAGCGTGGTCGACACCAGCTTCGCGTCGGTCGTGGGGAACGCCTTCTCCGGCATGGGCAGCACCCACGGCGCCCGGCTCATCGACTCCACGCCGCCGGCGACGATCACATCGGCCTCGCCGACGGCGATCTGTCGCGAGGCGACCATGGCCGCGTCGAGGCTGGAGCCGCAGAGCCGGTTCACCGTGGCCGCCGGGACCGAGGTGGGCAGACCGGCCAGCAGTCCGGCCATCCGGGCGACGTTGCGGTTCTCCTCCCCCGCCCCGTTGGCGTTGCCCAGCACGATCTCGTCGAGCCTGGCCGGGTCGAGGTGGGGGGCGCGCTCCACCAGGGCCCGCACGACGTGGGCCGCAAGATCGTCCGGCCGCACGCCGGCCAGCGCACCGCCGTATCTCCCGAACGGCGTCCGCACCGCGTCGTACACGAAGACCTCGGCGGTCACTCCTGCTCCTCCTGGTTCAGGACGCCCTGCGCGATCGCGAAGGCGTGGTTGGCTGCGGGAACCCCGCAGTAGACGGCGGTCTGGAGGATCACCTCGGCGATCTCGTCTCCCGACAGCCCGTTGCGCAACGCGGCCCGGAGGTGCATCTCGAGCTCCTCCCAGTGGCCGTGCGCGATCAGCGCGGTCAGCGTGATCACGCTGCGGGTGCGGCGGTCGAGGCCGGGCCGGGTCCAGACCTCGCCCCAGGCGTACCTGGTGATGAACGCCTGGAAGTCCGCCGTCAGGTCGGTCTTGTCCGCCTCGGCGCGGTCGACGTGGTCGGCGCCGAGCACCTCCCTCCGGACGGCCATGCCTGCGTCGTAGCTGTCGGTCATCGGGTCACCCGCTGGGTCGTGAAGAAGTCGGTCAGGAGCGCCGCCACGACGGCCGGATCCTCCGCGGGTGGCAGGTGCGCGCAGCCGTGGAGCATCTCGAACCGTGCGTCCGGCGCCGCCGTTCGGGCCTGCTCGGGCGGTACGACGGCGTCGTGCTCGCCCGCTGCGACGAGGGCCGGCACCTTCGCGGCCGCGACCCGGTCACGCGCGTCGAACGCCGCCAGCGCCTCGCAGGCGAGGGCGTAGGACGACGGGTCGCTGTCGGCCAGCGACGTGAGCAACGCGCCCGCCACGTCCGGCCGACGGTCGGTGAACCCGGGGGCGAACCAGCGCTCGGCAGAGCCGGCCACCATCACCGCGGTGCCGGCCCGACGCACCAGGTCGGCACGCTCGTGCCAGGCGCTCGGCTCGCCGATTCTCGGCGCCGACGCCAGGACGGCGACCGCACCGAACACCCCCGGGTCGAGGGCCAGCTCCCACCCGACGGCACCGCCGAGGGAGACGCCGGCGTACCACGCCTCCCGACCGTCCGCGGCCGCCACGGCCCGCTCGCGCACGGCCGTCGCGAGCTCGGCCACCGAGAACGGCTCGGCGGTCGCGGGGCTGCGGCCGTGGCCCGGCAGGTCCCAGCCGACGACCTCGAACCGGTCGCCGAGCCGCTCGGCGCAGACTCCCCACAGTGCGGTCACGGACGTGCCGAGCGAGGGGCCGACCACCAGCAGGTCTCGGCCGGCCGCACCGGCAAGGCGGGTGAGTGTCAGGTCAGGCGTCACCGCGGCCTCCTCGGAAGCGGGCCAGTGCTGTCTCGACGAACGCGTCGCTCGCTCCGAGGTACGCCGATGGGTCACCCGCGCTGTCGCCGCTCTCGGAGAGCAGCGCCTCGGAGGCGGCGTGTGCCCGCCGGGTCATCGCGCCGGAGTCGACCTGCAGGTCGGCGATCAGGTCCGCGGCCTGGCCGGCGGCGACCACGGTGAGCCGCAGCAGCCGGCGCAGGCTCGGCCACTCCGCGTGCCAGGCGCCGGCCGGCCGCTGGTCGGCGGCCTGCCCGGCGCACACGTGCAGCTGGGCTCCCAGCTGGGGCGCCTGCAGAGCGGCGCTGTGCACGAGGGTTGCCAGCACGGGGTTCTGCTTGTGCGGCATCGTCGAGGAACCGCCCCGGCCCGGCACCGCACCCTCCCGCACCTCGCCGATCTCGGGCCGGCCGAGGGTGAGCACGTCGACCGCCATCGATCCGAGGGCGTCGCCGACCTGGACCAGGGCGTCGCCGAGCCGGGTCACCGGCGTCCGTCGGGTGTGCCACGGCAGCCCCGGCCAGGACAGCCCCAGGCGATCCGCCAGCGCCGCCGCCGTGTCGGTGGGGTCGGGCACGAGCTGGGCCGCCCGCGAGAGCGTGCCGGCGGCCCCGCCGCACTGCACCGGCAGCGACCGGCGTACGTCGTCGAGGCGGTCGCGGGAGTCGAGGACGCCGGTCAGCCACTGCGCCGCGGTGAGGCCGAACGTGATGGGGACGGCGTACTGGGTGAGCGTCCGGCCGGCCATCACCGAGGCCCGGTGCCCGTCAGCGAGCGCCGCGAGGGCACCCGCCGTGCGATCGAGATCGGCGAGCACCCGGTCCAGCGCATCCCGGGCGACCAGCATCTGCGCGGTGTCCAGGACGTCCTGGCTGGTGAGTCCGACGTGCACCAGCGCGGCGGCGTCGGGATCCTCGACACGGGCCCGCAGTGCGTTCACGAGCGGCAGCACGGGGTTGCCGGCCGCCTCGACCTCGGCGGCGTCGAGCTCCGGCTGCCAGCCGTCGACGGCGCGTTCGACCGCGTCGGCATGGTCGGACTTGGCCGCGCCGCCGTCGACCAGCGCCCGCATCCAGGCGACCTCCACCCGCAGCATGGCCGCCGCCAGCGCGGCGTCGTCGGCGACGCCGTGCGCCCGGTGCGCGCCCGGCTCGAGCAGCTCGTGACCGGTCACGTCAGCCCCTGTGCCGGGGGAAGGAGAGGAACACCGTCTCCCGGTCCCCCTGCAGGTGGATGTCGAATCGCAGGCTGCCATCGGCGTCCCGCTCCGCCACCTGCCGCGCGCGCCGGTCCGGGTCGAGCGACGCCAGCAGGGGGTCCGCCCCCAGCGCCGCGTCGTCGCCCGGCACGTAGATCCGGGTGAAGAGCCGGTTGAGCAGTCCGCGCGCGAACACCGTGACCGCGAAGAACGCCGCGCGACCCTCGTCGGTCGGCCCGGGCTCCACCGTGCTGAACCAGTAGCGGCCGGTCCGGTCGGTGCTGCTGCGGCCCCACCCGGTGAACGCGCTGCCCTCGCGGCGCAGGGATCCCTCGGTCGTGGGCACCACCCCCGAGCCGTCGGCCTGCCGGATCTCGATGAGCGCGTCCTGCAGGCCGCTGCCGTCGCCGTCGTACACGCGGCCGTGCAGGAGCACGGCCCCGGCCCGGCCCGAGGGCACCAGCTCGCGGTCGCCGTCGTAGGGCAGCGCGTAGTGGAAGAACGGCCCGACCGTCTGGCCGGGCGTCGCGGTCAGGTCAGGCATGGTCGTCGGCCTCGGGCTCCATGTAGGTGGCGTGGCTCCCGGTCAGCACGATGTCCCAGCGGTAGCCGAGGAGCCACTCGTGCTCGGACAGGTCGTGGTCGTAGGACGCGACCAGCCGCTCCCGCGCCCGTGGGTCGGTGATCGACTGGAAGATCGGGTCCAGCGCGAACAGCGGGTCACCGGGGAAGTACATCTGGGTGACCATCCGTTGGGTGAACTCGGTCCCGAACAGCGAGAAGTGGATGTGCGCGGGGCGCCAGGCGTTGCGGTGGTTCCGCCACGGATAGGGCCCGGGCTTGATCGTGGTGAAGGCGTAGCTGCCGTCGTCGTCGGTCAGGCAGCGCCCCAGCCCGGTGAAGTTCGGGTCGACCGGCGCCGGGTGCTGGTCCCGCTTGTGGACGTAGCGACCGGCGGCGTTCGCCTGCCAGATCTCGACCAGCTGACCCCTCACCGGCTGGCCGTCGCCGTCGACGATCCGGCCGGTGACGACGATCCGCTCGCCGATCGGCTCGCCGGTCGCCTGTGTGGTGAGGTCGGCCTCGAGCGGGTCGACGTCCGAGTGGCCGAACACCGGAGCCACCAGCTCGGCCCCCTCCGGGTCGGCGTGCCGAAGGTCCTTGGTGGGATGGCGCAGCAGCGTGCTGCGGTACGGCGGGAAGTCCAGCAGCGGCTGGATCCCTTGGGGCGCGGCCGCCTGGATGTCGGCGATCTCCTTGCCGACCAGCTCCTGGGAGTCCATGCCGGCAGCCTTCCTCGTGGCGACGCCGGCGTCGAGGCTAGGCTTCCACTGAGTGGAAGGACGGCGGGATGGCCGGCAACACGTCTCGACCCGGCGCGACGGTGGTCTCGCGCGCGCTCGCCGTACTCGGGGCCTTCGACGAGGACAGCAGGCGACTGACGCTGACCGAGCTGGCCCGGCGCGCGGATCTCCCGGTGCCGACCACGCACCGGCTGGTCGGCGAGCTGACCGCTCACGGCGCACTGTCCCGCACGCCGTCCGGCGAGTACGTCGTCGGCCGGCGCCTGTGGTCCCTGGGTCTGCTGGCGCCGGTGCAGACCGGCCTCCGCGAGGTCGCCTCGCCGTTCCTGCAGGACCTGTACGCCGCCACCCTGGCCACCGTGCACCTGGCCGTCCGCGACGGCTCCCAGGTGCTCTACCTCGACCGTCTCTCCGGGCGAAGGTCGGTGCCCGTGGTCAGCACCGTGGGCTCCCGGCTGCCGCTCTACTCGACGGGAGTCGGCAAGGTGCTGCTGGCCCACGCACCCGACGACGTCCGGGCCGAGGTGCTGTCGTCCCTGCGGCGGATCACTCCCCACACCATCACCCAGCCGACTCGACTGCGCGCCCAGCTCGAACAGGTCCGGACCGACGGCTACGCCACCACCGTCGAGGAGATGACCCTGGGCGCCTGCTCGGTGGCCGTGCCGATCCATCGGCACGAGACCGAGGTCGTGGCCGCCCTCGGGATCGTCGTACCGAGCCTGCGGCGCGACCGGCCGCGGCTGGTCGCCGCGCTCCAGGTCGCGGCCCACGGCATCGGCCGCAGCATCAGCCGGCCGGCCTGACCCCGCTCAGCGCGGCGCCTTCCCGCTCAGCGACTGCCGGCAGCGCAACAGGTAGGTGCGCAGGATCTCGGTCTGGCCCGCGTCGAAGTGCTCGAGCATCTTCGCCTCGATGTCGGCCACCGCGTCGAAGAGCCCGTCGAGCACCTGCTGCCCCTGGTGGGTGAGCGCGAGGAGGTACTGCTTGCGGTTCTTCGGGTCGCGCTCGCGGGAGACCAGGTCGCGACCGAGCAGGTACGTCACCATCTCGGCCATCGACTGGGCCCGGACGAAGGAGTTGCGCGCCAGCTCGGCGGAGGTGATGCCCGGGTGCCGCTCGAGGACGGTCAGCGCCGTGTACTGCAGCGTGGTCAGGTCGGCCGCGGCGACCACGTCGTCGAGTGCCTGCTTGACCGCCAGCTCCACCTGCTTGATCAGGTAGAGCAGCGTGACGTCCCGGTCGTGCCCGGGCGCGGGCGAAGCCGCTGGGGCGGTCACGTGGACGAGACTCCCGCCCGGGCCTCTACCCGCCGGCGAGCGAGGCGGTCGAACCCACCGTCGACGGTCGGCACGATGCCCCGCGGCATGAACAGCAGGGCCAGGACCAGCAGCGCGCCGTAGGTGGCGTACTGCATGATGGGTCCGGCGGTCGGCGGCAGCCCGGGCTGGCTGCTCACCGTGTTGAGGACCTGCAACAGCACCGAGACCAGCACGGCTCCGACCACACCTCCCCACACGGTTCCCAGCCCTCCGACCACGGCCATGATGACGTAGGTGAACGACTCTACGGCGGGGAAGGAGTCGGCACTGACATAGGGCGTGAAGAACGTGGAGAGCGCACCGGCGAGCCCGGCGTACATGGCCGAGAGCGAGAAGATGACCACCTTGCTCCGCATGACGGGGACCCCCGCGGACTCCGCGGCCGTCTCGCTCCCGGCGAACGCCTGGACCCCGCGGCCGAAGCGGCTGTGGACCAGCCGGTGGGTGAGCATCAGCACGACGGCCAGGCAGCCGAGCGCGAGATAGACGTAGGGCAGCTGGCCGACGAAGATGCTGTCGCCGATGCCGAACGGCGGGATGCCGCTGATCCCGAAGGCCCCACCCAGGAAGTCGAACGTGCTCATCGCGGCCTGCACCATGAGCAGCAGGGCCAGGGTGCCGAACGCCAGGTAGTGCCCCTGCAGTCGCAGCAGCGGAAGTCCGACCAGGGCGGCGAACACGCCCGCCACGACCGGCGCCGCGAGCAGCGCGACCAGCGGTGGCAGGTCCAGCCGGGTGGTGCCGAGCGCCACGGTCAGCGCGCCCGCAGCGACGAACGCGCCCTGGCCGAGCGAGGCCTGACCCGCATACCCCATGAGCAGGGACAGCCCGGTCACGACGATCGCCGCCATCACCATCCGCATCAGGAAGGTGAGGTCGTTCATCACCAGCGGCGCCAGGCCGGCGGCGACGCAGGCGAGTGCGGTCAGATAGGTGCTGGGTCGACGCAGGCGCTCCATCACTTGGCCTCCTCGTGAACGAACGTGCTGCTGCGGGCGATCATGATCACCAGCATCAGCGCCAGTGCCACCTCGGTCTGGTACGAGCCGTTGAGGTAGCCCGCGGTCAGCTGGCCGGCGATGCCGAGGCCGAGACCACCCAGCAACGTGCGGAGCGGACTGGTGAGTCCCCCGAACACCGCGGCGGCGAACCCGCTGAGTGCCAGCGGAAGGTCGGAGTAGAACGACACGGCGTTGGTCGGCGCCACCAGTACGCCGGCCAGGCCGCCGAGCATTCCGGCAAGGGCGAAGGCCAGCAGGCCCATCCGCCGCACGTCGATGCCGACCATCCGCGCCGCGAACGGGTTGGATGCGCTTGCGGTGAGCGCCTTGCCGACGTAGGACCTCGTGAAGAACAGGGTGAGCGCCACGAATGCCAGCAGAGTGGCGCCGACGACGAGCAGGCGCTGGGTCTCGACGGTCGCGCCGAGCACGGCGGTCGACCCAGCGAGGCCGGGCGGAGACACGGGGTCCTGCCCCCACAGCCAGATGATCGCCGCCGAGATCAGCATGGAGACGCCGAGGGTGACGATCAATGAGATCAGCGGTGGCGTGCCGCGGCGGCCGATGGCCAGAAGCCCGACGACCAGCCCGAGGCCACCACAGATCAGGACCGCGGCGAGCTCGCCGAGCCCGTGTGGGAGCACGCCGTCCAGCAGGGTGGCGGACACCATGCCGCCCACAACGGCCAGGGAGCCCTGGGCGAAGTTGACGACCCGGGTGACCCGGTGCACGACGACGAAGCCGCTGCCGATCAGCGCGAATGACGATCCCAGGGCGATGCCGGAGACCAGGTAGGCAACGAGCTCCCTCATCGCTCCGCACCCACCAGTTCGCCGAAGTAGGCCTTGCGCACGACCTCGCTCTTGGCGAGCTCGGCCGAGGGACCGGAGGCGATCACCCGCCCGGCTTCGAGGACGCAGGCCCGCGGGCACACCTGGAAGGCCAGGGCGACCTCCTGCTCCACCAGGAGCACGGCCGTCCCGCGTTCCCTGTTGAGCAGCCGCAGATGCTCGGCGAGCTCGGCCACGACCAGTGGAGCAAGCCCCAGCGACAGCTCGTCGATGGCCAGCAGGTCGGGGCGGCCCATCAGGGCGCGTCCCACGGCCACCATC
>Ga0299913_10002300_pt1 | contig 14992 bp, 12 predicted proteins | sample RVTome_9_FD_201360 | JGI IMG/M metagenome (GOLD analysis project Ga0299913, IMG submission 201360) | Soil microbial communities from uranium-contaminated site in the Upper Colorado River Basin, Wyoming, United States - RVT155D38 (version 2) ...
TCCCGGCTGAAGCGGTCCAGCATGAACCCGCCGAGCAGAAGAGAGGTGAAGGTTATCGCCGTGACCAGACGCGTTCGCAGGGCGAAGAACCGGCCGCGCCGACGGGCCGGAACGATGTCGCCCATCAGGCTGCTCCATTGGGGAGTCACGAGATGGGCGCCACACTGGTACAGGACGACGGACGCGATCATCAGCGTTACCGCGTGCTTCGGGAAAAGGAGGGGCAGTCCGAGGATCGGTATCCAGGAAACGGCCTGCAGCCCTGCTCCCGCCAGGATGATCGCCTTGCGTTCCCCGGTCAGCCTTCCGAGCCATGCCGACAGCAGCTGGACCGAGGAGGCGAGCAGCGGCGGCAGGGAGGCGAGCAGGCCGATCTGCGGAGTTGTCGCTTTCAGGAATAGCGCAAAAGCAGAAAGGTAGGTCTCGCCCGCGCCGGTCATCGTGCCGAAAGCTGCGGCGTCCTTCAGCGAATGCCGCAGCGTACGGTTCGTCTGCGGATCGGTTGAGAAGTCAGGAATCATGCGAGCTTCGGGAGAGGTTGGAGGCAGGCCGTCGAATATCCGCGATAGGGGAGGAGCAAATCCATCGACTGCCGCACACCGGCTGCAGTCGGCCGATCGTCACAAAGTTGAAACCTGAGCGGCAATGACGTAAACGGAGTTGACAGTTTCGCTCGACGCGTCCTGGGAACGTCTCTTTTCGCCGACAGGACGCCGCGAAGTCGGGTTGAAAGGCGGTGGCAGAAAGTGATTGACATTTAGTCCGCCGCAAATATATTACCGCGAAAATGAGCCGGGCAAATGCCCGCACGACTCGAAGGGCCGGGTCGGTTTTTTTCTGCAGGTCGCCCATCTGCGCTGCCTCAGGATCTGTCGATGAAGACCGGCCAGTACGCGGAAATCCCTCCGGAACCGGGAAGTAGTGTGCCCGCTCCCGCTAGTGCTTCTTCCTTCCGCTCGAATCTCCCTGCAAATTCCCTCAACCAGACTCTCGTCAGACAAGTCGCACGGCGCGACAGGGCGAAGTTTCGCGTGTCGGCCAGGTCCGCGGAGTTCCGGGGGCGTTACTACCCCGACGCCACGCTCGACGAGTGGAACGACTGGCGCTGGCAGAATCGTCACCGCGTCCGCACGCTGGCGGATCTCGGCCGGCTGATCCGGCTTTCCGACGAGGAAGTCGCCGCGATCAAGCGCCACACGGGCGCCCTTCCGGTAGGCATCACGCCGTACTACGCAAGCCTGCTCGATGAGCACGACGTGTTGCAGCCGTTGCGCCGCACGGTTGTGCCCGTTCTCGGTGAGTACGAACTGTCACGAGGTGAAAACGAAGACCCGCTTGCCGAAGACGGCCACAGTCCGGTGCCCGGTCTCGTTCATCGCTATCCCGACCGGGTCCTGCTTCTCGTCACAAATTTCTGCTCGGTCTATTGCCGTTACTGCACACGTGCCCGGATGGTCGGGTCGGCGGGAGAGCGCAGCGTCAGGAAGTCGGACATCGAGGCCGCGCTGGACTACATCGAACGGACGGGAGCGGTGCGCGATGTGCTGATTTCCGGGGGCGATCCGCTCAGCCTGGATGACGAGCGGCTGGAGTACATACTCAGACGGCTGCGCCGCATCCCGCACGTGGAGTTCGTCCGCATCGGCAGCAAGCAGCCGGTTGTGCAGCCCATGCGCATTACGCCCTCGTTGACACGGATCCTGAAGCGCTATCACCCCTTGTGGATGAGCCTGCACTTCACGCACGCCGACGAGATCACCCCGGAAGTCACCGAGGCCTGCGGTCGCCTGGCGGACGCAGGCATCCCGCTGGGCAGCCAGACGGTACTGCTGAAAGGCGTGAATGACGAGCTGGAGACGCTAAAAGCTCTCATGCACGGCCTGTTGCGCATTCGCGTAAGGCCTTACTACCTCTATCAGTGCGATCCGATTTCCGGTTCCGCGCACTTTCGCACCACCGTGGCCAAAGGCGTCGAACTGATTCGCGGACTGCGCGGCCACACGACCGGTTACGCCGTGCCGACCTTCGTCGTCGATGCGCCGGACGGCGGTGGCAAGACGCCGATATCACCGGATTATGTGCTGGGTTACGACGGCGACGACCTGCTGCTAAGGAGTTACGACGGCGGTGTCTATCGTTATCCGGACTCCGGGCCGTCGCTTGGTCCCCGCGCGGAGGCATCGTCATGAGGCGCTCGAACCGACTACGGGTTGGCATCACATTCGACCTCCGGGACGTCTGGATGGAAGCGGGCTACAGCGAAACGGACACGGCGGAGTTCGACCGGCGGGATACGATCGACGGCATTTCGGAGGCTCTCGTAAAGCTCGGGTATGATGTGGATCCGATCGGCAACCTGCACCAGCTGGCAGAGCGGCTCGTCGCCGGCGACCGTTGGGACATCGTCTTCAACATTTGCGAGGGCATGCACGGCTGGGGTCGCGAAGCACAGGTCCCGGCGCTCCTGGATGCCTGGCAGATACCCTACGTCTTTTCCGACCCGCTGGTGTGCGCGTTGACCCTGCACAAAGGCATGACCAAAGACGTGGTGCGCGCCGCCGGCATCGCCACGCCGGACTTCGTCGTCGTGAACGAGCCCGGAAGCATCAGACATATCAAGCTGCCGTTTCCCCTGTTCGCCAAGCCGGTGGCCGAGGGCACGGGCAAGGGCGTCAGCGCCGACTCGAAGATCGACAACGCGGCAGATCTTCAGACCGTTTGCCGCCAGTTGCTGAAGGAGTACCGGCAACCGGTTCTGATCGAGCGTTTTCTCCCGGGCCGTGAGTTCACGGTCGGTATCGTCGGCACCGGGCGCAAGGCGTCGGCTGTCGGCACGCTTGAAATCGGCCTCTTGCCGGGCGCGGACGCGGATGTGTACTCCTATCGCAACAAGGAACATTGCGAAGAGCTGGTCGAATACCGTTTGCTCGGAGAACCCAGGCTTCGGGGGAAGATCGAGGCACTCGCTTTGCGCGCGTGGCGAACGTTGGGCTGTCGGGATGCCGGCCGCATCGACGTGCGCCTCGACGCCGCGGGCGTTGCAAACTTCATCGAGGTCAATCCCCTGGCGGGTTTGCATCCAGAGCATTCCGATCTGCCAATCATGGCAACAATGGTGGGTCTGGACTATGTCGGCCTGATCGCGGGTATCATGAATTCCGCGAAGACCCGCTGCCGCGCGTCGGCACGCCCGGTCCGACTCGCTGCCTGATTCCGCATGTGATCAACTCCCTTCGCAGCGTCCTCGTTCTGCATGAGGGGCAGGGCGCCGGCGCCCGTCCCGACGAACTGGACACCCTCGTCCAGGTCCGTCAGGTGACCGACGCTATCGGGCAACTGCACTGGTCCACGAGTACGGAGGAGGTCGACCTGAATCTCGGTCCTACGTTCGAGCGTCTGTTGAGTACACGGCCAAGTTGCGTCTTCAACCTGGTCGAGTCGTTGAACGGCCGTGGAGAACTGATCGGCGTGGTGCCGGCACTCCTCGAGACCGCTGGCATCCCCTTCACGGGTTCGGGCAGCGAGGCGTTCAATCTCAGCTCGCAGAAGATTCTCGCGAAGCGCTGGATGCGGCTGCACGATGTCCCGACGCCGGACTGGCTCACGGCTGCAGAGGCCGCAGACGGGCGCAAGGAAGGCAACCGGACCTGGGTGGTCAAGTCCCTGTGGGAGCACGCGTCTCTGGGGCTGGACGACGACTCGGTCGTAGAGGGGCACGATGCGGTGCGAAACCGTATCCGGCACTGCACGGAACGGTACGGCGGAACGTGGTTCGCCGAGCAGTACATCGATGGCCGTGAATTCAATATCTCGATCATCGAGCTGGACGGACAACCGCACCTGTTGCCGATTGCCGAAATGACCTTCGTGGACTACCCCGCGGGCAGACCGCGGATCGTGGGTTACGCCGCGAAGTGGGACGAGAGCGCACCGGAGTACGCCGCTACCCAACGGCGGTTTGTCAGTCTCGACGCCGCAGAGCGGGAACGGCTTTCCAGCGTAGCCCGGAGTTGCTGGGCGCTCTTCGGGCTGCGCGGCTATGCACGTGTCGACATACGCATGGACGATGAGAACACGCCCTGGGTGCTCGAAGTGAACGCAAACCCCTGCCTATCCCGGGATGCCGGTTTCGCGGCAGCGGCGGCCGCAGGCGGGTTTCGCTACGCGCAGGTGATAGACATGGTGCTGCACGCGGCCATGCGCCCCGGATTGCCGGTACTTCGCCGAACCGGCTGAGGCGGCCCGATGTTTCGCATCCACAAGATATTCGATGTGACGACGCCCACGAATCGGCGCTTGTTGAGTCAGGTGCAGGCAATGCTGCGTGCGCAGTTCGACCAGCTCAGCGAGAAGGAAATCGCCACATTGCCGGCGCGGCTGGCCGAACCGCACAAGTACCGGTTTCGCTCCATATTGCTGGTTGCGCAGAACGGTGCCGGGACGGTGCGGGGTTTCGCTCTGTTGCTGCACGACCCTGAACTCGAGTTCTGCCTGCTCGACTACGTGTGCGCGGCACGCGGGCAGACCGGCAGGGGAATCGGCGGGGCTCTTTATGAACGGGTGCGGGAGGAAGCCTGGCAGCTCGGCGTGGTCGGTATCTTTCTCGAGGCGCTTCCGGACGAACCGTCGCTTTCTCCCGATGCCCGGGTGCGCAGGCGGAACGCCGCCAGGCTGAAGTTCTACGAACATTTCAGCGCCCGGCCGATAGCGGGCACGGCCTATGAAACGCCGTTCAAGGACAATGAGCCCGACCCGCCGTATCTCGTATTCGACGATCTCGGTCAAAAGGACCTGCGGCCGGGCAAAGCGCACGCCCGGAAGATCGTACGCGCGATACTCGAGCGCAAGTACGGCTCCGTCGCCCCAGCCGGTTACATCGATGCCGTGGTGAAATCGTTTCGCGACGATCCCGTGACATTGCGCGAGCCGAGGTACGTCACCGAGGCGCCGGTGACGTCGGAACGAAGACCCAGGGTCAGGAAAATCGCGCTGATCGTGAACGACAGGCACGACATCCATCACGTCAGGGATCGCGGTTATGTCGAGGCGCCGGTTCGTGTTCGCTCGATTCTCAAGGAACTGGACCGGACACAGATCTTCGAGCGAATTCCGCCACGGCATTTCGGAATTCGGAACGTCGAGAACGTCCACGACCGCGAGTTCGTCCGGTTCTTGCGAAAGGCCTGCGCGAACGTGCCGCCGACGAGTTCGGTCTACCCTTACGTCTTTCCGGTGCGAAACCACGCGAGGCCGCCACGTGAGCTGCCTCTGCGCGCGGGGTACTACTGCATCGACACGTTCACGCCCCTGAACGCAAATGCATACAAGGCGGCACTGCGCTCGGTGGACTGCACGCTGACCGGGGCCGAGTGCCTGTTGGACGGCGGACGCGCGGCCTATGCGCTGGTTCGTCCACCGGGACACCATGCGGAGCATCGCTCTTTCGGTGGCTTCTGCTATTTCAATTCAGCCGCGGTCGCGGCGCACTACCTGAGCGAACACGGTCGTGTCGCGCTGCTGGACGTCGACTATCACCACGGAAACGGGTCGCAGGACATATTCTGGCGACGCCGGGATGTCCTGACCGTGTCGATTCACGGCCATCCGCGTTTCACCTATCCCTATTTTTCGGGGTTTGCCGACGAAGGCGGTGAAGGTGAGGGGAAGGGTTACAACGTCAATCTACCCCTGCCGGAGAACATCGACGGTCCGCGCTACCGTGAAGAATTGACCAGGGCGTTGCGCATCGTTCGCAGGTTTGCGCCACAGTTTCTGGTGATCGCGCTGGGCCTGGACACGGCAAAGGGCGATCCGACCGGTTCGTTTCGCCTGACTGCAAAGGACTTTCGGGCCAACGGCCAACTGACTGGCGAACTGAATTTGCCGACTCTCGTCGTGCAGGAAGGCGGCTACAAGACGCGGACGCTCGGGGTCAACGCCAGGCATTTTTTCAGCGGGTTCTGGGAACGCATGACGTCGGACGAGGCCGCTCGCGGCGTGCGGGGCGCTAGACGAAACGGAAACGAGCGTTGACCCCGTGGCGTGACGAGCTGCGGGAAAGCGACCGGTACGCAGTACGCCGGCTGGTGGAAGCAACCGGCTTTTTCTGCCCGGAGGAACAGGAGATCGCCGTCGAACTGGTGGAGGAAACGCTTGGGCAGGGCAAGGCATCGGGTTACGAGTTCCTTTTTCTCGACAGCGTTACGACGCCGGACGAGCTTCAGGGATATACCTGCTTCGGACCGATTCCATCGCGTCCCGGCAGCTACGATCTGTACTGGATCGCTGTCGCGCCGGCGCAGCACCGTCACGGCCTGGGAAGACGACTTCTCGAAGAAACGGAACGGCGTGCGCTCGCCCGGGGCGCAACCGAGATGTTCATCGATACCGCCGGACGGGCGCAGTACCTCCCCACGCGGTCTTTCTATGAGCGCATGGACTACCAAATCTTTGAGATCGTTCCGGACTTCTACGCGCCCGGCGACGACAAGGTGGTGTACCGCAAGACGCTTCGCACGGAACCCGGCTGAGGCGTCAGGCAAGGACAATCGAAAGCTGCATGCACAGCATCAGGACGGCGGTGAAAATTGCGCTCAGCATGACGCAACAGCTCCAGCGCAGGACGCTTTCCGCGTGGTTGATGCCGGCAATGAAAGGCGTCATCGGGAGTAACGCTGCGAACGCCAACGGCAGCGCAAACCGCGCGAACTGCGGGTAGCGATAGCACCAGGACCGGAGTTCCGGCTTCTGTCCGACGGCGTCCGCGATATCGTTCGCCGAACCGAGTCGCTCCGTGGCGAAGCCCGCTACCGCGTCCGGCGGGATGCCGGCGCGCTGTGCTTCAAGGCGAAGGTCGTCGTAATGTCCGGCCAGTTCCTCGGCAAGGCGTCTTGCGTAACGCCGGTCGACCCCCTGCCGCAGCAGGCGTTTCCCGAATGCGACGAAATCCGGATCAGGCACGTCCGGGATTCTCGAGGGCGGAGGATACGCCCGACTGGATGCGTTGCCATTCGCCGTGCAGCCGTTCGAGCCTGCGCTGGCCCTTTGCGGTCAGCGAGTAGTACACGCGGGTACGGCCGTCCACCGCCTTCCGCCTGGCCTTGAGAGCGCCCTGGCGCTCGAGGTTGTGCAGCGCCGGATAGATGACCCCTTCGCCCAGGGTGATCGCTTCCCCGGTGGTCAGCCGCACGGCTTTGACCAGTTCGTACCCGTACATCTCACGATGCGCGAGCAGCCGAAGCAGCAGCAGCTCCGGGATTCCTGTCATGAATGGCGGGTTGGACTGGGCCATGGGCAACTCCGAATTCAGGCAGCATACCTCGGGGTTAAAGGCAAGGTCAATATATACCCTGTGGATTCGCTCGAAGTTTCGGCCACGGGTCGTGGACGGCATTGCGACGATCACCACCGACGTCGTTCGCCGATACCGGTTCGAACTCGACAAGTGAGGCCCAACAGGGACTTTGACGCTGAGTTGACTGAAGACTATCCTGCTCCGCAAAAACCGCCAGCGGATTTCCCGGGAGAAGTGCATGCGTCAGTCGACTTGCCGGTCGAAGGAAGTCCCCCTCGCTCGTATTCTCGTCGTGGTACTGCTTTGCCTGTGTTTCGGCCGGACCGGATCGACGCAGGACGCCGATGCCAGGAAAGCGAAGTTCGAGGCATTATCGACCGCCGATACGATGATCATGGTGCCGATGCGGGACGGAGTCGGACTTGCCACCGACGTATACCTGCCGAAGGACGGCGAAGGTCCTTTTCCCGCAATATTCGTGAAGACTCCGTATAACTTCAATCGAATCGAAGGTGCGCAACTCGAGTGGGGCATCGAAGCGCTCGAACGGGGTTACGCGTTCGTGGTGCAGAACGAGCGCGGTCGTTACTACTCCGAGGGCGACTGGGAGATTCTGGGGCGCCCTCGCGATGACGGCTACGACTCCTTGAGCTGGATCGCGGAACAGAACTGGTTCGACGGAAATGCGGGCACGCTCGGATGCTCCTCGAGCGCGGAGTGGCAACTGGCCCTGGCTGCCGCGGACCATCCGGCGCACAAGGCTATGGTGCCGATGGCCGCCGGCGCCGGTATCGGACGGGTTGGCGAATTCCATGAACAGGGCAACTGGTACAAGGGCGGCGTGCACCAGACGTTGTTCACGGTCTGGCTTTACGGCGTGCAGCAGGACATTCGGCCGCGCTTCCCGGCCGACCTGTCGCGGGAGCAGTTGCAGAGACTGCGGAAAATCTACGACCTCGCCGCCGAGATGCCGGAGGTCGACTGGAAGAAACACCTGAAGACCCTGCCTGCCATCGAGTGGCTCGAAACCGCGGGGGCCAACGCGGGGCCGGGAGCGGCCTTGATGGCGCGCAAACCCGGCGATGCCGCGTGGTACGAGGGTGGCCTGTACCATGATGACGAGGACTTCGGCGTTCCCGCGTTCTGGTTCAACAGCTGGTTCGACGTGAGCCAGGGACCGAACCTCGCCCTTTACAATCACGCACGGAAGAAAGCCTCCGACCGCCACGTCCGCGACGGGCAGTTCGTTCTTGTTGCCCCCACGCTGCATTGCGGTTTCTACCGCATTCCCGAACACGAAGACCTGATCGTTGGAGAACTGAGCGTCGGCAACGCCAGCTTTCCGTTGTACGAGCAGGTCTTCGGCTTTTTCGATTACTACCTGAAAGGGGAAGCGAACGACTTCCCTGCCGAAACTCCGCGCGTCCAGTACTACACGATGGGCAGGAACGACTGGGGATCGTCCAGGGAGTGGCCCCCTGAAACCGCGGAGCTCCGGACCTTCTATCTGACCAGCAACGGCAGCGCGAACAGCGTATTCGGCAACGGCCGGTTAACGACCACCCTACCGGGTAGCCCTGGATCGGATACCTATACCTACGATCCGATGAACCCGGTACCGGCGCTGGGCGGCGGCGTCTGTTGCAACCAGGATGCCGCCCTCGGAGGCAGCTTCGATCAACGCCAGGTCGAGGCGCGGGCCGACGTCCTGGTTTATACCTCCGGGCCGCTGGAGCAAAGCCTGGAGGTCACCGGCAGCGTGCATGCGACTCTTTTCGTCTCATCGGGCGTCCGGGACACCGATTTCACCGTCAAACTGGTGGACGTGCATCCCGATGGCACTGCCTACAATGTCGATGACACGATACTCCGCGCCCGGTACCGCGACGGGTACGACAGGGAGGTATTCATGACGGCGGGAGAGGTTTACGAATTGAAGCCGACCGCGATGTCCACCAGTTACGAGTTTGCAGCGGACCATCGCATTCGGGTCGAGATCGCCTCGAGCAAGTTCCCGCAGTACATGCGAAACCTGAACACCGGCGGCAACAACTACGACGAAACGGAAAGCGTCGTTGCACGCAATACCATTCATTATTCAGAAGATCATCCGACACGGATCGTCCTTCCGGTGGTCCGCCGGACTTCGAAGGAGTAGCGGAATGCGATTCGGTATTTTTTGCGTTGGCGTTGCCGCCTTGCTGTGCGCGACCGAGGGTTTCGCACAGGACGAGCAGCCCGCTCGGGAGTCCGCCAGGGTTGAGGAGTCGACGCCTCCGCGGTCCGACGATCCCGACTCCCTTAAAATCTTCATATCGGCCGACATGGAAGGCGTCGTCGGCGTGGTGTCGGATCAGCAGCTCGGGCCCGGAGGGTTCGAGTATGAGCGCTTCCGAGCGCTCATGACGGCGGAGGTCAATGCCTGCATCGAGGCGGCACGCGAAGCCGGCGCGACCGAGATTCTCATCGCGGACGCGCATGGAAACGGGCAGAACCTGCTCATCGAGCGACTGCCGGACGACGTGATGCTCGTCCGATCCTGGCCCCGTCCGATGGGGATGATGGAAGGTATCGACAGCTCGTTCGACGGCGCGATCTTTCTGGGCTATCACGCAAGCACGGCAAACGAGCGCGGCGTCCGGGCGCATACATTTTCCAGTGCCAATGTCACGGCCGTCCGCCTGAACGGGATGTCGATGTCCGAGGCGAGCGTCAATGCTGCGATTGCCGGTCACTTCGGCGTGCCGGTGATCATGGTCTCGGGAGACAACGTTGCCGTCGCCGAAACCCAGGTGATCATCGGCGACGTCGAAGGGGCGGTCGTCAAGTGGGCCAGGGGCTTTCACTCCGCTCAGACACTGATGCCGGAGGCGGCCTACCGGGTGATTCGCAACAGGACGAAAGCGGCCATCGGCAGAATCGACGAATTCGAACCCTACGTGCTCGAAGCGCCGTTACGGCTCGAACTCAGCCTGAAGCACTACCGACCCGTGGAACTGCTGTCGTATCTGCCGAACGTCGAACGCGTGAATTCGCATACGGTGCGCTTTGTCGGGCAGGACATACTCGAGGTGTCGAAATTCCTGAGCGTCGCGCTGGGCTACTCCGTCGAACTGCAGCCGTAGGACGTTCGCAGCCGATTACCAACGTGTACGGACAGCAGGCTGTAGGAGCCCGCCCTGCGGGCGATCACCCTTCGCAGAATCCCTGTCGTCGATCGCCCGTAATACGGGCTCCTCACGCGGGCTACTGACCCGCTTGCGCCGCCCTGACGTTACGCGCGTAGTTCCACGACCCCACGAGACGGGTCACCGGATCGTGATGAGGCAGACGTTCGCGGCGCCATGCGCGGTAGCCCCGCTCGTCCAGATCGGGCGGAATGCGCCAGTGCCTCCGCTTGAAATTCGCCGCAACATACTCCGGCAGGTACCCTCCTTCCTGCACGGACGAAAGATCGTCGAGATACGCGTTCCGCAAATCGGTTTCTCTCGCGCGTTGTTCGTGCCAGGTTTCGAGCAGATGCCTGCGGGCCATGAGTTCGCAATCGAACGAACTGGCGCGTGCCGGATTGTCGCCCCCGATCTCGAGTTGGCAGGCGCTTCGCGTCAGGCTGTAGCTCACCCAGCTTTGCAGCACAGGGTCGGAGTCGCTCAGCGCCCGTTCCGCGAGATAGAAGGTGTCGCCGTCCGTTACGCCGTCACGAACGTAGATCTCACCGCTGCAGGCGCTCACGAGGAAGCACGCTACCGAAAGGACGGCAATTCGACAACAAACTGATGTTCTGCTCGACGTCATGTGGCTCCCGGGCAAGCGGGTCGGCCGTGACCGCTTGCTGTATCATGCTGCCTGCCCGACAAGGCACTCATTTTAGCAAGACCGTGTGCGGAATGACCCGAAGGAGGCGCCGCCTGAACATCAGTATCGTCATTCTGGCAGCGGGCCAGGGCAAGCGCATGCGCTCGGCGCTGCCCAAGGTACTGCAACCGCTGGCCGGCCGCCCGGTTCTGAGTCACGTCATCGAAAGCGCTCGGGCACTCGGTGCAGAGGATGTCTGCGTCGTGTACGGCCACGGCGGCGAGAAGGTGCCCGCGGCGTTCGCGGGAGAGGCGGTCCGCTGGGCGTTGCAGGCCGAACAGCTCGGTACAGGTCATGCGGCACAACAGGCGATGGCCGGAACTCCCGATGCCCATCGTGTATTAATACTGTTCGGCGACGTGCCGCTCTTGAAGCCGTCGACGCTCGCCGGGATGCTCGACGCCTGCGGTGACGACGAGGTCGGCGTTCTCACCGTGGATATGGACGACCCTTTCGGATACGGGCGCATCATCCGCGAGAACGGCAACGTCGTTCGCAACGTGGAGCAAAAGGACGCCTCCGAGGCGGAACAGCGGATTCGGGAAATCAACACCGGCGTTCTCTGTGCTCCCGCTGCGAGACTCAAGCCGTGGCTTAACCGCCTTCAGAACGCGAACGCGCAGGGGGAATACTACCTCACGGACGTCATCGGCATGGCGGCGACCGACGGCGTTTTCATCCGCGGCGTAAAGGCAGAAGACTGGAAGGAAGTGATGGGTATCAATGACAGAAAACAACTGGCCGCCGCCGAGCGTGTCCTGCAGAGACGACTGGTCGATGAGCTTATGACTCTTGGCGTCAGCTTCGCCGATCCGGATCGCGTCGACATTCGCGGCAAGCTCGTCTGCGGAGCCGACGTCTTCATCGACGTGAACGCGGTCTTCGAAGGCGATGTAACGCTCGGCAACAACGTCAAGATCGAATCGAACAACGTGATTCGCAACAGCCGCCTGAGCTCGGGCACCGTGGTGCACCCGAACTGCCACATCGACGGCGCTTCCACGGGCGATGCCTGCGAGATCGGGCCTTTCGCCAGGCTGCGACCGGGCGCCGAACTGGAACGCAACGTCAAGGTAGGCAACTTTGTCGAGGTCAAGAAGAGCACGATCGCCGCCGGAAGCAAGGTGAACCACCTTTCGTATATCGGCGACACGACCATCGGCACGAACGTCAACGTGGGTGCAGGCACGATTACCTGCAACTATGACGGCGCAAGCAAGCACCGCACCGTCATCGGAGACGACGCGTTCATCGGTTCGGGCGTCGAACTGGTCGCTCCCGTCGAAATCGGGGCTGGCGCTACCATCGGCGCCGGTTCGACCATATCGAAGACCGCCCCTCCCGACACCCTCACCGTGGCGCGCGCGAGGCAAGTGAGCCTCCCTGAGTGGCAAAGACCCGGCCGGAAGGAAAAGTAGGGCCGCCGCTGCGCGGTGCAGATTGCTCAATTACGTGAAGTACTGCAATCTGTGCGTCCGCCTATCCTGAGACAATAAGCCGGAGTCAGGGAAAAGATACATGTGTGGAATCGTCGGCGCCGTCGCCGAAAGAAATGTCGTACCGATACTGATGGAAGGCCTCCGGAGGCTGGAGTACCGCGGTTACGACTCCGCGGGCATCGCCGTCATGGGGAACGATGCGATTAGCCGACTGCGCAGAAAAGGGAAAGTCCAGGAGTTGCAGAACGCGCTCGACGACAAGCCATTGCGGGGCGGAACCGGAATTTCGCACACACGCTGGGCGACACACGGGGTTCCGAGCGAGTCGAATGCGCATCCGCACATGTCGCGAGACGACATAGCCGTAGTGCACAACGGCATCATCGAAAACTATCAGGAGCTTCGCGACGACCTCAAAAAGCGGGGCTTTGTCTTCGAATCGGAAACCGACACGGAGGTCGTCGCACACCGCATACGCTACCACCTGGACGAACTGAAGGATCTGCAGGCGGCCGTCAAGGCAACCGTTGCGGAACTCGAGGGTGCGTACGCCCTCGTGGTGATGAGCGCAAGCGACCCGCACAAGCTGGTACTGGCTCGCGCAGGCTGCCCCGTCGTCATCGGTCTTGGTATCGACGAGAATTTCGTCGCGTCCGACGTCGCCGCGCTGCTTCCAGTAACGCGCAAGTTCATGTTCCTCGACGAGGGCGACGTCGCCGTGGTCGAGCAGCACAGAGTCACCATTTTCGATCTCGACGGGAACTTAGCGGAAAGGCCGGTCAAGGAAAGCGAATTGACGGCGGACATCGCTGAACGCGGTAACTTCCGCCACTTCATGCAGAAGGAAATCCACGAGCAGGCCCGCGCGGTGGCACGGACGCTCGAGGACCGCATCGCGAATGGCCGGGTCGTCGACGCCTCGTTCGGCCTGCACGCGATGGACGCGCTGGACCGGGTGCGCGGAGTGCATATAGTCGCGTGCGGAACCAGCTACCACGCCGGCCTTGTCGCGCGCTACTGGATCGAACAGTTGTGCCGCCTGCCTTGCAGCGTCGAGATAGCAAGCGAGTACCGGTACCGTTCACCGGTCGTTCCGGACGGAACGCTGTTCGTCACCATCAGTCAGTCCGGTGAGACCGCGGATACGCTCGCCGCATTGCGCGCTGCCAGGCAAGCCGGCTACGTTTCGACGCTGGCGATCTGCAACGTCCCTGAAAGCTCGATGGTGCGCGAGTCGGAGCTCGTCATGATGACGCGCGCCGGCCCGGAAATCGGCGTTGCATCGACCAAGGCATTCACTACCCAGCTTGCCGCGCTGGCTTTGCTTACCATCTCGCTGGCGCGCCGTAATGGCCTCGAGGAAAAGCAGGAACGTGCGCTGGTGGCGCAACTGGCCGAACTCCCCGGCCTCATCGAACAGGTGCTGACTCTCGATGGCGCCATCGAGATGCTGGCGCAGCATTTCGTCGACAAGCGCCACGCACTGTTCCTCGGCCGGGGTGTGCAGAACCCGGTCGCAATGGAGGGCGCGCTGAAGCTGAAGGAGATCTCTTATATACACGCGGAGGCCTACGCGGCCGGCGAGCTGAAACACGGCCCGCTCGCCCTCGTCGACGAGGACATGCCGGTCGTTGCGATTGCCCCTGACGACCAGCTTCTCGAAAAGCTGAAGAGCAATCTTCAGGAAGTCCGCGCGCGGGGCGGCGAGCTGTTCGTGTTTGCCGATCCGCGAGTGCAGTTCGGCGACAGGGTGGGCATCCACACGATGCGCATGCCGGCCATGATCGAGGATTTCCAGGCCCCGCTCCTGTACACCATCCCTCTCCAGTTGCTGGCGTACCACGTCGCCGTGCTGAAAGGTACGGACGTCGATCAGCCGCGCAACCTGGCGAAGTCGGTCACGGTTGAATAGCCTTCGGGTGAGCCTTCTTCACATCCTGCGGCGACTTCCGTTGAGCCTGAATTGGCCAGCTCTCGTGAATTCCCGGGTCACAGCTCGCGCACCCAGATGTTGCGGAAGCCGATCGTGGGGCTCGGATCCTGGTGCGCCTGCAGCTTGATCGGTGCGGGCCCGTGGGCCTTATACTCAGGCTTGCCGATGTAGAGCGTCTCACCGGTCAGCTCGAAGTGGTTCTGAACCAGCACGCCGTTGTGGAACGCCGTAATCGAAGCCGGCGCGTCGAGCGAGCCATCGGCGTTGAAGGCCGGCGCGGCCCAGATCACGTCGTACGTTTGCCACTCGCCCGGCTTTCTCATGACATTCACCAGGGGAGGCGACTGCTTGTAGATGGCGCCGGCCTGGCCGTTTACGTAGGTCTCGTTGTTGTACGAGTCGAGCACCTGGAGCTCGTAGCCGCCATCTTCCCCCGTGGTGGACGCCAGGAAGACACCGCTGTTGCCTCGC
>Ga0299913_10002301_pt1 | contig 14989 bp, 15 predicted proteins | sample RVTome_9_FD_201360 | JGI IMG/M metagenome (GOLD analysis project Ga0299913, IMG submission 201360) | Soil microbial communities from uranium-contaminated site in the Upper Colorado River Basin, Wyoming, United States - RVT155D38 (version 2) ...
GCCGCCGAAGACCCCGAACGCCGCGGTGTTCGGAAGGAAGCGGACACCCGACTCGATCATCTGTCGGGTCAGTCCGGATCGCAGGGTCACGTTGGCATCGCCGAGCAGGTGGCCGCCGGCCTCGCGGGCCTGCTCCAGGAGGACGACCGTCGCTCCGGCCTTCGCGGCCTCCGCCGCGGCCGCGAGGCCGGCGGCTCCGGCGCCGATCACGAGGACGTCGGGATGCAGGTTGATCCGCCGCCGCCGACGGTGATCGGGCTCGTGGGGCACCTTCCCGAGCCCGGCCTTGGACCTGATGAACGGCTCGACGAAGGGCCAGGCCCAACGCGGTCGCTGGAAGATCTTGTAGTAGAAGCCGGGCGGCATCATGAACGAGAACGTATTCAGCCACCCGTGGATGTCGCGGTCGACAGAGGGCCATGCGTTCTGTCGCTCAACCCGCATCCCCTCCCGCACGGGCTCGGTGCACGCGCGGACGTTCGGGATCCCATCGATCTGCATCAGGCAGTTGGGGCAGGAACCCGTCATGCAGTGCAACCCGCGCGGCCGGTGGTACTTGAACGACCGGCTCGTGATCGTCACGCCGGCGACCGCCAGCGCCGATCCCACCGTGTCTCCCTCGAACGCGGAGATCGTCCGACGTTCGAATCGGAAGCGGATCGGCCGGTCGCGCCTGATCGCTTCGCCCAGGCGCTCCGGGAGCCGCTCACTCACGCGGGCGCGGCCTCTCGTTCTTCTGGTCGGTACGTGCGCCTGATCTCGTTCGTGGTCGTATGGCGCTCGGCGAGGAACCAGGCGCGGCATCCGCTCTGGTGCACCCACCATTCCGTCTGCCATCCATCGACGTTGCGGCGGAAGTAGAGCGACGCGGCGAGCTCACGATCGGTCGAGGTCGGTCCGGCGCGCCTCGTCGTCTCGCCCCCGAAGGCGAATTCGAGGGCCTCGCGCGGCCCACAGTTCGGACACGAGATCAGGAACGTCATGCGCTCAGTGCCCGGCGTGTCCGTTGCCGCCGGCGAGCCGTGCGGCGACCGCGGCCGCGATGTCATCCGGTCGCAGCGTGAACCCGGTGCCTGCGATCGGGATCCCGGTGATCAAGGATGCCTCGAGGGTGAGCGCGCGCAGGTCCTCGGGCTCCAGGTCGTGCACCGAGCTCTTGCCACATGCTCTGGCGAACATCTGCATCTCCATGGTCATCGACTGCAGGAAGTTGAACACCCGGTCGGCCGCCCCATCGACCTCGAGTCGCTCGATCAGCTCCGGATCCTGGGTCGTGATACCGACCGGACACCTGCCCGTGTGACAGTGGTGGCAGAAGCCAGGCTTCACGCCCAATGCAGCGTAGTCGTCCTCGAAGAGCGGCGCATTGCAGTTGAGTGCGATCAGCGCCGCCGTGCCGATCGAGACGGCATCGGCACCGAGCGCGAGGGCCTTCGCGGCGTCCACGCCGTTCTTGATCCCGCCAGAGACGATCACCTGCACCTCCCCGATCGCCTTCATCTCGTCGAGCGAGCGCATCGCCTCGCAGAGGGCGGACATGGTGGGGATGCCCGTATGGTCGAGGAGGACATCGGGTGAGGCCCCGGTCGCCCCCTCCATCCCGTCGATCACGAGCACGTCCGCACCGGCCTTCACCGCGAGCTTCACGTCGTCGTTCACGCGGGACGCTCCCATCTTCACGTAGACGGGGACCCGCCAGTCCGTCGCCTCGCGGATCTCCTCGATCTTGAGCTGGAGATCATCCGGCCCGATGAAGTCCGGGTGTCTTACCGGAGATCGCTGGTCGACGCCGACGGGGAGGGTCCGCTGGCCGGCGATCTCCTCCGAGACCTTCGAACCGAGGAGCACGCCGCCCGTCCCGGGCTTCGCCCCCTGGCCCACGACGATCTCGACAGCCTGGGCGAGCTTCAGGTGCTCAGGGTCGAACCCGTAGCGGGACGGAAGCACCTGGTAGACCATGATGTCCACCTCTTCCCGTTCTTCGCGACACATGCCGCCGTCGCCGGTGGTCGTCGAGATCCCGGCGCGCTTGGCCGCTCGACCCAGCGCCGTCTTGGCCCGTCCGGAGAGCGCCCCGTACGACATCCCGGCGATCGTGATCGGCCGGTCGAGCACGACCGGGTTCGTGGCGAAGCGACCCCCGAGGACCGTGGTCGTGTCACATCGCTCCCGGTAGCCCTCCAGCGGCACGCGGGACAAGGTGCAGGGAACGAAGGTCAGGTCGTCGAGGTTGGGCACCCGCCGGTGCATCGAGAACCCCTGCATCCGATAGCGCCCCAGCTGCGCCTTCAACTGGATGTCCTCGATCACCGACCGCGGCCACAACGGCGACTCACGGAGCACGGGGTGGAAGGGAGGCTCGGCGTGCTGGTTCATCCCTCTCCTCCTAGAGCGCCGACGCCCAGAGCTCGGGCTCCCTCGCCGAGAAGTTCCACAGCCGCCGGCCCGAGCGGACCTTCGTGAAGTCGCGCGAGCTCGCGTCGATCCCGAACTCGGCGAGAGTCGTCTCGAGCAGCGTTCGGTCTTCGTCGATGAGGTCCTTGACCTCCGCGTCGGCGCCCAGGGACGCGATCTCGCCCCCCACGTAGATCGTGCCCTCGTACATCGAGTCCCCCAGACCATCAGCGGCATCGCCGCACACGACGATCGTGCCCGCTTGCATCATGAAGCCGGACATGTAGCCGACGCTGCCCCCCACCACCAGCGCGCCCCCTTTCATCGAGATGCCCGCGCGCGCACCTGTGTCTCCCTCCACATAGACGAGCCCGCCTCGGATGGAGGCCGCTGTTCCCGAACCAGCGTGACCATGGACCTCGAGACGGCCGCTCATCATGCACTCGCCGACGGCCCAACCGGTGTTGCCGTGGATCACTATCGTCGGCCCCCCGTTCATCCCCCCCGTGTACCACCCCGTCGGACCATCCAGCACGACGTGGAGTTCTCCCGTGAGTGCCACCCCGAACGAGTGGCGTCCTGCCGGGTTGCGCACGTGGATCTCGGTCGCGCCTTCCTCCGCAGCCTGCCGGATCGCCCGGTTGACGTCCCGGGTCTCTTTCCCCGCGGCGTCGATCGTCGCGGCGGTCACTTCAGCCACCAGCGAACCTCCTTGGCCTGCAGCTCACGCGGGACCAACGCGGGATCGGGAAACACCGCACGGATCGAGATCTCCTCGGAGGCCAGCACGACCATCTCGTCGTTCTCGGCATACAGGAGCGGCTTCGTCGCGAACCGATCACGGGCGAGCCCGATCCCTCCGGCGGTGGATATCAGGTACGCGAAGGTTCCGTCGAGGTCATCGATCGTGGCACGGAGCGCTTCATCGAGTGATCCGCCTGCCTCCAGTCGATCGGCGATGTAGACGGCGATCGCCTCCGAGTCGTTCTCGGTGGCGAATCGGTGACCCTTCTGCTCGAGCCGTCGGCGGAGCTTATGGTAGTTCGTGATCTGCCCGTTGTGTACCACCGCGATGTCCGGGAAGGGCCGCGCCCAGAACGGGTGAGAGTGCGCGATGTCCACGCGGCTCTCCGTGGCCATGCGCGTGTGGCCGATCCCGTGGGTTCCTCGGAAGGCATCCAGCCCGAATCGTTCGTTGATGTCGCAGGCCATCCCGAGGTCCTTCACGATCTCCATCGCTCGGCCGACCGAGAAGACGCGGACACCCGGTACGCGCTCCTCGATCACGTCGGCCAGCTTTCCATCGGCGTCGTCAGCCACGAGGAGTCGGAGCGAGCGGGAGACCCGACCCGATCCCTGCACGGTGGTGACGAGGCCGGCGGCGGCGACCACTTCGGCGCTCGCGTCCTCCGCGTCCAGACGTTCGAGATCGACCCGAACCACCAGACCGTCCTCGAGAGGCGGACCGTAGAGCGCGACTCCCGCGGAGTCGGGGCCCCGGCGGAAGAGCTGGTCGCACATCCGCGTGAGGACCTGCCCGACAGGACCGTCCCCCGCCTCGCCCTTGTAGAACACCCCCACGATCCCACACATCACGATGCTCCTCGCGACCCGTTCTTCCGCGTCTAGACGTTAGCCGCATCTACGGTCGAAGCGGCTCCCGGAGGCGGTTCCAGTCGTCCCCACTTCCTGCGGATCTATGTGGCATCCCCCCATGTCCGATGCCACGACGAAACCGTCCGAGGGCACCGCCCACGCCTTGACGAGGATGCCCACCCAGCATAGGTTCCCGCGCGTATGTTCGACTCGGACAGTGCCTCGCTCCTGCCGATCGGAACGACCGGGTGGTGAGAGCGGCCGGGCACGAAGCCACCCAGTCACACGAGGGATCATCCGAAGAGCGCGGCCTCACGGCCGTCCGTCGGATCACGGACGAACGCGCCTACCTGTATCAGATCATCCAGACGATCGGTTCGGGGCCCGACCTCGACGCGATCCTCCGCGGCGTGATCCACCCGGTCACCGAGGCCACAGCCTGTCACGCGTGCTTCGTCTACTTCGTCAAGGAGAACGCGCTCGAGCTCCGAGCGGCGTCGCCCATGTACGCCCACCTCGAGGGCCGCGTGGAGATCCCCATCGGCGAGGGCCTCACCGGTTGGGCCGTCCGCGGCCGGCGCTCGGCATTCATCAGTGAGCGTGCGCTCGAGGATCCCCGTGTTCGACGAGCCTACTTCCCGGAACTCGGCGATGAGCACTATCAATCGATCGCCACCGTTCCCGTCTTCGCCCGTTCCGGGGACGTGATCGGCGCGATCACGCTGCATGCTGAGGCCCCTCACGAGTTCGCTCGCGCCGACCTCGACTTCCTCGAGCACACCGCCTCCTTGATCGCGGGTGCCGTGGACAATGCGAGGATCTTCGAGGAGGCCAAGGCACGGGTCGACCTCCTCAGCGACCTCTCTCGGCTCTCCCAGAAGATCGCCTCCCTTTCGGGCACGGAAGAGGTCCTGGTGGCCGTCACCGAGGGCACCGCCGGACTCCTCGATGCGGAAACGTGTGATCTGTACCTCGTCGATGCAGACGACCGACCTGTCCTTCGGGCGGCCAGTCCGAGACGATCTGCGGATCGCACCTTCGAGGGACCGCACCTCGGATCCGAGCTCGCGTCGGCCGAGGCGAGCTTCTCGCCGGAGGAGTCCCGGCGGCTCGCGACCATCCTCTGGGGGGCGGACTCGGATGGGATCGCCCTCTTCGCCCCGATCGTCGCCGGGGACGAGCGACTCGGCCTGCTCGGGATCCGCCTACGAGAACCGAGCCCGGACGCCCAGACGGCGCTGCTCGCGATCGCCGCCCACGCCGCCGTCGCCATCAAGCAGCACCAGGTGATCGATTCGCTCACCGAGAAGAACCTGCTCAGAGACTTCTTCCAGGCATTGACGAGGGCTGATGCGGATCCCGACGCCGCCGCAGCTCTCGCCCGGCGGCTCGGTTGCGATGTCGAGGAACCCCATCTCGTCCTCTCGATCGTCCCGACGCCGCTCCTGTCCCGCCCAGCGCGGACGCGCAGCTCGGCGTGGCAGGCGGAGCGGACCCCTTGGCGTGACGTCGCAGGCCGAGCTGCCTCGCGCATCGTGACCCGGTTCCCCCACACGCTCGTCGATCAGCGTGAGCGGTCGATCTGGGCGCTGGTCCCGATGCTCGATGGCCCATCCGAGACCACGGTGAACGTCCTTCGCGACATGCGTTGGGGTGAGCGCGTCGGCGATGCCCTTCTCGCCGTGGGCGTGTCGGATCCGTGCCGGGGGGTGGCGTCGTTCGCCCGCGGCTTCATGGAGGCGGAGTCCGCCGCCGAGGTCGGTACGCTGATCCGCGGCGCCCCCGGCGTGGCGACGTATGAGGACCTCGGACCGTATCGGTACGTGTTGTCCACCGACGAGGGCCTCCGTGACGGGCACCAGGAGCGCCTCCAACGACTCGTGGACTACGACCAGCGAAGAGGCACGGCCCTTCTGGACACGCTCGAGGGCTACCTCGACCATCGGGGGAGCGTCGTCGCCACCTCGAGGGCGCTCTACATCCATCCGAACACCCTCCGGCAGCGGCTCGACCGGATCGAGCGAGCCTCCGGTATCGACACGGATCGCGACGACTGGCTTTCCCTCGCGGTCGCCACCAAGATCGTGAAGCTCAGGACGATGCGACAGCGCCCGGTATCCACCGGGCACACGAGAGACGAAGGGAGACGACACGGATGAACGGCGGCCCGGGATCGGTCGAGGAGGTCCGCAAGCTGGTCGATGACATGGGGATCGAATTCATGTTCGCCCAGTTCGTCGAGATGTACGGCAAGCCGAACGCGAAGCTCGTACCCACCACCCATCTCGAAGACGTGTTCGCTGAGGGAGCCGGGTTCGCCGGCTTCGCGACCGGCGAGCTGGGACAGGGACCGCACGATCCCGACATCGCCGCCATGCCGGACCCCGCGAGCTTCACGCCGGTTCCGTGGGAGCCCACCCTCGCTCGTTTCGCGTGCGACATCTTCGTCGAAGGCGAACCGTGGCCGTACTGTCCTCGCACGATCCTGAAGCGGAACATGGCGTCCGCGGCGGAACGAGGCTTCGTCTTCAAGGTCGGCATGGAGCCGGAGTTCATCCTGACGCGCCTCCTCGAGAACGGCTCGATCGAGATCGCGGATCCACTCGATGTCCTGGACCGGCCCTGCTACGACATGAAAGCGCTCACCCGCCAGTTCGACTTCATCGCCACCCTCTCGAGATACGAGTCGCAGCTCGGCTGGGACAACTACGCGAACGACCACGAGGACGCGAACGGACAGTTCGAATCGAACTTCCGATATGCAGACGCCATCACCACGTCCGATCGGATCATCTTCTTCCGTTACATGGTGCAGACGCTGGCGCAGCAGCGAGGCGTGCAAGCGACGTTCATGCCGAAGCCGTTCTCCCACCTCACCGGGAATGGCCTCCACATGCACATGAGCCTGTGGGACGAGGAGACCGACACGAACCTCTTCGAGGACGAGAACGACCCGCGGGGTCTCGGGATCTCAGAGCTCGGCTATCACTTCCTGGGCGGGGTCCTCAAGCACGCCCAGGCATACATCGGTGTGACAGCCTCCACCGTGAACTCCTACAAGCGACTGATCGTGGGGGCGCCCACGTCGGGTGCGACTTGGGCACCCGCCTACGTCGCGTACGGGCGGAACAACCGCACGCAGATGATCCGGACACCCGCACCGGGTCGCTTCGAGGACCGGACGATCGACGGCGCCGCGAACCCGTACCTCGCGGCATCGGTCGTGCTGGCAGCCGGCCTCGACGGGATCGACAACAAGATCGATCCGGGTGATCCGAACGAAGGGAACATGTACGAAACTCCTGTCGACGAACTCGAGCGCCGCGGCATCCAGCTCCTGCCGGGAAACCTCCTGGACGCCGTTCGGAACCTCCGGCAGGACGAGGTGCTCCGCGAGGCTCTCGGCGCGGTCCCGGGCGGCCACTACATCGACTACTACTGCGACGTGAAGGAGCGTGAGTGGAAGGACTACCACGACCACGTGAGCGACTGGGAGGTCACGAAGTACTTGTCACTGTTCTGACCAGGGGCGGCGGGATCCTGCCGTCGGGGGTTTTCACCGGACGTCGCCGGATCGGGATCCGGTAGATGGACAACGGGCACGCGGTCACTGCGCTGGTCGCCGATCTCACGCTCCAGGTCGCCCTGGTGCTCTGCGCCGCCCGGCTGGGCGGCGAGATCGCGGAGCGGTGGCTCAAGCAGCCGGCCGTCTTGGGTGAGCTCGTGTCTGGGATCCTGATCGGCCCGTTCGCGCTCGGCGGGCTCGAGCTGCCGGGCATCGGTCAGTTGTTCGACCTTCAGAACGGCCCGATCGCCGTCTCGAACGAGTTGTACGCGCTCGCGCAGCTCGGATCCGTCATCCTCCTGTTCGTCGCCGGTCTGGAGACCGACATCAAGATGTTCCTGCGGTTCGGCCTGAGCGCGACCGTCGTGGCCGTGGGCGGCGTCATCCTGCCCTTCATCCTGGGTGCCGGGGGGGCGGTGGCCGTCGGGCTGGCCGACAGCCTCAGTGACCCCCACGCGCTATTCATGGGAGCGATCCTCACCGCGACGAGCGTCGGGATCACCGCGCGGGTCCTGGGCGATATGGGGAAGCTGGACACGCCCGAGGGCGTCACGATCCTGGGCGCCGCAGTGATCGACGACGTCCTCGGGATCCTCGCACTGGCCGTTGTCATCGGTCTCGCCAGCGGGGAAGCCACCTCCGGTGTCCAACTCAGCATGACCGCCGGGAAGGCGCTCGGGGCCTGGCTCCTCCTGACCGCGGCCTTCCTAGCGTTCTCGACGCTGATCAGCCGCTTGGCGACCTTCCTCAGGGTCGAGGGAGCTGGTCTGGCGATCGCGCTCTCGGCCGGCTTGATCGGGGCCTACCTCGCGGATCTGGCGGGGCTCGCATTGATCATCGGGGCGTACTCGGCGGGGCTCGCGCTCTCGCAGACCCACTTGAAGACCCAGCTCGAGAAGGAGATCCGCATCGTCTACAACGTTTTCGTTCCGATCTTCTTCGTGATCACGGGGATGCTCGTGGACCTCCGTGTGATGGGTGCGGCGCTCGGCGTCGGCCTCGTACTGACGGCGCTCGCCAGCGTCGGCAAGATCGTCGGATCCGGCGGCGCTGCCCTGGTGACAGGATTCAACGGTCGCGGCGCCTTCCGGGTGGGCATCGGGATGCTCCCCCGCGGGGAAGTGGCTCTGGTGATCGCGGGAGCGGGCCTGACCGCCGGTGTCGTCACGCAGCAGGTGTTCGCGGCGGCCGTCTTCGTGGCCGTGGGCACGACGGTGCTCGCCCCACCGATCCTCGTCTCCGCCTTCCGTGGAGGCGGAAGTGGGCTCCGGATCACTGGAGACAGCACCCCTTCCCGAGAGGGGCGAGCCGCCTCGCAGGAGGAGCCCGATCGGGAGTCACGGCGGTTCGTGTGGCTGCTTCCCCACGACACGGCGAGCATGCTCGTTCGCGCTCTCCACGCCCACCTGGTGAGTGAGGCCGGCTTCCAAGATCTGCTCGATGTCGGTGCCCCTCACACGGAAGTGGCTCAGTACCGGCGCGACGACCTCCTGGTGAGCGTTTGGACCCGAGACGAGGGCGAGGGCCGAGCGAACCTCCACGTGGAGGCGAGCGGTGTGGCGGATCCCGATCATGTCGTGCTGGACGCCATCCGTGGAGCCGTCCGAACCGCCGCGACGGACTTGGCGAACTCCGTCGACCTCGACGGGTTCGGCGCGTCCGACCGCTGACCTCCGTCCCGAGGGGACGCAGTGCGGAGCCCCCATAACAGGCGTGATCTCTTGTACGAAAACCACATGATCGGTGAGCGTGCCAGATTTGACTCCCCTCGGACCCCCGAATACTGTCGCCGCGGAAGTTCTCAGGGGAGGGAGGTCCACAGGTGTTGGGCTCTGTTCTCGCGCAGACGGCCGAGGAGCTGGCCGAGCAGGTCTCGCTCGACAGCAGGATCATAGGAGAGCAGTTCTACTACTGGACCGTCGTGTTCATGTGGCTCATCCACGTGGGCTTCATGTCCTACGAAGCCGGCGCATCACGTCGCAAGAACGTGATGTCCATCGCTCTGAAGAACATCCTCACGATCGCGGTGGTCACTCCCGTGTTCTACTTCCTCGGCTGGTGGATCTACGGCTGCTACCAGGAAGGCTTCCTCCCCTCATCGACGACGGACGAGTTCTACGGAGCGTTCTGTCAGTCCACGATCCCTTGGTCCGCGAACATGGGGCCGAACCTCGCCGACAACATCAGCGGCGTCTTCTGGGCGGCGTTCCTCCTGTTTTCGTGGACGACCGCATCGATCATGTCCGGAGCTCTCGTCGAGCGCGTCCGGTTATCCGCGTATCTCATCCTGGCCACGCTCCTCGGATCGGTCGTGTGGATCCTCGACGCGGCCTGGGGATGGAGCGCGGGTGGCTGGCTGGTGATCCACTTCGGCTTCCACGACTCGATCGCGTCGGGGGTCGTTCACGGCGTCGCCGGCGCGTTCACGCTGGGCGTCCTGCTGAACCTCGGCCCAAGGATCGGTAAGTACGACCACGAGGGCAGGGCCCGGGCGTTCAAACCCCACAACCTGCACCTCACTCTGATGGGACTCATGCTGATCTTCACCGGGTTCTACGCCTTCTACGCGGCGTGCCTGGTCATCACGTCCACCGCGTTCCCGGGGTGGCTCAACATCTACCTGTCGCCGACGACGCTGTCGGCGATCACGTTCACGATCACGATCGGGTTCGCCGGCGGCTTCACGGGCGGGTACTTCGCATCGAAAGGCGACCCGTTCTGGACGTTGTCCGGCGGATTGGCGGGCGTGATCTCCGTTTCGGCGGGCGCGGACGTCTATCATCCGGCGCTCGTCTACCTGCTGGCGATGTTCGGAGGCGCGTTCGCATGCTGGGTCGGCACGTTCATCGAAAGGCGCCTTCGCGTCGACGACGTGGTGGGAGCGGTGGCTGTGCACGGAGCGTGCGGGTTCTTGGGCATGCTCTACGTTGGCATCTTCGCCGCGGGGTATCCGACCGGCGTCGGCAACGGCGGCCTGGGCGTCGACTCATCCCTGCTCGGCCAGCTCGTAGGTATGGCTACGTTCTTCCCGCTCGGCTTCATCCCCGGGTACGTCGGGGCCTGGCTGCTGAAGAAGTCCAACCTCTTGCGCGTGCCGCCCGAGGTGGAGCTGGAGGGCATGGACATCGCGGAGTTCCAGACCGACTTCTACCCGGAGTTCGAGCACCAGCCAGAACTCATCGAACTGCCCGACGGTACGACGGTGGAATCAGCGGGTGTACTCCTCGAGGCGTTCCGAGAGGTGAAGCGATGAGGAGGCCGTCTTGATTGAGCTCATCCTGTCGGTCACGCTGATGTTCCTCGTCGTCGGGTTGGCGGCCCGCTGGGCGCTCCGCAATGGGCTTCGCGAGCGTTTCCGGGGCCGTCCGCTCGACGAGTTCTCGGGAAGGGGAGGCTGATGGATACGTTCCCGTACGACAGCTGGGAAGCGGCGGGCGCCGCCGCGAGGGAGTCCGGCGAGGGCTTCTTCACGTTCGGGCCGGGTGACAACTTCGCGACCGTGTTGTTGGTCGTCCTCATGATCGTCGTCACGGTGCTGGCGTTCGTCTTCTGGGTGCGCACGGAGGACCGGAAGCTGACGGAACAGGCCGAACGCCTTCGGGCGGCGGCCGGCGAAGGGATGTGACGATGGCCGGCAAGCAGGTCGACTTCCCGGAGATGCAGAAGCACGTCAAGGGCCTGGACCTCTGGCTCTGGGTGATCTCGCTGGTGTGCATCGCGCTCGTGATACTCGCCATCTTCCTCGTCGATGGGCAGGGAGGGGTCTAAGGGAGGCGTGCGGCGCCTCCTCTCGGTCGACCTATTCCTGCTGTTCGCTGTCCTGGGGGTCTTCTTCCCCTGGGTCATGGGGCCAAGCATCTCCAGGTCGGGCCTCGACCAAGACGGCGTCGGCATCCTGGCGCTGGCGGCGAGCAGTTACCTGCTGGCGCGAGGTGGGATCAGATGGGCCTGGATCCCGGCCGGCCTGGGGGCCGTGACCGCGATCAGAACGGTGCTCAACACACTGGACGCGCCGCCCCTTACCGTGGGACCTGGTCTGTGGATGAGCGTGATGGGTCTCGTTGTGGCCACCGTGTGGTTGCTCGGAGGGGAGTTGGCCCGGATCCGAGAGACGAGGACGCGTTCCATCGGCGATAAGCCCGCCGACTGAAGGGACCGAACCTCCCTTCCTCAACGTATCTTAGTCACCATCATCCTCGCGCTCGCCGTGCTGTCACTTGGGCTCCTGTTCGTCGTCTACGTCGTCATGCACGAGGATCGCATCCTCCGGCAGGTAGCGCAGCGGTTCCGGGAACTGGAGCTCGAAGGGATCGAGGACCTCAGGCTGGACCACGCGATGCCCGAGTTCGGACCGCGCCGCGGGACGATCGTCCTGCCGGACGGGAAGGAAGTGGACCGCGCTCCTGGTTAGCCGATGTCGAGACGCCCTTCGATCACGAAACGCTGTAGCTGCTCCTCGGTCAACTCGCCCTGACAGGTGACACATAGCCGTCTCGACGCGCCTTCTCCGTCCTCGTGCTCTAGCCATGCCCGTGAGGACAGCACGCCCACCGCCTCTCGTCGCCGGCACCGCTCGCAAACCATCATCGGCACGTCCATCGACCTCCACGACTCGAGCCAGCCCTCGGAGGACCGGGTCCATGTTCCCGAGAGGCTAGGGCGTCTGCACCTCGCTCTACAATGGGGGAAGCGCTACAGCTTCACGCATGGTTTGGGTGCACGTACGACACCCCGCCGCGCTCACCCCTCGTTGACCTCGGCCACTGCGCCATCCGACGCACTCACGAGCACCGTCGCGACCCGGGCGGAGCCGCCATCAGGATCGGGGACAGACAGAGAGACGGCCCAGTACGGGGCCGAACGGAAACCCTGACGGACCAATCGGACCCGGACCACCTCGGGCTCGAAGTCGACATGGGCGTGGGCGATCTCCACCGCCTGCTCCTTGGGAACCGACACCGAGCGATCAGAACTCAGCGCACCGGTCGCCGCGACGACGGTCAGTACGGCGCCGAGCGCGATCATCACCTTCGTCGCCCTGGAGAGCGAAGAGAAGGGGTTCCTCACGCGTTCACCTCTCGGCGCTTCCGCCTTCGCATCCGGGCCTGGAGTCTACTCAGCGCGAAGGTTCCAGGTCGGGCTCGAGCGTGCGAACTCCCGCATCTCCTTGCGCCTTCGAGGCCAGAACCACATGTACCAGATCGCAAGCGCCACGGGGAGCAACAACAGGATGGATGGCTGCACCACGATCGAGAGGAACACACAGACACCCGCGATCACCATGCCGCCGCGAACCGCCTGGATCTTGAACCTGCGGATCCGTTCGAGGATGGCTTCGTACTGCTCGGCCGGTACCTGCCCGGTGTTCCATCGTCGCCCGCAATCTTCGCAGTTCCACGTTTCTCCGTACGGAACGGCACGTACATGTCCACACTCGCAACGGACCGTGATGGGGGGTCCCTTCACGCTGTCCCTCATGATGGATGCTCCTCGGGTATGTCGCCGTCGGGCGAACCGGGGCGGGAGGCGTTCCTCTCACCCTGGTCCATCGGCCCCTCAAGCGATCGTATCGACCGACTTCTTCGCTTGTGCGGGTTCTGGCTCATCCCTTAGGGTGATCGGCTTCCTGTCTTGCACGACCCTGCGGTAAAGGAACATGAGCACCGAGAAGAGCAAGACGCCGATGCCGATAAGGAGCTGACGTATACCACCGTAACCCGTGAGCTCGAATGACCACGACCCAACACCGATGAAGATCAGATTCAAGATCGCGAGGATGGCGGCGATCGGAACCCACACGTCCGACAATCGGATCGGCCGCGGCCAGTCCGGACGATCCCGCCGAAGCAGGACGAACGCAGTCAGTGCGAAGACGTGGGCCAGCATGTACCCGAGGTTCCCGGCCGCGAGGATCGCCAGGGTCGACGACAAGGAGAACATCAATAGGATGTTCACGACCATGTCCACGGTCATCGCTCGACCGGGGACATGGAAGCGATTCAGGTGGGCGAGTTGCTTGATCGTCATGTCGTCTTTGGCGATCGCGTACAACGCCCGCGAGCCGTCCATCGTGGCCGTGTTCATCGACAGGACCAGGCTGGCGATGAGAAGGAAGACCGCGATCCCGCCACCCGCACCGCCGAGGATCTCCTCGAACGCCGGCACGTAGAACGCCACGGGGTTCGATGCGGCCGCTTCCGTTCCGACGACGCCTGTGATCCCGATCGGGAGCAGCGCGTACACGGCGAGGGAGAACACAGCCGAAGAGCGCAGTGCGCGCGTCGTGTCCTTCACCGTGTCGTGGTACTCGGGCGCGAACACAGCACACGTCTCTACGCCGTACGCCGACCAGCCCATCAAGTACAGCCATACGATGGCGAGCCGCAGTCCACTTGCGTCTGCGGTGAGGCTTCCCCAATCCATGTTGGAGGAGGACCAGTCGCCCGTGAAGTAGGGCAGGATCATGAATACGGCCAGCGGGATCATCAGCAACGCCCCAGTCACGTATCCGAACCACACGGCCGGACGCACACCGAAGATGTTGAACAGCCAAACGACGATCACGAGTCCTGCGCCAACAGCCTTTGGGAAGTCGATCGTGATGAGGCCCAGGTCGAGCGCCCACGTCTGGCCCGGGAACCACTCCGCCTGTGCGAGGAATCCAACAGTGACCCCGAAGATCGCGAGAACGCTCGACCATGCGAACCAGTAGCCGAACGTCGCGATCGGACCGATCAACGAGAAATACCTACGCCAGCCTTCGTGCGCGTACAGGGAGATCCCCCCGGATTTGTCGGGGAACATGGCCGCGCTCTCCGCGTACACCCAGTTCTGCAGCGTCGCCATGAGCGCTGAGATGCCCCAGAGCAGGAACGCTCCCCATCCTCCCAACGACCCGATCGCATAGCCAAGAGCGGCGATCAGGAACCCGGGGTTCGCGAGCGCCACGACGAATCCGTCGTACCAGCGGAGCGCCTTCAAGAGCTGGCGCTCTTCGACAGCAGCCTCAGCCACCACTTCCCTCCTCTGTCCCCGGTCGCCTCCTCGGCTCCGGCCACGGAGACCGTAGTCGTGCCCCCCGGAACGCGCAAGTGAGCTGGAACGGAACCGTTTGCTCGCCGAGTGGCGCTTCCGTACGATGCTCCGCGACGGTCGTTCACGAGGGGGGACCATGGAGAAGATGTGGGGTTCCGAGCCCTTCTGGGGCCTCGGCTACGACTGGGATCCGGACTGGGTCTACACGGACAAGCAGAAGGACCTTCGCTCGACCCTGATCGAGCTCTGCGAGAAGGAGCTGCGCGCGAACGCGAAGCGCTTCGACGACGAGCTCATGTTCCCACGGCGTAACCTCGAGCTCCTCGGGGAGCACGGGTTCTTGGGACTCACGGTGCCGGAGGAGTACGGGGGCCTCGGCGAAGACCACGTCGCGTACTC
>Ga0299913_10002302_pt1 | contig 14989 bp, 14 predicted proteins | sample RVTome_9_FD_201360 | JGI IMG/M metagenome (GOLD analysis project Ga0299913, IMG submission 201360) | Soil microbial communities from uranium-contaminated site in the Upper Colorado River Basin, Wyoming, United States - RVT155D38 (version 2) ...
AGCGCCGGCCACTCGTCGGCGTCCCAGCCGTGCTCGGTCATGTCGGGCCACACGCCGGGCGGGATCTCGTGATCGGTGGCCCGCACCACGTCGACCTCGACGCCGTTCGTCTCCATGATGGCGATGGCTTTGTCGGCCAGCCCCTGGGTGTGCGACATCTCCGGCGACTTCTTCAACGTGCAGTTGATGAACATCGCCCGTAGATCCCTGTAGTCAGGTCTGTCGGTGTCGGTCAAAGCTCCCCCTGGCGTCGCCGTCGACGGCGGTCGCCAGTGAGGATCGCGACGATGAGCGCCAGCCCACCCACTGCGGCCACCACGAAGAACACGATAGAGACCGAGGGGTAGCCGAACAGCGTCGACGACGTCTCGACCCGCATGGTCATGGCGGCGCCCACGATGATGGCGGCCAGGATCAGGCCCATCGTCACCCGGTTGGCGAGCTTCTCAACGCCCCGCATGAGCTCGCGCTCGTCGATGGCGTCGACCTTGACCGACAGGTCGCCGGCCGCCAGCGCGTCGAGCAGACGGTTGGCCCGGCCCGGCAGCTCCTCGACGAACTCGCGCGCCTCCAGTGCGGCGCGCATGACGCCGCCCTGCGACGTCGCCCGCCACGCCCGCCGCTGGAACAGCTCAGCCGCCCGCCGCTGGAGCGCGGCCTGCGGGTCGAACTCCGGGTCGAGGGTGCGGGCCACCTGGTCGAGGTTGAGCAGCGCCTTGCCCATCATCGTCAGCTCGGGCGGGGGCCGCAGCCGGCACTCGCCGCAGATGCGCATGAGGTCGGCCAGCATCGACCCCGCCCCGATCTGGCTGAGGCGGGCGCCCCGGTTGCGGGCCACCAGGTCGACCGTCTCCCGCTCGAGCCGCTCGGCGTCGAAGTCGGGGAGCTTGGTGCCCATGCGCATGGCGAGGCGGGCCACCTCGTCGCCCCGGCCGTCGCCCACCGCCAGCAGCAGCTTCACCAGGTGCTCCTGCATCTGGGGGCCGATGTGCGACACCATCCCCAGGTCGATGAGGGCGAGCCGCCCGTCGTCGGTCAGCAGGACGTTGCCGGGGTGGGGGTCGGCGTGGAGGAACCCGGTGCCCAGGATCTGCTCGAGGTAGGCCGCGAACAGGTCCTCGGCCAGCGCGCAGCCGTCGATCTCCATGAGCCCCAGCGGACCGACGTCGGTGACCTTGCGGCCCTCGATCAGCTCCATGGTGAGGACCCGCGAGGTGGTGAAGTCGCTCACCGGGCGGGGCACGACGATGCGCTCGAACTCGCGCAGGTTGTCGGCCAGGGTCTCGAGGTGCTCGGCCTCGGCCTTGTAGTCGAGCTCGGTCAGGAGGCTGCGGCGGAACTGCTCGAGCATCCCGGCGAAGCCGAACGTGCGGCCCACCGAGGTGTGCTCGTCGAGCATGTCGGCCAGGTCGCCGAGCACCTCGAGGTCCTCGAGGATGCGCTGGCGAATGCCAGGCCGCTGCACCTTGACCGCGACGGCGCGGCCATCGCGCAGCGCCGCCCGGTGGACCTGCCCGAGGGACGCCGACGCCATCGGCTCGTGGTCGAAGAACGAGAAGGCGTCGGTGATCTTGACGCCGAGCTCGCGGCACACGATCTCCTCCACCTCGGCAAAGGAGAACGGCTCGACGTCGTCCTGCAGGCGGGCCAGCGCCTCCAGGTACGCCTCGGGGATCAGGTCGGCGCGCGTGGAGAGCAGCTGGCCCAGCTTGATGTACGTCGGCCCGAGCGCCTCCAGGTCCTCGGCCAGCTCCACCGCGTCGGCGGGCAGCGCGTCGCCGTTGCGGCTGGCGACGTCGCCCTCCTCCAGGGCGCGGTCGAGGCCGGCCTCCTTCACCAGGTCGGAGCGGCCGTACTTCGCCAGCAGCCTGACGATGTCGCGGTAACGGCGCAGGTGGTGCGCGCGGAGGGAGAGACCCATGTGCTGCCGGTGTTACCCAGCGTGAGGCGCGAGAATCCGCAGCCGTGACGCTCGACCAGATCGCCAAGAAGGTCCGTGCGAGCGCCCTCGCCTACCCCGAGGCGTGGGAGGACTTCCCGTGGGGCGAGTCGGTGGTCAAGGTGCGCAAGAAGGTGTTCGTGTTCCTCGGGCATCCCGACGACCCCAAGGTGGCGTTCGGGCTCAGCGTGAAGCTGCCCGAGTCGAAGGACTTCGCCCTCACGCTCCCGTACACCGAGCCCACGGGCTACGGCCTGGGCAAGGCCGGGTGGGTCTCAGCCACCTTCACCAAGGGGATGAAGCCCGAGCTCGACCTGCTGCTGGAGTGGGTGGACGAGAGCTACCGGGCGGTCGCGCCCAAGACGCTGGTCAAGCGTCTCGACGGAACGCCGTGATCACTTCGGCGAAGCGCTCGAGCGGGGCGATGTCGTCGAGGTCGGCCAGGCTGACCATGGCGGTCTGGACGCCCGCCTCGGCCAGCTCCCGGAACCGGCCCACGTGGTCCTCGACCGGCGCCGGCTCGGCCGTCGACAGGTGCGTCACTCGGACCTGCGCCGGATCGCGGCCGACGTCAGCGCAGTGGCGGTGGAGCACCTCGACCTTGTGGCGCACGGTGGCGGGATCGCCGAACAGGTTGCAGGCGTCCGCGTACTGCGCCACCAGCCGGAGGGTGCGGCGCTCGCCCGACCCGCCCACCAGGATCGGCAGCGGGCGCTGGAGCGGACGGGGGTAGCAGATGGCCTCGGCCAGGGTGATCACGCGTCCCTCGAACGACGGTGACCCCGGCCCCCACATCAGCGGCAGCAGCTGGAGGGCGTCCTCCAGCAGGGCGAACCGCTCGGCCTTGGGCGGGAACCGCCAGCCGTAGGCCCGGTGCTCGCGCTCGAACCAGGCCGCGCCGATGCCGCACACCGCCCGGCCCCCCGACAGCACGTCGAGCGTCGCGACGATCTTGGCCAGGTGGGCGACGTTGCGATAGGTCACGCCGGTGACGAGGGTGCCGAGGGTGGCGGTCTCGGTGACGCCGGCCAGGAATCCGAGGGTGGTGTAGCTCTCGAGCATGTCCTCCCACTCCCGCCCCATCGGGGGGATCTGGAGGAAGTGGTCCATGACCCAGAGGCTCTCGAAGCCGGCCTCCTCGGCCGACCGGGCGATGGCGGTCAGCCTCGGGCGGAGGTCGGACGGCCCGCCCGACCACGAGAAACGGGGCAGCTGCAGCCCGAACGACAAGGCCATGGGATCCTCCCGTTGGCGCTTCGCCGCGGCCGGCGCGGCGAGGAAGTGGGGGGCGACGAGCCGGACCGGGCCCGGGTCGAGGACGGCGGCGAAGCCCTCGTTGGCGAGGTCGGCCTTGGCCTCGGCGAACGACGCCAGCTGCGCGGTCAGCACCTTCGACGGCACCACGTACGGCCGGGTCTTGTTGCGGGCTCGGCACTCGGCCGCCGGGGTGTCGAACACGATGGCGAAGGCGGGGATGTCGTGCTTGGCCGCGGCGTCGAGCCAGCGCCGCCGCCGCCTGGCGTCCAGCCCGAGAGAGTCGATGACGGTGAGGAGGCCGCGCTTGAGCCGGCGCTCGACGACCAGGTCGAGCACGTCGAAGGCGTCGGTGCCGGCCCGCTGGTCGTGCTCGCCCTCCCCGACCAGCGCCCGCAGCCGGTCGGTCGAGATCACCTGGTCAGGGCCGAGCTCCTCGGCCGCCCAGGTGGACTTGCCCGCGCCCGACGGGCCGACCAGCACCACCAGGCACGGCACCGGCAGCCGCACCGTCACATCACTCGGCACGCCGGTAGGTTCGCAGGCGTGAGCGACCAGTTCCTCACGTCCCGCCTCCAGGGCTTCGGGACGACGATCTTCGCCGAGATGTCGGCCCTCGCCATCAGTACCGGCGCGGTCAACCTCGGTCAGGGCTTCCCCGACACCGACGGGCCGGCCGAGATCGCCGAGGCCGCCATCGCCGCCATCCGGGCCGGCCACAACCAGTACCCGCCGGGACCCGGCATCCCCGAGCTGCGCGACGCCATCGCCGCCCACCAGCGCCGGTGGTACGGCCTGTCCTTCGACCCCGAGACCGAGGTGCTGGTCACCACCGGCGCCACCGAGGCCATCGCGGCGTCGATCCTCGCCCTGTGCGGGCCGGGCGACGAGGTCGTCACCTTCGAGCCGTACTACGACTCCTACGCGGCGTGCATCGCCATGGCCGGCGCCGCCCGCCGGGTCGTCACCCTCCGGCCGCCCGACTACGGCTTCGACCTCGATGAGCTGCGGGCGGCCGTCACGCCCCGCACCCGGATCCTGCTCCTCAACTCACCCCACAACCCGACCGGCAAGGTGTTCTCCCGGGAGGAGCTGGATGAGATCGCCGCGCTGTGCGTCGAGCACGACCTCATCGCGGTGACCGACGAGGTCTACGAGCACCTGGTGTTCGACGGCGAGCACGTGCCGCTGGCGACCCTGCCGGGGATGTCCGGGCGCACGGCCACCATCTCCTCGGCCGGCAAGACGTTCTCGTTCACGGGCTGGAAGATCGGCTGGGCCTGCGGGCCGGCCCCGTTGGTGAGCGCGGTCCGCACCGCCAAGCAGTTCCTGACCTACGTCAGCGGCGCGCCGTTCCAGCACGCCATCGCCCACGCCCTCACCTTCGGCGACGACTACTACGCGGCCTTCACCGACGACATGCGGGTGAAGCGGGATCGCCTGGTCGACGGCCTGCAGACGACCGGCATGGACGTGTTCACCCCGGCCGGCACCTACTTCGTCACCGCCGACATCCGTCCCCTGGGCGAGACCGACGGGCTGGCGTTCTGCCGCTCGCTGCCCGAGCGGTGCGGCGTGGTGGCGGTGCCCAACGTCGTCTTCTACGACGACGTCGAGGCCGGATCGCCGATGGTGCGCTTCGCCTTCTGCAAGCGCCTCGAGGTGCTCGACGAGGCGGTGGCCCGGCTGAAGGGGCTGGGCGCGGCGTGAAGGTCGCGGCCGTCCAGCACGACATCGTCTGGGAGGACCCTGACGCCAACTTCGCCCACCTGGAGCCGATGGTGGCGGCGGCGGCCGGCCAGGGGGCGCGGCTGGTCGTGCTCACCGAGATGTTCGCCACCGGCTTCTCGATGGCAGCCGAGCGCATCGCCGAGCCGGCGGTGGGTGGCCGGTCGGCGGAGTTCCTGGCGGTGAGCGCGGCCAAGCACGGCGTGTGGCTGTGCGGCTCGATCCCCGAGCGGCGCGACGGCGGCCGACCGTGCAACCAGCTGGTGCTGGCCGGACCCGACGGCACCGCCCACCGCTACGCCAAGATCCATCCGTTCTCCTACGCCGGCGAGCACGAGCACTACGAGGCGGGGACGGCGACCCTCACCGTCGACGTCGAGGGGGTGAGGGTCAGCCCCTTCGTCTGCTACGACCTGCGCTTCCCAGAAGAGCCCCGCTCGGTGGCGGAGGAGACCGACCTCTATGTGGTGGTCGCCAACTGGCCGGCAGCTCGGCGGCGCCACTGGCGGGTGCTGCTCCAGGCCAGGGCCATCGAGAACCAGGCCTACGTGGTCGGCGTCAACCGGGTCGGCTCGGGGGACGGGCTCGACTACGCCGGCGACTCGATGATCGTCGACCCGATGGGCGAGGTGCTGGCGTCGGCCGCCGGCGGCGAGGCGGTGCTGGTGGCCGACGTCGACCCCGCCGTCGTGCGCCAGGTGCGGACGTCACTCCCGTTCCTGGCCGACCGCCGCGATTGAGATGAGGATCGTCTAAGGCGGGCTTCAGGTCGCCCTCATTCCCGGACACGAGGATGGGCCCATGGCCCCCTTCGTCGTTCCTGCCGACCCCGCCGTGCCCACCGACACCCTGCTCGGGTCCGGGTCGACCGAGCTGCTGGCCGCCGCGGTGGCCGCGGGCGGAGGCGAGCTGCGGGGCCGGCCGATGGCCAGGCAGACGACCTATGAGCCCGGGCGCTCACTGACGGTCCGCTACGACGCCACCATCGCATGGCCCGACGGCCGCGTCGCCTCGGAGATGCTCGTCGCCGAGAGCAGCCGCCATCTCCCCGCGGGCGCACTCGTGCTCGACGACGGCACGGCGCGCATCGCCGTCTGGCGGGTGCCCGCCGATCCCCGCCTGACCGGCCTCGCCGCCGCGCTCGACCCGGACCGGCTCCGCCACCTCTTCGCCGACCTGGGCGCACCGGTCGTGCAGGCGACGCCCAGGCTGCGCGCCTACCGGCCCGGGAGGCGGGCGGTGGTGGAGGTGATCGCCCCCGGCGCCCGCATGTTCCTCAAGGTCGTCCGACCGGAACGCGCGGAGGCGCTCCACCGGAGGCATCAGCTGGTGTCGGCGGCCGCGCCGGTTCCCCGCTCGCTTGGCTGGGCGCCCGAGCTTGGCATCGTCGCCCTCCAGGCGGTCGGCGGGCAGACCGTGCGCCGCGCCCTGGAGACCGGTCGGCCCGCCCCATCGGCGGGGACCCTGCTCGCCCTGCTCGACGACCTACCCGACCCGGCAGAGCTCGCAGGGCCGCGCAGGGAGGCCTCGACGGCGCGGTTCGCGGCATTGATCGTCGCCGTGGCGCCCGAGCTCGGCGACCGCGTCGGCGCGCTGGCAGCCCGCCTGGCCGAGGCGGAGACCGCTCTCGAGGACGAGGCGCTGGTGCCAGTCCACGGCGACCTCCACGAGGCGCAGATCCTCACCGACGGCGGCCGGGTCACGGGCTTGCTCGACGTCGACACGTTCGGCGTCGGCCACCGCGTCGACGACCTCGCCACGATGATCGGGCACCTCTCCACGCTCGCCCTCGTGTCGCCCCGACGAAAGGCCATCGAGCGCTACGGCGCCTCGCTGCTCGACGCCTTCGACCGCACCGTCGACCCCGTCCTCCTGCGGCACTCGATCGCGGCCGTGGTCCTGGGCATGGCGAGCGGACCATTCCGCGTGCTCGAAGCCGGCTGGCGGCAGGCGACCGCCCGGCGCGTGCTCCTCGCGGAGCGGTGGCTGGCCAGCGCCAACCGGGTCGAGAGGCAGCTGGCGACCACCTGAGAGAAGTCTCACACCCCCCTCACGACCGGCTCAGGGCCGAAGCGCATCGTGAAGCCGACCCCCCGACAAAGGAGACCACCATGAAGACGCAATGGAAGATCGCAGGCGCCACCGTCGCGGTGACCGGGCTCGGCCTCGGCGGCCTGCTCGGCGCGGCGGCCGATGACGCGGGCGGCAACGCCGACAGCATCATGCTCCGCGACGCGGCCGCAATCGCCGACGCCCCGCCGCCGGCCCCCATCGATGGGCTCTACGACATCTCGTTCGACTCGCAGGGCTCGCCCGACGAGTCGCTCGACTCGCCGCTCCAGTCGGCCGATGATTCCCCCGAGGGTGCCGACTCGGTCGACACGCCGGACGACAGCGACACGTCCGTCGACTCCCCGGCGCAGTCACCGGCGGACGCCAGTGTCGACAGCCCTGACGCCGCGCCGGCCGCCGCGCCGGCCCCTGCGCCCGCACCTGCCCAGGCGCCCGCACCTGCCCCGGCGGCCGACTCCTACGACAGCCCCGACGCAGCCAGCGTCGACAGCCCCGACAGCCCCGACGGCTCCAGCGTCGACAGCTGATCCCGGAGGTCCCTCCGCTTTGTGCGGTGGGAATCGTGCGGAAAACGCACGGTTCTCACCGCACAAGCGCGTGGCTCTACGAACGGAGCCGGTACCCCATCCCCCGGACGGTGTCGATGACCCCATCGCCGAGTTTGCGGCGGAGGTACCGGACGTAGACCTCGACCACGTTGGAGCCCGGATCAAAGTCGTAGCCCCACACCATCGACAGCAGCTGCTCCCGCGAGAGCACCTGGTCGGGGTGACGGAGGAAGGTCTCGAGCAGCGCGTACTCCCTGGCGGTGAGCTCCACGGTGCGGTCGCCGACCGTCGCCCGCCGCGTGCGCATGTCGAGGCTGACGTCGCGGACCCGCAGCACCGTCGGCTCCTCGGTCGGCTGGCCCCGCAGGCGGACGCGGATGCGGGCCAGCAGCTCCTCGAACCGGAACGGCTTGGTGACGTAGTCGTCGGCGCCGGTCTCGAAACCGACGACGGTCGACCCCACCTCGGTGCGGGCGGTCAGGATGACGACGGGGAGCCGCTCGCCCCGGGCCCGGATCTGGGCCAGGGCGTCCATGCCGTCGAGGCCGGGCAGCCCGAGGTCGAGCACGAGGAGATCGAAGTCCTGGTCGCGGGCGAGGGCTGCTGCCATCGTGCCGTCGGCCACGGTGACGGTCGTGTAGCCGTTCGCTCGCAGGCCTTTCTCCAGGAACGTCGCGATGCGGGGCTCGTCCTCAGCGATCAGGATCCTGGCCACGGGGCGGTCCTCTCGTTCTCGTTCACGTTCACGTTCACGTTCTCGTCTTCGTCGCTCTCGTAGGGGATGACGTCGGGCAGGACGATCGTGAACGTCGACCCTTCGCCGACCTCGCTCACCAGGTCGACCCGACCGCCGTGGCCCTCCGCCACCGCCCGCACGATCGCCAGCCCGAGGCCGGCGCCCTCGGACCGTCGCCCCACGCCTCGCCCGCGCGCGAACCGGTCGAAGATGCGGTCGCGGTCGGCCGAGTCGATGCCCGGGCCCGAATCGCTCACCCACAGCCGCACCTCACCCGCCTCTCGGGCGCTGCCGATGTCGATGCGCGTCCCCGCGACGGTGTGCTCGACCGCGTTGCGGGCCAGGTTCAGCACCGCCTGCGCCAATCGCTGCGGGTCGGCGGCGATCGTTCCCTCACCGCAGGCCGCGAGGCGCCAGTCCCGGTCACCCAGGGCCCGTGCCTTGACGAGCAGCTCGGTGGTCACGTCGCTCAGCTCGATCGGCTCCGGATGCACGAAGTCGGGCTGTTCCGCCTTGGCCAGCACGAGGAGGTCGTCCACGATGCGGGCCATGCGATCGAGCTCGTCGGTCACGAGGGCGAGCGTCTCGGCCCGCTCCTCGGGGTCGTCACCCATGAGCTCGAGGTGCCCCCGGACGATCGTGATGGGCGTGCGTAGCTCATGGCCGGCATCGTCGACGAAGCGGCGCTGCACCTCGAACGCGTCGCCGAGCCGGTCGAGCATCTCGTTGAAGGTGCGGCCCAGCTCGGCGATCTCGTCGTCACCCTCGACCTCGATGCGCCCGGACAGATCGGTCTCGGTGATCGTGCGGGCCCGTTCGGTCACCCGCCGCAGCGGTCGGAGGAGACGCCCCGCAACCAACCAGGCGGCCCCGGTCGCGAGGACCAGCATGACGCCCGAGGTGAGCGCGGCCAGCCGCAGGCTGGAGTCGATCTCCTCGAGCCGCTCCTCGAGGAAGAAGGCAACGACGAAGTGACCCTGCGTCTGTTCGTTCTGACGGAGCGGCACGACGAGGTAGCGCACCGGCCCGGCGGGTGTCTCCAGGCTGTCCCGCACCCCGGTCGTCAGCGCCAGCCATCGCGCCACGAGCTCAGGCTGCTGGTCGAGGCGCAGGGGGGTCGGCGTCCACCGGTAGATGCGACCGTCGACGAAGGTCAGGTACACCTCGCCCTCGGCCGGGACGTTGCGGCCCAGGAAGGTGTCGAAGATCGCCCGGACGTTCCCTTCGAAGGCCTCGCCAGTGGCGGGATCACGGCCGGCGGCCAGCAGCTCGAGCTCGCGCCGCTCCTGCTCCAGCTCCGACTCGATCTCCCGTTCGAGCCGCTCGAGCCGGATGGTTCGCTGCGCGACCAGGCCTCCCGCGATGGCGAGGGCGAGGAGGGCGGCCGAGACCCCGAGCACCCTGGCCCGGAAGCCGGGGCGGATCCGCCGGGCCCTAGTCATCGGGATCGTCGGCATCATCGTCGTCGTCGGCATCATCGTCGTCGTCGGGATCGTCGTCGTCGTCGGGGAACGGCGGCGCTGGCGGTGCGGGAGCTGGGGCCGGGACCCCCGTGGGGGGCGGAGTGGGCGCCAGCGTCGGTGGCGGGACGACCGGGGAGCCTGGATCGCCTCCGAGGTCCGTGGTGGGCGGCGGCAGGTCGTCGACCGGTCCGACGTCGAGGTCGATGGCCGGCACGGTCTCGGGCCCGGGCTCGGCGAGGGTACGGACCGCGAGGTAGCCGACCACGATCGCTGCGGCTGCCACGACTGCGAGGAGCGAGGCGCGCCGGGCGAGGGTCACCGCCGCGAGGGTGGCGGGATGATCTGAAGGCACGATGAGAGCGACATGAGGATGTTCTCATCGCGCCGGCATCCCGCCCGCCGCTGATCGGGCAGGCTGTCGGTCATGCACCTGATCGTGGTGGGCGCGGGGGAGGTCGGGTCGTATCTCGCCGAGCGTCTGAGCCGGGAAGGCCTCGACGTGGTCGTGATCGATCTCGACGGCCGTCGCCTGGGCGAGCTGGCCGAGCGGCTCGACGTGATGACGGTGAAAGGGAGCGGCACCAAGCCCAGTGTCCTGGCCGATGCCGGTGTCGCCCGCTGCGATGTGTTCGTGGCCGTGACCAGCAGCGACGAGGTCAACCTGGTGACCTGCATGCTGGCCCACCGCGGCGGCGCGGCGCGGATCGTCGCCCGCCTGGAGGAGCCCGAGCTCCGCGACCGCACCGCGGCCAAGCTCCACGCCGCGGTCGGGATCGACCTCGTGATCGACCCCGACGAGGAGACAGCCCAGGAGATCCTCGAGCTGCTGGAGTATCCGGGCGCCACCGAGGTGGCCGAGATGGCCGGCGGCGAGGTGGTGGTGATCGGTGCCCGGCTGCCTGCCAACGCCCCGTTCGTGGGCCGGACGCTCCAGGAGATCGCCAAGAGCTTCGAGCCGGAGTGGGACTTCCTGTTCGGCATCATCACCCGCGAGGGCGAGACGATCATCCCGCGCGGCGACCACCGCCTCGAGCCCGACGACCTGGTGCGGGTCCTGACCAAACGCAAGGCCCGCAGGCAGCTGGCCGAGCTGCTCGGCCTGGACCGCCGCTCGCTCAAGAGGGTCATGCTGCTCGGGGGAGGACGCACCGCCGAGCTGGTCGCCACCCGCCTCGGCGCACGCGGCGCGGACGTCACCGTGGTCGAGCGCGACCCGGAGCGGGCCCGGGAGCTGGCCGAGCGGCTCGATCGGGTCCTCGTGCTGGAAGGCGAGATCACCGACGCCGATCTCCTGGCCGACGCCGACGTCGGCCGAGCCGATGTCGTCGTCGCGCTCACCGGCGAGGACGACGCCAACATCCTCGCCTGCCTTTTCGCCAAGCTGGAGGGAGCGGGCGAGACGATCGCCGTCGCCCACCGTCTCTCCCTCCTGCCACTGCTCGGCCAAGCGGGGATCGACGTCGCCCTCTCGCCTCGCACGGCCAGCGCCAACGGCGTCCTGCGCTTCGTCCGGGGCGGCGTCGCCCAGGTGACGACCTTCCTGGAGGGCGACGTCGAGGTCCTCGAGCTTGAGGTCGGTGAGGGCAGCCCGGCTGACGGCACGGCGGTCGCAGAGCTGCGCCTTCCCAAGGACGTGCTCATCGGCGCCATCGTCCGCGACGGCAAGGCGCAGATCGCACGTGGCCGGAGCGAGCTGCGCGACCGCGACCACGTGGTCGTCTTCGCCAAGCCCCAGAGCGTCGAGGGCGTGCGCAAGGCCTTCAACTAGTGACCGCGGTCCTGACCCGTCGACCGGTCGAGTCGGTCACCGGGTGGGTCGCCGCCCGGGTCCTCCTGGCGTGCGCCATCGCCCTGGCGGCAGCCGCCGCCACCACGCTGCTCGACGAGCGGCGGGCCATCGGCGGGCTGACCGCCTGCGCGCTCGTGTGCGCCGTCGCCGGCTTCGCCCTCCGCCGCCGGTGCGTCGTCCCCGTCACGCTGCGCCCGGCCGGGACTCACGCCGCGGTCCTGATCGGCTGGCTCCTGCTCATCGGCGTCAGCACCGCGACCTACCGCGTGTGCGGCACCTTCGATGGCGTCCGCGACGCGCTGTTCGAGTCGACGGCGGGGTTCACGACCACCGCCCTCTCGGTCCTCGAGCCCGTCGAGGGGACGCCCAAGGGCGTGCTGCTGTGGCGCGCGTCCACCCAGTGGCTCGGCGGGTTCGCGGCGGTGATGGTCGTCGTCGCCATGCTGCCGCTCCTCGGGGTGGGCGGCATCGAGGCCGACAGCGCGGGGGCGGACAAGCGCAACCGGCTGAAGTCGCCGCTCATCGCGGCGACGACGCGGCGGCTGGCTCGGGCCTACCTGTTCCTCTCCGCCAGCGGGGTGGGGCTGTTCCTCTTGGCCGGCATGGGGCCCTTCGACGCCGTGACCTACGCGATGACCACGATCTCGAGCGGCGGGTTCGGCAACCACGACGGTTCGATCGCCTACTTCGACTCCGCGGTCGTCGAGTGGTGCACGATCGGGGGCATGGCGCTGGCGGGCGCCAACCTCGCGCTGCTGATGGCCGCCGTCCGCGGCCGCCTCGTCAGAGTCATGCGCTCGACCGAGCTGCGGGCCTACGCGTTCGCCGTGGCGGTGGCCAGCATCGTCCTCACCTGGTCGACGGCGCCGGAGGGCGGCGTGACCGCGCAGAGCGCCCGCCATGCCGCCTTCGCCGCCACCTCGGCCATGTCGACCACAGGCCACACCGTCGGCGGCTGGGCGGAGTGGGGACACGGGCCGCTGGTGCTGCTGATCCTGCTGGCGGGCGTTGGCGCCATGTCGGGGGCGCCCGGCGGTGGCTTCCGGGTGGTGCGGGCGCTCACCCTGCTGGGGGTGGTGCGCCGCGAGATCGTGCGCCAGCTCCATCCCCGCTCGGTGATGGTGGTGAAGATCGGCAAAGCCGCGGTCGACGAGCGGGTGGTCTCGCACATGATCGGCTACCAGGTGGCGTGGCTGGTCCTGGCCGGTCTCGGCGCCGTGCTGCTGGGCGCCACCGGCCTCGTGTTCACCGAGGCGCTGACGGCGGCGGTGAGCGCGCTGGCGACCTACGGGCCGGCGCTCGGCGACCTGCGCGATGGCACCGCGGCGCTGTCGGACACGGCGCTCCTCGTCCTGCTCCCGCTGATGCTGGCGGGACGGCTGGAGATCTCGCCGGTGGTGATCGGTGCGGCCGCGCTGTTCCGGGGCCGGCCGAAGCGGCGCTCGCGGTGACCGATCTGCGGGCCAGGCCGCGGACCCTCGTGCGCCGCGACCATCGGCCGGCCAGCGCCAGCGCCAACATCGTGGGGCTCGCCCTCCTGTTCACCGCGGCCGGCATGGCCGTGTGCGCCGTGCTGGCGCGGGCGACCGACGACGACGGCTGGGGTCCGCTGACGGGCTCGGCGGCCGGCGCCGCCGTGCTGGGCGCGGCGCTGTGGCGGGGCACCCGCATGCCGGCCCGGGTCTCCACCGCCTCGGCGTTCTCGGCCGTCGGCTGGACCTGGATCGCCATCTCGGTGGCGGGCGCGCTCCCCTTCTGGTGGTCGGGGATGCTGCCGGCGCTCGACGATGCCGTGTTCGAGTCCATCTCGGGCTTCACCGGCACCGGGGCCACGGTGCTGACGCCGATCGAGGGACGGGGCCGAGGGCTGCTGATGTGGCGTCAGATGACCCAGTGGTACGGCGGCATGGGGGTCATCGTGCTGGCGGTGGCCGTCCTGCCGCTGCTCGGCGTGGGTGGCTTCGAGCTCCTCCGGGCCGAGAGCCCGGGGCCGACCTCGGACCGCCTGGCGCCGAGGGTGAGCGAGACGGCCAAGCGGCTGTGGCTCGTGTACCTGGGCATCTCGGTGCTGATCACCGGTGCGCTGGTCGCCGCCGGAATGTCGCTCTACGACGCGGCGGCCCATGCCATGACCACGGTGTCCACCGGCGGTCTGTCCCCGTACGACAGGTCGATCGCGACGTTCGACTCGCTCCCGATCGAGCTGGTCCTCGTCGCGTCCATGCTGGTGGGCGCGATCAGCTTCGCCTTGTGGTGGCAGGTCGCCGTCGGGAGAGGCAGGCGGGCCCTTGGTCAGTCGTCCGAGCTGCGAACCTTCCTCGCCCTGTTCGCGGGAGCCGTCGCGGTGGTGACCGTCGTCCTCGCAACCGACGGCGCGGCGGTCGCGTCGGCGCTGCGTGGCGCGGCGTTCACCGTGGCAGCCACGATCTCGACGACGGGCTTCGCCACCGACGACTTCGGCGTGTGGCCCGCGGCCGCGCAGCTCGTCCTCGTCGGCCTCATGGTCTCAGGCGGTATGGCGGGCTCGACGTCGGGTGCGGTCAAGCTCTTCCGGGTTGAGGTCATGGCGGCCGACGCCCTGCGCGAGCTCAAGCGGGTCTCCCAACCCCGAGCGGTCCTTCCGCTCAAGCTCGGCGGGCAGGTCGTCCCCGAGGACATCGTGAGCCGCATCGTGGGCTTCTTCGTGCTCTACGTCGTCCTCGCCATCGTCGGCACCGTGATGCTGGCTGGCTTCGGCGCCGATCTCGCCACCGCGGCCGGGTCGATCATCTCGGCCATCGGGAACGTCGGCCCCGGACTGGGCGAGACCGGGCCAGTGTTCACCTACCTTGCCCTCGACCGCCCGTCACGGGCCATCGTCGCGATCTACATGCTCCTCGGCCGCCTCGAGCTGTTCACCCTGCTGCTCATGTTCGCCGCCCCCTACCGCGCCCTCCGCCTCCGGCGCTATCGGGAATGAGCAGCATCCGATAGTTTGTTAGCGGAACTAATGAACGCGGCGCGCACCAAGACCCGGCTCCAGCTGGCCGCCGACCTGCGGCTGGTCGTGGCGCGCCTGGGCCGCCGGCTGCGCCAGCAGAGCGCCGGCGGCCTCACCCCAACGCAGCTCTCGATCCTGTCGACGCTCGAGGGGAGCGGTGCCATCCACATGGGCGAGCTGGCCCGCCGGGAGTCGGTGGCGCCCCCCACCATCACCCGCATCGTCACCGCGCTCGGCGACGCAGGGCTGGTGAGCCGCACCACCAACCCCGACGACGCCCGCTCCGCGTTCGTCGAGGTCACGGCCGAGGGCCACGAGGTGCTCGAAGCGGTCCGCAACGAGCGCACCGCGCTGCTGGTCGAGCGGCTGGCCGGGCTCGACGACGACGAGGTGGCCACCCTGGCGGCCGCCCTCCCCCTGCTGGAACGCCTGGTCGACGCGCCCGGGGAGCCGGAGTGAGCGCGGCCATCACCCGCACG
>Ga0299913_10002303_pt1 | contig 14988 bp, 14 predicted proteins | sample RVTome_9_FD_201360 | JGI IMG/M metagenome (GOLD analysis project Ga0299913, IMG submission 201360) | Soil microbial communities from uranium-contaminated site in the Upper Colorado River Basin, Wyoming, United States - RVT155D38 (version 2) ...
CGGATGCACACCCAGGTGACGGGCCTGCTGCGGGACGGCCGGCGGGTGCGCGGCGTGCGGTATCGGGAGGCGGACGGCAGCACCGGTGAGCTGCCGGCGGACCTCGTGGTCGCCTGCGACGGGCGGGGCTCGGACACGGTGGCCGCGGCCGGGTTGCGGGCGCGGTCGTTCGGGGTGCCGATGGACGTGTGGTGGTTCCGGCTGCCGCGGCGCCCGGACGACCCTGCGGGCGCGGTGTTCCGGGTAGCCCCCGGCCGCGCGATCGTGCTGATCGACCGCGGCGACTACTGGCAGTGCGCGTACCTCATCGGGAAGGGCCGCGACGCCGCGATGCGGGCGCAGGGCATCGACGCGCTGCACGGCGAGCTCGCGCAGCTGCTGCCGTGGCTTGCCGACCGCACTTCGGCGGTCGGCTCGTGGGACGACGTGAAGCTGCTCAACGTGCGGCTGGACCGGCTGCGGCGCTGGTACACCGACGGGCTGCTGTGCATCGGCGACGCGGCACACGCCATGTCACCCGTCGGCGGCGTCGGCATCAACCTGGCGGTGCAGGACGCGGTGGCGGCGGGCCGGATCCTCGCCGGCCCGCTGCGCCGCGGCCGGGTCGGCAGGCGGACCCTGGCCAGGGTGCAGCTGCGGCGCTGGCTGCCGACCGCACTGACCCAGGGTGTGCAGCGCCTCGCGCACCGCGTGGTGATCGCGCCGACGCTGGCCGCCGAGGCCGGTCGCCCGGTCACCACCCGCCCGCCACTGCCGATCCGGCTGCTGCAGCGCTTCCCGGCGCTGCAGGGCGTGCTGGCCCGCGGGGTGGCCATCGGAGCGCTGCCCGAGCACGCGCCGGACTTCGCGCGCCGCTCCCCCGCCGGCTAGCGGGCGGCTACCGGGTTGGACAGGGTGCCGATGCCCTCCACGGTGACCGATACGGTCTGCCCGGGCAGCATCGGGCCGACGCCGGCCGGGGTGCCGGTGAGGATCACGTCGCCCGGCAGCAGCGTCATCACGCGGGACACCCAGCTGATCAGCGCCGGCACGTCGTGCAGCAGCAGCGAGGTGCGCGACCGCTGCCGCACCTCGCCGTCGAGCTCGGTGCACACCTCCAGGTCGGCCGGGTCGAGCGCGGTCTCGATCCACGGGCCGAGCGGGCAGAACGTGTCGTGGCCCTTGGCCCGCGTCCACTGGCCGTCGGCCTGCTGCTGGTCGCGCGCGGTGACGTCGTTGCCGATGGTGTAGCCGAGGATGACGCCGGCGGCGTCCGCGGGGGCGACGTCGCGGCACGGGCGGCCGATCACCACCGCGAGCTCGCCCTCGAAGTCGACCCTCGACGAGTCCGGCGGCGCCTTGATCGGCACGTTCGGCCCGATCACCGTGGTGGACGGCTTGAGGAACATCACCGGGTTGGCCGGCGGCTCGCCGCCCATCTCACGGGCGTGGTCCGCGTAGTTCTTGCCGATGCCGATGACCTTCGTCGGCAGGATCGGGGCCAACAACCGGACGTCTGCGAGCGGCCACCTGCGGCCGGTGAACTGCGGCAGGCCGAACGGGTGCTCGGCGATCTCGATGGCCAGGTCCTGCTCGATCGCGACGAAGGTCATGCCCTCTGGATGGGCGATTCGGGCTAGTCGCACGGCATGCACGGTAGTGCCCGTGAGTGGCGATGAGTGCTATGACACACACTGCCACTCACGGGCAGCGCGCAGCGCCGCATAAGCCCAGGCGTCCACGAGCGCCAGCCAGGACGCCTCCACCACGTTGCCGTGCACGCCGACCGTGGTCCACTCCCCCTGGCCGTCGCTGGACTCGATGAGCACCCTGGTGACCGCGTCGGTGCCGTGCGCGCTGTGGTCGGCGGCCGGGATGATGCGCACCTTGTAGTCGGCCAGCTCGACCGAGTCCAGCCACGGCAGGTGCGGCCGCAGCGCCGCCCGCAGCGCCGCGTCGAGCGCGTTCACCGGCCCGTTGCCCTCGGCCGTGCAGATCACCCGCTCGCCGCCCACGTGCACCTTCACGGTGGCCTCGGCGACCACCTCCCCGTCGGCGCGGTGGTCGACGAGCACCCGGTACGACTCCAGCCCGAACGGTGGCGCCGGCGCCACCTCTTCCAGCTCGCCGCGCATCAGCAGCTCGAAGGAGGCGTCCGCGGCCTCGAACGACCAGCCGCGCGCCTCCAGCTCCTTGATCCGCCGGGTCACCGTGCCCACCGCCTCGCCGTGGCCGGCGAGGTCCAGCCCGAGCTCACGACCCTTGAGCTCGATGCTGGCCCTGCCGGCCATCTCGGTGACGAGCACCCGCATGTCGTTGCCGACGACGGCCGGATCCACGTGGTTGTACAGCTCCGGGTCGACCTTGATCGCGCTCGCGTGCAGCCCCGCCTTGTGGGCGAAGGCCGACGTGCCGACGTATGCCTGGTGGGTGTCGGGTGCGATGTTCGCGATCTCGGCAAGGGCGTGCGAGACCCTGGCCAGCTCCGGCATCGCCGCTGGTAGCAGCACCGGGAGGTCGAGCTTGGCGGCCAGGTTGCCCACCACGGCGAACAGGTCGGCGTTGCCGGTCCGCTCGCCGTAGCCGTTGGCCGTGCACTGCACGTGGGTGGCGCCGGCCTGCACCGCGGCCAGCGTGTTGGCCACCGCGCACGCGGTGTCGTCCTGGCAGTGGATGCCGACCCGAAGGCCGGTGCGGGCGACCACCTCGGTGACCGTCTCGGCCAGCTGCAGCGGCAGCTGCCCGCCGTTGGTGTCGCACAGCACCACCACGTCGGCGCCACCGCCGGCCGCGGCCTCCAGCACCCGCAGCGCGGTGTCCGGGTCGTGGCGGTAGCCGTCGAAGAAGTGCTCGCAGTCCAGGAACACCCGCCGGCCCTCGGCCACCAGCACGGCCACGGTGTCGCGCACCATCGCGCAGTTCTCCTCGACGGAGGTGCGCAGCGCCCGCTCGACGTGCCGCCGGTCGGACTTGGCGACGAGCGTCACCACCGGCGCCCGGGACTCCAGCAGCGCGCGGACCTGCGGATCGTCCGCGGCGGACGTGCCGGGGCGGCGGGTCGCGCCGAACGCCACCAGCGCCGCGTGCCGCAGCTCCAGCTCGCCGGCCGCGGCGCGCGCGAAGAACTCGGTGTCCTTGGGCAGCGCGCCGGGCCAGCCGCCCTCGATGAAGCCGACGCCGATGCCGTCCAGCAGCCGCGCGACGGCCAGCTTGTCGGACACCGAGTACGAGATGCCCTCGCGCTGGGCACCGTCGCGCAACGTGGTGTCGTAGACGTGGAACGCGTCGCCGAGCGGGGTGTCGGCGGGCTGGGTGCGGCCGGTCATGTCGTCCAGAGCTCCTTGGTGGCAAACAAAAAGACCCCCCGCGGATGCGAGAGGTCTGCGCGCCGGGTGGTAGAGCAGCTACCCGGCGCGCCTGCCGATAATGATCACGGCGAAGTTGGTCACGGCCGGATCATTGCACAGCGACGGCTGGCCGACCAAAGACCGAGAGGGTTCGTCCCACGATTCGGGACGGGTTCGCGATGGACGGATCCGGCGCCGGTCCGGCCGGAGCCGACCTGCAAGGCTGGGAGCATGACCGAGCTTGACGCGCAGCGCGCGGCACTCAGGCAGGTTGCCGCGCGCCACCTGCACGCCGAGCTGGCGCTGCGCGTAGAGCGGCTGGCCAGGCCGGCGCTGCGGTTGTGCAGCACACCCGTCGGGGCCGGCCGCAGCCGCCTCGGCGGCGATCCGCTGCTGGCCGCGGGCACCAACTGGCCGCGCTGGGGGTCGAAGCCGCTGAGCTTCCTCGCGCTGATCGACCTGTCCGAGGTGGACCCGGGGCCGCTCGGCCTGCCGCTGCCGCCCAGCGGGCTGCTGAACTTCTTCTACGAGGCGCGCGGCCAGCGGGCCTGGGGCTACGACCCGCGGCACGCCGACGGCTGGCGGGTGATCTTCACCGAGGACGAGCTGGCGGAGCCGGCGACCGCGCCGTCGGCGGCGATGGTCACCCCGGCCACCCCCGTCGTGTTCGAGCCGCGGCTGACCTTCCCCGGGTGGGAGGAGCACGTGTTCGCCGACCTGCGGCCGCCCGACGTGGACGCGGTGTGCGACGTCAGCATGGAGTGGGAGCAGCGGTTCGTCGACGACGAGCCGTGCCACCAGCTCGGCGGCTGGCCCGGCCTGATCCAGATGCCGATCTGGCGGGAGTGCCAGCTCGGCTACCACGGCGTGCCGTACGCAGACCAGGCGCACGACCCCAGGGTGGAGTCGCTCGAGTTCGGCAACCCGGACTGGACGCTGCTGCTGCAGCTGGACTCCGACACCGCGCTGCACTGGATGTGGGGCGACGGCGGCCGGCTGTACTTCGCCGCGCGTCAGGAAGACCTGGTCACCAGGAGCTTCCGCGCCAGCTGGATGGTGCTGCAGTGCAGCTAGCCGTCTTCCTCGCGGTGCTGTTCACCCTGGTGGCGCTGATCCACCTGTACCTGTGGAAGCGGCTGGTGCGGGACACCACCGGGCCGGGGCCGGCCCGGCGCGCCGGCACGATCCTCGCGGTGGCGCTCGCGCTGCTGGTGCCGGCGACGCTCGTCGGCAGCCGCGCGCTCGACCGGGACGCGGCGCGCTGGCTCGCCTGGCCGGGCTATCTCTGGATTGCCCTGTTCTGCTACCTGCTCATCGGCCTGCTGGTGCTGGAGCTGCCGCGGCTCGCGCTGATCCTGGCCACCCGCCGCCGCCCCGGCACAACCCCGCCGGACGCGCCCGGCGCGGCCCAGCCGGCGGCAGTGGGCGCGCCGGGGCGACTCGCATCCGTATCGACGTCTGGGCGGCCCGAAAACGTCGATACGGATGCGAGTCGCCCATGGAGGTCGGCGGCGGTGGGCATGGCGTCCGCGCAGGCGAGCTGGGACGCGACGTGCGCGCCGGCGGCATTGGCCCAGGCGGCCGTCCTGGGCAGCGGCCAGCCGGCGAGCAGCCCGTCGCACAGCGCCGCGCCGAACGCGTCCCCGGCGCCGAGACCGCACACCACCTCGATGGGCACCGGCGGCACCCGCAGCCGCTCGGATGCGGTCGCGACGAGCACGCCGTCGGCGCCGAGCTTGACCACGGCCAGCCGCACCCCCGCGGCCAGCAGCCGGTCGGCGGCCTCCTCGGGCGAGCGGGTGCCGACCGCTACGGACACCTCGTCGCGATTGCCGACGGCCACCGTGGCCAGCGCCAGCGCCGAGGCGTACACCGCGGGTGCCTCCTCCGGCGAGTGCCACTCCGACGGCCGCCAGTCGAGGTCGAACACGGTGACGTGCCGCCGGCCACGCTCGCGCAGCGCATCGAGGGTCACCGGGCGCGCCGGGGAGACCGACAGCCCGGTGCCGGTGAACCACAGCACCGGCACCCGCCGCAGCACGTCCGCCGGCACGTCCGACGCCGCCAGCTGCAGGTCGGGGGCCGACGGTCGCCGGTAGAACAGCAGCCGCGGGTCCTCCCGCGGGTCCAGCTCGCAGAACACCACGGGCGTGAGGTGCCCGGCGTCGCGGCCGACGTAGGAGGTGTCCACGCCCCATTGCCGCAGCTGTCCGACCAGGTAGTCGCCGAACGGGTCGGTGCCGACCTTGGTCCACACGGCCGCCCGGCGCCCCAGCCGCGCCGCACCGACCGCGACGTTGGTCGGCGAGCCGCCGAGCGACTTGGCGAACGTGGACACGCCGGCCAGCGGCCCGTCCTGCCGGGGGTACAGGTCGACCGAGATCCGGCCGACCGTCAGCACCTCCAGGTCAGTGCCCACCGCTGCTCAACCGGCCAGCTCGTGGCGCAGCGCGTCCAGCTCGGCGCCGCCGGACATCAGGCCGACCAGCTCGTCCAGGGTCAGTTCGGACTTCTCCTTGTCGCACATCGCCAGGCCCCGCTTGAGCACCACGAACCGGTCGCCGACCAGCCACGCGTGGTGCGGGTTGTGGGTGATGAACACGACGCCGAGCCCGCGGCCGCGCGCCGCGGCGATGTAGCGCAGCACCACGCCCGACTGCTTGACCCCGAGCGCGGCCGTCGGCTCGTCCAGGATCAGCACCCGCGCACCGAAGTGCACGGCGCGGGCGATCGCCACGCACTGCCGCTCGCCGCCGGACAGCGTGCCGACCGGCTGGTCCACGTCGCGCAGGTCGATGCCCATCTTGGCGAGCGCGTCCCTGGTGATCGCGCGCATGGCCTTGATGTCGAGCAGCGGCCCGCGGCGCAGCTCCGAGCCGAGGAAGAAGTTGCGCCAGATCGGCATCAGTGCGACCACCGCGAGGTCCTGGTACACGGTGGCGATGCCGGCGTCCAGCGCGTCGCGCGGCGAGGCGAACCGCCGCTCCTGGCCGTCCACGATCATCGTGCCCTCGCTGTGCACGTGGGCCCCAGCGATGATCTTGATGAAGGTGGACTTGCCGGCGCCGTTGTCGCCGAGCACGCAGGTCACCTCGGCCGCTCGCACCGAGGTGGACACCCCGCGCAGCGCGATGATGTTGCCGTAGCGCTTGCCGATGCCGCTCAGCTCCACCAGCGTGGTGCCGGCCGGTGGCAGCTCCGGGCTGGTGTGGCGCCGGTGGGTGCTCTCGCTCATCGGCTCGCCGCCCTCATTCCTTGACCCCGGTGGCCCGCCGGCGGACCGCGGTGTTCAGCACGGTCGCGCCGAGCAGCATCACGCCGAGGAACAGCTTGTACCAGTCGTTGTCCCACTGGGCGGCCGGAATGCCCTGCTTGGTCATGCCGAAGATCAGCGCGCCGAGCGCGGCGCCGATCACCGAGCCGAACCCGCCGGTCATCAGGCAGCCGCCGATCACCGCGGCGATGATGTACTCGAACTCCAGCCCGATGCCGAGGTTCGCCTGCACCGAGCCGGAGCGGGCCATGGTGATCGTGCCGACGATCCACGCGCACAGCGAGACGCCCATGTACAGCAGCGTCTTCACCCTGGTCACGGGCACGCCGACCTGACGAGCCGCGATCTTCGCGCCGCCCGCCGCGAAGATCCAGTTGCCGAACCTCGTCCTGGTCAGCAGCACGGCCGCGAGCGCGGTCAGCCCCAGCCACCACACCACGCTGATCTTGAGATGGGCCCCGAAGAACGGGATCTCGCTGGCGAACACCGCGCGCACCGACTCCCAGCCGTCCAGCGTGGCCACCCCGGTGGCCAGCACGGAGCCGGTGATCAGCTTGGTGACCGCCAGGTTCAGCCCCTGCAGCACGAAGAACGTGCCGAGCGTGACGATGAAGCTCGGCAGCCCGGTCCTGGCCAGCAGGAACCCGTTCATCGCCCCGATCAGCATGGTCACCCCGAGCGAGATGAACACGCCGGCCCACACGTTGAGCGTGAGCTGGTAGCTGACGATCGTGGCCAGCAGTGCGGCGCTCGCGGTCTGCACGCCGGCGGAGAGGTCGAACTCCCCGCCGATCATCAGCAGGGCCACCGCGATCGCCATGATGCCGAGCAGCGACGACGCGTCCAGGACGTTCGCGATGCCGGCCGGCGTGCGGAACGACGGCGCCATCACCAGGAAGAACACCAGGATCGCCGCCGCGGCCACCGCGGCCCCGAGCTCCGGCCTGGTGAGCGCCTTGCGCACCAGGCCGGTCTCGGCCACGCGTTCGTCGGCGATGGCGGCCGACTGTGCCGCGCGGGTCTCCCGGTCGGCGAGCGTGGCCGGGGCCGGGTCGCGCTCGCCGGTGCTGCCTTCGGGCGCCGTCGTCGTCATGGCGTCACCTCGTCCCGCGCTCCGCGTACTTCTCGATGGTCTCGGCGTTGTCCTTGGTCACGAAGCTCGGGCCGGTCAGCACCGGCTGGCCGCCGCCGATGACGTTGGCGTTGTCCGCGAACAGCTTCAGGAAGGTCACCGGCAGGTAGCCCTGGGTGTAGGGCTGCTGGTCGACGGCGAACAGCAACGAGCCGTCCTTGACCGCCTTGATCACGTCGGCGTTGACGTCGAAGGTGGCGATCTGGGCCGAGCTGCTGGCACCCTTCACCGCGGTGATCGCGGCGTTGCCGACGCCGTCGTTGAGCGTGAGGATGCCGTCGATCGAGGTGTCCGCCTGCAGCTTGCTCTGGATGGTGGAGGCGGCGGTGTTCAGGTCGGAGACGTCGACCTGCAGGTTCTGCGAGCTGCCGCCGAGCGTGGCCGCCGCACCCGCGCAGCGCTCCTCCAGCCCGACGTTGCCGGCCTCGTGGATCACGCACACCAGGTTCTTCACGCCGGCCTTGGCGAGCTGTTCGCCGGCGCCCTCGCCGGCCGTGCGCTCGGCCTGCCCGACGTGGGTGAGCGCGCCGAACTCCTTCGACCGGCTCTGCCCCGAGTTGATCGTGATCACCGGAACGCCCGCGGACACCGCCTTCTGGATGGAGCCCTTCAGCGCGTCCGGGTTGGCCATCGACACGACCAGCCCGTCGACCCGCTGCGCCACCGCGTTGTCGATCGCCTGGGCCTGCTCGTTGGGGTCGCCGGAGCCCTGGTAGGTGATCTTGACGCAGAGCTGCTTGCCGGCGTCCTCGGCGCCGTGCTTCACCACGTCCCAGAAGGAGTCGCCCTGCTTGCCGTGGCTGACGACGGCGACGGTCAGCGTGGGGTTGTCGCACGACGCCGCGGCGTTGCCGGCCGCGGCATCCTCCGCCTTCTTACCGCCCTCCGAACTGCACCCGGCGGCCAGCAGCAGGATGCCGGCGGCCGCGGCGGTACCGAGCAACCGCAGTGAACGGGTCATCGTTGACTCCTCGATGGTGTGACGATCTTCGACAGGTGGTCCAGGCTGGCCCGCACGGCGTATTCCGCGGTCTGCGCGGCCGTCTCGTCCGCGGTCGGCAGTGCCGTGTCCTGCTCCAGGACGTACCAGCCCCGGTAGCCACCGAGCTCCAGCCCGGTGACGATCTTGCCAAGGTCCACGTCGCCGGCACCGAGTGGCCGGTACATGCCGCGCGCCACCGCGTCGGCATAGCTGAGCCGTCCCCCGCGGACGGCGCCGGCGAGCGCGGCGTCGACGTCCTTGAGGTGCACGTAGTGGATACGGTCGTGGTGGCGGGCGGCCACCTCGACGGGGTCGCCGCCGCCGACCAGCACGTGCCCGGTGTCCAGGCACAGGCCGAGCTCGCCACCTGCCGTGCCCGCGGTGCCCGCCGTGGCGGCGGAGTCGGCGATGCCCGCGGTGTCGACGGCGTGCGCGGTGTCGGCGATGTCCGCGGTGTCCGCCAGGAACGCGTCGATCTCCTCGGGCGCCTCGACGAACGTGCCGACGTGCGGGTGCAGCACGGTGCGCAGGCCGCGCGCGGCGGCCTCGATGGCGACCGCGGCCGCGGCCGCCACGAGCCGCCGCCAGCCGGCCGGGTCCAGGGCGGGGCGCTCGTCGTAGCCGTGCTCGCCGCTGGCCGCCGCCAGCACCAGGTGGCCCGCGCCGGCCGCGGACAGCGTATCGATCGTCCGGGCCGCCGCCGCGGTGGCGGCCGCCGCGCCGTGGTGCAGCGGGATGGCGAGGAAACCCGCGGTCAGCCGCAGCCCGCCGAGCGCGGCCTGCAGCGCCGCCGGGTCCGTGGGCAGCCAGCCGGGCGGGCCCAGCTCGGTCGCCCGCAGGCCGCAGTCGCGCATGCCGGCCAGCACCCTGGACGGCGGCAGCACCGCGCCCCAGCCGGGTACCTCGCACACGCCCCAGCTGATGGGCGCGGCGGCCACCCGCTGGACGACCGTCACCGCAGGCTCCGGTCGGCCTCGATGCGCACCTCGCGTCCGCTGCGCCTGGACAGCTCGCAGGCCCTGGCGATCTCCAGCGAGTGCAGGCCGTCCAGCGGTGGGCTGGGGTTCTCCGCAACGCCGTCGACCACGTCGGCGAACGCCTCCAGCTCGTGCCGGTACGCACGCGCCCAGCGGGTGACGAAGTGCGCGTGCGGCTCGCGCGGCGCCGGCCCGCCGGGCTCCAGGCTGGTCAGCGGGGTGCGCCCGTCCAGCCCGGTGCACACCGAGGCATGCTCGGCGAAAAGCTCCAGCCGGTTGTCGTAGCCGCCTCCGTTGCGCCGTCCGCCGCACACCAGGCCGATCGCGCCGGAGCCGAACCGCAGCGTGACGGTCGCGGTGTCCACGTCGCCGGCCTCGGCGAAGGTCGGGTCGACCAGGACGCTGCCGGTGGCCTGCACGGCGACCACCCGCTCGCCGAGCAGCCAGGGCAGCGCGTCGAGGTCGTGGATGAACTGGTCGACGAAGATGCCGCCGGAGCCGGCGATGTAGTCGAGTGCCGGCGGCGCGTGGTCGAACGCGGTGGCCCTCGCGACGTACACGGTGCCGTAGCGGCCGCCCGCGATCGCCGCCCGGATCGCGGTGTACGCGGGGTCGAAGCGGCGCTGGAAGCCGACCACCAGGTGCACCCCGCCGGGCACCTGGTGGTGCAGCTCCGTGATCAGCGCCGGGTCCAGCGCGAGCGGCTTCTCGCACAGCACGTGCACATTCGCGGCCAGCGCCGCGGAGACGGCGTCGGCGTGCGTCGGCGTCGGGGTGGCCACCAGCACGGCGTCCACGTCGGCCAGCACCGCGTCGAGCGAGGGTCCCCTCGCCTCGACGGGCTTCGGGCGGCGCGGCCTCGGTCCGCCGCCACGGACACCGGAGGCACCGGCGGCACCGCCCGCGACAGACGCCCCGGCCGCGTTGGAGGCACCGGCCGCGACAGACGACCGGGCCGCGTTGGAGGCACCGGCCGCGGCCGAGTCGGACCTGGCCGGGGTGGCGTCGGCGGCCGCGCGGAGCTGGTCGGCGAGCTCCGTGGCCCGGACGCCGTCGGCGTCGTAGAGCGTGACGGACGTGACGCGCTCGCAGTCCATGGCGTGCCGGGCGTGCATCTGCCCGATGCGGCCCACGCCAAGGATCCCGAGCCGCACCCTTCCTCCTCACACCGCTGTCGGAGGTTGCTGGAGCGCTCTGGCAATCCGGCTCGCTCTGGCGTCCATGTGTTAGAGCGCTCTAACATGTTGCCGTCGCCAATGTTGCGGCCGTCACACCCCGATCGTCAAGACCCGCCGGCGCCCAGGTTCGCGGAAAGGGGCCAGATGGAGCAGGTGGACCGCCCGCCGACGCTGGAGGACGTGGCCCGCGAGGCCGGCGTCTCGCGGGCGCTCGTGTCGCTCGCGCTGCGCGGCTCGACCAGGGTCAGCGCGAGCAGCCGCGACCGCATCCAGGACGCCGTGGCGCGCCTGGGCTACCGGCCCAACCTCAACGCCCGCAACCTGGCGGCGCACCTGTCGGGAATCCTCGGCGTGCTGGTGTCCGACCTGCACAACCCGTTCTTCGCGGAGGTGGTCGACGGGCTGTCCGCCGAGGCCGCGGCGCACGGCCTGCACGTCATCCTGGCGACCGGGCACGCCAACCAGGCCGGCGAGCGGGCGGCGCTGGAGACGCTGCTGTCGCTGCGACCGGCCGGCATCGCGCTGACCGGCCCGGTGCTGGACAGCGCGACCATCGAGCGGGCCGCCGCGCAGGTGCCGCTCGTGGTGGTGAACCGGCTGCTGCGCTCGGACCGGCTGGACTCGGTGACGATCGACGAGTACGCCGGCTCCGCGCTGGCCGTCGACCACCTCGTCGAGCTCGGCCACCGGCGGATCACCCACGTCGACGGCGGCGCCGGCGCCGGCGCCGCCTCCCGGCGCACCGGGTACCTGCGGGCCATGCGGCGGCACGGGCTCGGCGATCTCGCGGCCGTGGTACGCGGCGGCTTCACCGAGTCCGCCGGCTGGGATGCCACCGACCGGCTGCTGCGCACGGTCGGCCGCCGCGACCTGCCGGGCGCGCTGTTCGTCGCCAACGACTACTCCGCGGTCGGCGTGCTCGCACGGCTCGGCGGGGCCGGCATCGAGGTGCCCGGCGAGCTCAGCGTCATCGGCTTCGACGACGCGCACGTGGCGGGAATGCTGTCCACCCAGCTCACCACCGTGCACCAGCCCAAGCAGGCGATGGGGCGCCTCGCGGTCGCCGCGCTGCGCGGCCGCCAGGCCGGCCGCGCCACGGCCCAGCGCCAGGTCGTCGCGCCGTCGCTCGTCGTCCGCGGCACGACCGCCGCGCCCGGTCAAGCCCTGTCCTAGGCCACCCGCCACGGGTCGCGACCGGCGTCGCCGCCCGTCGCGACCAGGTCGAGCCGTTCGAGGTAGTGCGCCCAGCCCTGGCGGTGCTGGTCGCGCGCCGCGGGCAGCGGCAGGCCGCGGTGGGTGAGTCGCACCATGGTCGCCTCGCCGTCGGGCACCAGGTCGATCTCCACGGTGCTCGACCCCGGTGGCACCGGGTTGCCCGGCAGCTCCCAGCCCCAGCTGAACACGATCCGTCGCGGCGGATCGACCTCGACGAAGCGGCCGCTGGCGTAGCCGTCGCCGACGACGTTCATCCGGAACTCCCCGCCCGGCACGGCCTCGATCGTGGCCTCCACGCCCTGCCAGCGCAGCCATCGCGCGGGGTCGGTGAAGAACGAGAAGATCGTCGCGGGACGCGCCATGATGCGCCGCTGCACGATGACCGCGGTCTCGTCGGTTGTGGTCATTCGCTCCCCTGCTCGGCTTCCTCGGCGAGTTCGGCAAGTTCGTCCAGCTGGGACGCCCACATCTGCTGCAGCAGCGCGGCGAACGGCCGCAACGCCTCCCGGTCGGCCCGGTAGAACCGGCGGGTGCCGTCGCGGCGCACGAGGACCAGCCCCGCCGCGCGCAGCACCCCGAGGTGCTGCGAGACGGCGCCGAACGTCACGTCGAAGTGCTGCGCGATCTCACCGGCCTGGCGCTCGGTGTCCCACACCAGCCGCAGAATCTCCCGCCGCCGCGGCTCGGCGATCGCCCGCATGGCGTCCACGGGCCAAAAATTTAGCAGCAGCTAAACCTTGCGTCGACACCCTGTCTTATTTTAGTGTCCGCTGAACTTAAGGCCCGAAAGGAGATCCGAGGACATGCCCGACATCGCCATGCAGATCGACATCGCGACCTCCCCCGACGAGGCGTACCGCGCCTTCACCACGACGGACGGCGTCGCCGGCTGGTGGACCGACCGCAACGAGGCCGCCGGAGCCGTCGGCGGGGTCGACCGCTTCCACTTCCCAGGCCAGCCGGCCGCCTGGGAGATGCGCGTCGAGCAGGCCGAACCTGGCAAGCTGCTGGTCTGGCGCTGCCTGGCCGGCCCGCCGCCGTGGGTCGGCACGGACGTGCGGTGGACCCTGCAGACGACGGAAGACGGCACGCTGGTGCTGTTCGACCACGCCGGCTTCGCGGAGGTCGACACCATGTTCCGGGTCGTCACGCTCGGCTGGGCCCAACTGCTGCTGCGGCTGCGGGAGTACCTTCAGACCGGCAAGCCTGTGCCGTTCTTCGAGAACTAGCGGGAGCACCGGATGGACGTCACCGCGAAGCGGGTCATCCCGCTGCCGCCCGACCAGGTCGCCGAGTACGCCATGGACTGGCGCCACGACCACGAGTGGACGCAGGGCATCAGGCACGCCGACCTCACGAAGCCGGCCGACGGCGCCGGCGACGGCACGTTCGGCCTCGGCGCCGAGGTCACCAGGACCGCGTACTTCCTGCGCAAGCGCATCGACTACGTGCTGCGCGTGGTGGGTTACGAGCCGCCCGAACTGCTGGACATGAAGTCGGTCGCCGGGCCGATGCCGATGCACGTGACCTACCGCTTCGAGAAGCATCGTGACGGCACGCTGGCCAGCATCCGGATCCGCGGCGACGCCAGCGGCTTCTACAAGCTGGCCGGTCCGCTGATGGCCCTGCAGGTGCGCTCCAGCATCCGCAAGGACCTGCGCGATCTGGAGCGCGTCCTGACGCGCCGTGAGTGCCAGTAGGTGCTTATGTGACGTGCGGTGGGCCGGCGGTCGACGTGGCCGGGACTCGCGACTGGTCACGGTGGTCATGTGGTGTCGGTGCGGGGGTGGAGCCGGACTGCGGTGATGGCGTGGTGCTGGACCTGGGTGATCTCGATGGTCCAGTCGGTGAGGTGGATTCGGTCGCCGGGTTGGTCGGGGATGCGGCCGAGTTCGACCAGGGCGAGGCCGGCGATGGTGGTGTAGTCGCCTTTGGGTGGGTCGGTGAGTTCGACGCCGAGGTCGGGCAGGTCGTGGACGGGGAAGGTGCCGGGGAGCAGCATCGAGCCGTCGGGGTCGGTGTGCACGGCGAGGACGTCGGGGTCGGTTTCGTCGTAGATTTCGCCGACGATCTCTTCGAGGAGGTCTTCCAGGGTGACGATGCCATCCACGGCGCCGTGTTCGTTGACGACCAGGGCGAGTTGTTCGCGTTCGGCTTTGAACCGGCGCAATGCGTCGGAGACGCGGATGGAGTCGGGGAACAGGGTGGCCGGTCGGGCGGCGTCGGCGACGGTGCCGGCGTGGGTGAGCAGGTCGCGCAGGTTCACCACGCCGACCACGTCGTCGAGGTGCCCGGAGCGGGTGACCGGTGCGCGGGAATGCCCGGAGACAGCCAGCTCGGCGCGGGCCTGGTCGATGGGGGTGTCGGCGGTGAGGGTGAACACGGCCCGGCGGGGGACCAGCACCTCGCGCAGCAGGCGCGTGTGGATCTCCAGGGCGCCGGTGATGATGGTGCGTTGCTCCGGGTGCAGGCCACGGTGGGTCAGCACCAGGTCGCGCAGTTCCTGCGGGCTGAGCTGCTCCTTGACCGCGTTCGGGTTGCCGCCGAGCAGCCGCACGACCAGGTCGGTGGCCTTGCCCAGCACCCAGACCGCGGGCCGGGAGACGGTGGAGAGCAGGTCCAGCGGCCGGGCCACCAGCAGCGCCCACCGGTGGGCGTGCTGCATCGCCAGCCGCTTGGGCGCCAGCTCGCCGAACACCAGGGTGACGAAGGTCAGTACCAGGGTCACCACGGCGATGGTGACCGGTTCGGCCGCGCCGCCCAGGAACGGCAGCAGCGGCACCAGCGGCTCGGCCAGCGCCACCGCCGCGGTGGCCGAGGCGAGGAACCCGGCCAGCGTGATGCCGATCTGGATGGTGGCCAGGAACCGGTTCGGATCGCGGGCCAGCCGGGCCAGCACTCGCC
>Ga0299913_10002304_pt1 | contig 14986 bp, 11 predicted proteins | sample RVTome_9_FD_201360 | JGI IMG/M metagenome (GOLD analysis project Ga0299913, IMG submission 201360) | Soil microbial communities from uranium-contaminated site in the Upper Colorado River Basin, Wyoming, United States - RVT155D38 (version 2) ...
AGCGGCATCATCGGCGCGCCGGCGCCGGATGCATTCTCGCCGACCGAGGCCAGCTGCGCGCCGCCGGGCGACCCGCCCGCATCCACCGCGGACGCCAGCTGGGCCGAACCCGTGCCCGCCGGGCCGGGCCCCGAGCTGATGCTGCCGGACGCGACCTGCTCGCCGGCAGGCATCCCGCCCGGTGAGCCGGACGCCGCGAATCCGGAGCCGCCCCCGGACACCTGCCCGGACACGGAGCCCGAACCCCCGCCGCTGACCTGGCCGGCACTGGGGCCGGCAGCCGACCCGTCGCCCGACACCGCGCCGGACGCGACGCTCGGCCCACCGCCCGACACCTGGCCGGCTGCGGACGGCGTGGGGTCGCCGGCCCCGGCAAAGCCGACGGCGGCCGCGACGGTCGCCGCAGGCACCTCGCCAGCCGGCCCGCCGACGGGCGTACCGGGCGAGTACGGCTGACCCCCGCCGGCCGCGGCCGCATCGAAGCTGCCGCCGACGCCGAACGATGCGGGCTGCGCCACCGGGCGCTCGGCCGCCGGCTGGCCGGTGTCGGCCGCGGCGAACAGCGACTCGGGCTCGGCACCGAGGCCGTCGCCGCCCAGGCTGCCCTCGCCCAGGCCGAGGCCGTCGTCGAGGGGCCCCTCGTCGACGGGCAGGATGCTCACGTCACCGTCGAGGACGTCCTGGCCCTCGGGCGAGAGCACCTCAGGGTCGCCCGCACCACCCGGCGCACCTGGCGGCAGCAGCTCGCCGGTCTCCGGGTCCACCGTCCAGCCCTGCGGCAGCTGTGACGGGTCGGCGATCCAGCCGGCACCCGGCGGCAGGCCCTCCGGCCGCTCGTCCAGGCCGTCCCCGGCACCGGGCTCACCTACGACACCGAGCCCGTCGTCGACACCCGGCTCGTCGCCGACACCCGGCACCTCCGGCGCGCCGGCCACCGGCTGGTCGGGTGCGGGCGCCGGCACGTCAACCTGCGGAACGCTCGGCGTCCCGGCCGACGGCCCCCCGCCACCGCCACCCATGGATGACACCGGCGACCCACCGGTTCCCGAGACGGTGCCCGTTGCGGTCCCGCCGCCGGTCCCGGTGCCGGTGCCGGTCCCGGTGCCGGTGCCGGTCCCGGTGCCGGTGCCGTCGCTGCCCTGTGGTGGCGCCGGCTGGGTCTGGTTGGGGTTGTCCTCGGGCGGCGAAGGCAGCTGCCCGAACGGGTCCTGGGTGACCGCTGCCGCCGCGTCCATCATCGGCTGGAAGGCCTCCTGGACGCCGGTGCGCGCGGCCTCGACGGCGTCGTTGAGCAGCTGCAGGTTGGCCTCGAACGGCGACTTGAACGACGCGTCAAGGTACTCGCGGACCTTGCTCGCGATCCAGTCCAGGAACCCGTCGACGCTCATGCCGAGCGCGTCCAGGATGAAGTCGACCGCGTCGCCGAGCCGGTCCATGACGAAGCCGGTCACGCCGCCGAGGAGGCCACCACCGCTACCGGGCACCGGCAGCGACACCCCGATCAGGTCGCCCAGCCAGTCGAGCACCGCGCTGATCACGTCGCCGACGGACCGCAGCAGCTGCTCGATCTCGATCATGAAGGCGATGTCGCCGGTCGAGTCGAAGCCGGAGAAGTCGATGTCGCCGATCGCGTCGACGTACTCGGCGATGATGCCCTGCGTGGCGGACACGGCCTCGGCGGTCGCCGTCGCCACGGCCCCGAGGTCGTGCTCGACGGTCTGCGCCGCCGTGGTGAACTGCTGGATGTGGCCGCGGAACGCGTTGGCCGCGTCGCCCGTCCAGCCGTCCACCGTGGCGACCTGGGTGTTGACGTCCTCGAGCTGCTGGTCGAGGTCGTCGCCGATCTGGGCGGTGCGCTCCGCGACGTCCGCCAGCCGGCCGAAGTCGATCTCGCGGAGCTCGTCGTACGGCCGCTGGATGTCGGTCTCAGTGCTCAGCGACGAGCCGGTGTACCTGTTGTACAGGTCGATGTACTCGCGGAAGCCGTCCTGGAAGTCTGCGGCGCGATCGAGCGCCTCGTCCGAGGTGCGCAGGTTGCCGCCGTGCGTCACCTGGGTGATGGCTTCGTGCACGAAGTCGAAGATGCCCATCACAGATCAGCCCCCGTCGCGGTGAGGGTGTCCGCGCCGCCGGCGTCGGTCTCGTCGTAGTTGCGCGCGGTGCCGTTGAGCGCCTCGCGGACGTCCAGCGCGCGGCTGCCGAACTCGTCGATGCTCGACTTCAGCAGCTGCAGGCCGCTCCTGAGCGCGTCGCCGGCCTCGCGGCAGCACCGCCCGGTCTGCTCGCCGGAGATGCTGATCTCGGCGACCCGGCTCGCGAGGTCGTCCGCGGCGTCCTCGACTTCCTCGAAGTAGCCCGCCAAGGTGCGCAGCTGGTCGGCGACGACGCCGAACCCCTGCCCACCGGGCCCCGACGGCGGTGTAGACATCTGCCCTCCTGATCTCCCCTGGTCTGCACGCTCAGACCCCGCAAAGGCCGACTCGGTTCCCCGAACAGCGTGCCATCCCGGCGATCAGCGCGTTCAGCGGTCGCCGGCATCGGGAGCGGGCGTCAGCGGACGGAGCCGACCACGTCGGCGAGGCGGCGGGTGACATCGCTGGCCTGGTCCTCGGTCGGCGCCTCGACCATCACGCGCACGAGCTGCTCGGTGCCGGACGGCCGCAGCAGCACCCGGCCGGTCGCGCCCAGCTCGGCCTCGGCCTCGGCCACGGCCGCCTTGACCCGCTCCGACGCCGCGACCGCCGCCTTGTCCACCACCGGGACGTTGACCAGCACCTGGGGCAGCCGCTGCATGACGGCGACCAGCGCGGCGAGCGGCGACCCCGTCGCGGCCACCTGGGCCATCAGCCGCAGCGCGGTGAGCAGCCCGTCGCCGGTGGTGGCGTATGCCGGCAGCACCACGTGTCCCGACTGCTCGCCGCCGAGCGAGTAGCCGCTGGCGCGCAACCGCTCCAGCACGTACCGGTCGCCGACCTTGGTCGTGACCACGTCCACGCCGTGCGCCCGCATGGCCAGGTGCAGCCCCAGGTTGCTCATCACGGTCGTGACCAGCGTGTTCTCGACGAGCTCTCCGGCGTCCTTCATGGCGAGCGCGAGCACGGCCATGATCTGGTCGCCGTCCACGACCTCGCCGTCGGCGTCCACCGCGACGCATCGGTCGGCGTCGCCGTCGTGCGCGATCCCGAGGTCGGCCCGGTGGCTGCGGACCGCGGCGCACAGCCCGTCGACGTGCGTCGAGCCGCAGCCGGCGTTGATGTTCAGGCCGTCCGGCTCGGCCCCGATCGTGACGACGACCTCGGCGCCGGCCCGTTGGTACGCCAGCGGCGCCACCTCGGCCGCGGCACCGTTGGCGCAGTCCACGACGATCCGCAGGCCAGCGAGCGGTGCCGGGCTGGCGGCGAGCAGGTGATCGACGTACCGCTCTGGCGCCTCAGTGACGTCGCGGACCCGGCCGATCGCGGCGCCGGTGGGCCGCCGGGCACCGTCGGACAGCCGGTCGGCGATCTCGTCCTCGACGTCGTCGGGCAGCTTGTGCCCGCCGGCCCCGAAGAGCTTGAGCCCGTTGTCGGCCATGGGGTTGTGCGACGCGGAGATCATCACGCCGAGGTCCGCGCCCAGGTCCCCGACGAGGTGGGCCACCGCCGGCGTGGGCAGCACGCCGACGCGCAGCACGTCGGCACCGGCCGAGGCCAGCCCGGCGGCGACGGCGGACTCGAGCATCTCGCCGCTGGCCCTCGGGTCACGGCCGACGACCGCGACCGGGCGGTGCGAGTGATCGTGCTCGATGAGGACCCTGGCCGCGGCCGCGGAGACGGACAGCGCGAGCTCGGGGGTCAGCTCCTCGTTGGCCAGCCCACGTATTCCGTCGGTACCGAACAAGCGGCTCACGCGTGCCTCCGGAAATGACGACGGGAGCAGCCTGTCGGCGAGCGACGGGCTGCTCCCGTGACGATCTGTCGTCAGCGCTTGCTGTACTAGCGCTTACTGTACTGGGGCGCCTTGCGCGCCTTCTTCAGACCGTACTTCTTGCGCTCCTTGACCCGTGCGTCCCTGGTCAGGAAGCCCGCCTTCTTGAGCGGCGGCCGGTCCTCGGCGTCCAGATCGACGAGCGCCCTGGCAATCCCCAGCCGAAGCGCACCGGCCTGCCCCGAGGTGCCGCCGCCCTTGAGGTTGGCGATCACGTCGTAGGCCTCGGCCTTCTCGGTGGTGACGAGCGGCTCACGGATGAGCTGCTGGTGCACCTTGTTCGGGAAGTACTGCTCGAGGGTCTTGCCGTTGAGAGTGAACTGCCCGCTGCCGGGGATGAGCCGCACCCGGACCACGGCCTCCTTGCGGCGGCCGACGGTCTGCGCCGTGGCATCGCTGATCGGGCGGCGGGTGACCGGCTTGGCCGGCGCGGCCTCGACGGCATCCGGCCCGGTGGCCGCCGGCTCAGTGGCCGCCGGCTCGGTGGCCGCCGGCTCGGTGGCCGCCGGCTCGGTGGCCGCGGGCGCAGTGGCCGCGGGCTCGGGGGCCGCGGGCTCGGGGGCCGTCGTCTCGGGGGCCTCGACGGTCTCGGTGGTCTCGGTGCTGGTCACGCTGTCCTCACTGGGCAATCTGGCTGATCTCGAACGGCTGCGGCTTCTGCGCGGCGTGCGGGTGCTCGGGGCCGGCGTAGACCTTGAGCTTGCGGCTCATCGCACGGCCGAGCCGGTTCTTCGGCAGCATGCCCTTGACGGCCTTCTCGACCAGTCTGTCGGGCTGCCGCTCCAGCATCTCGCCGTACGAGCGCTTGCGCAGCCCGCCGGGGAAACCGCTGTGCCGGTAGACGAACTCCTGGTCGCGCTTGTTGCCGGACAGCGACACCTTCTCGGCGTTCACGATGACAACGAAGTCACCGGTGTCCACGTGCGGCGCGAAGGTCGGCTTGTGCTTGCCGCGCAGCAGCGTGGCAGCCTGGCTCGCCAGCCGGCCGAGCACCACGTCGGTGGCGTCGATGACGTGCCAGGCGCGAGCCACCTCGCCGGGCTTGGGGCTGTACGTACGCACAGAATTACCTCGTCGTCACTTGCGTCTGGGGTAGCGGCGCGGATAACCCGCCTGGGGCATGCGCGTACAGGACGCGTCCCGCCGCACAACAGATGTTGAAGATACCCGTTGGCCACGAGCAGGGTCAAAACGGGTCCCACCACACGCCGTCCCGACTCGCCCGCCATGCGTCACCCTCTCCCGCTTCCGGACAAGGCTGTGGCCCCGGAGGCTGTCACTCCGGGGCCACGAAGCCTGTCCGCTGGTCAGCTCCAGCGCTGCGCGTTGGCGCTCTCGGCCTGCCGGTACGCGTCGTTCGCGGTACCCAGGGCGACGCCGATGTTGGCCAGCACCTGCTGGATGTCGGCCGCGGCCCGGTCCCACTCACCCTGCTTGACCTGCCACGCCTCGGCGGCCGCACCGGTGTAGGTGGCCACCAGCGGGGCGAGGAACTGCTTCAAGTCGTCCAGCGTCTGCTGGACGCTGTTCGCGGTCTGCGCCACGTTCGTCCGGCCGGCCTCGATCTCGCCGAACGTAACCCTAACTTCACCACTCATTGTCTACGGCTCCTCAGTCCTGGTTCTCGATTACTGACGGTTGCTCAGCCCAGGGACTGAGTGATGGTCGACATGGTCTGCGAGTGCTCTTCTTCCTGAGCGGCGTAGGACGTGCTCGACGCCTGGATCGACGTGCCGATCGACTCCAGGGCGTCGTTGAGACGCAGTGCGGCGTCGTCCCACCGCACCATGAGATTCTGGAACGCCGTCGATGCCTGGCCCCGCCAGGCGCCGGCCAGTGGCGCGAGGTTGTTCCGCAGCTGCGACAGGTTGCTCTGGATGTCCTGGTTGACGTCGAGGACGTGCCGGCCAGCGGCATCCATCTCCTCGAATGACAAGCCATAGGCGTCGGCCATGGTGGGTGTGACCCCCTCCGTGTTGTTCGTTCGGGACGGTGTTGCGACGTCGACGATGCCAGCCCCGGTTCCGGCCGGTTGCAAGATCCCTCGAAGTCGTTGCTCAAGCGAACGTTCACCCGTTTGGCCCTTGCCGCCGTCAGAGGGGGCGCAGGATGCGGTGCTGGGAGAAGTCCTCGTCCTCGCGCGGCGGCTGCGGTGCGGGGGTGGCGGGCTCGAGGTCGGGGATGGGGAGACCCAGGGCCGTGCGGTGGTCGCGGGCCGCGGCCTGCAGGTCGGCCGGGGTCGGCGCGGCGCCGGGCGGTGGACCCGCATCGCGCAGCTTGGCGGCCAGCGCCTCGGACTCGCGCTGGAAAGCCGTGCCGGCGGCACGAGCGTCGTCGGCGGCACGGCGGCCGCGTTCGACGGCGGCGTCAGCGGCGGCGCGGAACCTGGACAGCGCGTCGCCGAGGTAGGGCGGCTGCGGGTCGGGCATCACGATCCCTGGGTCTCGACGGTCAGCGTGCCTAGGACGCGCGCACAGGCCGTCCGGACCCGTTCCGCGCCGACTTCGTCGTGCTGGCAGCCGACGCTGACCTGGAAGCGGCCGCCGAAGACCACGTACCAGTCCACGGTGCCGGCGCTCACCACCTCGGAGTAGTACAGGACGTCGCGGCCGGCGAAGGACGCCGTCTCGTCGAACCCGTCGAAGCTGGGCGGGTCGGTCGCGGCGCGCCTCTGCTCGTAGTCCGCGTGCAGCTCGCCGACGGCGCGGGCCCGGGCCGCGTCGGAGCTGGCGTCGTAGGACAGCTCGACCTCCTTGACGATGATCCGGTCCGGCCGGAACGAGGAGTCGAGCGGCCCGACGTTCACCTGGCGTACGGCTTCGTTGCCGCCGGTGCGCTGCCAGCCGTCCGGGACGGTGAACCGGTAGTGGTGCTCCGCCACCTGCTGGGGCGCCTGCGGGCGGAACAGCACGAACGCCAGCGTGACGCCAAGCGCCACCAGGGCGAGCACCGCGCCGCCGACGAGCCACGGGGTGCGGGACCTCCCGGCCCGCCGCGGCGGGGGCTGGGTGGGGAAGAACGCCGACCGGCCGGCCGCCGGCGTGCCCCCCGGACCCGGCGGCTGGCCTCCGGGGCTCTGTGGGCTCGGGTTCCCCGGTGCCCCCTGGCTCCGGCTTCCCGGTGCCGGCGGTGGCCCTGGCCCGAGGAGAGCATGCCCGGACCCGCCCGGACCCGACGGGGACGACCCGGACGGAGCCAGCCCGGACGGGGTCAGCCCTGGAGTCGCCGGTCCGTGCCCCGCCGGTCCGTGCCCCGGGGGCGTAGGCCCGAGCGAGCCGAACCCGGACGGCGCAGGTGGCGTGAGCAGCGAGGGGCGGGGGGCGCCGGGCGGCCGCGCCGCATCGGCCAGCACGGCGTGCAGCGCGCCGCGGGCCACCACCGTCTCCGGCTGGTCGAGCGTCACCGGCACGACGCCCAGCCGCTCGTGCAGCAGCCGCGACACCATCGGGATGCGCGACGAACCACCGACGAGGAAGACGCCGACCAGCTGCTCCGGCCGCGGCCCGGCGTCCACGATGGTGTCGGTCAGCAGCGCGATCGTGCGCAGCATCGGCGCGGCGATGAGGCCCTCCAGGTCCGCCCTCGTCACGTGCGCGTCCGGGAACGGCGGGGGCATCGGCACGTCGGCGTAGGCGTGCCGCGACAGCGTCTCCTTGGCGCCGCGGATGTCCTGCCGCAGCACCCGTCGCCGACGCCGGTCGGCCAGCTCGCGGCCCTCGACCAGCGCGCGCCACCCGTCGGCATCGGCCGACGACACCTGCGCACCGACGTGCTCCAGCAGCGCCTGGTCGACGTCCGCGCCGCCGAAGTGCGGGTCGCCGCGGGTGGCCAGCACGCGGAAGCCGGCCCCGACGCGGCGCACCACGGACGCGTCGACGGTGCCGCCGCCGAGGTCGAGGACCGCGAGGCAACCGCCCTCGGGCACGGCGTGACCCCGCGCGTGGAACACCGCGGCCGCCACCGGCTCCGGCACCAGCACGAGCTCCGCCGCGAGCCCGTGGGCCGACCGGCGCAGCTTCTGGGTGCGGGCGGCACCCCAGTCCGCGGGGTGGGTGAGCACGAGCTGGTCCGCCCCGGCGCCGCCGGCCAGGTGCCGCGCCTCCAGCAGCGCGCGGCGCAACACGGCGCGCACGACGCCGACCACCGGCAGCACGGTGTCGCCGAGCAGCAGCTCCGGCTCGTCGATGCGGCGCTTCGGGTGCGGCTCGTACCTGGACGGGTCCACCGCGGCCTGCCGGTCGGCCTCGTGCCCGACGAACAGCGTGCCGTCGCCCGTCGCGTAGACGGCCGACGGGATGAGCGGCGCGCCGTCCACCACGACGATCTGCGGCGCGCGACCGTCCACCGACACCGCGGCGCAGGTGCTCGAGGTGCCGAAGTCGACCGCGACGCGCAGCATCTAGGGCCGCCGCCCCGCACGTCGACTCGCATCCGTATCGACGTTTTGAGCGCCGAAAGACGTCGATACGGATGCGAGTCGCCGCGACGGCGGGTGGGTCACTCCGGCGGTAGCCATGCGACCTGCATGAGCTGCTGCCCGGCCTTGCGCGAGACCAGGGTGCCGCGGCCGGGTGGCAGCTGCTGCAGCTTGACGGTGCCGAGCAGCACGCCGTCGTCCTTGTTGCCGCTCATCGCGATGCCCGGCGTGGACAGCTCGCGCAGCCGCGCGATCACCGGCTCGAACAGCGCTCGGCCGGCGCCGCCAGTGCGCCGCGCCACGATCATGTGCAGCCCGACGTCCTTGGCCTGCGCGAGGAAGTCCACCAGCGGCGCGAGCGGGTTGCCGCTCTGGGTCGCCACCAGGTCGTAGTCGTCGACGACGACGAACACGTCCGGCCCGCTCCACCACGACCGGTTGCGCAGCTGCTCCTGGGTGACGTCCGGTCCCGGCAGCCGGCGGGTGAGCGAGCCCTTGACGTCGGCGATCATCTGGGTCAGCGCGGCGGTGGACACCGCGTAGCCGATCATGTGCTCGCTCGTGACGAAGCCGAGCATGGTGCGCCGGTAGTCGACCAGGACGATCCGCGCCTGCTGGGGCGTGTACCGGTCGACGATGCCGCGCACGACCGTCCGCAGCAGGTTGGTCTTGCCGGACTCGCCGTCGGCGAAGCACAGGAAGTGCGGCTCGGCGTCGAAGTCCAGGTAGACGGGCGCCAGCTCGTTCTCGTCGACGCCGATCGGGATGAGCCGACGGTCCGGCTGCTGCGCGACGGTCGGCAGGGCGTCGTACTGCATCGTCTCGGGCAGCATCCGGACCTGCGGGGCCGAACGACCGCGCCACCCGGCGCGCACCCTGGCCACCGCGTCGGCGATGCCGGCGCCGATGTCGTCGGCCAAGGTGGCCGCGTCGACGCGCGGCAGCGCGACCATGAAGTGCAGCTTGTCGCGGCCCAGCCCGCGCCCTGGCCGGCTCTGCGGCACGTTCACCGCGACCCGGCGGTCCACGTCGGACTCGGACGGGTCGCCGAGCCGCAGCTCGAATCGGGTGCCGAGCAGGTCCTTCAACGCCGGCCGGATCTCGGCCCAGCGGTTGGCCGTGATCACCACGTGCAGCCCGTACGACAGGCCCTGCGCGGCCAGGTTGACGACCTGCATCTCGAGCTGGTCGAAGTCGGTCCGGAAGGCCGCCCAGCCGTCGATCACCAGGAACACGTCGCCGAACCTGTCCTCGGCCAGCTTGCTGTCCCGCGCTTCGCCGCGCCGCTTGCGGTTGCGGAACTCCGTCATGGAGTCGATGCCGAGGTCGCGGAAGCGCTGCTCGCGCTCGTGCAGCAGAGCGTTCATCTCGGCGATCATGCGCCGCACCACGTCCGGCTCCAGCCGGCTCGCCACGCCGCCGACGTGCGGCAGCCCGTTCAGCGACGAGAGCGTGCCGCCGCCGAAGTCGAGGCAGTAGAACTGCACCTCCTCGGCCGTGTGGGTCAGCGCCATCGACGTGACGAGCGTGCGCACCAGCATCGACTTGCCGGACTGCGGCCCGCCGGCCACCACGGCGTGGCCCATGGCACCCGAGAGGTCCGCCCACAGCAGGTCGCGACGCTGCTCGAACGGCTTGTCCACGATGCCGACGGGCACCTGCAGCCGGCCGTTGCCGAAGAACCCGGCCGGCGAGAAGCCGCGGTCCTCGGTGGGCTGCAGCGGCGGCAGCAGCTGGTCCAGCGACGGCGGCTCGGTCAGCGGCGGCAGCCACACCTCGTGCGCGGGCGGTCCGGCGCCCTTCAGCCGGCTGACGATCACGTCGAGCAGGCTCGGGACGTTGGCGTCCTCCTTCTTCGGCACGGGCGCCTGCGCCGGCAGTTCCGCTTCCTTCGGCTTCTCCACGATGTCCGGCACGAACAGCCGCGGCCGGCGATCCGAGGTGACCGGTGCCGAGCTGCCCACCGCGGCGGCGCCGGCCTGCTTGTACGGCCCGGACACGTAGGCCGCCTTGAAGCGGATCATGGGCGTCTGCGGGTCGAACTTGAGGTAGCCCGAGCCGGGGATGGACGGCAGCTCGTAGGCATCCGGCGCGCCGAGCACCGCGCGCGACTCGGACGCGGAGAACGTCTTGAGGCCGATGCGGTACGACAGGTGCGAGTCGAGGCCGCGGAGCTTGCCCTCCTCCAGCCGCTGCGACGCGAGCAGCAGGTGCATCTGCAGCGAGCGGCCGAGCCGGCCGATGGCGACGAACAGGTCGGCGAAGTCGGGCTTCTGCGACAGCAGCTCGGAGAACTCGTCGACGACGATGAACAGCGCGGGCAGCGGGTCGAGGTCGGCGCCGTTCTCGCGCGCCCGCTCGTACTCCTTGACGTTGGCGAAGTTGCCGGCGGTCTTGAGCAGCTCCTGGCGGCGGTTCATCTCGCCGGCGAGCGCGTCCTTCATGCGGTCGACCAGGGTCAGGTCGTCCTGCAGGTTGGTGATCACCGCGGCCACGTGCGGCGCGTCGCCGAGGCCGAGGAAGGTGGCGCCGCCCTTGAAGTCGACCAGGATGAGGTTCAGCGCCGCGGAGGAGTGCGTGGTGATCATCCCGAGCACCAGGGTGCGCAGGAACTCCGACTTGCCGGAGCCGGTGGCGCCGATGCACAGGCCGTGCGGCCCCATGCCCTCCTGGGCGGCCTCCTTGATGTCGAGCTCGACGGGCTGCCCGTACTCCCCGACGCCGAACGGCACCCGCAGCTTGTCGCGCAGCGGTCGCGGCCGCCACGCCTGCTGCACGTCGAACGCCATCGCGTCCGGCAGACCGAGCAGTTCGAGCAGGCCGGCGCCGGCCAGCAGCGGCTCGTCGTCGCCGGGGCCGTCCTGGGCGCCGATCCGGTGCGGGGACAGCCGGCGGGCGAGCGCCTCGCACTCGGCGACCGACATCGTGTCCGGCGCGCCGAACACCTCGATCGTGGTGCCGGCGGTGCCACTGCGGGCGCCGACCCGGTCACCGTCGATCACCAGCCGCAGGCCGCGGCGGGCCGCCAGGTTGCCGAGCGAGTCGGACAGGTCGAGGACCGTGACGCCGATCAGCCCCTCCTCCAGGACGATGTTCTCCTCCAGCGTCACCTCGCCGTCGTCGATCACGATCACCACGTGCGGTTGGTCGGGCAGCGGCGGCACGTTGCGGGTGAACCGCTGCCGGTCGCGCAGCTCATCGTCGAGCCACTCCTCGATCTGCAGCAGCGAGCCGGCCATCATCCGCAGCTGCCCGATGCCGTCGGTCAGCCGCGGGTGCTGCACGTGCGGCAGCCACTTCGCCCACTCCCACTCGGCCTTCGCCCGGCCCGACGTGACGACGGCCAGCAGCACGTCGTCGGGGCTGTGGAAGGTGACGAGCTGGCCGAGGAGCGCCCGCGCCAGGCCGCGCACCTCGTCGCGGTCGCCGGAGATGCCGATCGCGGCGAACCCGCGCAGGGAGATCGAGATCGGCAGCTCAGGCACGATCGAATGCGCCCGCACGAACCGGCGCAGGGCCAGCGTGGTGATGGGCTCCAACTCGTCGACGGGGCCGGTCTGCGGCGGCACCAGCCGGGTGGCGAGGCGCTGCGAGCCGCGGCCGACGCGCAGGTGGCAGAAGTCGGCGTCGGAGGTGCGCCGCTCCCACATCCGGCGGCTGGTGGCCAGCGACCACAGCGCGGCCGGGTCCGGGTGGTTCCACTCGAGCGCGGCACGCTGCTCGTTGGCGGCCTCGCGGGCCCGCTCGCGCATCTGGCCGAGGTAGCGCAGGTAGTCCTTGCGGTCCTCGTTCATCTCGGCCTTGCGCTGCCCGCCGGAGCGGCCGCCGCCGGCGAACATGCCGACCATCGAGAACATCATCATCGCCGGGAACAGCAGCGTGATCGGGCTGCGCGCGGCCGCCCCGCCGGTGCTGAACAGCAGCACGATCATGCCGACCATCGCCACCACCATGACGACCGGCATCAGCTTCATCATGATGTTGCCGGGGATGACGCGCGGCACCTCGGGCGGCGGCTCCAGGTGCACCTCGCCACCCGGCATCCTGGGGGCGGCCAGCCGCGGCGAGCGCTTGTACTGAACGGTGCTCATGCTTCGAGGCGCCCCTCCCGCCGGTTGCCGTGCGGCCATCCTAAGGGCCGGGTCGCGCGGTCCATGGGATGGCCCGCACCGAGCGGTTTCCCGCCGCCGGGGAACGTGTGGCGGCGACGCCGATTCGCCTCAGGTCGCCCCCTCGACGAATCAGCACCGAGGTCGCGACGGAAGGGTCGGCCGCGATTTGCGCACCCGCCCGTTAGGCGATTCGGTAATCGAGATCACGCGTTCGCTCGCGTCCGCGATCGAATGCGGACGGCCCTCCCGAATCGTGAAATGCGATCCGGGATGCGACAATTCGCGGAATACGATTAGGCCGGCCGGAGGGTCGCACGGTTCGTCATCGAGCCGTGCGACCCCGCTGCCGGAACAATTCGTCGGCAAAGGCCAATGGCCGTCAGCCAGCGCCGGTCAGCACGTGATGGCGACCGGGCTGGTCGTCATGCCGATGGTCCCGGCCGGCGGGTAGTAGTCCGGCGGGAAGTACACCGTCACCGGACCCTCGCCGACGTAGCTGCCGTTGACACCTGGCGCGGTCGTGTTGACCTGCAGCGCGGCCACACCGTAGTTCCTGGCGCCCCTGCTGGAGGCCAGTGCGCCGTCCCGGTAGAGCCAGACGCCTTCCCCGATGCTGGACACGGAGCGGTGCAATCCACGCGTGAAATGACATTGACGGTGCCCGGCACGTGCGACGACTTGTGCGGGTTCTGGACGTTGATCGTGCAGACGATCGTCGGCTGGACCCCGAGGCCATGCGCGGTACTCGTCACCGTGACCGTGGTCGACGACGAGCGAGACAATCCCGGCGCGGCACTCGCCGGAACCGTGTTCAATGCGAAAACACCCGCCAGCACGGCAGCACGAAGCGGACGGCGCACATCCATGACTATCTCCCGTCGAAAGAAGACCATGCACGATTCGTGTAAGAACCCGATCGGCTTCGCGGGAAAGTCAGGTATTGATCTCAATGCGCGTCAAGGTGAATCATGAAATGCGCACGGCGAATAGAGCTAATGGCCGAGTGGTGGGCCCCGGCCGATGGAGGTAGTTGCGGCCCGCGAGGGTAGCGCTGAACGGCGGAGGCCATACTTGTCACCCTGAGCACGCGACGAGGGAGGCTGGGGTGACGACGCCGACGACGGTGTTCAGCAGGGTGACGGTGGTGGCGCCGCAGACCCGCATCGACGTGGCGCTGCCGGCCGATGTGGCGGTCGCGGACCTGCTGCCGATGCTGCTGGAGATGGCCCGCGAGCTGTCGCAGGACGGCGGCAGCCGACACGGCGGCTGGTGCCTGGCCAAGCTCGGCGACGCCGCGATGGACCCGAGCCGCACGCTGGCCGCGGCCGGCGTGGTGGACGGCGACCTGCTGCAGCTGCGCCGCCGCTCCGAGTCGCCACCGCCGCCACTGTTCGACGACGTGGTGGATGCGATCGCGGTGGCCAGCCCGGACAGCTACCGGCCGTGGACGCCGAGCACGGCGCGGGCGCTCGGCCACGTCGCCGGTGGGCTGGCGCTGGTCGCCGCGGCGGTCGCGCTGTTCCTGGCCGGCCCCGGGTTGGCGCCGGCAATCACCGGGGGCGGCGCGGTGGTGCTGGCCGTCGCGCTCGGCGGCGTGGTCACCAGGGTCTTCGGCGACCACGGGACGGGCGTGCTGGTCGCGGCCGGCGGGCTGCCGTCGGCATTCGTCGCCGGCCTGTACATCGTGCCCGGCGACCAGCTGGACCGGCCGAACGTGCTGCTGGGCTGCACGCTGGTGCTGGTGACGGCGGCCGCGGGCATCCTGGTGCTCGGCACCGGCGTCACCACCTTCGTGGCGGCGGCCTCGGCTGCCGCGCTGGGCGCCGGCGCCACGCTGGTCGGCACGCTGGTCGCGCACCCGGTCGCCGGTATCGCCGCCGGCACGGCCGCGGTCACGCTCGCGCTGCTCTCCGCGCTGCCGCGGCTCACCATCCTGCTGGCCAGGCTGCCGGTGCCGCAGGTGCCGGGCACCGCGGAGGAGCTCAAGGAGGACACCGGCTTTCCGGACTACGCCGCGATCGAGCGCCGCGCCGGGCTGGCCCACGAGTACATGACCGGCATGATCGTCGGTTGCGGCGGGGTGACCGCGATCTGCGCGATGGTGATGGCCGGCTCCGGGCGGATGTCCGGGATGATCCTCGCGGTCGTGGTCACCCTCGTGATGCTGCTGCGGGCCCGCACCTATGCCAACGGCACCCAGGCGATCGCGCTGCTGGCCGCCGGCATGGTCTCGGCCGCCGGGCTGGTCATCGGCTGGCTGGCCCGCGCCGACGCGGTCACGCTCAACCTCTGGATCTTCGGGCTGCTGGTGCTGCTGGCCGGCGCCGCGCTGGTCTTCGGCGTGGTGTTCCCGAAGCAGCGGTTCTCCCCGGTGCTGCGGCGTTCGGTCGACGTCACCGAGGCCATGCTGATCGTGTCGGTGCTGCCCGTCGCGCTGGCCGTGATGGACCTTTACGCCACGGTCCGGCACATCAACATCAAGTCATGATGC